>Ga0209992_10000801_pt1 | contig 38675 bp, 36 predicted proteins | sample 2SBtaG_2_FD_182564 | JGI IMG/M metagenome (GOLD analysis project Ga0209992, IMG submission 182564) | Deep subsurface microbial communities from Kolumbo volcano to uncover new lineages of life (NeLLi) - 2SBTROV12_ACTIVE470 metaG (SPAdes)... | ecosystem: Environmental > Aquatic > Marine >...
AAAAGATGAAAATTCAGCAGCTCAAGTATATTTGGGAAGTGGCGAACCACGATCTAAATGTGTCAGCGACAGCAGTCAGCTTGTTTACTTCACAACCCGGTATCAGTAAGCAAATACGTATGCTTGAGGATGAGCTTGATGTTCAGATATTCCAACGAAATGGTAAGCATCTAACCGAAATTACGCCAGCTGGCCGAATTATCATCGATATGGCTGGTGATATATTAGACAAGGTCGAAGGTGTGAAACGTGTCGCTGATGATTTTAGTAATAAGCGAAAAGGTAGTCTTTCTATAGCAACAACGCATACCCAGGCGCGATATGTGTTGCCAATGATAATTCAGGATTTTATCAAACTTTATCCTGACGTTTCTTTAGATATGCATCAGGGCACACCCGTACAAATATCCGAATTAGCGTCTAAAGGCACGGTAGATTTTGCTATTGCTACTGAAGCTTTGGAGCTTTTTGACAACCTTGTGATGATGCCTTGCTATCGGTGGAACAGGAGTGTCATTGTTGCCCATGATCATCCTTTGGCTAACACAACGTCATTAACTTTAAAAACACTGGCTGAATATCCTATCGTCACTTATGTATTTGGTTTCACCGGACGTTCGCAATTGGATCAAGCCTTTCAAAAGGCAGGCTTGTCACCAAACCTGGTTTTTACAGCTTCTGATGCAGACGTTATCAAGACCTATGTCAAAATGAATTTGGGTGTCGGGATTGTGGCAAGCATGGCTTATGATCCTGAAATTGATACAGAGCTAGTTTCAATTGACGCAGGTCATTTATTTGAACCGAGTGTCACCAGAATTGGTTTTCGGCGAGGGACGTTTTTACGCGGTTATATGTATGAATTTATAAGGCTATTTGCTCCGCACCTGACTCAGGAGGTTATTCAACAATCAACGCAGACCAAAACAAAACAGGAATTGGAAAAAATATTTAAGAATATAGAACTACCGGATTACTAGTAACAAGAGTGCTTTTGAAAATAGGATTTTTTTGTGAGAGCAAGGAAGCACCACGCGTAGAACCGGAATGTATGTGTAATACATGAGGATTCGAGCATGGAGCTAACGCGGCTTACCATGGATAATTAATAAGGAACGGCATATTAATCGCTAAAAAAGACATTTCCAAAGGGACTCTTTAAAGAAAATCCAAATCGGGATTTGCATCCAATATGTCTTTCGCTGCGTCTTCTTCACTGGTCTTGCCGTTCAGAACTTCATTTACAAATTTGAAATAGACGGTATACACAACCGTCTCCTTGCCTTCATCCTCAACAATAAAAAATGGCGCATGATCAACTGAATACTGCTTAGCCAATTGCATTCCCTCACTGTTACTATCACGTTCATCTGCAATAACCGTCCGATCTATCCTGTCGATATAGGCTTCTTTTTCAAGACGTGATTGAACTTCAGCACATTTTCGACAAGGGCTGCCATCAGCTTTTATCTTTTTGACAAATGTAATATTCATAGAAAATTATTTCTTCAAGTTTTTTGTTTCATGTTTCCGGCATGTAAACCACATTCTTTTTGGGTTGCTTCTTCCCACCACCAGCGACCTGCTCGTTCATGTTGGTTAGGCAGGGTTGCACGGGTACAAGGCTCACAACCAATACTAATATAACCCTGTTCATGCAGAGCATTAAAAGGCACATCATTAGTTCTAATGTAATCCCAAACTTCTGCCGAACTCCAGTTTGAAAGTGGATTAAATTTAATTAGTTTCTTGGTGGTGCTGGAAAAAGCAGCATCATTTTCTACTACCGGCACGGTATTTCTAGTATCAGGACTTTGATCTTTCCTTTGTCCCGTTATCCATGAATCCAGAGTAGCAAGTTTACGTCGTAACGGAATAACTTTACGCACACCACAACATTCTTTATGCCCATCTTTATAAAAACTATATAAACCTTTTTCTCGCACCAGATTTTGTACGGACTCGGTATCCGGGGAGAGCACATCAATTTCAATATTGTAATGTTCACGAACCTGTTCAATGAACCGATAGGTTTCGGCATGCAATCGCCCTGTATCCAGTGAAAAAACGTTCACATCCGATTTAATTTTAGTTGCCATGTCGATTAATACGACATCTTCAGCACCACTAAACGAAATGGCGATGTTGTCAAAATTTTCAAGAGCCAATTTTATAATTGCTACAGGCGACTGATTTTCATACTCATTTGCCAATTGTTCAGGATTAAATTTTGATTTATTCATGATGCAGATTAACGTATGTTATTGATTTTTTGGTTTAATATTAAAAAAGAGCAGCGATTTTATCAGAAAGATTTATTCCAACATATAATATGTCCTTATATTTATAGTCCATTTTCATATAAATTTGTTTTTAGGTAGAAAGATGACGCATACTGGCTAGTATTACTAAATATGTGTTTGAAATAGTGTTATTTTATCGGACTCATCCGATAAACTCGCAAGAGTTGATAATTTTTTGTGGAGTCAGAATAAATGAGTGATAAATCACCTGAAATGACCGAAATTAAAACTATGTGGTCAGAGAGCTTGCTTGAGCACCTTTATCTCGCTTTTAAAAAAGAAAAAGATGATGCATTTATTCAGGAGCTCATCGTTGAGCTTCGTGCGAAAGAGTACGATGATGAATACCTTATTAATAAGGTAACGAAAAAAGTAGGGCCTACGGCTGCTACAAGAATGAAAGCTTTATTAGCTGGAAATTCCGCCAGTGTCGATACCAGTGCCAGTGGAGATAAACCTTTGAGTAAAGCAGATCAAGCTAGAGCCAACGCAGCAAAAAAGCGAGCTAAGGAAAACCCAGGTTTGGTAGGAAAGATAAAAGGGATATTTGGTGGCAGTTAAAAGCTAGAAAGTATGGCTTTCCAGATATTTAACCGGGATATAGGTTCCGTGAGCTGAAAGATCCGTCAAATAAAGCGTATTTGTGTCATCTGTTTCGATTACCAGATGCATGCGGGAGATATCTCGTAAGTTTGGATCTAGCATAATATCGCTCTTACTATCGCGCCCAATCACATTTTTCCCTATTTTTAAATCGTAACTTCGTCCTGATTCATCAATAAATTTACTGCTGGAATCTCCACCGATAATCTTGCATTGATGTTTAGACAATAAGATATCGATTTCTCTGCCTGCTTTCATTCTTATAGTGACATTTTCACCCTTGGGCATTTTGTCCATATCACTGCCAGTTTTGTTTTCTGACAGTGGTTCAAATACAGTATTTTCAAGCATTAAAGTGTCTTTATAATCAATGTTTGCTTCTGCATCACTAGAAGATGAGGTTGATTTAACATGCTTTTTCTTTTCAGAATAAAGATATTTGATTATTTCCTGCCGAGATGAGAGGTACTGCATGTATTTCACAAGGGCAACACGTCTAAATTCATTTAATTCTTCATCGCCGGCATGAAGGCCAGCAATGATGGTACGCCAGCCATGATCCTGCGAAAAAATCTGGGCATCCATTTCACGCAAGGCGTGGTTAATGCTTCCAGGGTCCTCTATTGATTTTGAAAGCATAGATACGAATTTTTTTTCAATTTCTTTAATGGTTCTCGCTTCTTTTTTAAGTTCATCCAGAGAGAACTTCACCATATTGATAATTTTTTTTGAAGGTACCGACGTTCTGCCAGCGACACAAAATTCAAAATCCGCGAGCGAGGAAAATTTTAGAGTTTGTTCACCAATAGTGATTTCTATGGGTTTGGCAAAAAACTTATTTAACATCTTGTATTAAATGATAATAGAGTTCTTGAAGGATATAGGTTTAGTCTAGTTTATTACTCGTCAAATATAAAACTTGTGAACCAGTTAACACTTAACGATGATGAATATCATCGTGTGCACTGTGGAGAGTGTAGCAATATTTAGCTTCAACATTCAAATTCAATTTTTCGTTTTTCCAGAATTTCCTTTCGTTTCATTGAATTACAGTCTGAAAGTGATTTACTAAAAGAATAGAATCGGGGCAGATCTTTCTCCAGTTTTTCATATATTTCAATAAATGCAGGGAAATATCTTCTGTAAGTAACGATAGCAGCTAATTTTGCATTATTAATTTCTGTTGAGAACCATTTTTTATAAGGTTTGTTTTTCCATGTTTGACTTATCTGCAAATACTCATTGGTCATTTGTTGCAACGATTCTTTCTTTCGTTTTCGCGCTGTAGCTTCATTTTCAGCTGATTGATAAATATCGCTCAAAATTGATTTGTAGCGCATTATCAGATCTATGAATTCTTTTTCCTGATATTGAGATTGTTTATACTCTTTAAGCAAGTTTTTATCAGGATCTTGCGCGAGCCATTTTGTGACACCAATATAGGCTACTGCATCAGCATAAGCTTCATTAAATTCCGTGTCGTTTTTGATATACAGTTGTTGATGGGCAAGCTCATGAAACATGACAGTAGCCAGACGTATATCACTCCATCTGAGCATTGTGTTTAGCACCGGGTCATCAAACCAGCCAAGGGTTGAATATGCAGAAACACCACCAAGATAAATATCATAGCCTTGATCTTTCAATTTTTTTGCCTGTTGTCGAGCATTTGCCTGAGAAAAATAACCTCGATAACTCAAACAACCAACGATCAGATAACACCATACAACAGGCTCAAGAGAAAACTCTTCAGTCGCAAATATATTCCAGATGACATAGTCCCGCTCAAGATCAGTATAGGACAAGTAGCTATTGTTCTTTGGTAGACCAAGTTGCTGAATAGAAAAATTTCTTAATAGCAAAACTGTATTTAGTTTGCTTCTAAGCGAGTTTGAAATATTCTTATTTTTAATAACATCATTAATAGCTTGACGTTTTTGTAGTACTTCAAACTGACCTTGTACCGATTGACTGTAGTAATTAATAGAGGCACAACCCGAAAGTAAAAATACAATTAATAGTGTTGTCGTCTGCCTATAATAATGTCGATTTTGTGTCATCATGTCATTATCGTCATAAGATATAATAATGAATTTGTACGAGCTATTAAGTACAGGGTAAAAATAATGTTTACAACTTTAATTGATACTGATTTATTGCTCAATGGGCGTGAGAATCCTGATTGGCTCATTTTTGATACGCGTTATGATTTAGCGGATAAGAATGCGGGCAAGGAAGCTTATCTACAAGGACATATTCCTGGTGCGATCTATGTGGACTTACATAATGATTTAAGTCGACCGCCGGCAACAAATAAAGGGCGACATCCCTTACCTACTGTCGATACTATGAATACACTCTTTTCGGAACTGGGAATTCAATCGGAATCTCAAGTAATCATCTATGATAGTGCTTTCGGTGCTTTTGCTGCGCGTTTATGGTGGATGCTAAGACATATGCAACATGAAAATGTTGCTGTGCTGGATGGTGGTTGGCAATCGTGGCTAGCAGCAGCTGGGCCAGTATGCTCAAATAATGAAGCACGCTCAGAAAGTACATTTAATAATTTGGCGACCGAACAAGATGTGATAGCTATTGAACAAGTTCAAGAAGTTGGCTTGCTTGTCGATTCAAGAGAGCCAGCTCGATTCGCAGGCGAATCAGAACCTATTGATAACGCAGCAGGTCACATACCCGGTGCTATTAATCGATTCTGGAAAAATAATCTGTCTGAAAATGGTTGTTTCAAGGAAAATCAGACGCTGAGGCAGGAATTTGAGGAAATATGGGGAAATACGCCAGCAGCAGAGTCGGTGTTCTACTGTGGTTCAGGTGTTACTGCCTGCCATAATTTGCTTGCAGCTGTGCATGCGGGCTTTGATTTGCCAAAGTTATATGCCGGATCGTGGAGTGAATGGAGTAGTAACACAGAGAAACCCGTTGCTACCGGCTCTTAAGCCAATTCTATAATGATTTAAGCAAAACATTTCAGTATGTTACGAATAGACTTATAATAGACAATTTGGACAATCTAATATCTCTTTAACATGGATAAAATGTTTAAACTAATTCTGAAAACCTTTCTAATCCTGCTGAGTATGAATATTCATGCTGAGCCGGAGTCAATATTACCTGTTGTAGATACGGGAATTGAACCTGTTGAGGCTGCGCTCACTGAAGCTGCAGAAGAACTCCTTCCAGAGGAAACAGAACTATTTGAAGAAGCTATTCTAGCTGACGAAATTGATGCCGTTGAAGAGCAGACGAGTTTTAGTGTCGAAGATGAACAAGCAGATATGGGTGTTGAAGTAGCACTAATCAAGGACGTTATTTTAGTACTGGATAATTCTGGCAGCATGAAAAAGAACGACCCGAACTTTCTGGTCAATAAAGCGGTAAAAGAATTTATTAGCCAACAAGATGAAAACACGCGTGTTGGTATTGTTATTTTTGATCAAGGCGTACGATTGCCTGTCCCTTTGACAGATGCTTCATTAGCTAATCGTGAGCTTATTCTTAATAGTATTGAACAAATAAATTATAAAGGGCTGTTCACTGATAGCCCGGCAGGTATCGAGCGTGCCATTTATGAATTGAAGAATAACGGTCGTGATGATGCGCAAAAATCCATCATCTTTATGACGGATGGTATTGTTGATACTGGTGCAGCAGATCGTGATCTGGAAAAGTCAAAATGGTTAAAGGAAGATCTGGCACCTGATGCTGCAGATAATGAAATCAAGATATTTGGTATTGCGTTTACTGATGCGGCTGATTTTCAGTTAATTCAATCTATTTCTCAAAAAACTGAAGGTGAATATTATCGTGCATTGACGGTAGATGATTTACCTCAGGTTTTTGAAAAAATTAATGACATTATAAATACGCTACCTGAACCCGAGCCAGTACCCGAAGTGATTCAGCCTGTTCCTGTAGAAGTGCCTACTCCTGTTATACAACAGGCACCAGTTGCACCCGTTATTATCGAAGTGCCCGTACAAGGGATGGGTGAAGAAGAACGTATTCGTTCAATGATCATGATTGCGGCGGCAATCGTTTTAGCAATTACCCTGTTAGGGATATTGATTCTGCTTTTACGACGTAATCGTGAGTTAAAAGCGGGAGCAGATGAATTTGTTCAGGAAGCTTATATCAATGATCTACAGGGGAAGACAGACAAACAAACGCATAAGTTAGGTACCCGACCGACAATGTTTGGTCGCGTTGCCGGAAAAGATACGGATCATCTGGATTATATTGTTGTCAATGAATCAACCATTGGTCGTCGCCATGCATTAATCGAGTTTAAAGATTATTCATTCTGGATTATTGATCAGGGCAGTATTAACGGTACTTTTGTAAATGGAGAGCCGGTAAATAGTGAAGTTAGATTAAAACACGGTGACCGTTTACGGCTACATAAATGTGACTTTGAATTCATTATGCCGGAAATGGAAGAGAGTGGTATGACAGTCATATCTAATACGGTTTTTGCTGCACAACCAGAGGTAACAGACGATTCAGAAGACGCGACTGAAATTCGTGATCATGATAGTCCAGCAGATCCAGATGCGGCAGCTGGTGCAGACATGGACTTTGACATAACCGGCACAGATTCGGCGGATGAATTATCTGATTTATATGAACCTGATCCTGATGAAGAAGATACAATCATTCGTGATTTACCCGATGTTGCTGAGAGTACGGATGAACCTGAATTTGTTCTAGATGAAGACGATGTCGATTCTGAAGATGAAACAATTATGTTGGATGATGATGATGATGCACATTCAGATGATGATGCAACCCTACGTAAAGATGATATCTAAATGAGTCGTAAATCATTATTGATTTAAATTATTCTTACCTATGAAAAAGGGACATGCTTCTCTGCTATCAAAAATTTCAGATGGTAAGTTTCATTCAGGAGAAGGACTCGCATCTCAGCTTAATATTTCCAGAGCAGCAATATGGAAATCGATAAAGCATCTTGAATCACTGGGGCTTCATATTGAAGCAATACGTGGTAAAGGCTACCGTTTATCTCACCGCATAGAATTACTATCCGAAGAACGGATCAAAAAATTGTTATCTCCTCTGGCAAGTGAATATTGCCGAAACATTGAGGTGCTATTTAAAACAGAATCAACGAATTCCTGTTTATTCAATCGATTGGCTACAGAACAAATTCATGGCAATGCTGTAATAGCAGAATATCAATCACATGGTCGAGGTCGAAGAGGCAACAAATGGTTCTCACCTTTAGCAAGTGGCATTATTTTTTCTGTTGGCTGGCGATTTGATATTGCACCAACAGCGTTAAGTTTATTGTCTCTGTATATGGGAGTTGCTATGGCTCGTGCTTTACACTCAGTAAAAATTGCTAATGTGGGTTTAAAGTGGCCAAATGATATTGTTGTTATGAATAAAAAAATAGGCGGAATATTGCTAGAAGTTCGAGGTGAATCGAGTGGCCCTGTTGATGTAGTCATTGGCATAGGCATGAATTATGATTTAGCTGAAGAGTTTAAATCCAATATAGAACAAGCGGTAACGGATATCTGTAGTCATACAGAACAACGACTATCGAGAAATATCTTAGTAGCAACATTCCTGTCAAACGTGTTTGAGATACTAGAGGGTTTGAACACAGATCAAAACTCAAATCTACTTGAGGAATGGCGGGCACTGGATTGTTATGTTGAACAGCAAGCAAAATTATTATTACCCAATGAAGAAATTGAGGGTGTATTAAAAGGTGTGGATAATCAAGGTTTGTTATTAATGTCTGTTGATGGAGAAGTGAAGCGTTACACGTCGGGCGAAATTAGCCTAAGGGTGCCATCATAATGAATCTCTTGTTAGACATAGGAAATTCATCAGTAAACTGGGTGTTGCAAGAACAAGATGAGTTTGCTTCTGGCGGTGCGTTTAGCTATGAAAAAAATAACCTTGAACAAAGTCTACAAGAAAATTTGTTATTTTTAGAAAAGCCATCTTCTGTTTTAGTTTCAAATGTTGCCGGAGTTAAAGTTTCTAATTCTCTTAATAGTTGGGTGAAGAAACAGTGGCAACAAGAACTATGGCAACCTTGTGTATCAACTAAATTTAAAGATTTAAAAAACAGTTATAGTGATGTTCAGCAGATGGGACTTGATCGCTGGTTAGCTATGGTGGCCGGCTGGGAAGAGCATCAAACAGCGTTATGTCTGGTTGGTTGTGGTACAGCATTAACCATAGATGTAATCGATTCTAGTGGGGAACATCTTGGCGGTTATATTGTTCCCGGTATAGAGCTAATGCAGCGGGCTTTGGTAAGCAGCACCGAACAAATTAATGTCGTTGTTAATAATAAAGCCTCGCTTGAATATGCAAAAGATACTCAAGCAGCAATTAATAATGGCGCTTTTTTGGCAGCGGTGTCCATGATCGATCATGTGCGAGATAAATTTGCCAATGAATCAAAGTGTAAACCAAAATGTATAATATCAGGTGGTATGGCAGAGTTGATTAAACCATTTTTAGATTACCCATTCGAATATGAACCGAATCTGGTGTTAACTGGACTTTCAATGCTTCATAAGGCATCCCAATGAAGTGGTTCTTTATATTATTATTATTAGCTAATGTTATATATCTGGGTTGGGAAATTGATCGTGATGCTCTGTTAAACCGCGTTAATGTTTCATCCGCGATCAGAGTTCCTGCGGGTACGCAGCAGTTGGTGTTACTAAGTGAGCTGGAAAAATTACCGGAGACAAGAAGTCATATTAAACTCGATAATGAACTTTCCGTAGAAAACTATAATTCAGAACCTGTGTTACCCATTGCATTGAATCCTAATACAGAGAGGATGGTGGATGAGCTTTTAACGGAAACTCTGATTACCAAGCTGGATAATGAGTTAGAAGAAGTCGACAGTCAGGAAGAGAATTCATTTTCTGAACCATTGGTTTCTGTCCCGGCAAAAATAGTATGTTATACCTATGGCCCTATCCCGAATCTGGAAGAATCTACGTTACTATCAACATGGTTTGATGAAAGGGATATTTTATACAAACAAAGACAAACAGATGAACAGGGAAAACAGTTATTCTGGGTCTATCTGGCGGCGCAAGAATCACGCGCACAGGCAGAGGCAGCATTGAAAGATCTCAAGCAAAAAGGCGTTAAGGATATGAGATTAGTCAGGGAAGGTGATCTATCAAATGCTGTTTCATTGGGCTTATTTTCCAGCCAGGCTGCAGTAAATCGTCGTTTAAACGAGATTAAGGCAAAAGGCTATCAATCAGTTGTTGTGCCTTATTCTGGCGGTAAAGATGTACATTGGTTTGATGTTAGAATCGTCCAGAACTCCAGTTATGTGAATGATTTATTCACTGGCTTTCCGGCACGATTTAACGCATTACCTGTTGATTGTAATGAAATTGCACTGCGATAAAGAAATCCTTAGAATGTGCTCACAAAATTTTCCAAACTTGTGTTTTTGAATTACGTTGAGGCAATGGCTATCGTTGCCCCGATAGTTAAATGGTATAACCGGTGATTTGTAATCACCTATTGGGGGTTCGATTCCCTCTCGGGGCTCCAATAAGGGTAAGATAGACACAGAAAGGCTTATCAATTCACTATAATGGAACTATCCATGACTTTTTATAAAACGATTATTTCAATATTTCTGAGTTTTTTTTTCTGTTCGGCCAATGTTCTTGCACAAACATCTTACGGCGATATCCAGCTTTTAATTAATGAAGGGCAATATAAAGAGGCTCTAAAATTAACAGAAGATCAACTGTCCAGAAATGCCTCAGATATAAAACTACGGTTTATGCAGGGTTTGATATTAACGCGTCTTGATAGATACAGTGAGGCAGAAAATGTATTTATCCAATTAACCAAAGAAAATCCTGATTTGCCAGAACCATTCAATAATCTTGCTGTTGTTTATGCTGCTCAGGGTAAATACACAGAAGCTTCAGAGGCGCTTAAGAGCGCCATTAATACCCACCCAACTTATGCCACAGCACACGAAAATTTAGGTGATATTTACGCCAAAATGGCTAGTCGCGCGTACAACCAGGCATTGGAATTGGATACCAGCAATAATACGGCTAGAGAAAAACTATCCCTGGTCAATGAATTGATATCTTCCCCATCAGAGCCTGAACCAGAAAAAACAGTGGTGGCTGCTATTACTCCTGAGCCTAAACCTAAACTAGAAGAAAAACCGGTGATGCAAGAGCCGGAAATTATCACAATCCCTGCGAAATCAGAGCCTAAAGTGGCTGAAGAAGTTCAGGAAAAACCCGTGATAGTTCCGGTTAAAACGGTGGATGTTGAAGAACAACAAACACAAACCAGAAACGCGGTAGAATCGGCGGCAAAAAAATGGGCGAAAGCCTGGTCAGCTCAGGACGTTGATACTTATCTTGCAAGTTATGCCAGAGAATTTGTGCCACCAAAGCGATTGAGTCGAGCAGCATGGGAAAAAGAACGACGCGTACGTTTAAGTAAACCAAGTTTCATTAAAATCACATTGTCTGCTTTGAAGATAAATCTTCATGGAAAAGATTATGCTGAAATCAGGTTTACACAAAGTTATCAGTCTGATACTTATGGTGATAAGGTTAAAAAAGAAATACTAATGCGAAAAGTGGAAGATAAATGGTTGATCACACAGGAGAGAACGCGATAATTTATGCGCGCGTTAACAATGAAAACTAAATACAAACATCTTCTGTTTCTATTCTGTCTCGGCTTGTGTCATCCGGCAATTGCCGCCGATCTCCTGTCAAAAGCCACTTCTAATCAAGGTTTATCAACACACTCTGAGAGTCTTCTAATTAATGCTCTGGAAAATATTAATAATGATAAAACAGAGCAGGCAATAAAAGACTTGCGCCAGTTAATAAAAGTCAACCCGAACTTCAGAGTCGCACAATTGATCTATGCTGACATGATGTTGGCACGTTCTCAGGCAATTACTGATTTTGGTAATTTACCCAATGTTTCTTTTGAACGTATTACGGCTTTACGTGATGAAGCTCAGGCACGCTGGCAATATCATAAATTACCGGTTGATCGAGATAAAATACCTGAATCATTAATTCAACTGGCAAGTAAGCAAGATCATGTGATTGTTGTAGATTCATCTCGGTCGCGTTTGTTTTTGTTCAAAAATCAGGCTGGTGTGCCAATATTGATAAAGGATTTTTACGTTACGATTGGCAAGAATGGCACTGGAAAATATGTTGAAGGCGATCAGAAGACACCTGTTGGAGTATATTTTGTAACCGGGTTTATTAATCCAGAAGAATTACCTGACCTTTATGGTGATGGTGCTTACCCGATAGACTACCCCAATGCATGGGATCAACGCCATGGTCGTACAGGTTATGGTATCTGGTTGCATGGTACGCCAAGTAGTATATATAGCCGGCCTCCGAGAGACAGTAATGGCTGTGTCATTGTTAGTAATCAGGATTTAAACGTATTGTCTCCATTTATTAATAAAGGACAAACTCCCGTCATTATTTCTGATTCTATTAACTGGATTGCAAAAAAGGAATGGAAAGAACATCAGGATAATTATGAGTTATTCGTTGAGCAATGGCGAAATGATTGGGAAAGTCGGGATGTGGATTTATATTTACGACATTATTCAAAAGAATATTCAGGCTTGGGAAAAGATTATAAATCCTGGGTTGAATATAAGCGTAGAGTTAACCCCTCGAAAAAATTTATCAAAGTTAACATAACAAATACGAGTATGTTTCTTTATCCGGGCGAAAAACAATTAATGGTTGTTACCTTTGTTCAGGATTATGCCAGTGATAATTTTCACAGGAAGTTTACCAAACGCCAGTATTGGCGTATGGAAGATGATGGGCAATGGCGAATAATTTACGAGGGTGCTGCGTCCTGATCCTTTTTCTGCGATTCGTTATAAGCTTCTTCAGTAATGTTTTTACTTAACCACCTTACCATATCCCGCCAGATATCATTTATCTCTTTTCTTGTTGGCATAATACCGGCATAGGGAAGTTCAATAGTTACAACCGGAATCTTACGTTGAATTCCAGCATAATTTCCTAGAGAACCCGGGTATGTTCCTAATAAATTCAGGTGAAGACGCCCCAGCTTATAGGGGCCGTTGTGAGGTCCATCGTAGTCAACAATGCCATGAGGCGCGTGTACTGCAACGATCACATCCGGGTTATATTCGTTTATGTGATCAACCAGCCAGTTTGATTCAGGTTCGCTTAATGCGTGTTTGCCTGGGTAGCGCCTGGCATTTTTTCCAGTAACTTCGATCCAATGTTTAAGCGCAGTGTTTTCCCAATCGTCCATGGGAAAGTTGCGATTTAAATCGACGTTGTTCTCGTTCATGCGTTGTGATTTTCTTCTCAACAGTCCGTCTGGATTTAACAGTGGAACAACATGCCAATGAAATAAACCGGAGTGATGTGCATCGAGTGTTCTCATCCACTTGAATATAATGCTAACGGAAGAATATTCATCTCCATGAATACCGCCTAGTAACAAAACTTTGCCCAGAGGTGAACGTCTTGCCAGAGGAGGGTATTCTTTTAGCAGGATAGCCGCGTTTTTAACTGAACGGCCATCGCTAGCAGTCAAATTTATATTTAAACAATCCTGGATATTAACGCTACCTAATTTGTTACCAATTTTCGTGCATTCTATTTTAACCAGTTCGTCATGGTCTTCAGCCTTTAATGGAGATAATGGCAATAAAGTTAGAAGGGTTAAATATATAAAAGATTTAAACATTATTATTAATTATAAAATCAAGAAATAAGCCAATGAAAATAGTTAGGCCAAACCAGTTATTGTTTAAAAAAGCCTTCATGCATCGATCAGGTTTCCTGTTCCAGATCAAACTTAACTGATAAATAAAGAAACAGGATGCGACAGCAAGACCAATAAAATAGCTTGTTCCCAGTTGTGCCTGTCTCCCGGTCATTATTAATGTTATTAATACAAGTACCTGAATTATACCGATGATAACGCGGTCAGCATCATCAAACAAAATCGCTGTTGATTTCACCCCAATTTTCAGGTCATCTTGCCGATCAACCATAGCATACATCGTATCATAGACAACCGACCAAAGAACATTTGCGATGAGTAATAACCAGGCAATTTGAGGTACGGAACCTGTTTGTGCTGCGAATGCCATTGGAATCGACCAGCCGAATGTCAAACCTAAAAAAAACTGGGGCAAATAGGTGTAGCGTTTCATAAAAGGATAAATACCAGCGAGTATGATGGCGACAAAAGCCAGTTGTACAGTTAGCCAGTTCATTGTTAACACGAGTAAAAAAGCAATAAAGATTAAACTGCCGGCAACGATTAACGCTTCGAAAGGAGAGACTTTTCCGCTAGCCAATGGTCGACTTTGCGTGCGTGTAACTAGTGGGTCGAAACGTTGATCAGCGATATCATTTAGAACGCATCCGGCAGAACGCATAAAGATAACACCAAGGACAAAAACGATTAATACAGCAGGATCAGGGAATCCTTTTGCTGCAATCCATAAACCCCAGAGTGTAGGCCATAACAACAATAAAATACCAATAGGTCGATCCAGCCTGATTAATATTGCATATTGCCCAAGTCGCTCACGCACCGTTGGCCAATAGGCTCTATAAGTGATTAATAATTTATTGCTGACAGTAAGAATAATAGCCCGGATTTTGTTTACATAAGTGATGATGACTGCCCCGATTTTACAGGACAGTATCAATATTTTTTTTAAAATAGAGTTTAGTTTTTGTTGCATTGTAGAATCGCGGGTAAGAATATTTCAGTTATAAGTAAAGGTTGTTGCTCAGTATAAAATAGCGACTGTCTTCCCCATAATTCGGAAGTGATATTTAGCTCTTTTGTTGCCTCACTATGAAGTTGGCATCCTACATGAATTTTTGCATAGCACATGTCTGTACGATACGTTGTCTCATCATTAAATAGAACATCCCCTAACGGTGTCGTCCCCAGTTTTGTCAATTTTTGATTTTTCCCGGCAAGCGTTTTCTTTGGGATGACTGTGCGAGCATAGACTAATGCCTGATTATCACATTTTAAGCGAGATTCTCTGATAAATGGAGTTTCATTATCTGGCAGGGACAATAGCTGCGTTTCCTCCGGCATAGCTTGAGTCCAGGATTCAGTTATCAGTTCTATATTAAAAACACCTTTACAATGTTGTTGTATAAAACGTGTAAGCGAACCTTTCTGAAATAGAAAGTCATGTACTCGTTTATCATCAAGATTTAATCGAGCAGCTTCCTCGTTTTGCCAATGAATTTTCAATTTGTTATCCAATTAAACATTACTGTATTCGATGCTTCGACCTAGCCATCTATGAATTAATAATTCTACCTTGTCAGGATTTTTTTCGAGTAAAAGTTTAGCTGTATTTTGAATTTCGGGTAATAAATGGGCGTCACGCATTAGATCAGCGACACGCATATCCGGTATGCCCGCTTGACGCGTACCTAATACTTCCCCTGGCCCACGTAGCTCAAGGTCTTTTTCTGCAATGATGAAACCATTGCTGCTAGTACGCATGATTTCAAGTCGCTGTCTGGCCAAATCACCCAGAGGAGGTTGATACATTAAGATGCAATCGCTTTTAATTTCACCACGACCGATGCGACCACGTAATTGGTGTAATTGTGACAGACCAAATCGTTCTGCATTATCAATAATCATTAAGCTTGCATTGGGTACATCTACACCAACTTCAATCACCGTAGTCGCAACCAGAAGATCAATTTTACCTTCTTTAAATTTATGCATCGTAGTTTCTTTTTCGTTTGCTTTCATGCGGCCATGTATTAATCCTACATTAACCGAATCCAGTTTCTCTTTAAGAGTGTCAGCAGTTTCAATTGCTGTTTCGCATTGCAATGTTTCTGATTCTTCTATTAAAGTACAAACCCAATAAACCTGACGTCCCTTTGCACAAATATGTTTTATTCTGTCTATTATGTCATCACGCCGTTCATTTGAAATAACACTGGTCGTTATCGTTTTTCGTCCAGGAGGTAATTCATCGATGACAGTATGATCGAGATCTGCATAGGCAGTCATAGTTAATGTCCTTGGGATAGGTGTCGCAGTCATTATCAATTGGTGTGGATATTGATTATGTTGTTGTCCTTTTTCCAGTAAGGAAAGTCGTTGATGCACACCAAAGCGATGCTGTTCATCAATAATAATTAATCCCAGTTTTGCAAAAGATACAGAATCCTGAAATAGAGCATGAGTTCCGATAGCAATTACAGGAGATTCTTCTTGCAGTCGTATTTCAGCTTCAATTCGTAAGGCTTTTTTTAATTTCCCTGTCAGAAATACAACATCGATATTAAAAGGTTTAAACCAGTGTACAAAATTACTATAGTGTTGTGCGGAAAGTAATTCGGTTGGCGCCATAATAGCAACCTGATAACCTGCCTCAATAGTCTGTAGCGCAGCTATCGCTGCGACGATGGTCTTACCTGAACCAACATCACCTTGTATAAGTCTCAACATCGCTTCTGTTTTATTTAAATCAAATGCTATTGTTTTACAGGCTCGATGTTGTGCACTAGTTAATTTAAAATTTAATGCTTCTAAAAAATCAGGAACAAGCTGAGTGCTTTTATCAAAAGCAGGAGATTGTTCCGCTCTAAATTCTTTACGTAGCTCGAGCAGACTTAATTGATGCGCAAGTAATTCTTCAAATGCCAGTCTTTGTTGTGCCGGGTGTTTTCCTTCTATCAAGCTTTGTACATCGGCATCAGGTGGCGGTCGGTGCACATAAGTCAGTGCATCGGCCAATGTTGGCAAGTTCTGTTCGATTAATATATTTTCCGGTAATAATTCAACCAGGCCTTTTTTATCATTATTTAGTGCTAGTAAAGCTTGCTCCGTTAATTTACGCAAACGGGCTTGTTGTAAACCTTCAGTGCCTGGATAAACGGCAGTTAATTGTTCATCCAGCTCGTTGTCTTTATGTTCACTGAGAACACGGTATTCAGGATGAATTATTTCTAATGAGCCTTGACCACGACGAATCTGACCATAACAGCGTAATGATAAGCCTTGCTGTAATCCTTTTTCCTGGGATTTGGAAAAATAAAAAAACCGTAAAATGATTGAGCCACTACCATCGCTAATTCGACATAATAATGAACGACGTCTGCCAAAACGGATTTGTGTCAATTCTATCTTTCCCTGAATATAGGCATCATGTCCTGGTCGTAACGATCCTATTGGCGATAAATGTGTTCGGTCAATATAACGATAAGGCAAGTGAAATAATAAATCCTGAATATTACTAATCCCGATACGTTCCAGTTTTTCTTGCAAGCGAGGCCCAACGCCACTTAATGAAGTGACGGGATCAGAAAGAGAATGTTGTTTATTAATTACCAAAGTAAAAATAGACCCTGAAAGGAACTATATACCCGTGATACTTGAAAATGCGTGATTTAGAGTGTGTCTATTTTTATTCAGGGCAAGGCGCAACGATGCGTATGGTCGCTCCCTGCAAAGAGGAGCAACGCCGCCATGGATGAAAATAGGCGTGCTATAAATAGGCATTTTCAGGTATCACGGGTATAAACTATCAGTAAAAATTAAACCGTCATTATTGCGTCCATTTCTACTAAGGCAGCTTTAGGTAAACTTGCAACGCCAACAGCTGCTCGTGCAGGATAGGGCTCAGAAAAATATTCAGCCATGATTTCATTAACTAAAGGGAAGTGGGATAAATCGGTTAGAAAAATATTAAGTTTGCTAATGTCTGCTAATGAACCTCCGGCCGCTTTTGCAACAGCAGTGAGATTATCGAATACTTGTGTAATTTGAGCGCGCATATCACCTTCAATTAATTCCATTGTTTCGGGTATTAAGGGAATTTGTCCGGAAAGGTATATGGTATTCCCGACTTTTACTGCTTGTGAATAGGTTCCTATAGCTTGTGGTGCGTCTGTTGTTGATATGATTTCTCGCTGCATTACTTTCCCCTCGTATTAATCGTATATGTTGTAATTAAAAATTCCTTAAGTGCGTGTAATTTGAGAAACACTTTTTAGCGCTCTGACTTTTCGCATTACATTAGCTAAATGAACCCGGCTTTGTACTTCAACAATAAATCGTAATGAAGTGTATCTATCATCTCGATCTTTCATTTCTACATTCTCGATATTCGCGCCTGCGTCTGCAATGGTGCTGGCAACAGTGGCAAGTACACCACGTTGATTACTGGCATTCATGGAGATCTTTACCTGAAATTCACGTTCAATATCCGCTTCCCATTCTACTTGAACCCATTTTTCCTGATGGTTTTGGTATTCTGCAATATTTTTACAACTTTGCCGATGCACAACAATACCTCTCCCGGAAGTAACAAAACCGTGTATTGGATCACCGGGTATCGGATAACAACATTTTGGAAAACTGACGACCATTCCTTCAGTACCTTTTATTGATAGTGGAATAGTTTCCTTCGACCGAATTATTTTACTTTCTTGTTTGGTTAATTTTTCAAATGCGATTAATTGCCTTGCAATTAGTGGTGCAAATTTATTCCCTAGTCCTATTTCCTGAAATAGTTCATCTTCACTTTCGTTTTTATTTTCAGAAAGTAAGTATTGCATATCAGCTTCGCTAATGTCCTGGTAAGTGTAAGCAAAGGGTTCGAGTTCACGATTCAACAAACGTTTCCCCAATGCAATTGCCTCACTGTTTTTGAGGTTTTTCAGGAAGTGTCTGATTTGAGTTCGAGCTTTAGCTGTAACAACAAAGTTTAGCCATGCTGGGTCAGGCCGACCGCTGGAAGCAGTAATGATTTCAATAGTGTCACCACTGGCTAATTGTGTACCTAGTGGAAACAACTTTCTGTTAATTCTTGCTCCAACACAATTGTTACCAATGTCAGTATGAATTGCATAAGCGAGATCAACCGCTGTTGCTCCGTACGGCAGCTCCATGATCTTTCCTTTTGGAGTAAAAACGTAAACATCATCTGGAAACAAGTCTATTTTTACATTCTCGAAAAATTCTTCCGGGTTTCCAGCAGATTTATTTAATTCAACAATGTTTCGTAGCCATTCTCTTGCACGACGATGTGCCCCACTTCGATTATTGCCGCGACGGACGGGGCTTTTTGATTTTCCTTCTGCTTTGTAAAGCCAGTGTGCTGCAATTCCCGCTTCTGCAACATCATCTATTTCTTTAGTTCGGATCTGAATTTCAATCGGGACACCATAGGGACCGAACAAAACCGTGTGTAGAGACTGATAACCATTAGCTTTAGGGATGGCAATATAATCCTTGAATTTACCCGGGACGGGTTTATACAGATTATGTACAGTACCTATAGTGCGATAACAGGTATCGACATCATCAACCATTAAGCGGAAGGCATAAACATCATAAACTTCAGAAAATGATAAATGTTGTTCCCGCATTTTCAAATAAATTCCGTAAAGATGTTTTTCTCTACCTAAAATTTGCCCCGGAATTTTTTCCTGACGCATACGACGTTTTAAAGCAGTACGGATTTTGCTGATAATTTCTTTACGATGCCCGCGCGCCTTGTTTATTTGTTCATTCAATATCCTGTAACGCATAGGATACAAGGTTGCAAAACCGAGTTCTTCCAGCTCCAGACGTATTGAATTAACCCCCAGTCGTAATGCAATAGGCGCATATACTTCAAGTGTTTCTCGGGCAATGCGTCGGCGTTTTTCAGGTTTTAATGCTTCAAGTGTGCGCATGTTATGCAGGCGATCCGCCAACTTGACCAGAATGACGCGGATATCATCACTCATCGCCATTAACATTTTACGAAAATTATGTGCTTGAGCCTCGGCAAAACTTTCAAATTCAATCTTGTCGAGTTTACTGACACCGTCAACCAATTCGGCAACACCTTTACCAAATTTTCGACTTATTTCAGTTTTAACGGTAGGCGTATCTTCAATAACATCATGCAGTATGGCTGCCATTAATGTTTGGTGGTCCATATGCATTTCGCCAAGAATACGGGCCACTTCCAATGGGTGACAAATATAGGGCTCACCACTTCTTCGTTTTTGTCCTTCATGTGCTTTAGCACTGAAATGGTAGGCACGCTGCACTTTCTCGACCTGATCTGCTTGCAGGTAAGTACCGATAAGTTTACTTAGGTCGTTAATCGTTAGCACTGGTTCAATTTAATAAGATGTTTCAATATTTATCTACGGTGGATTCCGTATTGAACCTGTATTTTGATGTAATCTTGGGTATACGACAACATAAAGGCGCATGCTACGCCTTTGTACTTATGAAAGAGATGTCTAAAAGTAAAGCCTGTATAACAGGCTTGGCTACATTAATTACTCAGCTGGAGTAGCAGGGGCAGGGATGGCAAAATCTGCTTCTGTGAATTCTTCTTCTGTATCAAACTGATTTATTTTGTCGATATTCTCATTATTAACAAGATTTTCTGCAATTTCTCGTAATGCAATGACCGTAGGTTTATCGTCGTTAGCAGCTAGCAAAGGTTCTGCTCCCATTGCAATTTGACGAGCACGTTTACTTGCCAGTAAAACCAGATCATAGCGGTTATTCACATTTTCCAGGCAATCTTCAACGGTTAATCTGGCCATGTTATCTATGTTCCTAAATAGTAATTTCAATTTTAGCCGGTTAAAAAATGACCAGCTTTTAAAGTGGAGGGCTATTCTACTGAATTCAGGGGCTGTTGTGCAATAAATGAATTAACCGAAAATATCTGTTAATCCACATGAGAGAGGATTTGGCTGACAAAATCATCATAAAAAACCGATTGGCGGCAGCTACCGAGATTCGTTGCAGTAATAATGGTCTTGATTTCGGTTAAAGTCTGTTCAAAATCATCATTTATTACGATGTAATCAAATTCCTTGTAATGCGATATTTCTTCGCGGGCAGCGTCCATTCTGCGATTAATCGTTTCTTGTTCATCATTTTGACGTCCTAGCAGTCTTTCTCTTAGCGTATGATAGTCAGGTGGCAGGATAAAAATACCAACGCTATTACGAAATTGTGATTTTATTTGTTGAGCGCCTTGCCAATCAATTTCAAGAATAATATTTTTGCCGGAGGCCAATTCTTTCTCAACCCAGTCACGAGACGTTCCATAATGATGGTCAAAGACGCTTGCATGTTCGAGAAAGCGATTTTGTTTAATTAGCGTTTTAAACTCGTTTTCGTCAATGAAATGATAAGCCTCTCCGTTTTTTTCGTCATGTCGTGGGGCGCGTGTTGTATAAGAGATAGAGACTTCAATATTGTCAACTTGCTCAATTATTGCTTTTACCAGAGAAGTTTTGCCCGCACCAGAAGGTGCAGCAATAATAAATAAGGTTCCGCTTTTACTATTCATAATAAATATATTAATTATTCTATATTCTGGATCTGCTCTCTCATCTGCTCTATCAGTACCTTTAAATCGACAGATGAATTTGTCGTATCAAGGTGAGCTGATTTTGATCCTAATGTATTTGATTCTCGATTCATTTCCTGCATTAAAAAATCCAATCGACGCCCAACAGGTCCTTTTTGCTCAAGTACCCGGCTTACTTCATCGATATGTGCATCAAGGCGATCCATTTCTTCGGCAACATCCATTTTTTGAGTTAACAAAAGTAATTCCTGTTCCAGACGGTCATTATTAAACTCGTTGCTGAGCTCTTGTGCGCGTTGTAATAATTTTTCACGTAAATTTTCGAGGATGTTTGGCATTAATTCACGAACATTAGAAACGATTTCTTTTGTCGTTGAACAGCGATCCAGAACCATTGTTTTAATCTTATCACCTTCACGTTGGCGAGTATCAATGACCGATTCCAGAGTTTGATTGATTAATTCGAGTAATGGTGCTCCTATCTCTTCCGGATCAGGTACATCTTTATCCAGAACGCCTGGCCAACGTAATAATTCCAATGGATTTATTGGAGCGGCTATCTTTAATTTCGAATTCGTTTCTTCAGCAGTCTCAATTACCTTGGCTAATAATTCTTGATTGACTGGTAAAGCGCCTTTTGAGCTATCAGTTTGTGCAAAACGAATATTGCAATCCACTTTGCCACGTTTTAATTTATTGGAAACCTGTTCACGAATTTTTTGTTCAAGGAAGCGCAACTCTTCCGGCAGACGTAGAGACATTTCCAGATAGCGATGATTGACGGTTCGAATTTCGCATGAAGCCTCCCCCCAGTCTCCTGAATGTTCCGTTCGACCGTATGCCGTCATGCTTTTAATCATTTTGTAACCTTTTCATTTATATTATTCGTCAATAGTAACGTTTCATTAGACTATACCCAAGTTACCCTAAAACTCTGCTGAATCCTACATTCTGAGATAACTTGGCTATATTGGAAATACGTAGACAGATTTTATCGCTATAATGCAGCACTTTTTTATCCAGGAGATTTATATGCGCCCAAGTGGACGTACAGCCGACCAACTCAGACCCATCACTATAACAAGAAATTTTACCTGTCATGCTGAAGGTTCAGTATTGATTGAGTTTGGCAATACAAAAGTCATCTGTACAGCCAGTTTTGATTCGGGTGTGCCCGGGTTTCTGCGTGGTAAGGGTAAAGGTTGGGTCACTGGTGAATATGGCATGTTGCCACGTTCCACCGGATCGCGAATGCGTCGCGAAGCGACACAAAGCAAACAAGGTGGACGCACCATGGAAATTCAACGATTAATAGGTCGTTCTCTACGCGCAATCGTAGATATGGATGCGCTTGGCGAGAATACCATCGTCATTGATTGTGATGTTATTCAGGCAGATGGTGGTACTCGAACGGCATCCATCACGGGGGCATACGTTGCGCTGGTTGATGCTATCAATAAGGCTAAAGAGAAAGGGTTAATTGAGTCCGAACCGTTAAAAGGACAGATTGCATCTGTTTCTGTTGGAATTCACGATGGTAAGCCTGTTCTGGATCTGGATTATGCTGAGGACTCCACTGCCGAGACGGATATGAATGTGGTAATGAATGATGAGAATCATTTTATTGAAGTGCAGGGCACTGCAGAAGGCCATCCATTTTCAGCTGAAGAATTAAACAGCATGTTGGAACTAGCTAAAAAAGGCATTAACGAATTATTTGAACATCAGCGTAACGCACTTAAGTAATGAGCAATCAGTAAAAAATAGTGATAGAAAAACAAACAATTGTTCTGGCGAGTAATAATCCGGGTAAGACTAAAGAGATAAACGCATTACTTGATGATTCAAGTTTTAATGTTGTCTCGCAATCTGAGTTTAATGTTGAGGAAGTTGAAGAAACCGGATTAACGTTTATTGAGAACGCATTAATCAAAGCACGTAACGCAGCTAGATACACTGACCATCCGGTTATAGCTGATGATTCAGGTATAGCTGTGCCCGCATTAAATGGCAGTCCGGGTATTTACTCTGCACGCTATGCCGGATGTAATGCCAGTGATGAAGATAATCTCAACAAACTTATTAAAGATATAAAGCTGTTGAAGGAAGAAGATCGAAAAGCACAATTTGTTTGTGTCATGGTCTTTCTAAAATACGCAGAAGATCCGACTCCCATTATTGCCCAGGGAGTATGGCATGGTTCAGTCATTACCGAGCCACGGGGCGTAAACGGGTTTGGTTATGATCCTATGTTTTACGTGCCAACACATGATTGTACATCTGCTGAATTATCAGCAGAAATAAAAAACCAACTCAGTCATCGAGGTCAGGCACTGAAACAGTTGATAGTTGAAATCAATACTCGTCTATAAATCAGCACTTCTGCTCTCAGGAATGGCCTCTCTATTAACATTACATGAAAACCCACCGCTTTCTTTATATCTCCATTTACCTTGGTGCGTTAAGAAGTGTCCCTATTGCGATTTTAATTCACATGAATTGACCCCGTCAGGGGATGATGAAGATACCTATATCAATGCATTAATTCGTGATCTTGAAGCAGAGCTTCCGCGAATATGGGGCAGAACCATTACCAGTGTTTTTATCGGTGGCGGAACCCCAAGTCTTTTTTCGGTTGAATCATTGGATAAATTACTTAGTGCGATACGCGCAAGATTAAATATTCATTCAGGAATTGAAATAACACTGGAAGCAAATCCAGGAACGGCAGAAGCTGAAAAATTTCGTGGTTATAGAGAGACGGGAATTAATCGTTTATCTATAGGCGTGCAAAGTTTTAATGATGGAAACTTGAAAGCATTAGGACGAATTCATAATGCTAACGAAGCACTGCATGCCATTGAACTGGGAAAGGAGGCCGGCTTTGATAATTTCAATATTGATTTAATGTTTGGTTTGCCAGAACAAACAATCGACAATGCATTACACGATCTTGAAGTTGCAGTAGCACAATCACCTACACATATATCCTGGTATCAATTGACGATTGAACCTAATACGGTATTTTATTCCAAACCACCTGATATTCCGTCAGATGATGAAACATGGTTAATCCAGGAACAGGGACAAATATTCTTGCAGGAAAATCATTATAAACAATACGAAATATCTGCTTATGCAAAAGACAAACATATTGCGTTACATAATATGAATTACTGGGAGTTTGGTGATTATTTAGGAATTGGTGCGGGAGCGCATGGAAAAATAACTAATGTTGCCGAAGGCAAAATAGAACGGTTTGCACGCCATAGAATTCCAAAACGGTATTGTGAGTTAGCCGGCCAAGAATCAGTTATAGTAGAAACGAGAAAACTGGGACGCAACGATTTACCTTTGGAATTTATGATGAATGTGTTGCGGCTAACAGAAGGCGTGCCGGAAAATTTATTTTTGCAGCGAACGGGTATACCGTTAAAAGCTGTGGAAAAGGAATTATTACTTGCTGTAGAACGGAAGCTGTTGGATTGGCAACTGGATAAATTAAAAGCTTCTTTAAAGGGACAGCGTTATCTGAATGAGTTACTTGAAATGTTTGTGAAATAGTCGTTAATTTGCGACTATATACTCAGTTGATTTCTGGCTTTCCAGCATCAAAGAAGATAATATTTTTTTATCTTCTTGTAACTCCCTGAAAATCATATCTATTGTATTATTGAATATGTTAACTGAAGCAATGAAACAAAATATTACTTCTCTCAGCCTGTCTGAGCTGGAGTCACTGTGCGAAGAGTTCCTTGCTGAGAATGGCGAACACACTGAAGAGGAGTTCATTTCACACCTATATCATCAGAAGCGTATAACCGCGACAGAATACAAGAACATCCAGGCACACGAAAAGATTGATTCAATTTCAATTGGTGATATCAGTGACTTCGGAAAAGGGGTTTCTGAATCGGGTAAGACCAAGATCGATGGTACTTATGTCGAGAACGAGGATTACACTGTTCTTGAATCAATAGATGAAGGAGCGATGGGTGAAATTCTGATTGCCAGAGATAATAAACTTAATCGAACCGTCGCTTATAAAAAAATTCATGAGCACGTAGCCGAAATTCCAAGTTATCTGGGACGATTTTACATGGAAGCTCAGGTTACTGCACAGTTACAACACCCGAACATCGTTCCTGTTTACGGTTTGATGGCAAGTGAAGGACATGTTGGTTATGCCATGAAACTGATTGATGGCATAACACTAAAAGCTTACATCAAGGAAACTCAGGATCAATATGTTGAGCAAGGTTATCCCGATGAACATCATAATTTGCATGCCAGGCTAGAACACTTTTTAAAAGTTTGTGATGCAATGCATTATGCGCATCGTAAAGGTGTCCTGCATCGTGATCTTAAACCACTGAATATTATGATTGGTCCATATAACGAAGTTTATGTTATGGATTGGGGTATTGCGAAAACGGTCGAAGTCGATAAAGACATGTTCGGTGATAAGACTGTGTTGGTAGGACATGAAGAGGTTGATGAAGATGACAAGACCAGGATGGGGCAAGTTATGGGTACTCCGGCATACATGTCACCGGAACAGGCAGAAGGTGAGCATGATATTCTTGACCACCGTAGTGATCTATATGCACTAGGTTTGATTTTGTTTGAATTGGTTACATTTCATCGTGCTATCAGTGGTAAAACGACCGATCAAGTGATGATGAAAGCACGTCGCGGAACTATTGACCCGGCCCCTGAGTATGGTAAGCAGCAAGATGCACAAGAACAGTTATTAGCGATTGTTAAAAAGGCAACGGAATATATGCCGGAGAATCGTTATCCGACGGTTGCAGATTTTGCTGATGATATTCGTCGTTTTATGCATGGTGATGCAATCAAGGCGCGGCCTGAATCTAGAAAACAAAAAATCATGCGTTGGGTAGCACATCATAGAAAAGCAGCAGTTAATATTGTTGCTCTTTCGACATTGGGTTCATTTGCATTAGCTGTAGCCGTTCTATTTATGCAAATGCAAACAATGAAAGAAACGCAGAGCGAAGGACAAAAGACGAATAAATTTATAAATATAGTTGAAAATAAATCACAGCAGATTGATACACAATTTTTGAAATATGAAGGTATTTTAGAAGGCTTAACCATTGGAGCAACTAATTTGTTAACTCAGGGAACTATGGATAATTCTCCCTATTATACAAACGATACCATCGCAATTACCTCTAAAGGACCAGAAGATTATAAATTTTCTGAAGTCTATGGTTTCCCAATTAGTGTTGATTATCATGTTTATAAGCTTGCCCCCGGAGTAGAAGAATACAAGGTCAAGAGTACCCTGCAGCGATTAAACCCATTACGTCATTCATTTAAGTCGTTAATGTTAAAAAGTTATAAAGAAGACGTAGCGGCTGATGATAATAAGGCGGCACATGAAATAATAATGAATGAAGGATTGCCTTTGGTCTGGTCCTATATCGGACTGGAAGAAGGTATTATTGCAGATTATCCGGGAAAGACGGGTTATCCAGATGCCTATGATCCAAGGCAGCGTCCATGGTATCGCAGTACGGTTAATAAGAAAGGTATAAATTGGTTGCAACCCTATATTGATGTTGGTGGACGCGGTGTTTTATTACCTGCAACCAGCCCATTATATAATAACCATGGAGAGTTTATTGGTGTGGCAGGCGTAGAATTAACACTGGAATACATCCGTAAAGAATTAATGCCATTGTATGGAATAAAAGGTCTGGAAATAACTTATTTGCTAAATGATAAGGCAGAGATCATAGTGACATCATCAGACAAAACTCAGGTGTATAGTCTGGGAACATTAATTAATTCAATGGAAGACCTTGAAGTTTTCCAGAATGAATACGTTGTTAAAAAAGTTAAAAAAGGTCACTCAGGCCATTATTTTTACATAGAGCGTGGCCGTGAAAAAGTCATTGCCTTTTACAAACTAAGTTCAACCGGGTGGTATTACGTTGCCATAGCAGATGCGGAAGAATTATTAAACGATTTTTAACGACGCCAAATTACAACGTTTCTACCATTCCATAGTATTTATTCACATAGAGCGTTTTACATTGTTTGACTGGAAAGTATATCTTCTACGTTGTTCGGATAACTCTCTTTATACAGGTATCACCCGGGATTTAAATCGAAGACTAAATGAACATAATAATAATGATCGTCTTGCTTCAGCGTATACTCGGGCACGTCGACCAGTAGTACTGGTTTATCATGAATCTTATGTGAATCGATCGTCTGCAAGCAAACGTGAAGCGGTGATAAAAAAAATGACAAAATTTGAAAAAGAAAAATTAGTTACAAAAAAATATGGCAAAAGATAGTGTAAAAAATATTGAACGTCCAAAGGCAAGCAGTCTGCAACCTTTGAAGCTAGCTTTGCCTTTTATGCGACCTTATGTCGCTAGATTACTTCTTGCCTTTACGTTCCTAACGATTGCCTCGGTGTCGATGTTGGCCATGCCAGTTGCGATTAGATATGTTATTGATTACGGCTTTTCCAGCGACAACGCAGGTATTATCAACACCTATTTTATGGCGTTGTTTTGTCTGGCTATTATTTTTGCTGTGTTTGGTTCTCTACGTTATTACCTGGTGATGTGGATAGGTGAACGTGTTGTTGCAGATATACGCTCGGCTGTTTATAAACACGTTATTAAAATGAGTCCTACCTTTTTTGAGGTAACTCGCACTGGTGAAGTATTGTCACGATTAACAACTGATACAACACTGGTTCAAACCGTATTTGGTGCAGGTATGTCAATTGCGCTACGTAGTTTATTTAGTGTTATCGGATGTCTGATAATGCTATTCATAACCAGTCCAAAATTAACAGTCATGATTATCGGATTGGTACCCGTCGTTGTAATCCCAATACTGGTGTATAGCCGTAAAGTTCGTCGTTTATCACGTGCTAATCAGGATCGTGTTGCTGATTCCAGCAGTATTGCTGATGAATCGCTTAATGCAATACATATTATTCAGGCATTTACATTAGAAGGTTTTCTTGGGGAACGTTTTGGTAAGTCAGTAGAAGATACGTTTAAAGCAGCAAGACAGCGTTTGCGAGTTAGCTCTGTTTTATCTGGCGTGATTATTTTAACGGCATTTGGTTCAATGGTTTTTGTACTCTGGATTGGTGCTCATGCTGTAGTAGACGGTTCTATGAGTCCCGGAACGCTGGGACAATTTTTACTGTATGCCACTTTTTTAGCAGGTAGTACAACATCGCTTGGCGAAGTATGGAATGATATTCAACGTGCTGCGGGTGCGATGGAACGCTTGATGGAATTATTACAAGTACAGCCGGAAATAAAAGCGCCAGACAATGTTGTTGCTTTGCCTGCTGAGGGTCGAGGTCATATTCAGATAGAAGATGTCTGTTTTAATTATCCTTCGCGTCCAGGCATAAAAGCACTCGAACATTTTAGTCTGGAAATAAAACCGGGTGAAACCGTAGCGTTAGTCGGTCCTTCAGGCGCAGGAAAGAGTACGGTGTTCCAGTTATTATTACGTTTCTATGATCCACAGTCAGGAAAACTTTTATTAGACGGTGTTGATATAAAAGAAGCTGATCCGGCAGAGATACGAAAACGCATTGCGATTGTTCCACAAAATACTGTTTTGTTTGCAACAACGGCAATGGAAAATATTCGTTATGGTAGACCAGAGGCAACGGACGAAGAAATTAAAATTGCAGCACATGCTGCGATAGCAGATGAATTTATTGAAAAACAACCGCAAGCGTACCAGACTTTTTTAGGTGAAAAAGGTATGCGCTTATCTGGCGGACAACAACAACGTATTGCTATTGCCAGAGCCATATTAAAAAATCCGCCGATCATGTTATTAGATGAAGCCACCAGTGCACTTGATTCCGAAAGCGAAAAACTGGTTCAGGAAGCACTGGATCATCTTATGCAGGATCATACAACGTTAGTTATCGCGCATCGTTTATCAACGGTGACAAAAGCTGATCGTATTGTTGTTATGGATGAGGGACAAATCGTTGACATCGGTCAACATCATGAATTAATTCAAAAGAGTGGTTTATATAAGCGGCTTGCTGATTTACAGTTTCAACATTCTGGTTCACACAATAGAGGAGCAACAGAGGTGGAGTTACTCAATGAAAATTAGCACAATTTATTTATCTATTATTATCAGTTTGCTGACAGGCTGCACTTCCCCTGCTACTAATCAGGAACTTGAACAATTAAACATTACTGACTGGCATGTACACGTTGCTGGATTAGGGCACGGTAATTCCGGTAATTATATTAATGAAGTGATGCACAATAATTACCGCTTTAAATTTTTTCTGAGATGGATGAGTGTGACGGAAGAGGAACTGGAAACACACGGCGATCAACTTATTGTGAAACGATTGAATGACAAAATCGAACAATCAAAATATATCGATAAGGCGGTTATCCTGGCACTTGATGGTGTTATCGATAAAGAAACCGGGCAATTGGATAAAGCGGAGACGCAGTTTTATGTCGATAATGATTTTGTTGCAAACCAGGCCAGTAAATATCCGAAATTATTGTTTGGTGCCAGTATCAACCCTAGTCGAGAAAACAGTATTGAGTTACTGGAAAAAGTACAACGTCAGGGTGCAGTACTAATAAAATGGATACCGTCGATAATGCATTTTGATCCGGCTAACAAGAAATATGAACCGTTCTATCGCAAGATGGCGGAGTTGGATATTCCCCTGCTTAGTCATACAGGCATGGAAAAATCTTTTCCCAATACTAATGATGCACTGGCTGATCCAAGACGACTGGAGTTGGCATTAAGATCGGGTGTTACCGTTATCGCGGCACATATTGCTACTACTGGCGAGTCGGAAGGACAAGATAACTTTGAACGCATAATGCCGATGTTCAAAGAGTTTCCAAATCTCTATACCGAAATATCCAGCCTGACTCAAATTAATAAACTCGGTTATTTGGCCAAAGCACTGAAACAACCTGGATTAAAAGACAGGATGCTCTACGGTACTGACTGGCCATTGCAATATTTCCCCTTAGTCTCGCCCTGGTATCACGTCAGACATATAGGCATAGGCGAAGCATGGCGATTGATAAAAATAAAAAATGAATGGGATCGGGATATTGAATTGAAACAAGCCTTTGGTGTTCCCCATACTGTTTTTTCTCGAATGATTGGACGCATAAATGATCTGCAATGATTAAATACGCAATTGAATCAGCGAATTTTGATTTGGATCAATAAGAACATGTAGTCGAATTTGAAATTAGCATGTATCACCGCGGCAAAGCTCTAGATATTAGCTAAGAAACTCCAGCAAGCTAATGAATAATGTCGATTTCCTGACGTTTTTTAAGGAAAAACGGCTCAAACAAGCCGCTAAAAAGTCAGATATCTCACTGAAAATAGGCTGTAATCCCTTTGGAAACTCACTCTTAGTGAACTATACTTTTATGGTATAGAGATTGCTTTGTACTTACGTAGGCAAATACACCTGAGGAGGTGTCCAATGATTCCTACTAATGTTATGCCATTTCCGGAAATCGAATATAGCGTGCGCTGTGGAGTTTGTCCGAAATGTGGAAAAAGTGATGGCTTCGTAAATTTAGGCAAAGAGCATTGGTTCATCTGTCGTGTTCATAAATCAAAATGGTTTGCCGGAGTTAATCTATTTGAAGGTTGGCAAAATCAGACGGTGGCACAAGCAGAAAGTATTGAACTCATGTTGAATGGTTATAAGGACGTTGTTCCTGTAAGAAGCATTGATGAAGAACGCAAATTAGGTGTTAATGCGATATAGAAGAAGTAATAAATAATTTTCCTCCCGCTAGCTGATATGCACTCTTTCCTCTGGTTTAAATACCAGAGGAACTACTTTTTTAATTTTAATTATGTTTAATATGTGGTGCTAGAAAAACAACCATTAGAAATATAAATTAAAATGTGAGCTGTTTACTTAGCAAGTGCCTGTTTAATATGTAGACGAACATCTTCTTTAACAACACTATCTTTAGTGCCACTTTTTCTTTTATAAATAATTTTTTTGTTTTTATCGATGACAAAAAGCCCAGGTGTTCCCTTAACGCCGTATTCATCTGCAACTAAATCACCTGATAATAGTAGTGTAAATGTAAAACCTTTCTTCTCAAAATAACGAACAGGATCAATATCGCCGTCTTCAAAGATATCGATTGCGTAAAATCGTAGGCCGTTTTTCTTGTATTCCTGGTAAACTTTCTGGAGATGCGGCATTAGTCTGGTGCAATACGGACACCAGGTTGCCCAGAATAGAATTACTGATACTTTATCATCGCTATCCTGATAATAATCGACAGATTCGCCTGCTCCAGTTTGTAATACCCAGTTAGGGGCAGTACCTCCTACGGATAATGACGGTTCAGCATAGGTTAAAGAAGAACAGAGTAGTAAAATCAGAAGTAGTCTCATAGTGATAGCCTTAAGAGTTATTTACCTGGTCGTGATCTTGATGAATGACACATAAACTAGATAAGTATCGATAATAAAAGTTCATACTATCGAGTGCATTCGTTAAAATTAGAGATTAACCGATCCTGAGATAATAAGCAGAAATGGAAACTCCCGTTCAATGCTCGCAAACTGATAACCGAGTGACAAGTGATATCCCGTCATTAGCTGTTTGTCTGAGTATATTGATACATTTATTATGCCTACTTTATACAAGTAATAGTGTTGCTGTAGCAGGAGATGAATTAATCGTGACTGGCAGTGTTGTAAATTTAAGAGCAGCACCTACGACCAGCGCCGATACGCGAATAAAGTTGTTGAAAGACCGTAAAGTCACCGAAATACAGCGTCAGGACAATTGGATAGAAGTTGAAACACATCGACAAGACATAAAAACAGGTTGGATACATGAGTCTTTACTTGGTAAAGCAGCGTTAAAACAAAATACTACTTCGCCGACGCGCTTTGATCGATTTAAACAACGCTTTAATAATCACAACGAGCTTATAAAAAAGCAAAACGGTGTAATTTATTTCTCAGAAGTACAAGATAAAGGACAAGGGCAAATCGAAGTCATTGCAACTGAAGCATGGTTAAAATCGCAGCAAGATAAGCGCGGAACGACTATGAATAGCGTATTTAAATTATGGGGTAAATTTGTTCCTGTGGGCAGTTCAATGTCGGTACGTGTTTTTGATAAACAAGGCGAGCAACATATGCTGATGGTACGTTAGGAAAATAAAATCTATGTTAGTCGAAGTTATACATCAGCAACATCTTGAGCTACGCGAGCTCTTTGCGCGTCATCAAGAGGCGTTATTACAGGGGAAATTTGAAGAAGCAAAAAGCTGTCTGGATAATTTTAATATATTTCAAAAAGCGCATATGCAAATTGAAGATAGATATCTGCTTCCGAAATTTGCCAAAATAAAAAGAAACTCGAGATGGGATGTATCGGTCTATGAAAAAGAGCACGATAAGATAAGCAAGCTCTGTAATAATGTCACAAATGACCTTGACTGGTTAAGTGAACAGGAACTCAGTGAATCAGAGAAATACCGAAATATCATTGCTCTATTGGATAAGGAAAAAACCTTAAAAGGGCTAAATGAACACCATGAAGAGCGCGAAGAAGAGGCTCTGTTGAAAGAACTGGATGAACAATTGGAACAACGACAGCTCAAAGAATTAAAACTGGATATAAAATTAACCTGGGCAGAAGTAATTGCTTCTGTGAGAGAAACAACGTTTTAAAAATTAAGGCACATATAAAATGCAAAACTTACTTACACTATTCTTACTTTGTTTAATGTCAGTTAGCGTTATGGCTGAAACTGATTTTTCTGCCATCGAATCACAAGAGCGCGCACAAATTATTTCGGAGCTAACATTTCATCTGGACACTAAACAGGTTTGCACACAGAAATTAATATGGGATGACAGCGGATCAGGTGCAGATCTGGATGGTTATTTTTTCAATCCTGTGGTTGCTAACAATGAATATATGATTGGCGGTCATGCTTCACAAAAGCAGCGCTCAAAATATCATTGTGTGACAGTGGTCAGTTTACCTGCGAACGAACAGAAAGGTGCTCCACCATTATTAGTTAGCCCGGTTGAATGGAAACAAATATGGAAAGATTCAGGTAGCGGTGCATCAAAAGATGGGTCATTTTGGCAAGCGATACCTCCTGACAGTAATTACAAATGCATTGGAAGTATTTCTCAACTGGGACACAGTCAAAAACCGGCTTTGTCCAACTATCGTTGTGTACACAGGAGTCTTACAGACAAGATCGTGACAAGTGCTATCGTCTGGTCAGACAAAGGTACCGGCGCTGATCAACAGGTCACTATATTGGGTCTTCCCGCAACAGGTACATTCATCGCTGTGGGATCAAGAGTTAACAAAATAGAAACCTATGATCTAAAGAAAAATGCAGTCAATGTGCCGGATGCAAAAATGGTGGAAGCTATACTTGCTAAAAGAATGGCGCCTCTAAAAGCAGATATTGAAGCAAAGGCGAAGGCAGTACAGGAGCAAAAAGAAATTGCCAAAAAAGAAGAAGCCAGTAAAGCCGCAGCTAAAAAAGCAGAGCAGGAAAAAATCGCCGCAGCAGAAGAAAAGAAAAAACAAGCAAAAATAGCGGAGCAAAAAGCTTTAGCTGCACAGCAAGAGAAAGAAGATAGTGCTGAAGAAGCACAAAGCTTAAAAGAAGCAGAACGCTTGAAAGAAGAACAGCAAGCACGCATAGCAAAAGCAATGGAAGAAAAATCGGTCACTGAAATAGAAAAACAGAAAATTGTCAGACAAGAAGAAGCTGTTTCAGAACAAGTTCAGCCCGAGAAAGCAGAAGCCGAAACCATGAAGGAAGAATTTGCGCAAATCGAACCGGAACCAATAAAACCGGTAGAGTCTGACAGTGATAAATTTAGCACAAGCGAAGCTGGAGAAGAGTCAAAAGGTCTGAGCGATATACTGATGTTTTTTGTAAAGGTATTTGCAATGATGGTGGGTGGCGTAATTGTGTTTATCGTTGCTTTTAAAGTTCTATTTGGCAAGAAGAAGCCTGCCTAGAGGAGCACTAACAGTAGGCACTTTAAGCGATACTGTCATTATCACGGGTATAATAAGGTACTGAAGTTGCGGAATACTTCGGGATAATTTTAATTTGCTTAATGAGGAGGGAATCATGACGCGTGCCTATAATTTCTGCGCTGGCCCGGCTGCTCTACCAGAGTCGGTATTACAAAAAGCGAAAGAGGAATTACTTAACTGGGGTGAGGTCGGTGCCTCGATTATGGAAATGAGCCATCGCAGTGAGGCCTTTCTTCAGATCGCTGCAGATGCCGAGCAGGATCTACGTGATCTGATGCACGTTCCAGATAACTATCATGTACTATTTCTTCAAGGTGGAGCCAGCACCCAGTTCGCTGTTATTCCCATGAATCTGTTACGGGGTAATAACAAGGCCGATTATGTTCGTACCGGGGTCTGGTCACATAAGGCAGTGGATCAGGCAAAATCGTTTTGCGACGTTAATCTTGTCGCAGATACCATGGACAAGGGTTATCACTATATTCCTGATATAGATTCCTGGAACCTCGATTCGGACGCAGCTTATTTTCATTACACACCGAATGAAACTATCGGCGGAGTGGAATTCAACTTCATCCCCGATACAGGAGACGTCCCTATCGTGGCTGATATGTCTTCCAATATTTTGTCACGACCGATTGATGTTTCAAAATTCGGATTGATCTATGCTGGTGCCCAGAAAAACATCGGACCTTCCGGTATCACCGTTGTCATCGTACGTGATGATTTGCTCGGCAATGCACTACCGATCACACCAGAACCCTTTAACTATGATGTTCAGGCAGAAGATGCCTCACTCTATAACACACCACCTACCTTTGCCTGGTATTTAACCGGGCTGGCATTCAAATGGTTAAAAGAGCAGGGTGGCCCGGAAGCCATGGCCGTAGTCAATGAACGTAAAGCGAAGAAACTTTATGCTGCCATCGATGCTACTGATTTCTACAGCAATGATGTTGCCGCTGATTGTCGTTCATGGATGAATGTACCATTTCAATTACAAAATAAAAGCATGGACGTAAAATTTGTTACAGAAGCAGCAGAAAATGGGATGTTGAACCTGAACGGTTGGCGTACTGTTGGCGGCATGCGTGCCAGTCTCTATAATGCCGTCCCGGAAGAAGCTGTGGATGCATTAGTTTCCTTTATGAAAGACTTTGAATTATAACATGGCTGACACCTACATGGTTAATGGAGAAAGTAGAGTTGTGCCGGGAAAAAACGTCACAATTAAAAATGCAATTTCCTGTTAGTTCTACACAATTGAATAAAGGCTTGTCATGCGTATTACTCATACTGTTGGCAGGTTGTAACATTGCAGATATCCGTAATTTAGGTGTCATAGCTGATGATCCTGAAAAAGCCGCACAAGTTCTGGAAAGCAAAGGTCGATACTATGCAACGAATCCAGAACAACTACCCGCTGATCTGAAAGCCTTTAAAGCCAGAATAAAAGAATTTGTAAACGATATTACTAATATATGGGGTGAGGACGATGCCAGGCAAGCTGGTCCAAAAGACTATGTAAAATATACCGACAAATATTACAACCGTGCTCATGTTGATTTTGAGAGCGGCACCGTCACTATCGAAACCCTGGCACCGGACTCACAAAAAAAGTATTTAAAGAAAGCCATCATTACAACCTTACTAACGCCAGATGACCCCAGACAAGTCGATCTCTATTCTGATGCCATTCCCGAAAGCGACGGCCATCCGTTTCTCTACGAACAGGTATTAGATCACGAAGGTATTGCCATTCAATGGCAATGGCGCGCCAATCGTTATGCCGACTATCTAATCAAAAACAAAATAAGCAAAGTTAAAATAGGCAATAAAAACGGACTAAGAGTCGTTTTTCCATTAGTTAAAACCCATCAGAAAATTCGTGCCTATAAATACGCATCACTAGTGCGGAAATACAGTAAAAAATATAATGTCACTGAAAGTCTGATCTATGGGATTATTAAAACAGAAAGCAGTTTTAATCCCTTTGCAGTAAGTCATGCCCCGGCTTATGGTTTGATGCAGGTCGTACCCAGTACCGCCGGAAGGGATGTATTTGAAAAAATTAAACAACGTTCGGGACAACCCACGCCACAAAATCTGTACAACCCGGAATACAATATCGATATAGGCACGGCCTATGTGAAAATATTACAAGAGCAATACCTAGTAAAAGTTAAAGATCAAAATGCCCGACGCTACACAGTTATCTCCGCCTACAACGGTGGCGCCGGTAATGTGTTAAAAACCTTTTCATCTAATCGAGATCAGGCAGTGGTAAAGATAAACCAGCTATCCCCCAGCCAGGTATATCAACAACTCACCAACAAACATCCCAAACAAGAATCACGACGATATCTTTATAAAGTAAACGAAGCGCAAAAAGAGTTTTGGAAAACGCCTGCATGGAAGTAGGTCGACTCCAAGGACGGAGGAGGTAGAGTAACGTCTGGAACAGTTACCGAGGTAGAGTCGAGCCGGGATGCCTACACGGATATAGGTAGTAGAGTACCAACAGTAGGCGCTTTAGGCGATGCAGGAGCAATTACCGAGCAGAGACCGAGGGAAGAATTTTGAATTCCGCTTTATTTTTAGCGGCATGTGTATTCCTGTTAACACGTTAACCGGACAGCAATAAAACATCATCTAAATTTTTTGCTAGCTTTTTTCATCCCCTCAAATACGGGTTGAGCAATATCTTCAGGAAAGCCAGGCGGTAGCTTTGAAGTGACCTTATTAATAACGCCATCAAGTTCAGTTATTGATTGATCAATAATTTCTTGCATGTCTGTTTCCGGGAAATCGTTTTTCTTACTTTCAGCTAACCAATGTCGTGGTAACATATTGTGCCAATGATAATGTGTGTTTTTACTATGTAAGGCCATTGCCATCTTCATATCCTGATATTCAAGTTGTCGTTTTTCTGCAAGTGGATAAGCAGAGATAATGTCATAGAGTGGCGTTAACTGAAATCGACCACCTTGTTTTAAAAAAATACTGAAATTCTTTGCATGTCCATCAATAGCGCCAAGCAACCAGAACAGGAAAACCGATCGAATAAATTGCTTTCGGTCATCTTCAGGTTGAAGCGAAGATTTGAGTAGTTCCATTATTGTAGAAATTCCCGGACCACCATCGCTTTCATATTTTAGTCCTGGAGAAATGGAGCTCGCTTGACACATATCTTCTTGAGGGTGTCGAATAATCCAGCTTTTATCTTGAGAGAGCTCGCGGTCAAAACGTTCAATAATAAGTACTTTTACATCCTTAAATTTTTTTATACGGGCATTTGCAACAGGTAAACCAAATTCCCGCATTACTTCCATACAAAGCCATTCGTTTTCAACGCTATCAGATAGATCAATAGCACTATGTTCTATCTTGCCGATAGGTAATTTAAAAATATGCGTTGTTGGAGTGGCGCCTGTGGGTCGTTGCCATTTTTCATCATGCCAAAGTAAAGCCGTTTTTTCCTGTGCACCGGCAAGTGATATTCTAAACTCATTATCTTTCGACATTCCAAGAGGTAATGTCTCGTAGTTTTTCAGTTCTTTAGCGATTTCATTTTCATTAAGTGGCGTGCCAGAAATATTTTTCACATCAACATCTGCCTGTTCAGATATAAGTTGAATTGCGCCTACACAATCTTTCCCAATTAAAGAGAGCAAGTCGAAAGGCTTGTCAGTTTTTGCACCAAATCTCGCCTGGATACGTTTTCTTATATCTTTACTGTCTGGTAACAGATTCTCGAAATAATTATATACGCTATCTCCTTTATGCTTTTTGTCAGTCAGAGGCAGTGATAGAGATAAAGGAATTGCACTCTTTAGTTCTTGCCATGAATCACTGTAAACGAATTCCTGCATACCACCTTTGCGTTGAATATATTCGCCAACTTCATAACCATTCATGTAAACAAACAAGGATGCCATCACCAAAGTGCCTTATCATTTTGTGTTTTGGCGCGAGGTTCCAGGTGCATTTCCAGGCTGAGCGCAGACATATATCTGAATACTGTTTCAAGTCGTACCCCCGGTCGTCCTGACTCAATTCCTGATATTGAACTTTGAAGAATGTTAAACTTTTTACCTGCATTGCTTTGTGTTAATCCTTGTTCTTTTCTGTAACGTCGCAGGACTTTGCCAAGGGTTTCAGATGAGGTAATAGGTATCATGATCGGTCTCGCCTTTAAAAGTGATATTAAAAATATAGCTGTAAGTATATAAAA
>Ga0209992_10000802_pt1 | contig 38655 bp, 34 predicted proteins | sample 2SBtaG_2_FD_182564 | JGI IMG/M metagenome (GOLD analysis project Ga0209992, IMG submission 182564) | Deep subsurface microbial communities from Kolumbo volcano to uncover new lineages of life (NeLLi) - 2SBTROV12_ACTIVE470 metaG (SPAdes)... | ecosystem: Environmental > Aquatic > Marine >...
GGCTCGGGCGCAGCGCAGGAAGCGAAAATCTGACGAGCAGGGCACGAGCCGCAACCAACCCACCCACACAGACAGCGCAGCCGGCGGCTCGGGCGCAGCGCAGGAAGCGAGAGACAGTGAAGTTCGGAATGAGGTACTGCAACACCGGTCGCTATGCGGTGGACACCGAGCTGGCCAAAGAGTTGGTTCAGGCGGGCGAGGAGGCGGGGTTCGAATCGGCGTGGACCGTCGAACACACCGTGGTGCCATCGGGATACGAGTCGAGCTACCCCTACAGCGCTGACGGAAAGATGGCGGGCGGGGTCGAAGACCTGCCACTCCCGGACCCGCTGATGTGGATGTCCTTCATGGCAGGCTGCACGTCGACCATCAAGTTCGCCACGGGGATCCTGATCGTTCCCCAGCACAACCCGGTGATCGCCGCGAAGCAGATCGCCACGCTGGACGCGATGTCGGGCGGCCGCGTTCTGCTCGGAATCGGCGTCGGCTGGTTGAAGGAGGAGTTCGACGCGATCGGCGCTTCGTTCCACGACCGGGGCCGCCGAACCGACGAGTACGTCGCCGCTATGCGCGAGCTCTGGACCGCCGACCGGCCGACCTTCCACGGTGAGTTCGTCGAGTTCGAGAACTGCTACTGCCGCCCGCAGCCCGCCCAGGGCTCGGTGCCGATCATCGTCGGTGGCGACACAGAGTTCGCTGCTCGTCGTGCGGGTCGGCTGGGCGACGGTTACTTCCCCGCTCGGGAAGCGCCGCAGGACCTCATCGCCTTGGCTCGCAGTACGGCCGAGGAGCACGGACGCGATCCCGACGCCATCGAGATCACGACGTCGATGCCCGACGACGTCTCGAAGCTGCCCGCACTGGCGGCGATGGGAGTGAGTCGGGTCGTCGTGCCGGTTACGCCGATGGCGGGCCTCGCCACTGCGATCGACGGCCCAGACGACGCTCGACGTTGGGCCGACACCATCGGGGAATACGCCGACCTGTGAGGCCGTTGGAGGCGACATGGCCATCCGGAAGCTGAATCACGCGGTCCTGTGGGTCCGCGACGCGCAAGTGTCGAAGGACTTCTACGTCGACGTCATGGGCTTTGAGGTGTTGAAGGATCTCGGCGGCGCCGTGTTCCTCGGGGCACCGAAGAGCGACAGCGATCACGATCTGGGTCTGTTCAGCGTCGGCGACGACGCCGACCCGACCCGCACAGGCCGGGGCGAGGGTCGCGGCAGCGTCGGGCTCTACCACCTCGCGTGGGAGGTCGAGACCCTCGGCGAGCTGGCCGACCTGCGAGGCCGCTTAGCCCAAGTCGGTGCGCTCGTGGGCGAGTCCGACCATGGGGTCACCAAGTCCCTGTACGTGCACGACCCTGACGGCATCGAGTTCGAGGTTCTGTGGCAGGTGCCGCTCGACCTTCTCACCGACGCGGACGGCGACGTGCGCACCGCGCCGCTCGACCTCACCGCTGAGCTCGCCAGGTTCGGTCCCGAACTCGCTCGCTCCGACCACGGCTGACCCCAACTGCCAGCTTCCAGAGACACTGTGTCCGCCCCACAAGCTGGCAGAACGGGCTCGAGCTAGAGCGGCGTCAGCGGGAAGTGGGCGAGAGGGTCGCGGTCGTACTGCTCGACCAGGGCGACCTCCCAGATGAGGTAGCCCTCCATCGCAGCGCGAGCGACCTCGGCGTCTCCCGGGTCGTAGGGCAGTTGCCACACGTCGTCGGGAACACGGTCGAAGTCGAGCCCTGACTCCAGTTCGCCGCCGGCGTCGACAAACGCAGCCGTTCCGTCAGCGAGCACCCGGACCTCGGCGTCGGGCCATGCTGCACAGGCCTCGTCGTGAGCCAACGCGGCAAGCGCACCGTCGGGCGAAGTCAGAACGACCGAGGAGGCCGTAGCGGCCGGCAGCTCGGCGGCGAAGTCCGCAAGGCGCCCACGGATCGCCCAGGCCGCGCCGGGAATGTGCCCACGCCGATGCTCGGTTGAGGTCGCGAGGTCCACGACCAAGCCATCAGCCACCAGGTCGGTGAGCGGAACATCGGGAAGCGCGATCTCAACAGGCGCCTCGCCGCCGACGAGGTCTGGCGCCGAGTCCACCCCACTCAGAACACAGGCATCCCAGCCCATCTGGATGAGCCAGGACGCCGCCATGGTGGCGCGGGTTCCGTCGTCGTCGACCACAACCAGCCGCGCACCGCGTGTCGCGACGTACTCGTCCGTCGCCTGAACCAGCTGGCCGCCGGGGGCCGACGTCGCTCCGAGAAGGTGACCGGCGAGAAACTCCGCGGGCGTGCGAACGTCGAGCAGGTGGGTGGTGCGCGACCCGTCGTCGAGCCAGGCGTCAGCGGTCTCTCGATCGACGCTCGGCACTCCGACGCGGGCTGCCACTTCGCGCGCGGCTTCGCCGGCGGCAGCTCGGCCCGCGGTACTGGGGATGGGCGCAACTTCGGTGCGGCCGTGGTCGAGCTGAAGTCCCACCAGCTCCCACCCCATCGTTCCGTTCTCGAGTGCGACCACCTCGTTGGCGACCCCAGCGGCACGCAGGGACTGGGCGCCCATGATGCTGCGCGTCCGACCGGCGCAGTTCACCACCACCGTCACATCGTCGTCGATGAGATCGAACACCCTGTGGACCAGCTCGCCACCGGGGCAGGACCGTCCACTGGGAATGCTCATCCGGTTGAATTCGCGCTCAGTACGTGAATCGAGCACGACGAGCCGTCGCCCTTCTTGGAGCCAGCGGTCGAGCTCGTTCGCCGACACGTGTGGTGTGCCGTAGTGGCGTTCGATCAACTCACCGAACAACTTCGAGGGAACGTTGACGCCGGAGTAGATCTCGTGGCCTGCGTCGGCCCATGCGGCGAGTCCGCCTTCCACGACAGACACGTCGGTGTATCCGAGACGGCTGAGGGTCGCGGCGACCGATTCGGCCTCGCCGACGCCTGCGTCGATCACAGCCACCCGCACCGACCGACGCGGGATCAACCGTGGGGCAACCAACTCCGCTCGCGAGCGCGGCACATTGACGGCGAACAACAGGTGCGCCTCGCTGTAGGTGCCTTGTTCGCGGGCGTCGATGAGCGCGAGCTCCTCGCCATCGCTGAGGGCGCCGACGAGAGCGTCGACGGCGATTCGTTCAACGGCCACAGATCACCGGGCGTCGACGATGTTGGCGCTGGCCTGGAAGACCTTCCATTCGCCGTCTGAACTCCAGTAGCGCCGCGTCGCGAGCCGCTCCAGCGCGAGTCCGTAGCAATGGAAGTTCATCGACGATCCCTCGATGTGGATCGAGTGGAGTTCGTCGGGAAGGAACCCGATTCCGGTGCCCTTCTCGACCATGTGCTCGGAGACGACCTGCGGTTCTCCTTCTCCGGCCTTGCGGTCGTAACGCTTGTTGAGCTCCTGGCCCTCGAACCCCACGATGACCGCCCACGTGGTGTGGTCGTGTGGAGGTGCCGCGGTGCCATCGCGCACGACCTGCATGTACAGGGCGAAGCGATCGTCGTCGTCCTGGCTCAGCCGATACATCTGGCTGCGCTCACCGACCTCGGGTGCCGGAAAGTCCTCGACGGGAAACAGCTCACGCTGCTCGGCGAGCCGCAGCAACCGCTCGCGGATTCCCTCGACGCAGTCACGATCGACCCCCGCCGCATCGAGGTCCCGGATGTCGGCCAGCGCCTCGGCTACTGCGGTGTGGCGTTGGTCGACAACGGACATCAGCGGCCCTTCCACTGGGGCGGGCGCTTCTCGGAGAACGCCAGCGGGCCCTCGATGAAGTCCTCGCTGTGGCGCATCGCGCTCACCGCCGCGTACTTGCCTTCATGGGCTTCGCGGGCGCCGGCCTTGTCGAGGCCGGCCATCGCCGCCTCCTTGGTGGCCCGGATCGACATGGGCGAGCACTCGAGAATCATTCCCGCCCAGCGCTTGGCGCAGTCGAGGGCCTCACCTCGGGGTGCCACCTCGGCGACGAAGCCGAGCTCTTGGCCTTCGGCGGCAGGCACGTGGCGGCCGGTGAGCATCATCGACATCGCCCGCTTGAGACCGATGTGCCGCGGGAGCCGGTGGACACCGCCGGCAAGGGCCGCGAGGCCCACCTTCGGCTCGGGCAGCGCAAACAGGGCGTTCTCGCTGGCAACGATGATGTCGCAGGCGAGGGCGATCTCGAACCCACCACCCATCGCCACGCCGTTGACGGCAGCGATCACGGGCTTCGTGAGCCCCCATCGTGAGGTGATGCCACCGAACCCGGCCGACGGCTGGGCGCTCATGTCACCACCCTCGGCCTGGTAGCGGAGATCGTTGCCGGCACAGAAGGCCCTGTCACCTTCGCCCGTCACGATCGCAACCCAGAGATCGGGATCGTTCTCGAACTCGTCGAACAGTTCGGCCATCGCCGCGTTGCCCGGGGGGTGCAGCGCGTTCATGCGCTCCGGACGTTTGATGGTGATGATGAAGAGGTTGCCGTCGCGTTCGCCGCTGCAGAATTCAGCCATGTGCGTACGCTAATTCGGCCGCGCGACCCGTGCTGTCGACCCGCCGAATCAGATGCCGGCGCCGAGATCCTGCCGGGCGCGGAAGAGCGCGTTGGCCTCGGCATGCGCGGCGACCGCTTCGGCCGATTGCTCCTCGCCGAGGCGCGTTTCGGGAACGAAGTGACCGAATCGGTCCTCGCCGCGGACGAGCAGTGCGCTCGGGGTCGGCTCGCCGAGAGGCCGAACGCTCGTGGGGATGTAGCTGATGCCGATCCCGATGCGTCGATCGTCTGCGTGATTTCCCGACGATGAGTGCACGACGTCGGTGTGGTGCAACGACATCTCCCCCGCATGGAGTGGCATCAGCTCGCCGTCACCCTCGTCGAACTGGTCGAGGATGCCTTGCCCCGCTTGATCATGTTCCACTGTCCGGGGTCGTCGTCGTGGTCGAACTGCCCGAGTCGGTGCGAACCCGGAATCGCTCGAACGCAGCCCGCCTCGGGCGGACATTCCGAGAGCGCGATCCACGCGGTGACGTGCAGGTGCGGATCGAGGAAGAAGTACGTGCCGTCCTGATGCCAGTGCACGAACGCCGGGGTGTTGGGCTCTTTGATCCAGGTGGTGGAGTGGTACACGAGGATGTCCGGCCCGATGACGTCTTCGACGGCGTCGAGGACTCTCGGGTGGTGGACGAGGTCGTCGGCCCAGTCGAAGAGCAGGTACGACTTGGACTTCTCGGGGAACTCGATCGGGTGCCCAACCGATGCCTCAAAGCGCTCGAGTCCGGCTCGGCATCGGGCGACTTCGTCTGCGCCGAGGACGGGAATCGGTGAGACGAACCCATCGGCCTCGTAGCGCTCCACCGCATCGTCACTCAGGATCTTCGGCATCTGTTCCCCCTCACTGCGAGCCTCGCAGCAATCACCCAGTCTGCGGCGCGAGCCCGAGGCCCACAAGGGCCGAAGCGAGCCTCGCAGCAATCACCCAGTCTGCGGCGCGAGCCCGAGGCCCACAAGGGCCGAAGCGAGCCTCGCAGCAATCATTCAGCCGAGTAGGTCTCGAGGTAGTCGTCGACGACAGTCGCGTAGCCGGCCACTTCTCCGCTGACGAGGAGGTCGAATCCCTGGTCGCCGTAGTAGTCGGCGAGGCGTTCGTCGTCGAGGAGGCCGGCGGGGTCGAGGACGACGATGTCCTCCTCGGGGAGGTAGTGCACGAGGTGGAAGAGCAGTGACTTGCCGACGCCTTTGCCGCGGTGGCCGACCGCCACGACGTGTTCCCAGAGCTCGACTCGGTCCTTGATGCGCGTCGTGAGCAGGTACCCGATGATCTCGTCGTCGATCTGGGCGGCGTACACGGTGGCGTCGTCGGCAATCGTCTCGAGCATCGAGTCCACACCGGGAAACGCCTCGGCGTAGAGCGCTTCGAGTTCGGGCCAGCGCCCGGTGTCGACTTCGTCGATTTGCCATTCGCGAGCGGTCATGCTGCTTCCCCCTTGGCGCAACGCTAGGACACCCAAGGGTCCACGGGAACCCCTGGTGACGTGCTGCGGCTTCGACCCGCTGTGGCGAGCAGGGCGCCGAGGAGTCCGCCTGCCGAGCTCAGCATCAGATCGCTGACCGTGTCCTCGTAGGTGAGGCTGAGTCCGGTGGCTCCGGTCTCTTGCACCACATACTCGACGAATTCCCAGAGCACGATCGCCGCGGCGCCGAAGCCGGTCCCCATCCAGACCCGAACCCAGCGCAGCAACTCGACCGGCAACAGCAACGTGATGCCGGCGACGAGGAACGCCCAGTTGACGAAGTGGAGCACGTCGTCGAACTGGTCCACGTTGTCGAACAGGCCGAACAGGTTGCCCGCGAGATCGAGAACGAATGGCGTGACGACGAGGGCGTTGGCGAGGAACGGAAACGGGCGAGAAGGCGCCGATCGAGCCACCCGCCACCACAGGGGGAGCACCACGGCGGACAGCGGGTACCCGAGGGCGCGCGCTGGCCACCCCTTGCCGTCCAGATGGTCGAGCGGGATCGCGAGCCCTGCAGCGAGGCAGAGGGCGAGAGCCGCGATCACGGCCCACATCGCCGCCCGGTGTCGCGCGACGGTTCGAGATTCGGTCACCGACGTCAGGGTAGGTGGGTCGGAAAGGCAAGACGGCGAGCCCTGAAGGCTCGCCGTCGCTGGTGGGCCGGGGAGGATTTGAACCTCCGAAGGCGTGAGCCGACGGGTTTACAGCCCGTTCCCTTTGGCCGCTCGGGCACCGACCCAGCGGGGGTCAAGATTACCGACAAGACCCATCCACCCCAAACGGGAACTTGGCCGGCGGCATCCATGCCCAGCGAAGCCGGGTGGCGCGCCGGGCGGGCCGTGGCAGTCCGCAGACGAGGGAGCGAAGCGACCGAGGAGTGCGGCAAAGATATTCTGCCGCCATGCCTTCTTTCGACGTTGTCTCTGAGATCGACATGCAAGAGGTGCGCAACGCCGTCGACCAGGCGTCGCGCGAGATCGCCAACCGCTACGACTTCAAGAACACCGGCAGCAGTATCGAGTTGGGTGAAGACGCGATCACGATGGCGACTGCCACCGAGGATCGGCTCATCGCGCTGCGCCAGGTTCTCGAGGAGAAGATGGTGAAGCGGAAGGTGTCGCTGAAGGCGGTGAGCTACGGCGACGTCGAGGAGGCCTCGGGCGCCACGGTTCGCCAGGTCGCAGCGCTGCAGGCCGGAATCTCGTCCGACAAGGCCAAAGAGCTGAACAAGTTCATCAAGGGCCTCGGCGTCAAGGGTGTGCAGAGCCAGACCCAGGGTGATCAGTTGCGCGTCAACAGCAAGAAGCGGGATGACCTGCAGACGGTGATTGCCTCCCTGAAGGAAGGCGACTTCGACATCCCGTTGCAGTTCAACAACTTCAGGGACTGAACCTCTCCCTTGGCCTCAGAAACAGAAGGCCACAGGAAGAGGGTTCGACACTACCGAGCGATGTCAGATCATCTCCTGCCAGCTGCCGTCACGGAGCCGGCGGATCCGCTCCTCCATCGGCGGGTGGGTGCTGAAGAACTTGCGCACGCCGCCGCGCCCACCAAAGGGGTTGGCGATGTACATCTGTTCCTGGGCGGGGTTCGCGATGCTCGGGATGAGCTCTGAGCCGCGCTGGAGCTTTTCGAGTGCTCGGGCGAGCGGCTCGCCATCGCCGATCATGCGGGCGGCCGTGCGATCGGCTTGATACTCGCGGCTACGGCTGATCGCCATCTGCAGCACCATCGCCGCGATCGGGGCCAAGATGATGAGCGCGAGTTCGGCGAGGGGGTTGCGGTCGTCGTCGCGGCCTCCGCCGAAGATCATGGCGAACTGGGCCATGCGGGCCACGAACGTGATCGCCATGGCGATCGCTGCCGCGACCGAACCGATCAGGATGTCGCGGTTCTTCACGTGGGCGAGCTCATGTGCCAACACGCCGCGGATCTCGTACCAGTCGAGGTGCTGGATGAGCCCCTGGGTGACGCACACCGCCGCGTTGGCCGGGTTCCGGCCCGTGGCGAACGCGTTGGGCTGCGGGTCGGGGCTGACGTAGAGGCGGGGCATCGGCATGTCGGACCGCTCGCTCAGCTCGCGCATGATGGTCCAGTACTCGGGTAGCTGGTTGGGTTCGAGCTCGACGGCCTTGGCTGACTTGATCGCCAGCTTGTCGCTGAACCAGTAGCTGCCGCCGACCATCGCGAGGGCGATGACGAGGCCGATCACCAATCCGCCGCCGCCGAAGAAGCTGGCGATGAACATGATCAGACCACCCATGCCCGCGAGCAGGATCGTGGTCTTGGCGGTGTTCTTCATCGTGAATTCGTGTCCTCCTAGACCCCTACAACGCTACCGAGATCCACGATCGTTCCCGGATCCTCCAGCGGGCGCTTGAAGTTGAGCAACCTGGTGTCAGGCACCGAAGTTGCTCAACTACACGCGCGCACCAGCACGGGCGACTGCCGGGCGGGCCATGGCAATCCGACGCCGAAGGCGGCGGCCAGTGACTATCGCCGGGCGGGCCATGGCAATCCGACGCCGAAGGCGGCGGCCAGTGACAGTGGCTAGTGAGGGTGATACCCCGACTCCAGGTGCAGAGTGGGCAGGCCTTCTTTGCGATACATGCGAACGTTGCGCATGTCGTCGTCGATCGCGAGACGGGGGGTGTAGCCGCGTTCGATCAGCCCGTGGGTCTCGTCGCGCTTGAAGCCCGGTGATGGCTGGAAGTCGCCCATCGGTCGCATGATCAGCAGATCCCACCGGATGTCGTAGAGATCGAGCCAGCGGAGCGTTTCGCGTTGGATCCAGGTGGGTCGGGAGGTGAGCAGGACCACGACCAGGTTCTCGTGAAGCAGCTGGAGGACGGTGACCATCTCTTCGAAGATGTCGTCTCCGCCGGCTTCTGCGAAGAACGAATCCCAGTCGCGCCAGGGGGGATCCAGGTGGTGCTGCCGGTGCTCCGCGTCGGCCAGGACACCGTCGATGTCGACGATGACGCAATCAGCGGTGGGTCGGGAATCAGCCCGCCACATCCAATGCCCGGGAAAGGAAGCCAGGGTCACTCTTCCTGTGGGGCCTCGGACGCCCGGGTGCGGATCTCGTCCACCACCGTCGCGTCGGCGAGCGTGGTGGTGTCTCCGAGCTGGCGGCCTTCGGCGACGTCGCGCAGGAGGCGCCGCATGATCTTCCCCGAGCGGGTCTTGGGCAGATCCGGCACGAGCACGACCGCCTTGGGCCGAGCGATCGCACCGAGCTTGGTCGATACGTGCTGGCGGATCTCTTCTCGCAGCTCATCGGTGGGGTCCTGGCCGCCCCGCAGGATGACGTAGCCCACGATGGCCTGGCCGGTGGTGTCGTCGGTCGCCCCCACGACGGCTGCCTCGGCCACCGACGTGTGGTCGACGAGGGCCGACTCGACCTCCGTCGTGGAGATGCGGTGGCCGGACACGTTCATCACGTCGTCCACCCGGCCGAGCAACCAGAGGTAGCCGTCTTCGTCGATCTTGGCGCCGTCGCCGGCGAAGTAACGCCCCTCGTACTCCGACCAGTAAGTCTCCTTGTAGCGCTCGGGATCTCCCCAGATGCCGCGCAGCATCGACGGCCACGGTTCGGTGATGGTGAGATAGCCGCCGCCCCGCTCGACCTTGTTGCCCTGGTCGTCGACGACCTCCATGACGATGCCGGGAATGGGGCCGCACGCCGACCCGGGCTTGGTGGTCGTGACACCGGGCATCGGCGTGATCATGTGGCCGCCGGTCTCGGTCTGCCACCACGTGTCGACGATCGGACACCGTTCGCCACCGATGTTGGTGTGGTACCACATCCACGCTTCGGGGTTGATGGGCTCACCCACTGTTCCCAGCACGCGGAGCGACGACAGATCGTGCTGCTCGACCTCTTGGGCACCCCACTTCATGAAGGTCCGGATTGCGGTGGGCGCGGTGTAGAGCTGGGTGACGCCGTAGCGCTCGGCGATGTCCCAGAGCCTGTCCTTGGGCCAGTCGGCCCGATCGCCGTCACGGAACTCGGGTCGTGGCGTGTCCGGCGTCCCTTCGTACATCACCGAGGTCGCACCGTTGGCGAGGGGGCCATAGACGATGTAGCTGTGACCGGTGACCCAACCGATGTCGGCCGCACACCAGTAGATGTCGTCGTCCGGGTCGAGGTCGAAGATGTACTTGTGGGTGAAGGCCACCTGGGTGAGATAGCCCCCGGTCGTGTGCATGATGCCCTTGGGCTTGGCCGTCGTCCCCGAGGTGTACAGCAGGTACAGAAGATCCTCGGAGTCCATGGGCTCGGCAGGGCAATCGGCCGACGCGTCGGCCATCAGGTCGTGCCACCAGTGGTCGACGTCGTCGTTCCACGCGACGTCTTGTCCTGTCCGCTGGACGACCACGACGTTCTCGATCGACGAGGTTGCCGCCACCGAGGCATCCGCAGTGTCCTTGAGAGCGAACGGGTCGCCTCGGCGATACCCGCCGTCTGCGGTGATGAGGACCTTGGCGCTCGCATCGTCGATGCGGTCCGAGAGCGAGTCGGCGGAGAACCCGCCGAACACGATCGAATGCGGCGCTCCGATCCGCGAGCACGCCAACATCGCAACGGGCAACTCGGGGATCATCGGCATGTAGATGCAAACCCGATCGCCCTTCTCCACGCCCAGGCCCTTGAGAACGTTGGCGAACTGGCTGACTTCGTCCAGCAACTCGCTGTAGGTGACGGTGCGGGTATCGCCGGGTTCGCCTTCCCAGTGAAAGGCGACCTTGTCGCCGCGACCTGCGTCGACATGACGATCGAGGCAGTTGTACGACATGTTGAGCTTGCCCCCGACGAACCATTTGGCGAACGGGAGGTCCCATTCGAGCACGGTGTCGAAGTCCTCGAACCATGTGACCAGCTCACGCGCCTGGCGGGCCCAGAACCCCAGTCGATCAGCCTCTGCCTCGTCGTAGAGGGAGCGGTCGGCGACCAATGCGTTGGCCTGAAAGCTCGCCGAAGGTGGGAACGTCCGGTCCTCGACGTAGTAATCCTCGATCGTCGGTTCTGACATTCCGATCTCCCCTCCTCGGCCGCCGGCTGCGCAATTTAGGTTCCAGGAGCGCTCCTGGAACCTATTCGCTGCGAGCCTAGTGGTCGTGGTTGCGAGCCGCCTCTCCCCACTCTCTGTGGTCGAGTCCCTGGCGCACTCGCTTCGCTATCTCACCCTGTCGAGCGCTAGATTCACTGTCCGTGGCTGGCTGGTTGAGACGTTCGTGTTCCCGACGCTGCGTGCTGGTCCTCGTCGCCGGGATCATCGTCACCGTCTCAGGGACCTGGTATGTCAACCGGGCGGTCGATCGGCACGAACAGGCGATCGTGAACCGCCACGCGGGCAGCGTCGCGGAGGCCGTACGGCAGGTCGGCGAGCCGATCGTGGAGGCCGTGACCCTGGCGATGGTTCTCGGGGCAGCCGACAGCACCCTCGAGGGCTTCGAGGAGCGCATGGGCTCCGTCGTCGAACGCAACCCCTTGGTACGTGGCGTGACGATCGTCGAGTACCTCGACGGCGAACTCGAGATCTTGGCCTACAGCGGGGTCGAACCAGACACGGCCCACCTGGACCGCCAGTCGATCGAAGCCGGGACCACCGAATTCGAAACGACGACGGCCTATCGCGACGGCGAAGACGTGATCGTCTTCGCGGCGACATTCCCCATTCCGGGTCAACCCGGTCGCGCCGTCTTCGGTGAGTTGGCGATTCAGACCGATTGGCTCCAACTCCTCGCCCAAGACACGGCTCGCAACGTCCACCTCGACTACTTCTTGGTCGGCGGCGATGGCGAACCGCAGCTCCTGTACTCCACCGGTGGGGAACCCTCGGGTGCGTCTCACACAGAGAGCGTTGGCCTCGGCAGCAGTGACCTCGTCGTCGTCGCCACCGCCATCCACGGGACGATCAGCAGCGCCGAGGAAGCCGCGCCCCCGACGATCGCGGCGCTCGGTCTCCTGCTCACGGCGCTGGCAGTGACGACCGTCAAGGCCATGGACCGGCGCCAATCCGAGGTCGAACGGCTGAGCGTCGAGACACAGCGTCTCGACGCAGCGCTGTCCGAGAGGCTCCGCATCGAGCAGGAACTCGCGCACCGGGCCTACCACGACCCGCTGACCGGGCTCCCCAACCGGGCCTGGCTGATCGATCGTCTCCACACCTCGGAGACACCTGGGCCAACCGCGATCTTCTTTCTCGACCTCGACGGTTTCAAGGTCGTCAACGACTCGCTGGGCCACGAGGTGGGAGATCAGCTACTCGAGACGATCGCCGAGCGCCTCGCCGCCGCATTGGACGGAGAGATCATCACCCGTTTCGGCGGCGACGAGTTCGTGATCATGACGTTTCGCGATCCCACGGACGAGCAGATCGGTGAGCTCGCGGATCGAATTCGGACGGCGGTCAGCCCCGCACTCTTCACGGAGTCGGGCGAAGTGTTCGTCACAGCCAGCATCGGCGTCCGACGTATCGACGGAGGTCACTCCGAACCCGAAGAGCTGCTCAGGGACGCCGACGCGGCCATGTACGCGGCGAAGGAGATGGGCCGCGACCGCCACGTGGTGTTCCATCCGCTCGTGCGGGACCGAGCCGTCGAGCGGCTGCGGCTCGACACCGGCATGCGCCGGGCGCTCAACGCCGACGAGCTCCAAGTCGAGTACCAACCCATCGTGGATCTGTCGACCGGCGAGATGCGTGGGGCGGAGGCTCTGGTTCGCTGGCATCACCCCGACCGGGGATTGCTCCTCCCCGATCAGTTCCTGCCGATCCTGGCCGAGACGACGCTGCTCGCGGGTCTCGATGAGGTCGTCGTACACACGGCCGCGCAGCAGCTGCAGGGGTGGTTGGCAGGGGGCCAGGACGTACATCTCGGGGTGAACCTCTCCGCGGCGAGCCTCGACCGACCGGACCTCGTGGATTTCCTCGGAGCCGTCGTCGACGAATACGAGCTCGCCGAAGGGCGCCTGGTCCTGGAGCTCACAGAGAAGCGCCTGGTCGACATCGCCGACCGGGGCTGGATCGAACAACTGCGGGCCCGCGGTCTCAGCGTCGGCATCGACGATTTCGGCACCGGGTACTCGTCGATGGCCTACCTGCGCGATCTTCCCATCGACTTCCTCAAGCTCGACAGGTCCTTCGTGGAACCGCTGGGACGCGACACCCGAACGGGGACGATCGTTCGCACCCTGGTGCAGCTGGCGGGCGATCTCGGCGTGAGAACGATCGCCGAGGGGGTCGAGACGGCGATGCACGCCGCGATTCTCCGGGAGTTCGGCTGCGAGTTCGCACAGGGCACCTGGTTCTCTCCGCCGCTCGAAGCCGACGAGATCCAGCGCCACATGGCCGCCTCGGTCGAGAGGAAGTAGGGAGGAGCGCCAGCGACGACCGGATCGCAGGCGTGACCTCAGACTCGCCACTCGGCGACGAGAAAGTCGCCGAGCCCGCCCGGCGCTGTGAGAGCGCGCGCCTCGTCGAGCACCGTGCGCGCAGCGACGTCCGCCGACGTCGGGGAAGCGACCGCTTGGCTCCACCGGCGACGCGCGTCGGATGTGAGCTCTTCGAGGCCGTGTTCGGCCAACCACTCCGACTGAGTCACGATCCCTTGGGCAGGCGGCAACTGGTCGAACGCGACGTCACACGTGATGTCACGCGATCCCGGCTCCTCCAGCACATCGTTGTTTCTGCGATGCGCCCTGAACGCTCTCAGCCACTCCTCTGGCGGAAGCGAGGCAAGCTCCTGGGTCGAGAGGACCCCGTAGTCAGCCACCAGCGCGCCGCCGGAGCTCAGGGCTCCGAGGGCCCGACGCATCCAGACCGCGGCCTTGAGCTGCAGCGGAATCCTGGCGCCCTGCTCGGCGTGTGGCGCCAGAGCGGTGGCCATCGCCGCGGCGTCGCGAGGTGCCTCGCGACCCACGAATCTTCCGTTCTCGACGTACAGCTCCATCCAGATGTCGCCGCGGCGTTCGAGCAGTCGCGGTGCGAGGTTGTCGAGGAGCTCGTTGGCGATCACAGCCCCGTTGAGCGGACCGGTCGGCAAGGCCCCCGTCGCCGCCACCGGCATCTCCTCGCGATCGGCGAAGCAGCTGGCGGCGACTCGTTCGAGCGCTTCAGCGCGCTGCACCTCGGACCGTTCGACCATCACGTAGCGCATCGCAACGCCACACCGCTCGACGGAGAGAAAGATGTCGCGGCACAGCCGCCCCCTGCCCGCCCCGCCCTCGATCACGACGAAGGGGTCGGGCCGGTCGAGGTCATCCCACAGGTCGTCGAGCCACGACGCGATGCACGACGCGAACAGCGAGCTGGTCTCGACCGAGGTCGTGAAGTCGCCGTCGTGCTGACCGGCTCGTCCCGTCGTCGAGTAGAAGCCCGACGGCCCGTACAGGGCGTTCTCGAAAAACTCGTCGAACCGAAGGATCGCTAGCCGCCCAGCGCGGACAGAACGGAGATTTCGCCGAAGTGTCCGACCAGGCCGGGCAGCACGCCGAAGGCGATGGTCGCGACCACCGAGATGACGAGGGCGGCGCCGAGCGCACCGGTGATCTGCACAGGACGCTCATCGCCCTCGTGCACAGGGTTGATCCACATCTGGACAAGGACCCGGGCGTAGTAGGCGAACGCGATCACTGTGTTGATCGCCACGACGACACCGAGTGCCGCGGCCCAGGCAGTCCCCGAATCGAGGAGCGCACGGAAGAGGCCGAACTTGGCGAACCAGCCGCCTGCAGGCGGGATTCCGGCCAGTGCCGCGAGGAAGATCGTCATCGCGACCGCCAGGCCCGGCGCGTAGTGGAAGAGGCCGCCGTAGCTGTCGATCTCGCCAGAACGGGTCTTGCGGGCCACGGCGATCACCACCGCGAAGGCGCCGAGGTTCATGAAGGCGTAGATGATCATGTAGACCACGACCGCTTCCATCGCCCGATCGGCCGCGTCGCCGGCGACCGCGAACGGGACCAGCATGAAGCCGCCCTGGGCAACGCCCGAGTAGGCCAGCAGACGAACGATGTTGGTCTGGCGCAGTGCGATCATGTTGCCGATCGTCATCGTCAGAGCGGCGAGGACCCAGAAGAACGGCTCGATCACATCGTCGTTGGCGGGGAAGGCCACGAACACCAGCTGCAGCAGAGCCACCATGCCCGCCGCCTTCGACGCAACGGCGAGGAAGGCGGTGACCGGGGTCGGCGCGCCTTCGTAGGTGTCCGGCGCCCAGGTGTGGAACGGCACGGCCGACACTTTGAAGGCAAACCCGATGAGCACGAAGAGGATGCCGACGATGGCGATGGGCTCGCTGCCGCCGGCAGCCATCGCAGCCGAGATGTCGTTGAAGGCCGTCGAGCCGGCGATACCGAACACCAGCGACATGCCATAGAGCATCACCGCCGAGGCGAACACGCCCATCAGGTAGTACTTGAGGCCTGCCTCGTTGGATCGCGGTCCGCCCTTACGCCAGGCGGCGAGCATGTAGGCCGGGATCGACAGCAGTTCGAGAGCGACGAACACGCTGATGAGGTCGCGACTGCTCGACATCATGATCATGCCGAGCAGCGATGTCAGCAGCAGCGTGTAGTACTCGTTCTCGTAGTAGTCGCCCTCACGGATGTAGTCGACCGACATCAGTACGACGATGTAGCCAGACACCAGGAACAGCGCCTTGAGCACGAGCGAGAAGTCGTCGACGACGTAGGCGCCCCCGAACATCGACCGCTCGGTGCCATCGACAGCCAGGGTCAGGATCGGGATCAGGGTCGCGAGCAGCCCGACGCCGGCGAGCGTCGGCATCGCCTGCTTGGACTTGTCATCCCAGATGATGTCGACGAGCGTCAACAGCGTGCCGACGGCCAGCAGCGTGATCTCGGGTGCGAGAGCGTGCCAGTCGAGTGGCGGTCGGATGAACTCGAGCGCGACGTCCACGGATCAGCCCCCGGCCACGATCGCCTCGACGTTCGTGGTGATTGTGGTGACCACGTCGTCTGTGAGGTTGAAGATCAGGTTCGGCCACACGCCGAACAGCACGATGCCCACGAGGAACGGCGTCCACGCGACCCATTCGTAGGGGTTGACGTCGGCGATGGTGTGCCCTTCGAATTCCTTGGTGGGCTCACCGAACGCTGTGCGCTGATAGAGCCACAGCAGATAACCGGCAGCGAACACGGTGCCGACGGCCGCGATCACCATGTAGGTCCGGAACGTCTCTTCAGGCATCCCCGCGCCGGGGTTGTAGGCCGACAGGATCGCCGGGAACTCTCCCCAGAACCCGGCCAGGCCGGGCAGACCGAGTGATGCCATCGACGCGAAGCCCAGGATCCAGCCCATCTTGGGCGCCGACTTGAGCAGTCCGCCGAGCCGGCCGATCTCGAGGGTGTGGTAGCGCTCCTTCACCGAGCCTGCGACGAAGAAGAGCATGCCGGTGATCAGGCCGTGGGCGATCATGCCGAAGACGGCGGCGTTGATGCCGAAGTCGGTGAGCGTCGCGATGCCGAGCATCACGAAGCCCATGTGTGCGACCGACGAGAACGCGATCAGGCGTTTCATGTCGGTCTGGGCCAGACAGCCGAGGGCGCCGTAAATGATGCCGATCACGGCCAGGAGCCCGATCCAGGGGGCCCATTCGCGTGCGGCGACGGGCAGGAACGGGATGGCGATCCGGACGAAGCCGTACGTGCCCAACTTCAGGAGCACGGCCGCCAGGATCACCGAACCCACCGTTGGCGCTTGGGTGTGCGCGTCGGGAAGCCACGTGTGGAACGGGAACATCGGCACCTTGATGCCGAAGCCCATGAACAAACCGGCGAAGATCCAGACCTGGGTCGACTTCACGATCCCCGCGCCACCGAACTCGGTGAGAGCCCGCATGTCGAAGGTCTGCTCCTGGCTGAGGAAGAACAGCGCCAGGAAGCTGATGATCATCAGCGCCGACCCGAACAAGGTGTAGAGGAAGAACTTGAGCGAGGCGTACTTGCGGTCTTCGCCGCCCCACACACCGATGAGGAAGTACATCGGCAAGAGCACGACCTCGAAGAACACGAAGAAGAGGATGAGGTCCTGGGCGACGAAGGTGCCGTTCATGCCGGTACCCAGGATCAGGATCAGCATCAGGAACGCCTTGGGGTTCCCAGGCTCGGGGATGTGATCGAGGCTGTAGATGATGCACAGCGGCACCACGACCAGCGACAACAACAACAACGGAAGGGACAGACCGTCCAGCCCGATGATGTAGCGGCTGTTGATGATGTCGATCCAGCCCTTGTCGACGACGTACTGCAGCTGGCCCGCGTTGCTGTAGTCGAAGTCGATGAGGATGTAGACCCCGACGCCCAGCGCAGCGACCGAGGAGATGAGCGCGACGGCTTTGATTTCCGCCTCGTAGGCCTTGGGGATGATCATCATCACCAGTGCGCCCACCAGAGGCAGGAACACTGCGAGGGTCAGTACCCAGGCGTCGAATCCCGTGGCTTCCACTAGAACAGCTCCCTAAATGACGATCACGAAGACGATGGCCAGAACGGCGGCCGCGCCGAAGAGCAGCTGACCGTAGTTCTGGACCTTTCCGGACTGGATGGTGCGCAGACTCTCACCCGAGGCATCTGCGCCGCTGGCCATGGCGTTGACCGACCCGTCGATTGCACCCTGGTCGATCCACTTGTAGACCCAGCGTCCGCCATCGCGAGCGGACTCGCCGGCGGTGTTGACCACCTTGTCGATGACGTTCTGGTTGACCCAGTTGGTGCCGCGGGCGATCGGCCCCTTGATCGAACCCACGACGATGTCGGTGTAGAGGTGGTCGAGGTAGTACTTGTTCTCGAGGAACGTGTACCCGGCCTTGGCGTACCGATTGTGCTCGGTGAGCCCGTGCGGCCCCATGTTGCGCCAGAAGTAGAGGTACGTGATGGCGATGCCGCCCATTGCAAGAGCAAGCCCGACGAGGGCCATCGCGAGCGACGGGTCGGGGTGGATGATGTGCAGCGCAGGCGTGTTGAGGTAGATCTGCGGCTCGGCGTAGGTCTGGATGCGATGAGCCAGCCCCTCGAGCCCGATCGGCTCGAGCACCTGGGCAGGCAGGTTGAACGCACCGGCCACAACCGCCATGCCGGCGAGGATCCACAGCGGCACGGTCATCACCTTGGGTGACTCGTGCGGTGTGCCGTGACCGCGGTACTCGCCGTGGAACGTGTACCAGATCACCCGCGTCATGTAGGCGGCCGTCATCAGAGCCACGGCACAGCCGAAGAAGAGCATCAGCGGATAGCTGCTGTTCTGACCTTCGAGTGCTCCGAGCAGGATCTCGTCCTTCGACCAGAAGCCCGCGAAGGGGAAGATGCCCGCCAAAGCCAACGACGAGATCACGAAGGTCTTGTACGTGTGCGGCATGTACTTCTTGAGGCCACCCATCTTCCGCATGTCGAAGGTGTGGTGGGCGGCGTGGCTGACCGAGCCGGCGCCGAGGAACAGGCAGGCTTTGAACATGGCGTGGGTGAACAGGTGGAAGATCGCCGCGGTCCACGCACCGACGCCGAGGGCCATCACCATGTAGCCGAGCTGGCTCACGGTGGAGTAGGCGAGCACCTTCTTGATATCCCACTGGGCGAACGCGAGGCCCGCGCCCATGAGGGCGGTGAAGCCGCCGATGAAGGCCATCAGGTTGATCGAGCTCGTGCTGATAGAGAAGCCCTCGTAGAACACCGGGTAGAGGCGGGCGATCATGTACACCCCGGCCACCACCATCGTCGCCGCGTGGATGAGCGCCGAGACGGGGGTCGGGCCCGCCATCGCGTCCGGGAGCCACGTGTGCAGGGGGAACTGGCCTGACTTAGAGGCGACGGCCCCCATGAGGCAGATCGACGCCATGAGCAGAGCGAAATGGTGCATCCCCGGAGCGGACGCGATTGCGCTGTTGATCTCGTGGATGTCGAAGGTGCCGAAGGTCCCCCAGAGGATGATCATCCCGACGAGGAGCCCGATGTCACCGACACGGTTGGTGAGGAAGGCCTTGAGCGCTGCGTCGGTGTTGGGCCGTTCTTCCCACCAATGCCCGATCAATGCGAACGAACAGACGCCCACCAACTCCCAGCCGACGATCAGCTGGATGATGTTCTGCGCCATCACGAAGAACAACATCGCGGCGGTGAACAGGCTCAAGAAGCCGTAGTAGTGCACGTACCGCCGGTCGTCCTTGACGTACTCGGTGGAGTAGATGTGCACGAGCAGCGAGATCGTCGCCACGACCACGAGAAGGGTCACGGTGAGGCCGTCGACGTGCGTGCCGACCGCGAAGTCGACCCCGCCGTTGCTCCACCACGACGAGAACGTGTTGATGACGGGCTTGATCAGAACCGGGCCGTGACCATCGCCGCCGCCGTCGTCCTCGGCGACCGCAAGGAGACCGGCTGCTGAACCGTCAGCGGGAGCCGAGTGCTCGTCGGTCTCGTCGCCGAGTTCGTCCTCTTCGATGTGGGCGATCTGATCCGGCGCTGGGTCCTCGACGCGCTGGGTCCACTGGAAGGCGGCGACGAGGGACAGCACAAACACCGCGGAGAGCGCAGTGATGCCGATCAGGTGCACCTTGTCTGTTCCCACGGTCTTCTTGCCCATCACGAGAATGATGAGGAAGGAGATCGCTGGGATCAGCGGGATGATGAACGCGTTCTCGAGCATCCACATGGTTCGAGTCGCCCCCTAGCCCCGCATCAGATCGAAGTCTTCGACATCGATGCTGGTCCGGTTGCGATACAGCAGAAGAACGATTGCCAGGCCCACACCGACCTCGGCAGCCGCGACCGCGATCACGAAGACCGCGAAGACCTGGCCGGACACGACGCCGTGCTGCACACCGAAGGCGACCAGGTTGATGTTGACGGCGTTGAGCATCAGCTCGATGGACATCAGCACCATCACGCCGTTGCGACGCGCGAGCACGCCGTACACGCCGACGGCAAAGAGGACCGCACCCAGGATGAGGAACTGGTTGATCAGCACGCGTCAGTCCTTCCGAGCCAAGACGATGGCGCCGATGAGCGCCGCGAGCAGGAGCACCGACACCGCCTCGAACGGGATGATGTAAGTGGAGAAGATCGAGTCCGAGACGTGGCCGGTCTTGTAGAGCGGGCCGTTCTCGCGAAGCTTGTCGTCGCCGTAGGCATCCAGGAGCGCGTACACGGTGACGCCACCGAACATCAGGGCGACACCAGCTGCGATGGGCCACTGGGTACCCGTCATCTGCATGGTGTTTCCGAGGGGCGCCTTGGTGAGCATGATGCCGAACAGGAACAGCACCATCACCGCGCCGATGTAGACGAGCACCTGAGTGGTGGCCACGAACTCGGCGGTGAGGATCACGTACTGGGCACCGAGCCCACCGAGCACCGCGACGAGGTAGAGCGCGGCGTGCACGATGTTGCGGGTGGTGACCATCCGGATGGCCGCGATGACGACCAGACCGGCGATGATTCCGAAGAAGATGTTCTGCGCGACCATGCAGACCTACCTCGGGACCTTCCGGACCTTCTGCTCCGAACCGCTCTCGTATTCGAGGAAGTCGGGCACGGTCTCCATCCACTCACCGAGCCGCTCCTTGTCGTGGAGCAGATCGGCGATGCGGGGCTCGCTGTATTCGTACTCGGGCGTCCAGAAGAGGGCGTCGAACGGACACACCTCCACGCAGATCCCGCAGTACATGCAGAGGGCGTAGTCGATGTCGAAGCGGTCGATCGCGTTGACGGTGCGAGCCTTGCCCCCGGCGCGACGCGGCGGCGCCTTGACCTTGTGACCCTCGATGTAGATGCACCAGTCCGGGCAGCTGCGCGAGCACAGCATGCACGCCGTGCAGTTCTCCTCGTGGAGCGCGATCACCCCGCGAGCACGATCCGGCGGTGCTTCCTTCTCGTGCGGATACTGGACCGTGACCGCGCCCTTCTGAGGCGCGGGAATCATGGTCTTCCAGCCCCGCTTGGGGAACAGGGTGCGACCTGCGGTCTTGGCAGTGACCGTGAGGCCCTTGATGAGACCGGGGAGCTGGGGCATCAGAACGCCACCTTGAACACGCCGGTGGCCACGATGTTGACCAGGCTGAGGGGGATGAGGAACTTCCAAGCGAACTTCTGGAGCTGATCCTCACGGAGCCGCGGGTACGTGAAGCGAACCCAGAAGATCACGAACGCGACCAGCAGGATCTTCGCCAGCATGACGCCCGGACCCAGGATGTTGAGGATGTTGTCGTCGACGTCGAAGCCGGGTATCCACCAGCCGCCGAGGAACAGGACCGACGCCAGCGCCGAGAAGGCGAACGCGGTGCCGAACTCGGCCATGAAGAACAGCAGGAACCGGAAGCCCGTGTACTCGATGTGGAAACCGCCGACGAGCTCGGTCTCGGCGACCGGCATGTCGAAGGGTGTCTGGGTGAGCTCGGCCTGTGCTGCGATCATGAAGATCAACAGACCGACGAACTGGGTGAGGATGAACGGGTTGCCGATCCCACCCCAGCCGAAGATCTCGCCCGTTGCCTGGGCGACAACGATGCCTTGGAGGTTGAGCGTCTCGGCCTGGATCACCACACCCATGACGGCCAGGATCAACGGCAGCTCGTAGGCGATGAGCTGGCCTGCAGCGCGAAGGCCACCGAGCAGGGCGTATTTGTTGGCCGAGGCCCAGCCGGCCATCAAGATGCCCAGCACCGACAGCGATGAGACCGCCATCGCGTAGAACACACCCGTGTCGAGGTTCTCGACCACCGCGTCGGGGCCAGCGGGGAGCACCACGTAGAGCAGGAAGGTCGACGCCAACACCACTACGGGGGCGAGGCGGAACACTCGCCGGTCGGCCTGCGCGGGGTGGATGTCCTCCTTCTGGAGGAACTTGATCGCCTCGGCGATGAGCTGCAGCGAGCCGTAGGGACCAGTGTCGTTGGGCCCGAGGCGGCTCTGCATGAACGCCATCATCTTGAACAAGAAGAGGTAGACGAGGATCAGTGACGTCGTCGGAATCACCGCGAGCGCGATGCCGAGCTTGATCGCAGTTTCCTGCCAGTACACGAGGGCGAGAAGCTCGTTCACCGGTCGATGTCTCCGAGGATGAAGTAGAGCGATCCCAAGATGGTGATGACGTCGGGCACGTACACGCCCTTCATCACCCAGGGCACGATCGAGATGTTGTTGAAGCTCGGCGTGCGGATCTTGACCCGGAACGGGCCCAGATCCCCGGTGCTCACGATGTAGTAGCCCATCTCGCCGAGTGGGTTCTCGGTGGAGACGTACGCCTCGCCAGCGGGGATCTTGATGATCCGGGGCACCTTGGCCATGATCGGCCCGCTCGGAATCCCGTCGAGGAGCTTGTCGACGATGTGCGTGGCCTCGCGGGTCTCCTGGAGCCGCACCCAGTAGCGCGCGAAGGAGTCACCGTCGGGGTGAGTCCACACCCGCCAGTCGACCTGATCCCAGGCAAGCCCGGGATTGGCGTCGCGGCGGAGATCCCAATCGACTCCGGATGCTCGGAGGTTGGCGCCGCTCAAGCCATAGCTCAGCGCGACATCCTGCGGGATCACACCGACGCCGCGGCAGCGGGTCTGGAAGATCTCGTTGCCGACGAGCAGGTCTTCCATCTCGTCGCAGAAGGTCCGCATCTTCGTCATCACGGCGTGGGTCTCTTCGACCCAGCCCTTCGGGATGTCGTCCTTGAGGCCACCGATGCGGTCGAAGTTGGGGTGGAAGCGCCCGCCCGTGACCTCTTCGATCTGGTTGAGCACCCGCTCACGGTCGCGGAAAGCGAAGAACACCGGGGTGAGTGCGCCGATCTGGACGCCCATGTCGCCGAGGAACAGCGACAGGTTGGCGATGCGGCTGAGCTCGAAGAGGATCGTGCGGATCCACTGGGCACGAGGAGGCGCTTCGACCTCCATCAGCTGCTCGGCGGCGAGGATGAACGGCACCTCGTTGGCGAAGCTGCCGAGCCAATCGATGCGGTTGATGAGGGTCGTGCACTGGGGGTAGGTGCGAACCTCGCAGAGCTTCTCGTAGCCCCGATGCATGTAGCCCATCATCGGCTCGGCCAGGATCACCTGCTCGCCATCGAGCTGACAGGCGATGCGCAGCGTGCCGTGGGTGGCGGGGTGCTGCGGGCCGATGTTGAGCGTCATGTCGCCCGTGTCGAGCTCCACGTTGACGCGCGCATCGGCGGCCTGGGAGGCCACGTAGGCCATCTGCTCGCGGTCCGATGTTGCGGTCATCGCGATGTCTCCGCTTCGCTGAGACCGTTCGAGCCACGGAGGCTCCTGACGTGACGCGTCTGTTCTTCAGCGCCGAACATCACTCTCCGCCTCCGGAGGCCTCGAACTCCGCCATGACCTGAGCTTCGAGTTCGGCCTCGAGATGCTCGGGGATCTCCTCGATGTCCACGACACCCGGCCACGGCTTCACCGTGCGGGCCAGTAGTGGGTAGTCCTTGCGAAGAGGATGTCCTTCGAATTCGGTCGGCAGGTAGATCGCCGTCAACTGCGGATGCCCGTTGAAGCTGATGCCGAACATCTCGTGCGTTTCGCGCTCGTGCCAGTCGGCGCCGGGGAAGATGTCGCGCAGCGTGTCGACGGCGCCGGTGTCCTCGGGGACGTCGGCCTTGATGATCACGGCCTCGTGCCTGGTGTGCGAGTGGAGATGCAGCAGGAGCTGGAACCGGGTGTCCCCGCCCGCGTATGAGGAGGGGGCTTCGGGTTCGGTTGGTTCTGTGTCATCGCTGCCTTCGGCAGATCCGTCCTCGGGCTCGAGGCCGCCGTCGAACTCGGTGTCCTCGTAGCGACCCTCAGGAGCGACGCTCCAGTCGACGGCCGACAAGAAGCCGAAGTAGTCGAAGCTCGCTCGCTGCAGTACCCGGGCCGTGTCCTGCCAGCGTGCCGGGTCGACGCGGAGCCACAGGTTCTGGCCAGGCTGCAAGTGGGTCTCGACGACGGCGTCACCGAGCAGCTCGGACAGCTCGGCGAGCAGCGCTTCGCGAGGCTCGTCGCCCGGCGTGTCAGCGGCGTCGTCTGGGGTCTCGTCCGCCACGCTGCCTACCCGTCCACCACGATCGGCTCACCCTGCCACTTGGCCTGAATGTCCTCGTTCTGGATTCGTTCCTGGAGCATCACGATGCCCTCGAGCAGGGCTTCGGGACGGGGCGGACAGCCGGGCACGTACACGTCGACGGGGATGATCTGGTCGACACCCTTGGTGACCGAGTAGCTGTCCCAGTAGGGCCCGCCACAGTTGGCGCAGCTGCCCATCGAGATCACGTACTTGGGCTCGGGCATCTGCTCGTAGAGCCGCAAGATGACCGGCGCCATCTTGTCGGTGACGGTGCCCGAGACCACCACGAGGTCCGCCTGACGCGGGCTCGCTGGGAACGGGATCACCCCGAGGCGCATCACGTCGTAGCGCGGCGAACCGAAGGCTGCACCCATCTCGATCGCGCAGCAGGCCAGACCCCACTGGTAGACCCACAGCGAGCGGGCCCGTCCGAAGTTGAGGAGCCAGCTGAGCGGCTTGGGCATCTTGCCCTTGTCGATGAGTCCCATTGAGTGTGTCTCTCCTCAGACCCAGCGCAGAACACCCTTGCGCCAGGCGTAGAACAGCCCGAGCACCAGGATGAAGATGAAGATCGCCATTTCGACGAGACCGAACAGTGCGTATTCCTCGAGGCGGGTGGCCCAGGGAAAGATGAACACGGCCTCGACGTCGAACAGAACGAACAACACGGCGAAGACGTAGTAGCGGATCTGGCTCTGCGCCCAGTCGCCGCCAACGGGGTCGACGCCACTCTCGTAGGCGATCAACTTCTGCGTCGTGGGGCGCTGGGGACGCAATATACGAGCGATGGTGAGCATCGCTCCCGCCATAGCGATCGCGGCAACGCCGAAGATCGCGACGGTGAGATAGCTGCGGAGGAATTCCGACACGGTGGGCGAGGCTAGTGAAGCGATTCACGAGGCGCCAAAACCCTGTCCGGTGCCTCTCTCCGGGGGTTTGGAACCTCTAGAAAGCTACCCCGAAACCATGTCACGGGCCGGGATTGATCGCGCCCAATCGCAGGATTTCGGGTGGCGAAACGCCTGGTCGACGGCGGACTACTGACCCGCGATCAGCACGGGAACGGCGTCTCGGCTGAACTCGATGAGGAACTGCGGGACGAACCCGACGACGAGGGTGAAGCCAAGCGCCCCCGCGATGGCCAGCCCGCTCGCCACCGGAATGGCGGGACGAGGTCCTTCGACCTGGTCGTCGGTCACGTACATCGCCATGACGATCCGCAGGTACATGAACGCACCGATCACGGCGGTCAGCATCGCAACCGAAGCCAGCACGTAGTTCCGTTCGTCCACGGAGGCACTGATGACCTGGAACTTGCCGACGAAACCCGAGGTGAGCGGAACACCCGCCTGGGCCAACAGGAAGACGGTGAAGGTGAACGCGAGAACCGGACGGCTCGCGCCCAGGCCGCCGTACCGACCGAGGTCGTGGCCCTCGTCCCAGCCCATGAGACCCACGATGCCGAAGCTGCCGATCACCATCAGCGTGTAGGTGAAGAGGTAGAAGAGCGCGGCAGCGGTGCCGTCGTCGGATGCGGCCTGCACCGCGACGAGCACGTACCCGGCATGGCTGATGGAGCTGAAGGCCAGCATGCGCTTGACATCGCTCTGGAGGATGGCCATCACCGAGCCGACGACCAGCGTCACGATCGCGAGGCCGGTGAGCACAGGTGTCCACTCCACCTCGTAGCTCTCGAAGGCGAGGAAGAAGATCCGCAGCAACGCCGCGAAACCTGCGGCCTTGGCGACAGAGGCCATGTACCCGGTGACCGGACTCGGGGACCCCTGGTACACGTCGGGCGCCCAGAAGTGGAACGGCGCCGCCGCCACCTTGAACCCCAGCCCGATGAGCAACAACGCCATCCCTGCGAGGAGGAGCTGGCTGTCGACGAACACGTTGTCGGCCAGGTAGCGCTGGATGTGCACGAGGTTCGTCGAGCCGGTTGCGCCGTAGGTGAGCGCGATGCCGTACAGCAGGAACGCCGAACTGAAGGCGCCGAGCACGAAGTACTTCATCGCCGACTCGCGGGCCTCGGGGCGGCGGGCATGCATGGCGATCAACACGTAGAGGGCGATCGACAAGGACTCGAGCCCGAGGAACATCACGATGAGATCGTTGGCGGACGCCATCACGATCGCACCCGCCGATGCGGAGAGCATCAGAGCCTGGAACTCGGGCGCGTCCAGCCCTTCGCGTTCGATGTAGGCGTCGGACAACAACGCGGTTGCGACGACGGCGACCGAGATCAGGATCGTGAAGAAGATGCTGAACCCGTCCACGCCGAAGGCCTCGGCGATAGTGGAGCGGGGTCCGACGTCGCGCACGTCGTACCAGAGGAAGATCGCAACGACGAACGATGCGACACCTGCGCCGACACTGGTCGCCGTGCTCACCCACCGCGGGATCGGACGCGGGGACAGCGACGAGACCAACAGGATCTTCAACGCGGCGCCCAGCAGAATCATCTGGGGAACGAGCGCCCACCAGTCGATCGACGGGGTGGGAAGCGCCTGGGCAAGCTCAGCCATCAGTGCTCCTCCCCTTCGTCGAGACGGTCCTCATGGCCGTCATCGCTGTGGTCATCGTGCTGTACCACGACCGGTGCAGCCGGGTCAGGGCGTTCGTAGTCCGAGTGCTCCTCGACGTGCCCGATGAGCGAGTCGACGGCCGGCTCGATGCGCTCGAGGATCGGCTTGGGGTAGACCCCGAGAAACACGATCCCCGCGAGGAACGGTGCCAGGACGAGCGCCTCGCGCAGGTACAGGTCTGGCGTCGCCTCATCAGCGGACTGCGGCTCCCCGTGGAAGACCCGCTGGTAGGCCCACAGCAGGTAGAGGGCGGCGAGGATGACCCCCGTCGCAGCGATCACCGTCCACCAGCGACGGGTCTCGAATGAGCCGATGAGAATCAGGAACTCACCGACGAAACCGTTGAGGCCCGGCAGTCCGATCGAGGAGAGCATCACGACGGTGAACACCGCAGCGAACTTGGGGGCGGCCGACTGGATGCCGGACAGCTCGGAGATCTCTCGGGTCTTGCGCCGCTCGTAGATCATCCCCACGAGGAGGAACAGGGCTCCCGTCGAGATGCCGTGGTTGATCATCTGCAGCACGCTGCCACCGATTGCTTCCTCGGTGAATGCGAACAGGCCGAGGAGGATGAAGCCCATGTGGGCGACCGACGAATAGGCGACCAACCGTTTGAGGTCGCGCTGCATCGCCGCGACGATCGCCCCGTAGATCACACCGATCACGCCCAGGGTGACAAGAGTCGGACCAAGCCACACCGACGCTTCGGGGAACAGATACAACCCGAACCGCAGCAGCCCGTAGGTCCCGAGCTTCAGCATGATCGCCGCCAGCACGACCGACCCGGCGGTCGGTGCCTGGGTGTGCGCGTCGGGAAGCCATGTGTGCACCGGCACGACCGGCACCTTGATCACGAAGGCGATCGCGAACGCCACGAAGCAGAGCCGTGCGGTGTTGGTGGCCAAGGCCTGGCGATCGGCGAGCTCGACGAGGTCGAAGGTGAGCGGCGCTGCATCGGATGCACTGAGCACGGCGACCGTGACGATCGCGACCAGCATGAGAGCCGAACCCGCCATCGTGTAGAGGAAGAACTTGGTCGCCGCATACCGACGATCGTCGTATCCCCACCCGGCGATGAGCATGTACATCGGCACGAGCACGATCTCGAACATCACGAAGAAGAGGAAGAGATCGAGCGCCAGGAAGGCGCCGAAGGACCCCGCCTGCAGTAACAGGAGCCAGGCCGTGTACGGCTTCTCGTCGTGGTGCGGATCGACACCGAGCAGCACGATCGGTGTGATCAGACCGGTCAACACCACGAGCCACAGGCTGATTCCGTCGACCCCCACGTGCCACGAGATCCCGAGATCCGGGATCCACGACTGCATCGACTCGAACTGGAAGCCCGGGTCGTGGCTGTCGAACTTGATCGCCATGTAGATCGACATCGCGCCGGCGCCAGCGGCGAACATGGCACCGATCGGACGCACGAGCTCGAGCCGCGAGTTGGGCAACAGAGCCACAACCAGCGCACCGACCGCGGGCAGAACGATGAGGTAGTTGAGGACCGGGAAGTCCACCGCGCGGGACGCTGCTTCGGTGACGGCGAGCACGTTCATTACAGGCTCACCCTCAGCACGAACCACACGATCATGGCGAGACCGCCCACAGCGATACCGACGGCGTAGTTGCGCAGGTAGCCCGATTGCGCGGGTCGGATCAGCTCACCGACCTTGCGGGTGAGCAGGCCCACTCCGTTGACCGCGCCGTCGACGAAGCGCTTGTCGGCGTCAGCAGCGAGCTGGAAGGCGCTGGTGCCGACACCGCCCACGACGCGGGCGTAGGTGGCGTCGACGTACATCGCATTCTCGAGGAACTCCGGCTCCAGACCGGTGCTCTTCACCCGTCCCTTCAGCCACACCATCACGGCGAACCCGATCCCGATCAGACCGGAGAGGACCGCGATCACGGCGAGGGTGACCTTGGTCGCGGTCCCCGACTCGAAATGATGCGGGTGGGCGAAGATCGGCTCGAGGAAGTGCTCGAGCACCAGCCAGTCCTTCACCAACGGCAGGTTGATGGCCCCACCGACGAAGGAGGCGCCGGCGAGAACCACCAGCGGCAGCGTCATCGTCCACGACGACTCGTGCGGGTGGACGTCGTCGTCCCAGCGCTTCTCGCCGAAGAAGACGAGGAACACCTGGCGGCTCATGTAGTACGCGGTGAGCAGCGCCGTGACGAGACCGACCGCCCACAGGATCGGGCCGATGTCGCTCTGCTCCCACGCGGCGAGGAGGATCTCGTCCTTCGACCAGAAGCCCGAGAACGGCGGCACGCCCGCGATCGCGAGCCACCCCATGATGAACGTGAACGCGGTGATCGGCATCAGGGCGCGCAGCGCCCCCATCTTCCGCATGTCCTGTTCGTCGTGCATGCCGTGGATCACCGAGCCCGAACCCAGGAACAGCAGGCCCTTGAAGAAGGCGTGGGTGATCATGTGGAAGATCGCGGCGACGTACGCGCCAGAGCCGATCGCCAGGAACATGTAGCCCAGTTGGCTCACGGTCGAGTACGCCAGCACCTTCTTGATGTCGTGCTGCGCGACCGCGGAGAGCGCCGCGAAGAGTGCCGTTGCGGCGCCGACGATCGCGATCACCAGCAGGGCGTCGTCGGTGAGCACGCTGTTCATCCGCACGAGCAGGTACACGCCGGAGGTGACCATGGTGGCGGCGTGCACCATTGCCGAGACCGGTGTGGGGCCCTCCATCGCGTCGGGAAGCCAGACATACAGGGGCAACTGGGCCGACTTGCCGGCCGCAGCCACGAACAGGAGCAGCGACACCGCGGTCCCTGTCGCCGCGGCCATGGCCGGGGATGCGTTGATCTCGGTGTAGGTGACGGTGCCGAGAGTGGTCCAGATGAGGAAGGTGGCCACCATGAAGCCCCAGTCACCGACCCGGTTGGTGACGAAGGCCTTCTTGCCCGCAGTGGCGGCGCTCTCGCGCGTGTGCCAGAACGAGATGAGGAAGTACGAACAGGCGCCCACGCCTTCCCAACCGAGGAAGGTGATCACGAGGTTGTTGCCGAACACCAGCATCAACATCGAGAAGAGGAAGAGGTTGAGATACACGAAGAACTTGGAGAACTTCGGGTCCCCGTGCATGTAGCCCACCGAATAGAGGTGGATCAGCGTGCCCACGCCGGTGACGAACAGGCCCATGGTGATCGACAACGGATCGACGAGGAACCCCGCCTCGACCACGAGCGAACCGGTAGGCAGCCAGTCGAAGAGCACCTGTTCGAACGAACGGCCGCCGGAGTGGCTGTCCTCGCCGACCAGCCCGACGAACACCACGGCCGTGGCGGCAAACGAGCCAGCGGACATTGCGGTCGCGAGCCAGCCGGCGGTGGGCTCGCCGAGGCGCGGACCCACGGCCAGAAGAATCAGAAAGCCGACCAGGGGGAAGGCAGGGATGAGCCAGGCGAGTTCGAGCACGGCCACCTACCCCTTGAGCGCCGTGAGGTCGTCGGCGGTCGCGCCGGGTTGACGTCTGAGGATGGCCACGACGAGACCGAGGCCGACCACGACCTCGGCTGCAGCCACCACGAGCACGAAGAACACGACCGTCTGGCCGCCGATGTCGCCCAGGGCCCGACTGAAGGCCACGAAGCTGAGGTTGACGCCGTTGAGCATCAGCTCGACGCACATCAACATTACGAGCGGATTGCGCCGGATGAGCAGGCCGACTCCCCCGATGATGAAGAGGGCCGCGCCGAGGATGAGGTACCAGGAAGTAGTGGGCTCCATCACACCAGCCTCCTTCGTCGGCTGCACTGTCGACGCTGGTTGATGCTGGTCATGGGCGATCCGCCTCGGTCGGCTGGTCACCCGCGGATTTGGGCTTGCGCGCCAGCACGACGGCGCCAATGACCGCAATCACCAGCAGGAGCGACGTCAGCTCGAAGGCGTACACGTAGTCGGTGAACAGCGAGCGGGCGAGGAGGCGAACATCGGAAGTGACGCCGTCGATCACTCCGCTGACGCCTGGGGCACCCGTCACGGGATTGTCGACGACAGCGATCAGGCCCACGGTCACCACGACAGCGCCCAGACCGAACACCGCGGCTGCCCATTTTTGAGCGGGCAGAGAGCCCAGCTCGAGACTCTGAGCCCGGTCGACACCGAGGAGCATGATCACGAACAAGAACAGCACGACGATCGCGCCGGCGTAGACGATCACCTGTACGGCTGCGAGGAAGTGCGCTTCCTGAGCAACGAACTGCACGGCGATACCGAACAGGGTCATCACCAGCATGAGAGCGGAGTGGACGGGATTCTTCGCCAGGATCACGCCGAGAGCACCGACGATGCACACCGCAGCGGCGATCACGAAGACAGCGACCTCGATCATCTAGTGATGGCCTCTCCCCTGGGCGCTTGCACTATGAGCGTCGTCGTCATGGTGAGCCGCGTCTGTCCCGTCATCGGCGTGGTCATGGGGGACCGCGTCCGCCCCTTCTCCCGCGACTTCTTCATCCGCAGCTGCGTGCTGACCCAGCTCGGGAGAGCGCACGCCATAACCCAGCTCGCCGCTCCATCCGACGCGGTTCTCGTAGGTGGGATCTCCCGACGGTGCCGTGGCCCGCATCCAGCCCGAGGTGTTGAGGTCGTCGCCGTCGTGCCACAGCTCCCACGGCTGCTGTTGCGGCCTGCCGTCGTCGCCGACCACGAGCTCGTCTTTGGTGTAGATGGCGTCGCGGCGATTGGCAAAGCTGAACTCGAAGAGCTTCGACTCGGTGATCGCTTCGGTCGGGCAGGCCTCAACGCACAGGTCGCAGTGGATGCACCGGAGGTAGTTGATCTCGTAGACGTATCCGTACCGCTCCCCGGGGCTGACCGGATCGTCCTCGGGGTTGTCGGCGCCGCGGACGTAGATGCACTTGGCAGGGCACACACCGGCGCAGAGCTCGCAGCCGATGCACTTCTCCATGCCGTCCTCGTAGCGATTGAGCACGTGCCGCCCGTGGAAACGCTCCGGCTTGGGGCGCTTCTCCTTGGGGTACTCAGTGGTGACGCGCTCGTCGAACAGCTTGTTGAACGTGACCCTGAAGCCGTCGAGGTACCCCATCAGACGTCCTCCAGATCTCGTTGGTATGCCCGGTCGCCGGCCCGCAGGGCAGCCACGAGGAGCGCGACGCAGATGATCGCACCGATCGCCACGCCGCCGAACGCCACGACTGGATTCCAGTCATAGACCGGGCGCAGCTCCTTGACGCTGATGAACAGCAGCCAGCCCAGGATCAGCGGGATCAGGACCTTCCAACCGAGATGCATCAGCTGGTCGTAGCGAAGCCGCGGGAGCGTGGCGCGGAACCACACGAACATGAACAGGAACGCCACCACCTTGGCGAAGAACCACACGGTCGGCCACAGCCAGTCGAGGCCGAAGAAGATCGGGCCGGCCGGTCCACCGAAGAACAGCGTGACCATGATCGCCGACATGGTGATCACGTTCATGAACTCGGCGAGGAAGAACAGAGCGAAGCGGATCGACGAGTACTCGGTGTGGAACCCGCCGACGAGCTCCTGCTCGGCCTCGACCAGGTCGAATGGCGGGCGATTTAGCTCCGCGGTCGCCGCGATCAAAAACACGACGAACGGAACCACACCCGAGGACACGACGAACCAGGTGTCGATGCCACCGGCCTGACGGGCGACGATGCCGTGGGTCGAAAGGGTCCCGGCGAGCAGCACCACCACGACGGTGGCCATCCCGAGCGCTGCCTCATAGGAGATGGCCTGCGCAGATGCCCGGACCGAACCGATGAGCGGGTACTTCGAGCCGGACGACCAGCCGGCGAGCATGATGCCGTACACCGCGACCGAGGACATCGCGAGGAGGAGAAGGATGCCGATCGGTGGGTCGGCGACCTGGAGGTAGGTGTTCTTGCCGAAGATCGACACCATGCCGGTGGGGCCGTCGACATCTTCGAACACCCCGCCGACGGGAACGATCGCGAACGACAAGAAGGCGGTGACCGCTGCGATGTAGGGGGCGAGTCGGAAGACGAGCGGATCGGCGTTCTCAGGACGCAGGTCCTCCTTGAAGAAGAACTTGACCCCGTCGGCGAAGGTCTGCAGCAGACCCCACGGCCCTGCAACGTTGGGACCGATGCGGTTCTGCATGTCGGAGATGAGTTTGCGCTCGAACCACACCATGAACATCGTGGCCACGAGCAAGAAGGCGAAGGCGATGACCACCTTGAAGCCCATGACGCCGACGTCGCCCCAGTCGACGCCTTCGATGAAGAGAGGATCACCGCTCACTGCTCCACCCTCGCCTTCTGGCTCGCTGGCGCTCGCACCGTGCGGCTCAACTGCTCCACCCTCGCCTTCTGGCTCGCTGGCGCTCGCACCGTGCGGCTCATCGGGTCTCCACACGCACGTCGGTCACGGGCGATGCGGCATCGATCAGCGCGCCGGTTGCGGTGCCCGGCTGGTTGAAGGGCACTGATGCCGTTCCGCGGGGAACGCCCTCATCTGCCACAACCGCCAGCACGAGCGTGGTGCGCGTCGAGGTGACGTTCACCCGGTCGCCCTCGGCGACGCCGAGCCGCTCGATGTCGGTCGGGTTCATCGAGATCGCTGCGTCCTCGGCGAGATGAGCCAGCGACCCGGAGTTCTGCACCGCGGTGCCGCCGTCCCACATCTTGCGCCCGGCGACCAAGCGAAGGGCATAACTGTCGACCGCCGGTGAGTCGCCCGGGTGGCCGAGGTCGGCCGAGATCGACGATCCGGTCACGAGGATCCCGTCCCGGGCATCCGGAGAGGTGATGGCCTCGACGGTGCATGCGGCATGACTCGGGGCGAGCGATGTCGCTTCCCGCCAGATGTCTTCTGGCGAGGTGACGCCGAGGTCGGCACCGAGGCGCCAGGCCAGCTCGGCGGCGATCATCCAGTCGTCTCGGGCGGTTCCCGGAGCGGTGATCTTCTGCCCGAGGCGGCTCACCCGACCTTCGAGGTTGGTGGTGGTGCCGCCCTTCTCGGCGTAGGCCGAGGCTGCGAGAACCACGTCGGCCCTGCGAACAGATGCGGTCGGGAAGCAGTCCACAGCGACCACCGTGCGGGCACCGGCGAGGCCCCGTTCGGCGAGATCGTGGTCGGGGAAGTCGACCAAGGGGTCGGCGCCGAGCAGGATCAGGGTGTCGATCCGACCGGCTGCAGCCGCGTCGAGGATGCCCGCAGTGTCGAGACCCGTGTCGGCAGGAACCGATCCCCAGGCCCCGGCAAAGGTCGAGCGACCGTCGTCGAGGCTGACCCGACCAGGGAGAACACCGGGGGCCAGGCCCATGTCGATGGCACCGCGCACGTTGCCGCGGGCCAGGGCCGGAAGGAACGTGGCGTTCGGGAGTTCGGAGCGCACGACCGATACCGCATCCACCGCGGCCTGCGCTGACTCGGCCGCGGATCCCCGCCCGAGGATCGTCACGACAGTGCCGTCGCGAAGCTGAGCCGCCAGGGGATCGTCCGAGCCGAGCAAGGCAGCGAGCTCGGCCGCCGCCTCTCCCGGGCGAGCGATGACCGTGCGATGCGCGTGCGCCGAGACACCGGTTTCGGTCGGAACGATCTGCACGATCTTGGTGCCGTTGCGAGCCGCGGCGCGCAAACGCAGATGCAGGATCGGCAACGACTCCTTGAGGTCGGGGCCGATCACCAAGGCGATGTCGGCAGAACATGCGTCGTCGATCGTGGCGCCGGGAAGTCCGAGGACGACCTCTGCCGGCAAGCCGTCGCCGAGCTGGGCGTCGACGTGGTCGGTTCCGATCACACCCTTGGCCAGCTTGACCCAGGCGTAGGCGTCCTCGTTGGTGAGGCGCGAGCCGCCGATGACGGCGACGCCCCCGTCGCGCGAATCCTCGATGGCCGTCGCGACTGCAGCGAGTGCAGTTCCCCAGTCCGTGCCGATGAGCTGTTGATCGTCGGCAGGATCGCGTACCAGCGGCGTGCCCAGGCGGGCCTCGCTGTTGATCGCCTCGAAATCGAAGCGTCCCTTGTCGCAGAGCCATCCGTGGTTGACGGGATCGATGTCGACCCCGAGGTATCGGACGAGCTCGTTGCGCGATGACTGCACAGCAACCCGGCAACCCACCGAGCAGCTGGTGCACGTGGACTCGACCTGTTCGAGGTCCCACGGTCGGGCCTTGAAGCGGTAGGGAGCTGCGGTGAGCGCACCGACCGGGCAGATCTGCACGGTGTTGCCGGAGAAGTACGAACTGAAAGGCTCGTCCGGGAAGGTGAGGACCTGAGTCTCGTTGCCCCGTTCGGTGAAGTGGATCAGCGCGTCGCCGGCCACTTCGTCGGCGAACCGGGTACAGCGGTCGCAGAGGATGCAGCGCTCACGGTCGAGGTGGACCAGATCGCTGATCGGAATCGGCTTCTCGTAGTGGCGCTTCTCTTCGACGAAGCGCGATTCGCCGGGGCCATAGGCGACGGTCTGGTCCTGGAGCGGGCACTCGCCGCCCTTGTCGCAGACCGGGCAGTCGAGAGGGTGGTTGACGAGCAACAGCTCCAGCACACCCTCCTGGGCTCGCTTGGTCGCGTCGGACTCGGTGTCGACCGACATCCCATCGGAGACGGGCACCATGCAGGACGGCTGCAGCATCGGGCCGCGCCCGGTGTCGATGTCGACGAGGCACATCCGGCACATGCCAACCGGCGACATCCGCGGGTGGTAGCAGAAGTGCGGGATGTGAACTCCGGCCCGCTCCGCGGCTGCGATCACCATCTCGCCAGGGCGAGCCTCGATCTCGGTGCCGTCGATCGTGACGTTCACGACGCTGGGGGCTTGGGTCGCGTCAGACACCGATCGCCACCTCCACCCAGTTGTGATCCTCGTTGCCCGCCACCTTGGCCTCGAACTCGTCGCGGAAGAGCGTGATCGCAGAGTGCACGGGAGCAAACGCCGACGGTCCCACGAAACAGATCGTGGTCATGCGGTACGGGAACGGCGAGGCCTCGATGCCCTTCGACGGGATCGCGGCATGAGGGAAGTCTCCAGGGCAGATCGTCTCCCCCACCTCGATGAGGAGTTCGAGATCCCTCGGGGTGCCCGTTCCGGCGACGACCCGGCGGAGGATCTGCTCGAGCCAGGTACCGCCCTCCCGGCACGGAACGCACTTGCCGCAGGACTCGTGGGCGTAGAACTTGGTGAGCGTCAGCGCGGCCGCCGGGATGTCGGTGGTCTCGTCCATCACCATGACGGCGCCGGATCCGAGCATCGATCCCTGCGGCCCGACCTCACTGGCCTCGAAGGGCAGATCGAGCTGATCGGTCGTGAACCAGGGAGCGGAACCGCCGCCGGGCACGAACGCCTTCAGCTCATTGTCGTCGCGGATGCCACCGCACATGTCGTCGCCGTAGAGCAGGTCGCGGAACGTGGTGGTGCCGTTGACGATCTCATAGACACCCGGCCGCTTCACGTGGCCGCTCACCGCGACCATCCGAGTACCCGGTGAGGACTCCGTGCCGATCGCGGTGAACGCTTCGGCCCCCCGGTCCAGGATGAACGGCAGATTGGAGAGGGTCTCCACGTTGTTGACGATGGTCGGCTGGCCGTACAGACCGATGGAGGCGGGGAAGTACGGCGGCTTGAGCCGGGGCATACCTCTGTTGCCCTCGAGACTCTCGATGAGCGCCGTCTCTTCACCCACCACATAGGCGCCGGCACCCCAGTGAAGAACGATGTCGACGCCGAAGTCGGTCCCGAGAATGTTCTTGCCGACATAACCAGCGGCATAGGCATCGTTGAGTGCCTGGGCCACCCGTTCCTGGGCGACAGCCATCTCACCGCGGATGTAGAGGAAACACTGGCTGAGTCCCACCGCGTAACAGGCGATCAGACAGCCTTCGATCAGCTGATGCGGGTCGAGCTCCATGAGGAGCCGATCCTTGTAGGTACCGGGTTCGGACTCGTCGCCGTTGACCACGAGGTACCGCGGCCAGACGCCCGGCGGGCAGAAACCCCACTTGACGCCGGCGGGGAAGCCGGCTCCACCGCGCCCGAGCAGCGTCGCGGTGCGCACCTCGCCATGAACATCTTCGGGCGAACGATCGAGGGCTTTGCGAAGACCCTGGTACCCGCCGGTCGCCTCGTAGCGCTCGAGGGTGTGGCTGTCCTCGTAGTCGAACCTAGCCGTGACGATGCGGGGGTGGTCGTTCTTGACGAAACCCGGTGCGTGCGGGATCTCTTCACCACGCAGGGCCATCAGCCGGCCTCCTCGATCGCAAACCAACTGGGCGGTGTGGTGACCGATTCGGGCGCCTCGGCACCGACCGCTCGATCCGCGGGGATGTGCTGGCGCGTACGGGCGAGGATCCCGTGCACCGGAACCTCGCTCTCGAGCTTGCCTGCCGCCAGATCGTCGATCAGCTGATCGAGGTCCGCGGGCGATACCCGGTACTTGTGCCGGTAGTTGACCTGCAGGCACGGCGCCTCGGTACAGGCCGCCTGGCACTCGGCCGACTCGATGGTGAACATTCCGTCCGACGTCGTCCCGCCGGCCTTGATGCCGAGGCGCTGCTCGGCGTGGTGCAAAAGCTCGCCGGCCCCCATGAGCGCGCAGCTCATGGTGGCGCAGATGTTGATGACGTACTTGCCCACCTCGTGGCGCTTGAACATCTCGTAGAACGAGCAGGTGCCGAGCACCTCGGCCGACGTGGTCCCCACCAGCTCCGCGATCTGAGCCATCGCCGGCTCACTCACCCAGCCCGCCTGCTCCTGGGCGAGATGCAGCAGCGGGATCATCGCCGACCGGGGCTTGGGGTAGCGGCCGATGATCTCCTGCGCGAGCTCGAGGTTCTGCTCTGAAAAGAAGGAATCAGGCACCGGCTCGCCTCCCCCTCAACGGACCCGCCTTCAACGAACCCGCCCGTGGCAATTCACCCACTGTCACTCGGTCGAGCTCCTCGCTCCGCTCGTCGCCCGACATCATCGGTCCACTTCTCCCATGATGGGGTCGATGGAGCTGATCACTGCGATGGCGTCGGCCAACAGGCCGCCGCTCATCATGTGGGGAAGGGTCTGCAGGTTCACGAAACTCGGCGCCCGGATGTGCATGCGCTGCGGTGACGGCGAGCCGTCGGACACGATGTAGCAGCCGAGCTCGCCGCGGGGCGACTCGACGGCGGCATAGACCTCTCCCGGCGGGACCCGGTAGCCCTCGGTGAAGATCTTGAAGTGGTGGATCAGCGCTTCCATCGACTCGTCGATACGAGCGCGGGGCGGCGGGGTGACCTTGCGGTCCTCGGCGCGATACGGACCGTCGGGAACCATGTCGAGGCACTGCTCGACGATGCGCATCGACTCGCGGATCTCGTTGAGCCGGATCGCATACCGGTCGAAGGTGTCCCCGTAGGTACCGACGACGATGTCGAAGTCGACCTCGTCGTATGCCAGATACGGCATCGCTCGGCGCAGGTCCCAGGCATAGCCGGTCGAACGAAGCAAGGGCCCGGTCGCCCCCAGAGCGAGGGCCTCTTCGGTGGTGAGGACGCCGATGCCCTGGGTTCGTTCACGCCAGATCGGCTGGCCGGTCATCAGGGTGTCGAACTCTTCGAGCCGCTCGGGGAGAACCGCGAGGATCTTCTCGATGTCGGTCTGCCATCCATCGGGGAGGTCGGCTGCGACGCCGCCAGGACGGATGTAGTTGTGGTTCATTCGCAGGCCGGTGACCTTCTCGAAGAACCGCAGGATCTCCTCACGCTCCCGCCAGCCGTAGATCATGACCCCGACAGCGCCGAGGTCCATCCCGTTGGTGGCGAGGAAGAGAAGATGGCTCGACATCCGGTTGAGCTCGTTCATGAGCATCCGGATCCAGGTGGCCCGGTCGGGGATCTCCACCTCGAGCAACTGTTCGACCGCGAGCGAGTACGCCAGCTCCGTGAAGAGCGGCGACGCGTAGTCCATGCGAGTGACGTTGGTAGGGCCCTGCAGGTAGGTGAGGTCCTCGGCCGTCTTCTCCATGCCGGTGTGGAGATAGCCGATCACCGGCTTGCTCCGCAGAACCGTCTCGCCCTGAGCTC
>Ga0209992_10000803_pt1 | contig 38586 bp, 28 predicted proteins | sample 2SBtaG_2_FD_182564 | JGI IMG/M metagenome (GOLD analysis project Ga0209992, IMG submission 182564) | Deep subsurface microbial communities from Kolumbo volcano to uncover new lineages of life (NeLLi) - 2SBTROV12_ACTIVE470 metaG (SPAdes)... | ecosystem: Environmental > Aquatic > Marine >...
TCGCTCAAGCAATGTTTGTCCAGCAGCATTATTTGTCATGGAGCGCTTGATTAACTTTCCACTAGGATCACGATAGTCAAAATCGCTCGTTAAAAAACCCAGTTTTGGGAATGCAATCAAATAATCTGCATGGGTCTCCAATCGATCCGGATAGTAATAATCGTCGGCATCCAGGAATGTTAGCCAATTTCCTGTCGCAATGCGCGCGCCATTATTTCGTGAAATTGAAACACCTTGATTGGTTTGTTTGAAATAATGCACATTTTTGGAAAATCTATTAACTGCATCCTCGGTTCGATCTTCAGAACCGTCATCAATGACAATAATTTCATGGGGTGGATAGGTTTGGTCCAATACCGATTCGAGGGCGCGTGCAATGGTTTTTTCACCATTAAATACAGGGATAATGACGGAAAATTTAGGTCCTCGAATCATTTTTTCATTCTCGAAAAACTAAACAAAACAAACTGTAAGGGGATAAATAGGCCACTTAAATATAGCCACTTGCGGGCCACTTGAATTGCCCAAATTCTTGCAATACGAACATACATGATTACATTCCAACGGGTTTCGATAAGGTCAAATTCTCCTTCACCATCTAATGCCTGGCCCATTTGATCAGTGGAAATAAACATTAGGTTCGGGCATTCCCGCAATGATTGAATTAGTAATTCTTCTAAAGCCGCGAGTGTGTCATCCAATTCCTTCTGACTTTGAATGAAATTAAATCGATGAGTTTCCAATAGCGTGGGTCTACATAAGCGAGAACGAGTTTTAAAATGCTCTACTGCGGATGCTACCGAATGTCCCAGTGATGGCTCAAAATAAACGTCACGGACAATCGTTTGGAGTCCAGAAGACTGGTATTGGCCATTCAAAATAACACTTTGATCGCAGATGGTTCCTCCTTTTTCGTTTCGACCAACACACCGGAATCCGGGAGTTACAATACGTTTTAACCCTGCTTCATACCAGGCTCTTTCAACTGAATCATTCCAAATGAACGTGGGTGGCACTACAACTGTTGGCCGACACTCGAATATTGCTTCAAAAGCTGCAACTTCTTCTGATACCGCTGAGGCAATGGTCACATCGGACAACGAATGGCTGGGAAGTGTTGATGCATCCACCCATCGACTCTGCAGGTGTGATGGCAATCGTTCTGTCATCAACCATTGTTCATCTTTCAACAATGCTCGTATTTCTGGTTGGCGATTCGCGGTTGCTAATAGGGATGGAGGCCAAAAATGCTCCATGCCATGCAGTTGCAATGAAAAAACACCCTGCTCGACACCTTCGCGAATGGATTTTCGAATAGGCGCAAAGCGTTCATTATTCAATGATAGTGGGTGATAGGTATTGAAATTGGAAGCCTTTATTTGCCCAGAATCAGGAATGGCAAAAATCAATCCCAAAGTCATTACCGGGTGACGACCCTGGTTATCCTGGTATCGCGACAATATATCCGCAATGACAGTTAGTGCTGTAGCTTGTTCTAAAGGTCCAGCACCCCAATCATCGCTTTCGATGATCAAGACCGGCCTGCGTAGCACCGGTTCTTTCCATGCAGCGTCCCACTCACGCTGATAACGCTTGACAAGAATAAAGGACCACATAATCATCCATAGAAGTACACCGAGCACTACAAGAGGAAGCATAGGGACCTGTACTAGTAACTTAATCCGTTAATGACCAATAAACTACAAGGCCAAAATGTTCGATAACAGCATTAAACAAGTTTGAGATGTACCTATATTCCGGTATTTGTTTGCTTTGTTATCAACCATTCACCTTCTCCTAATTTTAATTGGTTTGTTATGGGTTGACGTACTAGCTATAACCCATTGCGTTGGTAGTTGATTCTACTGTAGGCATTATCCGCTCAATTTTTTCTCGATTATGACTGTCTTTCCATTTGTCGACACGGATTTCGGAAAAAGTATTGTAAGGTTTGTTCAAAACCTCCGAACAATGTTTTTTTAGATTAGGATCGAAAGCCACATCGCAGGTATTAACCAATGTCTCAAATTTCTTAACTGGATTGGAAATCAAATCTTCGTAATGCACTTCATGCCATTGTTTAGTCGGAATTGCTGGTTTTGCACGTAGAATGGCCTGATTCATGGCGCGGTACTGGAAAGCACATACTTCTTCAATTGGTCGATCTATATAATCTCGCCACCCTTCAGCAAGGAAAAAGCACCAGCGTTGAAAAAGACCCTGTTCGATATTGACTTTAGCAGGTAAATTATCCGACCAGGTGGCAAACATATTTGCTTTTTTCCAGCCTTCGATCAACGAATGGATATTATCGCCGGGGCTGCGTTTAACGTAGACAAAATGAGCGTCAGGAAACAATCCGTGGAGATACGCAATACTCAGTCCATTTTGGTTGTTCTTATCCACAATTCGCCGACGTCCGGATTGTGTAAAAAAATATTTCGATACAAAATCACGATCCGCACTACATACAGCGCTCTCAGGTGTTGCATGGGTATCCCAATTGTGTTCGGAAGGAGGATGCAGTTCACTCCAAAAATCATGGGATTCGCGGTGTAATGAGCCAAGATCACGGGCTTCGGAAAATGTTTTGTACACCAAGGTCGTTCCGGCCCGGCTGCAGCCAATGACAAATACAGGCTTGATAAGCTTCGGATTAAACACGAAACATCCCATTTCCCGAACCCGGATTAATGATTGATTTCCATGAAAATGGAGTGTTTTTCGGGTTTTCTCGAAAAAATTTGAGGGTAATTTGTAAGCGACATTTGGATTCATACTTAAAATATAATCCGGTTTTTGCCATTCGGCAAAGTCATCTTCATGGATTAGTGTTTTCTAGTTACCTAACATAACCCTTTGGTCCCATCGAACGGACGATCCATTGGCTATACTCTAATATTAAACAACCCTTTTCTCTTTATGTTCTTGCGGCAACTTGTAGAAATGCCCTTTATGGGGAGAGGGGGATATTCTTTTCAGCATTCAAGAAAAAACAAATATGCTTCCGAGTGTTTCACGCCACTTAATCTATCCACTGCAGGAAAGCCTCTTGCGAAGGCCAACTTTTTCCTATTTAAGACAACTCGAAAAGTCTCAGTGGTTGACTAGAAGCCAAATCGAGACGGTACAGCTTGAAAAATTACGATCACTACTTACTATAGGGCTTAATCACTGCCCCTGGCACGCGCGCCGAATTCAAGAAGCGGGTATTAATCCTGAGCAGATGACCCTTCAGGATCTACAGCGTCTTCCGACAATGTCTAAGACCGATGCCAAGCGCCATGGCAACGATATCGTTTGGGACAAAGTTCCCGGCGGCGCTTTCCCCTATACTACGGGTGGATCAAGTGGCACGCCTTTGAGTTTTTATTTCGGGCGATCTCGGCAGGCATCAGATGCTGCCGGTCGTATCCGCGCTAGGCGATGGTGGGGTGTAAATGTTGGTGATCCAGAGGTTTATCTTTGGGGTGCTCCGGTTGAATTGAACAAAACAGACTATATCAAAACAACTCGGGATCGACTTTTAAATCAGTTGGTTCTTAACGCATTTGAGATGTCCCCTACGTCTATGGGTCAATATCTTGAAGCAATAAAAATCTTCAAACCGAAATGCATTTATGGCTATGCCAGTAGTATTGCACTCCTTTCCGCGTATGCTCAGGATACCGGTGCCCGCATCGAACTTCCCAGTCTAAAAGTCATCTGTACTACCGGTGAACCACTCTATCCCGATCAGCGCCAGCTAATCAGCGAAACTTTCAACGTACCCGTGGCCAATGAATTTGGTAGTCGTGACATTGGATTTACCGCTCACGAATCGCCTGAAGGGCAAATGCTGTTGATGAGCGAAAGTATTATTCTAGAAACACTTGATTCTGAGGGAAATCAGGTGCCCTCAGGCGAGATCGGCGAAGCTGTAATGACAGGCCTTTGTTCCGATGCTCAGCCTTTTATACGCTACCGGACGGGAGACATGCTTTCCCTATCTCCAGAGTCTGGCAAGGCTGGCCGTGGTCTACACGTCATTGAAAATGTCAAAGGTCGAAAAACAGATTTTCTCGTCCACAAAAATGGATCTATTGTTCATGCCTTATCCGCAATCTATATTGTGCGGGAGATTCAAGGTATTGAACAATTTAAAATTGTCCAGAATACAGTAGATGAATTTAAAGTTTTTGTGGTGCCTAATGCCCAATGGAATGTTACCGCAAAAAGAAGGGTAGAGAGTGGCATGAAACAACGTTTTGGTGAAGATATTGTGATCGACATTGAGCCAATGGAAAAAATCGCGCTGGAAGCTTCGGGCAAGGTGCGCCAAGTTGTCAGTCATGTGCCTATGCCTTTGGATCTAAAAGAAAGTAACGGAATGCTTTAAATGGTCGATTTCAATATTACCCAATATCAAAATGCCAGGAGTGGCCCATATCACTATAATTTTTTGGTGATAGAGAGCAATGAAAGAACCTCTCTAAGCCAGACGTAAAAATCTGACTTAACATATGCAGCAACTCCTCAGGACCTTAAGAACTTACCGAATGGTTTCGGTATTATTTGTGGTTATATTCGTTCAAATTTTTGAGCTGATTTTGCTGCAACGAAAATATGACGTTTTTAGCGGGGGGTTTTTACAACCCTATGCCTTCTTGTCTATTCTGGATCGCGCCCAGTTTATTAACCTAGCCTTTTGGATCGATTTTGTTTTTTTCTATTTATTGAGCATCGTATGGTTTCATATTGCTGAACGATGGAAACTTCGTCCGAGTTTGATAGCTTTTAATTTTGCTTTTATTTGTTCGGCATGCATGGGGTTATGGTTAACTCTCAAATTCAAAGTTCTTTCTTATTTTAGCGATACCGTTAATTTTCAACTTGTACGGAACCTAGGTGGAGGCGATTTATTGGAAGCCTTTACTTATGTTGCCAATGAAACGGCGATTTTTGGAATAGGCGTCGTTGTTTTGAGCATTATTTATTGTGGAGTACTACGAATTTTGATTCGAAGGCCTGCAAACCAACAAATTAACTCTGACCGTGGGGGAGCCACAAAGCCTAGATTTTGGAGAATGGCATGTCTTGTGGCCGGAACCGTGGCGGTTATGGTATGGATTAACTCGAATGCAGCTTTGCGTTATGGATTTACGAAAAAAACATCCTATGTGTTAATGAGTTATGGGTTAAACAAAATCACAGATTTGGATTGGGATGGATTTGGACTTTTTTCTTTTCCACCGGATCCGGCGCCGTTCGATAAAAATATTTACCCTGGTGCATTGGATCATCCGGGGAATGGGATTGACGAGGATGGACTCGGTGGTGATTTCCATTGGGTAAAACCCGGTCCCGATGTCTTCGAGGTGCTTAGCCCAGTGTCTGGAAACCACATATTGCTAATTGTACTTGAAAGCGCGAGAGGTGATTTAGTTGGAAAAACTTTGGATGGTAAACTGGTGGCTCCCTGTGTTACTGACATCGCGGAGCAGGGTGCCAGTATTAAAGATGCCTATGCTCATAGGGGTTATACTGCCCCCTCGCTAAAAGCTATTTTCAACCGAACTCTGTCTTCAGGGAGAGATCGGATTTCGCTGGTCGAATTCTTGGAGCAATCAGGCTATTCATTTTCGTTTATTTCGGGTCAGGATGAATCATTCGCTAACATTGCTGGATTGACTGGAATGCGCCATCCAAACCGGTATTTGTTTGACGCCCGTTCGGCATTAGAGGATAGGGTTTACGCTAGCAAAGATCCTGGTAGCTTGCGATTAAGTGAAGAGCGTATAGTTCGCCAATTTAATATCCGGACCAACCAAACCGACTGGAATCATCCCCAGTTTTTCTATATTAATTTGCAAGCAGCCCATTTTCCGTATACTCATCCCACCATGCCTGCTAGTCTGACTGACCGACCAATTCCTCGTTCAGAAATCACCAAAGCAAACAAAGCCTGGGTGGAACTGACCTATTGGAATGCACTCGCTGTAGCTGATCAGGCAGTTTGCTCGTTAATTGATCAACTCCGAAAGCTGGATGTTTACAAGGATACTACTTTAATGATCCTTGGCGACCATGGTGAATCATTATTTGACGATAATTTCCTCGGTCATGGCCACGCGCTGGATCAAGCGCAGACTCATATTCCTTTAGTTATCAATCATACTAATCTTGGACATCTCGGCGCTGTAGGCCAGCTTGATGTAGCGGAGCTATTGGTGCGTATCGCTACGAATCGGTTGGATAGCGAGAGTAGGGGAAATCAAAATGAACAGGTTCTTCAATTGGTGGGCTCTTTACACAATCCTCAATTGGTTGGTACAGTCTCATCGAACCAGGTTCGTACCATTCTAGATCTACGTACACGTATGATTTTCTTTAGTGATCGTCAGGGGTGGCTCGATTTTCCCACGGCGTGGAATCATCCAGTTTTCAAAGAAAGAGCACGGACATTGCTAAATCTTTGGGAAAATGCCAGGTGGCTTGATTATCTGAGTAAGCATACGGGCTAACAGCGAATGCGATACTGCTATTTGATTCACTAGGTCTGATAGGGCAGTCTAAAAAAACTAATTATCTACGGTGAAGAATTTAGACGACTGGGTAGGCAATGCTACGCTGAGCGAGCTGTATTGGAGGAATGAAACTGGAATTAAGTGTGACCAACTGAAGCGGTCCAAATATGACAAGATTTGTCAGTGAATAGGGTCAATCCTTCTTACCTGTTATTTTGGGAAACCCTGTTTTTGATTGCCGAAACAAGATAAAGTCTACTAAAAGCAGTACAAATTACGATAAAAATCAAGCTGATACGACCGATTTCTTTTAAGTTGCTCATTTTTCTTGTCCTGTGTTTAAATTGGGTGTCTAAAATCTCTAAAGCAAATCAAATGCCAATTGATGTCGTCAATTTGAAAAAGAGTATTTAATGCCTGGTATATTCAAAATAAACAAAAGGTTAAAGATATTTTGAAGTAATATTTTGCGATGCTTTTATACTTATTTAAGTAAGACTGTAAACAAATACTTACAATTATTTAGAAATTGGTGTGTTTGCTCTCTTTCGATTGTGTTGTACCTGAAAAACGCGATCACGTGTGTTTTCGCTCTTCTGGGATGTGTTCCTTGTATCTTAAAGGTCCCCATTTTCTTTCTACGAAATTTGGTGAGAGTTGTGGGCCAGGTAAATTTGTGACGTACTCTTGGAGTAAGAATTAGGGTAGGGCGAAGAGAATTCGAAATGGTTAGTATACTTTGATGATGGGGCTAGATCCGATAGAATACCTGACTATCCAACAGTCGATTAGGGTTATTTAGCCGCATGTCGGACTACTTATTAGAAGATAAATTAATTGCCGACGCCAGAAAGCTAGCCGCTGAGTATAAAAAAATCAAAGGTAAGGTTCTACCTGGGATAAGTAGCGAAATAGCAGCATACGACGCATCTCGGTTGTTGGATCTAGATTTATGCGAAGATGAAAGCATTGGGTATGATGCTCTTGGGCGCGGAGTTAGGGAAGGTAAGAGGATTCAGATCAAAGGTCGTACAATTTTTGATGAGAACAAAACAGGCCAGCGGATTGGTCAGATCAAGATCGACAAGGAATGGGACTCAATCGTACTGATATTACTGGATTCCGATTATCAACCCTTTAAAATCTTTGAAGCGGATCGAAATAAGATTCTAGAGGTGCTGGGTGGGTCAAGTGACGCAAAAAAAAAACGTGGTGCACTTTCGGTGGCCCGTTTTCGGAATATTGGTGAATTAATATGGACACGGAAAAATGGCTTGGAATAGACTGGTCCGAGCATAGCACCCACAAAGGAAAGCCTTTTATTGAAGGGAGAAACAGTCTGCCTACATTATGATGAGAATAATCTATTCGATGGGATGCCCGAATTTTTACTGTCACGATAGGTTTAATCCATGACCGTCTACTCAGTAGACAAATTGATTACCCAAGCTCGAAAACTTGGTGCCGAGTATAAGAAATCGACAGGTAAAGTTTTGCCCGGATTAAGTAACGAAATTGCGGAATACGACGCATCCCGGTTATTGGATTTGGAGTTATGCGAAGATAAGATCGAAGGGTATGATGCCGTTGGACGGGGTAAACGGAAAGGCAAAAGGATCCAGATTAAGGGACGTACGATATTCGATGGGCAAAAATCTGGTCAACGTATTGGCCAGATAAAGGTTGATAAAGAATGGGACGCAATTGTGCTCATATTATTGGATTCGGAATATCAGCCTTTTGAAATATTTGAGGTGGAACGGGATAAGATTCTCGATGTGTTGGGGAAACCGAGTTCTTCCAGAAATAACCGTGGGGCTTTATCGGTGGCCCGATTCCGCAAGATCGGCCAATTGGTGTGGACAAAAGAAGATGGCCTTTAAACATTGACTGTGATTCCGGTATTGGACAAATTGAGGGGTGACTATAGTTGTTGCCTGGCATGTAATTACTTCGTATAAGGTGTTAGATCTTGAGGATATTTTCGCAAGTGACGGACCTTTAGCGAAACAGATTGAAGGCTATGTGCCTCGTGTCGCCCAAGCTGAGATGGCGGAAGCGGTTAATCAAGCCATAGAGACAGATGAGCATCTAGTTGCCGAAGCTGGCACTGGGACGGGTAAGACTTTCGCCTACTTAATTCCCGCGATTTTATCGGGAAAAAAACTAATAGTTTCCACTGGCACGAAAAATCTTCAGGATCAACTGTTCCATAAGGACATACCACTTATCAAGAAGGTTCTTGACGTTCCGTTTAATGCGGTATTGTTGAAAGGGCGTAGCAACTATCTTTGCCTTTACCGGTTAAAAAATTCCATGAATTCCGATTTGGGTTTTCGGAAGCAAGAAGTGACCGAGTTAATCAAAATCAACCAGTGGGCAGGTCGTACCCGTAGTGGTGATATTTCGGAAATATCTGGAGTATCCGAAACATCCACGATTTGGGGTCAAATCACCACCACCGCTGATAATTGTTTAGGGCAAGATTGTCCAGACTATTCCGATTGTTTTTTAGTCCAAGCACGGCGTAGAGCACAAGAAGCGAAAATATTAGTGATTAACCATCATTTGTTGTGCGCTGAATGGTCTCTGCGTGGAGGGGGATTTGGTGAATTATTGCCGAATGTCGACGTTGTCATCGTTGATGAAGCCCACCATATGGCTGAAACTGCTTCCCAGTTTTTAGGAATGGCTCTAAGTGCTCGGCAGATGTTGGATTTGGCGAAAGATATCGAGATAGAGCAAGTTAAGGATGCGCCAGATATGCAAAGTCTCAAGGATTTGGCCGATGAATTGGAAAATCGGGTAAGAGCATTGCGCTTGACCTTTGGAGATTCAGTGAGGCGTGGAGCTTGGAATGAGGTTTTGTCTAGGCCTATGGTAATCAAAGCGCTTAAGGAATTAGAGCTCCATTTGAAAAAATTGAATACGCATTTGAAAGAAGCGGCTAAGCGGGGGAAAGGCTTGGAATCGTGTTGGCGGCGTTGTGGAGATATGGAAAATCGGTTGAAATCTCTGCTTGAGGAAGCCGGTGAGCAATGGATCAAATGGTTTGAAACCTACAAGCGTACTTTTGTGTTAAACAAAACACCGATGCATGTTGGCGATGAGTTTCAACAATTTTTAGAGGAATTCGGACGAACTTGGATTTTTACCTCGGCTACTCTAACTGTTTCTAAACAATTCGATCATTTCGTGGCGGGACTAGGTTTAGATGGCGCACGAACCCAATGTTGGGAAAGCCCCTTTGATTATTTTACCCAGGCCCTTTTATATCATCCCAAAAACCTGCCAGAACCAACTTCCGAAAATTTTACCGGGTCGGTAGTTGAGGCATCGATTCCAGTCATCAATGCGAGCAGAGGTCGTACATTTTTTTTATTTACCAGTCATAAAGCGTTACAACTAGCTGCGAAATTGTTGGAGGATCGGATCGAATATCCGTTGTTGGTGCAAGGGCAGCAATCCAAAACAAGATTGATTGAACGATTTAAAACTCAGGGTGACGCTGTACTGTTAGGTACGTCTAGCTTTTGGGAAGGAGTGGATGTGAGAGGTTCGGCTTTGTCATGTGTGATTATTGATAAATTTCCATTTGCGTCACCAAATGATCCAGTATTAAAAGCAAGGCTTGATAGTTTGCGTCGACAAGGGCACAATCCGTTCGCTTCCTATCAGCTCCCGGCAGCTGTGATTGCACTGAAACAAGGTATTGGTCGGTTGATTCGGGACATTACTGATAGAGGTGTTTTGATGTTGTGTGATCCACGTTTGTTGACACGGGGCTATGGGCGTGTTTTCTTGGATAGTTTGCCGAATATGAAAAAAACTCGGTCTATAGAAGTTGTACAGACATTTTTTTACGATCAGAATGAAAATATTGGCTGTTGAAACAGCAACAGAGGCCTGTTCTGCCGCCTTAAGCGTAAAAGGCGAGATTATCGAACGGTATACCGTATCACCAAGGGAACATAATCGACTGATCCTGCCCATGTTGGAATCCTTGCTTTTAGAAGCTGATTTGACTCTTGGTCAACTGGATGCCCTGGCTTTTGGACGTGGCCCGGGTTCGTTTACAGGGGTACGGATTGCCGCTGGAGTGATCCAGGGCGTGGCATTGGGTGCGGATTTACCTGTCGTGCCCGTGTCCACGCTTGGGGCTATGGCTCAGGATGTATTTTCCAAAACCGGTGAAACTACTGTTTTTACAGCATTGGACGCCAGAATGGGGGAAGTGTATTGGGGTGTTTACCGAAAAGACGGAAATGGGTATGCGTCGCTTTGGGGTGAAGAAGTGGTCATTCATTCCACCCAGGTATTGTTTCCAGAAGAGGAACGTGGAGTTGGTGTAGGAAGCGGATGGGGAAGTGATCATGATGACTTGATGGCTCGCTTAAGCAGCCAAATAAATAGCATAGATCCTAAGTTATTGCCCAGTGCTAAGGGAGTTGTTCAACTTGCAATCAAAGGATATTGTGAGAAACAAATGGTGCCAGCTGAAAAGGCATTGCCGGTTTATCTTCGAAATCAAGTAGCCAAAAAACCTAATAGTAATTGATCTTCAAGATCTTCAGATGGCGCAGTTTTTTCAAATTCACCCTCAAAATCCCCAATTACGTCTGATCGCCAGAAGTGCAGAGATTATTAAAAAGGGCGGTATAATCGTGTTGCCCACGGATTCGTCCTATGCATTAGCTTGCCAAATTGGTGACAAGAAGGCATTGGATGGGATTCGACGTCTTCGTAAATTGGATGATAAGCATAATTTTACTTTGGTTTGTAAAGATTTATCGCAAATTTCCAACTTTGCAAAAATCGGAAATGATTCGTATCGGTTGATAAAATCCCTTACACCGGGTCCATTTACTTTCATATTAAAAGCGACGCGAGAGGTTCCACGCCGTCTTCAACATCCTAAACGTAAAACCGTGGGAATACGGGTGCCAGACAATACCATCGCACAGTCTATTATCGAATCTATCCGACAACCATTATTCAGCACTACGCTGATTTTACCTGGTGATACCACTTCCATTGTGGATCCAGTTGATATCCGAGATCGTATCGAGCACGAGGTCGACCTAATTGTAGACGGTGGCTTCGTTGGGTATGAACCCACGACAATAATCTTGCTGACCGAAAATACACCAGAGATTGTTCGTCAAGGGAAAGGTGTTGCAGTTGCGTTGAAAACACTACAATGATGATCGAGCAAAAAACTATAGATTGAATATGGAAGAACTCACATTGATTCAAAAATTTGCGGTTTTGGTTTTGCCGGTGCTTTTTGCAATTACGGTACATGAAGTAGCTCATGGATGGGTGGCAAAAAAACTGGGTGATAATACGGCTTTTATGTTAGGGCGGTTAACCTTGAATCCGATAAAACACATCGACCCAATAGGGACCATTCTGGTTCCTGGATTGTTATTGATGGTCGGTGGATTTATTTTTGGGTGGGCCAAACCGGTTCCGGTGGATTGGAAAAAACTTCGTAATCCAAAGCGCGATATGATCTGGGTGGCTTTAGCGGGCCCGGGTTCAAATCTACTTATGGCGATTGGTTGGGCATTTGTAGTTAAATTCGGAGTTGTCCTTGATAATTCGACTATCTCAATTCCTCTGCTTTACATGGGAAGTGCGGGTATCCTGATTAATTTGGTATTAATGGTGTTAAACCTTCTTCCGATTCCTCCGTTGGATGGCAGTCGAGTGGTAGCAGGTTTGTTGCCGATATCTTTATCATTAAAGTTCAGTCGCATTGAACCATATGGTTTAATGATTCTTTTGGCTCTATTTGTGACCGGACTTATTAGCCCAATTTTGGGATACCCCCTCGAATTTATTAGAAGTGTTATCTATGCATTGATTGGTTTATGATTTACTGGCTATGTTAGCTTACTGTAATTAGTGATTGTAGGATCTGTGTTAGTGGCACAACCTGAAACCCAATTGGCGATTGTGAATGGTAGCCCAATCAATGGCTTGCCGCAAGATTTGTATATTCCGCCTGATGCTATGAAGGTGTTTTTGGAAACCTTTGAAGGGCCTTTAGACTTGCTGTTATATTTGATAAAACGCCAAAATCTTGACATTCTTGGTATTTCGATTGCGAAGGTGACTCAGCAATATGTCGAATACATCGAAATGATGAATCGCTTTCATGTCGAGCTTGCTGCTGAGTATCTACTTATGGCCGCCTTGTTGGCGGAAATCAAATCCAGAATGTTGTTGCCTAGGCCGGTTAGCGATGAAGAAGACGATGATGACCCTAGAGCGGAGTTGATTCGTCGCTTACAGGAGTACGAACGGTTTAAAGATGCGGCAAAAGACCTAGACCAATTGCCTCGATGTGGACGCGATATTTTTGAAACTCATATCGATATCGGAGAAATTGAAATACTAAAGTTACAGCCCGATGTTGAAATGAGTGCTGTGTTGATTGCGTTTCAGGAGGTTATGCGGCGTACGGATCAACTGAGTCACCATCATATACAAAAGGAACCGCTTTCGGTTAGAGAGCGGATGTCTAAAATATTGGAATCTTTACAACATGCAGAAAAGGTAGCTTTTTTGGGGTTATTTTCACGAGAAGAGGGCAAAGGAGGGGCTGTTGTATCATTACTCGCGATTTTGGAGTTAACTCGGGAAGGATTAATTGAGCTTATTCAAATGGAACCTCTAGCCGAACTTTTCGTGAGACCAGCGAATTAATTTAGCTAATGGAACTAAGACAAATCATCGAAGCGGTATTGTTTGCTGCTGATAAACCGTTGACCATCGCTCAGTTACAAAGCGTTTTCTCTGAAACGGAACGGCCAGAAAAAGTGGAGGTTCGAAAAGCCATAGATGAAATCAGCGACGAATACCGAACACGACCCATTCAATTGCAAGAGGTTGCAAGTGGCTTTCGCTTTCAAATAAAAAAGGAACTTTCACAATGGGTGTCGCGCTTGTTCGTCGAACGGCCACCGAAATATTCAAAAGCGCTTTTGGAGACCTTGGCTATTATTGCCTACCGTCAACCTGTTACCCGCGGAGGTATCGAGGCTATTCGCGGAGTAGCGGTCAGTTCCAATTTGATTCGTACGCTGCTTGAACGACAATGGATTCGTTTAGTTGGATATAAGGATGTTCCTGGAAAACCAGCGTTATATTCAACAACGAAGCAGTTTCTCGATTATTTCAATTTAAAGTCTTTGGGTGATTTGCCGTCGTTGATGACCTTGCTTGAAGATCAAGAATCGATCGAAGTGTTTTCGGAGAACGAAGATGCTTATTTATCACAACAACCAGTTAATGAAGCCGAATTATCCGAGTCCTGATCAAGAGTTGGACGATCTTTCGCCGAAAGAGGTCAATACTGGCGAAAGAATTCAAAAAGTGCTCGCCCATGCGGGATTTGGGTCACGACGGGAAATTGAAGGTTGGATTCGAAACGGACTTGTTAAAATCAACGGTACAACCGCGAAGTTGGGAGACCGTATGAGGGATGATGACTTGCTTCACCTTAGAGGCAAGAAGATCAATATGGCCAAGCGGCTGGATGCGCCAACCCGAGTACTAATCTACCATAAGCCTTCGGGCGAGGTGGTTACACGCCGTGATCCTGAGGGGAGGGCTGTTATTTTTACCCAACTACCCAAGTTGCAGATTGGCCGGTGGATTACGGTTGGACGACTCGATATAAATACCCAGGGATTATTATTGGTCACAAACAATGGGGAATTCGCAAATCGACTAATGCATCCTTCTCAGCAAGTGGAAAGGGAATATGCGGTACGAGTGTTCGGAAAGGTCACCGAAGAAATTTTAACTACTTTGTTGAGCAGTGTGGAACTGAGTGACGGTGAAGCTCATTTCGATAGTATTGATCCTGCTGGAGGGGAGGGTGCCAATACTTGGTTTCGTGTCGTGGTTAAAGAAGGACGTAATAGAATCGTTAGACGGTTGTGGGAGTCTCAGGGAATTACTGTAAGTCGGTTGATGCGTGTGCGTTACGGGCCAGTAGTGTTACCCGAGCGATTGAAAGCCCGCACGTTTTACGAATTGGACAAAAAAGAAATGGCTGCCTTATTAGAATTTGCAGGTATTCAGCCTGAAAATGGACAGCCACAAGGGAGGAACAACGTTACACGTCGTAAAAAAAATCGTCGGAAGGGAATAGGGTAAAAAGATTAATGAATAACCGATACTTGGTTGCGTCCATTCTGTTTAGCTGAATACATCGCCTGATCTACGCGTTCCAATAGTTTGCCGGGCATTTCCTGATTTTTCAAGCCAGCAACACCAAAGCTTGCAGTAATATTGAGATCTTCCTTAATGGCGTCGATCTTGACTGATTCAACGGCTTTACGAATTCTTTCTGAAAGCAGAGCGGCCCCTTCAAGACTGGTATTACTGAGAATAATCACGAATTCTTCGCCCCCATAGCGAAATACAATATCACTTTTTCTGGCCACGGATTTGATGCAATTAGCAAATGAAGATAGCACTGCATCGCCGACTTGGTGGCCATGAGTATCATTGATCAATTTGAAGTGGTCGATATCGACCATGATTGCTGAAAGTGGCATTTTTTGGCGCCGAGCCAATTCAAATTCTCGGTCTAAACTGTCCTCTAAGGCGGTTCTATTGAATACACCGGTTAGGTTATCGGTTCTTGCTGACAATAACGCTTGGTGATAAAGCAAAGCGTTTCGTAAGGGATAAATGAGAGCGCACAGTAAATTTTCAAATTTTGTGGTTTCTTGCTTTTTGAATCGGGTGCGACGTCTTAGTGAAATCGTTCCCAAGTCCTGGCCAGCTATCACCAGTTTGTAATGGCAGCCATAGTGTTTCTGGGTTCCTACGGAAATGGTTAGGCTCAATTCGTCATTTACAAAGGTATAGCCGTCGTGGGGAATCAAGTCATGTGTTTGTTTGTCGAACAATTCCAGCATATTTTCAACATCCAAAGTGGTCTGTAAAATACCGTTAATCTCAACGTTTATTTTAGAATCGCTATTGTGCCTCTTAGCCGGGGCATTATTAACAATGACTGCTAGACTACGTGCTTGCGCTACCATATTGGGTACCTGTATTGCAATAGATAAGGTGCATGAAAATAAGTACTTTACCTTAAAGCGAAGATCATGCCAATTTAAAAATTAATTAATAAACAACAAGATAGGTTGAAGCATTGCTAGAAAAAATAATTTGACGGAAATTTGACGTTTTTTTTAAGTTTCTGAATTCATTAGTATAGCTTTGGTGGTGCACAGGAGCAGCTCTCTTTCAACTACAGGCTTAGGCGTCTATTTTTTTGACCTTAGTCGAATCAATAACAGGTGTTCTGTACCAAATTGAAGCTAGTGACTGAGTTTTCGAGACGATACGGATAAACGGGCAATTTCGGGAAGTAACATGCGGGTGCTATATTGCCATAGAATTGCAAGTTTGAAGCGTCGGGTTACGAATTTCAAAGCGTTATAACCGGTCCGTATTCGTTCCCAAGATTCCTGCATTGCGTCATATCCATGCTGATTTAGGATTTTGTCCAAATAAAGCATGATGACGTCCACAGCGATCGCCGAATGTCCGGAGGACAAATTGTCGATTGAAATATGCAAGCGGATGATTTGAGAATCAATTTCCCAGAACTCTAATTCGTCCACTAATCGTTGGTATACAGTACCTAAACCCCCGAGTTCGATCGCCAAGTTTAACCCTATGATTTCGGGTAAAAAAGTTTTAGGGAATTGGGAAATGGCCAAGAGATAATTGGGTATATCGAAGGCTGTGTCAAGAAAGTCAGGGTGATGTGCGAATGCCTGGGAATCTACTTCAGGGAGAAAAATTTCTAAACTTTTTAATAGTTTTCGGTAAACATTCGGGTGGTTTTGTTCGGGAATTCCACTACCGATTTCGTCCGCTTGGATTTGAAAAAGCTTGGAATTTATCTGAGAGTCCCAACAATCGACTCTAGCAATATTTTGCAACCAGCATCCATCGACCAAAATGGTTGGTGCTAACTGAAGAATTCCCCATTTATAAACCTTTTTACCAATTTTGGGGGGTGATTTAAACCGCTGATATTTCGTGATTTCCTTTTGGTAGAGTGTTTGGATGCGTTTTTCAAATGTTTTGTGGCTGTACGGTGCCAGACCTAATAAATCGGTATTCTTATCAACAATGGATCGATTCGTGCCCGCTAGTACGCGTTTTATCCGCTTTTTAGCTACCGGTAGAATTTCGGGATAATGATCGATATTCAATAGTGAGTAGAATAGCTCTCGAGCAGTGTAGTTTTGTGTCACCGCGGGTATCTGACGTAGCCCCTGTTGGAAAGGTGGCGGTTTTTCGAAAAAGTCGTCGGTTTGGATGGGTTGATTAGTATGAAGATTTGTTAGCCAGTCAACAATCGTATTGACCTCTTGTTTGGTGAATACGCCGAACATCGGTCCATCGAAGGTGATGAGCTGTTTCAGGAATGGGCTGTTATAGGGAGATTTTCGGTCGAAATACCCTGCGTTGAAGAGTTCTTTCAGGAAAGTGTCGCCGTCGAACTCCTTGGCACGGAACCATTCATCTAATGAGCGGCCACCCAGTTTTAGATCACGGTGGTGACCAGCAGCATAGATGGCCTTTCTCCGAAAAATACTAATCACTTCGTGCTGAAGAGTTAGATGCTGGGCTAGGTATTTTTCAATATTGGTAGTGAGTTCGGAGTGGATGTTTACATACAATTTGAAACCGGATTGTATTCGCTTCCACCTTGCAGTTTTGGATTCACTAGACCGATAAGTTTCAATGGCCTTAAGGATATTGTTTTTATCTTCGGCGGGAGTTTCTTGAAGATTCGCTAACAGAGATATTTCGTGCGTATCTATAGCGCGAAAAAGCCAGGGATATCGTATTGGTAAGGGAGTGAACATGTGGGCCAAAGTGAAACCGAGAACTTCTGGAAATAAGGTTCGGAGATTTTGGCAAAGGCAAAGGTAGAGGGCGGGTGGTGCAAATGCCCAGTCGGGAATCCCGGATTTGATAATCGAAGCATAATGCTCCAATTGCGGCATCGGTACCCCCTGTTTTTGCAATACTAGGTGAATTTGATGTCGATTTAAACCCTTTCTTGATTCGTATCCAAGCGAAGCGGAATAAATACGAAACAGTAAGGCTGATGCGGGAGTATGCGCAATATTAGCTTGCCCGGTATTTTGCAACCAGCACGGCTGCAAAAGGAGGCTTGGCGCAAGTAGACGGAATGCCTTAGACTCTTTATCGTTGATTGATTCTTCAGACTTAATAATTTCACCCAATTCACCGCGTGGAATGTGATTTTCCAATAGAGGAAATCGGAGTGATTTGGAGTCGGTGTCTAGACCTGATTGTAACCATCGGTCTATTTGGCCGAAAAATATGTCAACATTTTGATCGTCAATGGAAGTTGCTGTATTTCTTTTACCTTGGTTTAATCGCGCCAGCAAATCGTCGATTTTCTTCCGAGCATAGGGTAAAGCGCCAGGATAATCCTCCACATGTATTAAATTATGGAATAGCTCTCGATTAGCAACATTAACCTCTTGATTGGATCGTATGTTCAAATCAGTAGCGGAACACGTTGACTCTCGACATGATTGGGTCAGATTGCTCATGAAGATTCGGCTACATCCGATTTCAAAAACAGGTAGTCCTCAATCACCAATGCATCCATGCCAGTGGTGAAGAAAACGCTGATCGCGTCCTCTACGGAATGGATTATGGGCTTACCCATGATATTGAAACTCGTGTTGAGTAAAATTGGCACACCGGTGAGGCGATGAAAATATTGGATGAGACCATGAAATCGGTTGTTCCATTCCCACTTTACAGTTTGCAATCGGCCCGTGCCGTCAACATGAACGACAGCGGGGACTTTGGCTCTCATATGGACTTTAAAACGGAGGGTTCTTTCCATATACCTGGATTCTTCATAACTTTCAAAATATTGCTCTCCGAATTCATGGAGAATCGAGGGTGCGAACGGACGGTATTCTTCACGAAATTTGACGCGTTTGTTTATTTTGTCCTTCATGGATTTGTCTCTGGGGTCGGCCAAAATGGAACGATTGCCCAAGGCTCTGGGACCAAACTCTGCTTTTCCTTGGACCCAGCCAACAATACAACCTTTTGCCAGCAATTTTGCTGTGCGTTGATAAAGGGTTTGGGGCAGATATTCAACATTGGAAAATCCTCCAAACTTAACAAAACGCTCCAAGGTTTGTGACGAAAGAGTAGAGCCCAAGTAAGCAGAACAGGGCGATTTCCGACCAGATTCTCGAGGGTGATCTTGACTTTGAGCCAGTAATGCCGCACCCAATGCTGTTCCGTCATCAGCGGGTGCAGAAGGAACGTATAGGTTTTTAAATTTTGTCCGATTTAAAATTTCACCGTTAAATGAAGAATTTAATGCGCAACCTCCACTCAATACTAAGTTTTCCGACAATCCCAGCTCATGGAAGTTTGAAAGGATCTGCTGCATAAATTCAGAAAAAAAATATTGTCCTGTATAAGCCATGTCGACAACGTCCCAGGTCAATTCCTCGATATGTTGTAAGCCATTACGAATATTTGTCAGCGATTGTCGGCATTCCAAGCCCTCAACTCGTATCATTGACTGCAAAATTTCCAGGATTTCAGGGTTGAGATGTCCGTAGGGCGCCAGTCCCATGACTTTCCATTCTTCACCCTTCAACCAGTCGAAACCACAGAGCTCGGTGAATTTCATGTATAAAAAGCCAAGACTTTCAATGCCTTTGACTTCCTTGAGTAATTTAAGTTTACCATCCTGATAATGGTAAAACGCGAGGGAGCCAGATTCCCCATAGGAATCTACAATGATACAGACAGCCTGGTCGAAATCACTACCATAACAGGCTGTTATAGCGTGACAGAGATGGTGATTAAAATATTGAAATCGTACGGGTATTTTTGGAAATTCGTGACGTAATCTGTTGGCTAAATTGATACCGCCACCCGCCATACTTCTGGTTTGACAGGCTAGCATGTGGAAAAGCTGATATTTTTTCAAGAAAGTGGATGATTTACTGAAGCGTGGGCGCATCAATCCCACAGGACTGAAGTAGTCCGCTATGGCACAGAACTTCTCATAAAACGGCCGTTTTCTATTCCAGTTGAAAGCCACCGAAATTTCTGACGCCGAATTACAGTACCGGTGAATCAAATCGGTCATCCGAAGTACAGAATCAGGTTCACAGTTTAAAGCCCTTTTGTACTGGAGATACCTTTCTGTTGCTTCGGCAAATAGAATCTCACCTTGTTCGTCAACAATAGATAACGCCGAATCATGGTAGGTTACCGATAGGCCAATGTAGAACTTATTTGTCATCCAAGTGGTTCACATCTTCGAGTAATTTGATTACAACAATACTACGTAGAGCCAATATCGGGAAGTCATTTCTTTCCAACTTGAAGACACTTTTTGTGTTACCGTAGAAGTGGAAATTCGTAGGATGCAAATATAATTTTTCCGGGCTTAGTGGCGTTGTTGGGAATGCAGCATGGCCCGGCATTTACTCATCGGGATCTATAAGAATGAGCGTTCACAGTGCTAAGCTGATCTTTAATCATTGTCTTTGCTTTGCAATTCCACTGTATGCTACGTTGTTTTTGACCGCTGCTCCGCACCACGATCTTTGGGTGCTGATTTGGGTGTTGCCGATATGGCTGCTGGTTATCGTCGACCTTATCAGCCCTTCGGAAAGTCGATGTCAGCAGGACGGATTGCCGGTGTGGTTATCCGATTGTTTTTTGTTAGCCCTAGCTGTCGTCCAGGTATTAAATATTGTCTTGCTATTGAATATGGCTATGCAACTCCAATGGGGTACCGCCTATGCGGTATTGATCAGTTTGGCCAACCTTTTTGCCATCAAGATCGCAGTAGGTACGAGTTCCGCTTTTTCTTGTATCGTATTGGCTCACGAACTGATTCATAGGAAACAGATGTACATGAAGTTTGTTGGTCGGTTTTTATTGACTTTAGTTTGCTACGAACACTTTTTCACCGAGCATATTCGAGGGCATCATCGACGTTTTGGTACTCCAGAAGATCCGGCGACTGCTAGGTTTGGTGAATCCTATGAAAGCTTCTGGCGTCGAACAATTCCTGCGCAATTCAAAAGCGCATGGCAATTAGAATCTGACCGATTGAGAAACAGCTTGAAGGGGAGTGTTGGCATCATTCGACATCGAGTATTGCAAGGGCTGGTTTTCGAATGCGTGTTGTTATTGGCGATATTCTATTATTTTGGGGTAATCGCTATGATTGTTTTTCTAATGCAAGCACTTACGGCAGTCCGAAAGCTAGAAGCGATCAACTATTTTGAACATTGGGGATTGGTTCGATTGCCGGGAAACGATAAAGCCCAGGATGCATGGGACAGCGATTCTTGGTTTACCCTCCATACAATGGTTGGCCTTTCCCGACATGCAGACCATCATTTACATGCTTCAAAGCCTTTTTACCAGCTGCAATTAGTAGACCAAAGTCCAAAATTACCCTACGGTTATTTTGCCATGATTTTCTTCACCGTTTTTCAAAATAAACGATTTCGAGCTATGGCTACGCAGGAGCTTCAGAAGTCCAACATTGGGCAGTTTGCGCGTTTGGATGCCGGGTTTAAGAACGAAATCTGCGATTTTCAGTGAGCGAAGATGATGGGTTCTATTTTGAACGGCTTTGGGATATTGGCCAAATATTGTTGACTGGCCGTTTAGTTTGTAGATAAAGCGTTTCAACCTTTTGCCGTGCCCAAGGGGTCTTTCGTAGAAATTTTAGACTGGAGACGATGCTTGGATCATTGGTGAAGCATTTAATCGTGATTTGGCGTCCTAACTCTTTCCAGCCATATTTTTCCACCAACAGTGTAACTATCATCTCTAGTGTTACGCCATGAAGGGGATCTTTGCTAGTTGAATTAGTTTCTAATCTGGCATTTTGATGATTTCCCGAATTCGGTTTTGATTCAGCCTTTTTAACGCGGATCTTGTTGCCGTCCACTTTTTTGCCATTGAGAGTTTTCATGGCTGCCTTGGCATCACCCTGTCTGGGCATTTCAATATAGCCAAAGCCCTTAGAGTTACCGGTTTCTTTGTCTAATATCAATGTACAGGATTGTACTGCCCCTTGGGATTCAAACATAGCTTGGAGCGCCTGCTTCGTTGTGGTTCGAGCGAGATTGCGTATCAGTAGTTTCATGGAATTATCCGTATAAATGATTCATAGGAACTATACAGCTTCCTGACAAGTCATTCACTCCTAACGCTTAGATGTGAGAAAATTTATTCGTGGTACGAGCCATGAAAACAAGGCGAAGCTCTTGTGATAACTTCGCTACATGCATAAGTGCTTTAATGTTAGGGGTGACGTAATTATTTGGTGTTTAAAAGGAAGATCATCGTTCCCATTAGAAATCTATACATCCAAAATGAATTTAATTGCTAATTGAAACAAATAGCTACACTGAAATCCCTGGTAAGCCCGAGTTGCAAAGCAATTGATATTTTCTTTGCTGAATTCGACTTATTTTCTGACCAGTGCCGCATTTGTGTGCTGAACGATGTTGGAATTGACAACTTGTTGGTCTTTGGGTATTTTCCTTAATGCCTACTCAGTGACGATCAATGCCAATACTCCAAAAGAGGTCATTGTGAATGTTAAAAAAAAACAGGCCCCTGAATGTATTCAGCGCTGTGGTGGTCATTTGTGCAAGTCCTATTTCGTTAGCCCATATGGAGAGCTAAAGGAAAAATGAGTACTAGGAGGCTGCCTGAGAATTGAGAACCTACTGTGCAAAAGCGGATATGTCGTTTAATAGCGCAATTAACCGCCTCGAAATAATAAAACAGATGGTCTCAACGTCCCGTTTTACGGCCACTGCGTCTATGCCAGGACAGTCTAAAAGGCGACCCCGGTTTAACAGTGTTTGTCAATTTCTGTTCGAAATTAAATTTCCAACTTATCAGATAAGTGAATACCTTGCTTTTCAAGATTGTGCTCGTATGTTTCTGAGTAAAATGATCCGGGTTTACGCTGTTATCTTACTTCTCTTCGTAGCGCTGGAAGGCCAGTGTCAAGATCCAACCGTAAAGATGGACGATATATTGACCCTAAAATTGGCAATAGAATTGTCCGATATGAACAATCTGGAAATCAAAAATGCTGAACTACAAGTGGAAAAAGCGGAAGACCGGGTAGCCGCAACACGCACTGAACGATTACCGAAGTTGGAGGTCAAGTCCCATGGTAGCCACAATCTGACTTCACAGGAATATACCTTCAATCAGGGCGAGTTTGGAACATTTCCCGGTACCGGCCCAATTCCAACCACCGACACCACCATCGAGTCTCAATCGGGTCTCACCGGGGCTTTCGGCGCAAGCGTCCGTTTACCACTTTCTGACCAATATCGGATCGCCCTGAACATTGATCAGACTGAGATCGCTCAAGGTATCGCCAAAGAACAGCTACGTTCCCACCAACAAAATATAACGAAAAAGGTCAAGCAGCAATACTTTTCAATTTTGAAGACTCAAAGCGCGCTTGACGCCAAACAAATTTCAATAGCCTATTATGCATCTCTGAAACAACTCGTCGACCGATATGTTGAAGAAAGATCGGCGTTGGAATACGAAGCGATGGAAGTCAATTCACGCCTTGCTAAAGCTAAGCACGAGGCATTTTCTCAGGGTAACACGCTCAAAACCCAAAAAGAGCAAATGAACCTCCTGCTTGCACGGCCATTGGACACTCCTTTTAGAGTCAGCCCGCTACCTGATTCCGACATGCTTAACCTTAAGCCGACTCAAGTTGTTGACAAAGCGTTAAACCAGCGGCCAGACATCCATGAAGCCCGACTAAAAGTTAAACATGAAAATATAAGCCACGAAATCAAAAAATTAGAATATGTTCCAACGGTTGATTTTCGAGTCAGCTATTTGAAGCTGTATGGGGTTGATTTTATTCCAGACACTGATGCGACAGTTGGAATACACGCTAAATGGGAGTTTTACGATTGGGGTCGCAAACAAGATGAGTTGGCGCAAAAGGCAAAGGCCATTGTGCAAGCTAATAATGAGCTTAAACAGGCTCAGCAACACGCCATTGTCGACGTTTACAGTCGTCTCCGAAAGTTAGAGGAGGCCCGCAATAATATCAACGTTACCCAATTAGGTTGGAACGCTGCGGCCGAAAAACTACGAGTGTTTACCAGTAGGTACAAGGAAAAAGCTGTATTGCTCCAAGATGTATTGCGTGCTGAATCAGAACTATCAAAGGCTATCAACGACTATAACCAGTCGGTTCTTTCTATGTGGAATGCTCGCGCTGACTTGGAAAAAGCAATCGGAGATAGTTGAGAATGCCCGTGATTTTGCTGTTTCGAGCCTTATTATTATCCCTATTTGTTATCACGGTGGGATGCAATCAAAGCATGGATCCAATTTCGAAACCCATCACCCCGGTTCGCATTCAACGTGTTGAAAATTTGTTTGATATTCATGCAATTCGCTACTCTGCGAGTATCGATCCTTACACTCAGGTCGATCTTGCATTCAAAGTTGGTGGTTATATCCAAAAGATCTTAACAAAACCTGGCGCAAACCAGAAACCTCGTGATATTCAACAGAATGATTTTATAGGAAAAAACGTCACGCTGGCCCATATTAGGGATGTCGAATACCAAGATCAGGTCAGAGTGGCTCATGCTAATTTAAACAAAGCTAAAGCGGCCTTGGCAAAAGCACGGGACGATATGCGACGGGCAAAAAACCTGTACGCCACCCAAAGTATTACTCAGCCCGACTACGATCATGCTAGAAAAGAGTTTGAAAGTGATCGTGCTGAAGTCAATGCTACCCTCGCTCAGCTGGATGAAGCGAAACTTAACCTGAGTTACACGATGCTGAAAAGCCCCTTCGCGGGCGTTATTATCCAACGAAACATTGAAATTGGTAGTTTGGTTAATGTGGGCAGCGTGGGTTTTGTGTTGGCAGATGTTTCATCGGTCAAGGCTGTCTTTAATGTCCCAGACTTGATGCTGAAACACGTAAAAACGGGGCAATCGATGGAGATTACTACAGAATCGATTCCAGCGACCCAATTCACTGGAATAATTACAGCGATTTCGCCAAAAGCCGATTCATCAACACGCACATTTGGTATAGAGATCACTATTGATAATCCGAAAAATTCCCTTTTACCCGGGATGGTTGCTGCTTTGAAAGTCTCGACTGGTGTGACGGGAGATAGTACTACTGTTATTCCACTAGCCTCGATTGTACAGTCCATTGCAAATCCAAATGGTTTTGCAGTATATCAAATTGAACAGCAGGACGACGCAACAATAGCCCGGCTAAAGGAGGTTGAACTTGGTGATGAAGTAATCGGTAACCGCATCCTTCTTGAAAGCGGCCTGGAAACCGGTGCCCAAATTATCGTGACTGGCGCACAGATGGTTGCCGACGGTGAAAGGGTAAGCGTAATTCCCTAGGGACAAGCAGACCGCATGCCGCATACGCCTGATGATCAACTCATTGAAAATACCTGTAATACCGCGCGCTTTTTCACGGAGAATCGACAACTCTCGTGGGTACTGCTGATTGTTGTCATTATTTTTGGCTTTTATTCCTATGCGGAAATCCCAAAACGCAAAGATCCTGAAGTTCCTGTCAGGGTTGCAAGCGTTGTTACGCCATGGCCAGGAACCAATGCTGAAACAATCGAACAATTAGTCACTCGTCAAATTGAAGAGACTATCGCTGAGAGTTCAGCAATCCATCCATCACAAGCTACGTCATACGGCATCAAGTCATTAACTCTTCCGGGTGTATCCATCATCAAAGTTCAATTATCGGAATCCATCAATGACACTGAAGAAGCCTTTAACGATATCAATTTAAAACTTAAGGACATCAGTAATCAACTACCTCCTGGGGCGGGACCCATAGATTTCAACAGCGGATTTGGCGAAACTGCTGCCTTGCTCCTGACAGTTGCCAGCCCAAGTGAAAGCGCGGTGGAAATTGCGCTTCGTGCACGTAGTATTCGCCGCACTATCGAAAAAATCCGTAGCGGACTACCTTCTAATCAGCAGTCTTCAAGAACCGCTATCGTCGTTGCATTCCCCCGAAGCGTGAATCCCACGATTGTGCACCATTCGATAAATTTACTGGTTGATCGGCTTAGAACACAGAACTTTGCTCGCGATATAAAAACATTTATCGGGCCCAGCTTCGTTGGTTTGGATGCCGAAATCGATGCCCAAGATACTTCCATTTTGGCGAGGGTCAACCATTTTCTTCAAATTAAACTGGGATTCCAGCGTTTTCATCCTGATGCGTGGGATCCTATTATAATTCACGATCCAGCGGACGTTAAAAATCAGCTCACCCAAATCGATGGGGACAAATATAGTTATGCCGATCTCGATAACTTCAGTGACTTGATCTCGCGTAATCTGCAAGCCATTGAACAAGTCGCTAAAGTACGACGGTCGGGTATTCAGCAGCAACAGGTTTTACTTAACTATTCACAAACTAAGCTGGCTGCCTATGGGGTGAAACCTGCCAACATTAAAGAGCTCTTAGCAGCCTATAACACAACGCTACCCGGTGGTCTGGTACAGGTAGAAAATTCACAGTTTTTGATTGATACCGCGACGCAATTTAGTGGCGCACGTCAAATTGGCGATGTGGTATTTTCCCATACAAATTCAGGCACGCCGGTTTATTTGCGTGACCTGGTGGAGATCCAGCCAGGGTATCAAAACCCACCGAATTTGTTGAACTACTATTCGTGGCCCGACTCGGATGGATTATGGCATCGAAGTCGATCGGTTTCACTGGCGGTTTTAATGCGCAAAAACCAACAAATTAATAGCTTTGGTACAGCGGTTGACAGCACTTTATCTACCATTCGAGCACAACTTCCGACAGATTTGATCATTGCCCGAGTTTCTGACCAACCTCGGCAGGTAAGTGAAAATCTAGAATTATTCATGACAGCTTTGTACGAGGCCATTATTCTAGTGGTGCTTGTTGCCTTTCTAGGATTTCGGGAATGGCGTTCTGCGGTATTGCTAATGGTATGTATTCCCATTACCCTAGCATTGACCTTTGTCGCGATCTACTTAATTGGGATCGAGCTTCAACAAGTCTCGGTCGCTACTTTAATCATTGCCTTAGGCTTGTTAGTTGATGATCCGGTGGTGGCAGGAGACGCTATAAAGCGTAATCTTGCAGACGGTTGGCCACGGAAAATTGCGGCTTGGCTGGGTCCTACCAAACTTGCGTCGGTCATTATGTTTGCCACCATTACTAATGTCGTGGCTTACATGCCGTTTTTAATGCTCAGTGGAAACACCGGTGATTTTCTTCGTAGTCTTCCGGTTGTTATGGCCTGCGCATTAATTGCATCGAGACTGGTATCGATGACTTTTGTCCCTTTCCTTGGATATTATTTGTTGCGTTCGTCAACAAAAAGCCAATTATCGATGACCGAACGACGAAGCCAGGGTTTCAGTGGATTTTATTATCGAGTGGGTAACTATGCCATTAAACATCGATACAAAGTGCTTTCCGTTGCGTTAGTTTTTCTATTCGTTGGTGGATACTTTAAGCTACATCTAAAAACATCCTTTTTCCCTGACGATATTCAATACATCTCCTACGTTGATATTTGGCTAAGAAACGACGCCAGTGTGACGGCAACAAATGCAGTCGCAAAACAGGCCGAGAAGATCATCTATCAAGTAACAGCCGAATATCAGAACCAACACACTGGTGATTCTGGAAATACGCAGAATATTCTTGAATCGGTGTCTGCGTTCATCGGTGGCGGGGCTCCGCGATTCTGGTTTACCGTTACACCAGAATTACAGCAGCCGAATTATGCCCAGCTCGTTGTTCGGGTCAAAAATAAAAATGATACACCGATTCTTGTCAGCCGATGGCAACAAGCGTTATCTGAACAAATTCCTGGTGCCTTTGTCGATGTTAGACAATTGCAAACCAATCCGGTTAAGTTTCCCGTTGCTATCCGACTTTCTGGGCGTGCATCAATTACACCGGACGAGGAAGCTGCCGATATTTTAATGTTAAAAAACTTAGCGCGGCAGGTTGTCGACATCCTAAACGCCGCCCCTGCGGCTAGACGTGTGCGCCAAGACTGGGGTGATGCAAGCTTAATAGCAAAAATGAATGTTCAAGCCGATCGAGCTAGTCTCGCCGGTATCACCAACCAAGATATCGCGAGTTCGACCGAAGCGGGTTTATCGGGTGTTCAAGTTTCTACGTTACGACAGGGTAACCGTCAGATACCTATCGTCGCCAGGTTATGGCCCGAACAACGTGCAACACTCGCGCAACTAAAAGACCTCTATATCTATTCTTCAGAAAACACCAATAAGATTCCTCTACCAGAAATCGCATCTATCGATTACCGCATGAAACAGCAGCGTATCCGAAGACTTGAACAATTCCGGACGGTAACGGTTATTGCCTTTCCAATGGCGGGAGCACTTCCATCGGATATCTTTGGTGCTATCAGTGGGCGGCTCGAAAACTTTGCAAACCGTTTGCCTGCTGGCTATGATCTGGTAATCGCTGGTAGCCACGGGCATTCAGTTAAAGGCTTTAAAGAACTGGCTAAAGTCATGGTGCTTTCCGCTGCGGCGATTTTTGTGTGTTTGGTTTTTCAATTTAAGAACGCCATTAAGCCGATGTTGGTTTTCGCAGCGGTTCCGTTCGGGATGGTTTCAGCCATAATCGCGCTCTATATTATGGGTTTTCCATTCAGCTTTATGGCGTTCCTAGGCATTGTGAGCCTCATTGGTGTCATCGTCAGCCATGTCATCCTCTTGTTCGACTTTATCGAGGAAAGACGCGAACAAGGTGAACCCTTTCAACAGGCACTCCTCGACGCGGGTATCCTCCGCCTTCGTCCGGTGCTTGTGACCGTGGGGGCGACGGTGATGGCGTTAGTGCCACTGGCAATTCATGGTGGACCGTTGTGGCAACCGTTGTGCTATGCCCAAATAGGTGGTTTATTGGTTGCTACGGTGATTACCCTAGTACTTGTCCCAGTCTTGTATGCTGTGTTTGTTCTGGATCTAAAAATTATTCGCTGGGAGCCAGCAGTGCAATAAGCCTAGCCTAAATCATTCATGGACGGAGCGAGAATCAATGGAATTTGGAAAAGGATTAGAACCAGACTGGTTGCCCTGTAGAATGCCCATAATCGTGCTATTAACTCGGAATCGGTCGTTGTCCACAAAGATATTATGTGCCGTGTTTTCAAAAACGAAACGCTGAAATGGGACTCCTTTGCGTTTTAAATGCCTTTCTATAGCGATATTATCCACCGTAATGTCGTGGGCACCATAAAGAAGACTGAGTGATGTAAAATTCAGTTTCTCAAGATCAACCATGGCTTGTGCCTCTAGCATACCGAACATTGAACGGATGGGAGCGACAAGATATTGAAAGTATCGATAAGCCGATTCTTCATCGAGCGTGTCTGCAGGCGCATAGCGTCCGCCTCTAAGTGGTTTTGGAAACATGGGGACAGTCCAGGAAAGTACCGCGTGTAACATGCGGGATTTAATAGCCCAAGCATACAGGTTTTCCCTTTTTTGTGGAAAAATTGCTGGTGCAGATAGAATTAGATTTTCGATTGGCCGGTTCTGTGCCAGAAAACAAGCCAGCATCCCACCCATGGAATGGCCAACCACGCTAATTCGCTTATAACGAGGGGTGAGAAGATCGTAAATATCGATAATTTCCCGGAACCAATCTTCCTTGAAAAGCTTGAATAGCATGTCCTGTCGGATTTGTCCGAACCCTTGGATTAATGGAGCATAAAAATCGATTCTTTCTTTTCGCAATCGATCGGCGAGAAACTCAAATTCCATTGGTGAGGACGTAAACCCATGGAAGCATAAAACGAGTTGATCCTGTTTGGGGCCAAAATAACCGACTTTGGGACTGCATTCCTTAAAGCGATTGATCAACCTATCGGGAGTGAAATCACTGAGTGTTTTTTTGATTGCGTACATCCCTACTTTAATCACAATACCACGCGTCAATACGCAGCAGAAAATCAATAGGATAATCAGTAGAACCAGCCGGAGAATGCGTTCATCCTTAAGTAATTCGATTTCGACTGTCAATATTATGGGAATTCCTATAAGCAAACAGTAAACAGGGATTGAAACCGCAAGGCGATGAATCCAGCGGACGGTCCTCATGCTCGGTTTTCGGCCCAATGTTACCCGATTCCCTATTTTTGTCTTTTTCTTCATTGTCGGATATGACTTACTTTAAAATTAAGAGTGCGAATTCTATCTCTGGATTAGACGCAGACACAGGAATTTAAAATGCCTAAAATTATTTATTCCGCTAACCTCGTCGCCAACGTCAAAAAGGTAATTACGACAGTGCAAACAGCGACAATGACGGCAAAGGATAGCAATGTACCGTCGTAGGAAAGGGAGATAAGCCAACTAGCCGAGAAAGATACCCCGATTTGAAATGAACCCATCAACGAACTGTATAACCCAACCCTATGATCCGCTGCGCTCAGCGCTTTTGAGAAAGCGTAGGGGAAAAGAATGCCCATTCCCACCGAAAAGATGAGCATTGGTATTAATAAACTGGGGACGGATTCGATTTTGGCAAATGATACGAATAACAGCATGGTTGAAACGATGACAAATAAAACACACCCTAAAATATCGTTTCTACCACCCTGTATTCTACGGCAGATAAAAAGTCCCATGAGCAGTCCGACAGCGAGACATACGCCGAGCCAGGCGAACTCAATTGAGGATAAATGTAAGGTATTTTGGTAAAAGAAAGTGCCCACGGTATTGTACGCCACATCGATTGTATTGATCATTGCGAATATAACTGCATACCGTAGGAAAACCTTATTATGCAAAGCTATCCCGATATCGTGTTGCAGCGTTCGAAGGGAAACCCGCTGACGCTTACGTTCAGGGAATGTTTCGGGTAAAAAGAGGCTAACCAAAATCAATTCTGTTACGGCCAGGCCGGCAAGAATTAAAAAAGAGCCCTGCCATCCCAGTAGTTGATCAATGTGCGCGCCGATAATTAATGATAAAAAAGGCGCTCCTACAACAACAACCCCAAGGTACGAGGTTATTTGCGTCAACTCGTCGCCGGAATAGACATCGCGCCCCATTGTTTTCGTTAATGTTGACAGTCCGCCAGCGCCAAGCCCTTGAATAGCTCGGCCAACCACGAACAAACCATAATTCTCTGCAGATAATGTGATGACCGACCCCAATGCAAACATAGACAATGCCATAATAAATATGGGTTTTCGTCCATAACGGTCCGATAATAATCCAAGCGGTAGTTGTGAAAGTGCAAAAAATAACAAATAGATGCTTAGAGTGAATTGAAGCTCACCTTGGGTTCGATGAAAGGCATTTTCCAATAAAGGAAGCGATGGCAGATACATGCTCACCCCACCCATAATCATAAAAATCGCACCACCGATTAACAGGCAAAATCCAACTTTTTTCTTTCCCTGAGGAGCATCGACTAGCGAACTTGCCGATTGCTCTTCACTAGTTTTCATGGATTATCATCTGATCGCGTTTAACTTTTTATTACCAAATTACCCTATTTGCAAGTCATTGTTCCGACTTCGTCTCGCTTTCGTGCCATTTATGGAGTAGGAAATATGACAGAAGGCTGGTACATAGAAATATTACCAAGCCGGTGAGTGAAATTAGGAAGATTGCAGCAAACATGCGTGGGATATTTAACCGATAGCTCGCTTCCAGAATTACAAAGGCGAGTCCTGACCCAATGCCCCCAGTGCCGGCAACAAATTCCGCAATAATAGCGCCTATTAACGCCAATCCCCCTGCGACTTTCAAGCCTCCTAGGAAGTACGGTAAGGCAGCGGGTAAACGTAAATACCACAACGTTTGCCATCGATTGGCCCCATATAGCCGCATCATCGCACGTAGGTAATGGTCAGTAGAATTGAGGCCTAAGGTGGTACTAGAAAGTATGGGAAAGAAAGCAACGATCCATGCGCACATCAACAGTCCCACGAATTTAGAATCCACATAGACAAAAATCAGGGGAGCGATGACGATGATAGGGGTCACCTGCAAAATGACTGCATAAGGAAAAAAAGCCATTTCAATCCATTTCGATTGGGCAAACAGCATAGCCATCCCGACACCACCAAATATGGCAATTACCAATGCACTCAGGGTAATCTTAAGAGTAACTGCGAGCGCTTCGAGTAATAACGTATGATCATCGAATAGCGCCTCAAGGACATCGTAGGGTCGGGGAAGAATATAACTAGGAATTTCATTCCATATGCAGATTCGGTCCCATACCCAAACACTCAATGCCATGATTATAATTGGCAATAGCCATCTCACGACTTGTTCGGAGCCAGCATGGGCGGGGTAATTCTCGTCCATACCGGTCAGGATGAAACTGTTTCTTGGTGCATTGCCAGACGCAAAGATTCATAGGTTTTTTGGCAATAGTTGTTATAGCTTGCAGAAGTACGGAATTCATCACCACGCGGATACGACTTATCAATGCTAATGTCGGTAACTACCCGGCCCGGACGTGCGGACATTAAAAATATCCGCTTGGATAAATAGACACTTTCGAAAACCGAGTGAGTAACAAATATCACCGACAAATTGAACTGTTCCCACAGTTTTAGAAGATCATTGTTGAGTTTAAAACGAGTCATTTCATCAAGCGCAGCAAAGGGTTCATCCATCAATAAAAGCTTTGGGCGGGTAACCAAGGCACGGGCAATCGATACCCGCATTTTCATACCGCCGGATAGCTCACGCGGATAGGCGTTTGCAAAATCCAATAAGTCCACCTTTTGTAACGCGTCTTCTACTCTTGAATGAATTACAACTTTTGACAGATTTTTTAGTCGCAACGGTAACCAAACGTTATCAAAAGCAGTTGCCCAGGGCATCAGGGTGGGTTCTTGAAAAACAAATGAAATTTCGCCATTGGGATGTAGGTTCCGAGTAGGTGCCGACGTTGGCCAGCTTATTTTTCCAGTCGTCATGCTGGACAAACCTGCAATAATTTGCAAAGCAGTGGATTTACCACAACCCGATGGACCTAGAAGGGAAACAAAGGACCCTTCTTCAATCTCCAAGGTCAGGTTGGATAGAGCCTCGGTACCATTGGAAAACGTTTTACTGACCTGTTGAAGGCTTAGCAAGGGTTTGCCTGTCATTTTTGTGCCATCGACTTAATAAGATGTGTAGCGATTTGAGGATCACTACACTTTTTCACATCAAGATAGATTACCGTCAGTAATCACAATCCGGCTAGTTTCTTCTTTAGGTCGAGACCAACACCCTTATTGATATATTCAAGTGTGTAGGCACTCCCAAAATCCAGGCCCGGTTTGACAACTTTTGCTATCACCATTTTTTGATAAAAATTCTGGACCCGCTCATTTGTCATAGCACCAATACCCAGGGTCAGGCTATCGCCAGAATCGACAATACCGTACTTTTTCATTTGATCGATTGCGAATTGAATCGTCCTATCAGTGATATCCGCATTATCTTCCTTGATTAATGTGACTGCGGCATTTCGGTCCCCATATAAAAAATTGACCCAGCCAATAATAGAGCCATCAACAAAACATTGCACAACATCAGACTTGTTTTGTAGTGTTTTTTCCATCGTCACAAGCATGGTGGAATAAGTATCAAATCCGTAGTCTGCAAGCAAAAAGACATTAGGTGTGAAGGACGCAATCTGTTCGATAACCAAGGGTTCTGCGGTTATATACCCTTGTTGACCTGATTTACGGTTAGCTAGAAATGGGGCAGAATTAAAGTGATATGGCCGTCGTTGACTGTCTGAAAATCCGATGCTCTTCATCCATTGAAAGTAGGAATGAAAACCACCATTTCCAATAAACAAAACCGGGGCTGTTTTGAGACTTTCCCAGGTATCGAGGCCTTGTCCTGGATGGGTAATGAGAATCTGTGGTTCTCGCTGAAATATGCTGGCAATAACTTTGAGCGGGATACTCTCTTTTCTTGCGTTGAAGGACTGTAGTAAATTGCCATCAATCATAAAATCGATTCTTCCGGCAAGTAGCAAAGCGCGATTGTTGACATTAGGTCCACCTGGCACGATCTCGACATCCAATCCGCAGGCTGCATACGTACCGTCAGCAAATGCTTGATAAAACCCACCGTGTTCTGCTTGCGCAACCCAATTGGTGCCGAATTTTACCTTTTCATTTGCCTGGAGTAACATCGGGCAGAACAATAGCGCTACCCAACATACTTTAAATAATTTTAGTTTTTCCCCAGAGAACATTTTATTTTATCAACGGGAGCACTTAAAGTGTTTGCTTTGAGTTTGAGGTAACACGTTTCCACTGAGGTGTTGGTGCGTTGTACGAGTTTATCATTGGAACATACCAATGGGATTTGCGCAAAAGATTAACCAGTTAACAGGCGTTATTACAAGTGAAGCAGCGTGTTAGTTTTCCGTTTTAGATAGTGTCTGGAGTGGACCATCTACCCTATTCGTGAATACCGAAAAAAGAGCAACTAGAAAAATGGCAAGCAGTACCCGAAGCGCGTAAAAGATCGGTTGCCTTAATATTTTCAGATTATCAGAATAGACATTCAAACAAAGAATGAAACCGGACCTGGAGCATATTCAGTGATGGCATATCGATCAGTAAATTAAAGTTCAATTTATGGCTGTCGGCTGACAAGTGAGAGCTTATGAAAATTAAAAACGTCTAAGTGTTAGATGTGATCCTAATTTTTTAAGCGTTTAATGATGAATGCAATAAGTAAAATCTTGTTTCAGGTCGGATTGGTTTCTCTAGCTTTTGGAATCATTTCATATCTGTTTATCGACAAAACTGTAGCCATAGCTTTAAGTCAACTTCATCATGATGATCTGTTTTACAAAACAGGTGCTTTTATTGATGCCTGGATGAGTTCAAAACAGATGATCTACATTGAATTATTGATCGGTGCAATTAGTAATTGGTATGTATTGAAAGGAAAGAATGAAATAGCTAGAAAATACGCAATGGTTTTCTTAGGCTACTTGATCGCTTATGTCGTTACATTTGCAATTAAGATGATTGTTGCGAGGTATCGCCCAGATTTATTGCTAAGCGATCAACTTTATGGGTTGAGTTGGTTTAATACAGCAAAAGCATTTACCTCAATGCCGTCTGGGCATGCAGCGGTTAACTTTGCTTTAGCGCTATCTGTTTCAATCTACCTATGTGCAAAATATCGTATTATTTGCGTTGTGTTAATTCTATATAGCGTTGCAGTCGCAATCAGCCGGGTAGTGATCAATGCACATTATTTGAGTGACGTGTTGATTGCACTTACAGTTGCTTTGTGGTCAATAGTTTTTGTGCGTAATATTAAAATTCCATCGACTAATTAACTTATAACTTCTGAATCTATGGATTAGGTGTGTGCCTGAACGAATTCTGAAAATGAGAGTTCGTCGAAAATTGGTTGGTTGTTAGCCTGGATTTTTCAATAACCGGAATCGGAAATGTTGTAGTAAGAAAGGTCGAGAATTCCCGCATGAATTCCGCGGTTCTGAAAATTCCACTGATTGAACCAGTCGTAGATGGACCAGAAATCTTCATCATTGCGCAGTGTGGCGTATTTGTATTTGAACTGGTTCCAGTCTTCGAGAGATTTAATGCCTTTTAGTTCTTCCAAAAATTCGGTGGTTTGGTTTATATCTAGCTGTATGAATAAATTAGGAAAACCGCCAATTAGCGTTGGATAGACACTCATCGTATTTTCATCCGGAAGAGCGGTCGAATTCTGGAAGATAAGGGTATCCTGTGAAGCATAGACGCGGTTGGCGATTAGGGAATATACCTTCGATTCAATACCGTTATCAAGCCTTAATAGTGTTACGCTGGGTAGGAATCTCGGAAATTGATAGTTTTTGGAAACTGTTAAGTTAGAGACCGCTCGAGTCCAATTTTCGTAACTATCAATTGGCTCACCGACAGGAATATTGGGTTTTTCCAGCGGATTCAGTTTGTCTGGTAAGCCACTGATTTTTGGTCCCATGGAGTCTCTGATTAGCCCAATTAGGTTCAAAAGTGGATGTGGTCCGCCCGTTTCGATTTGCGTTGGTTGATCCTTTCCAGCAAAGGGCATGGCATAAAGTGCTACACTACCAATCCCCTGTGTCCATTTGTGGCGGATTTTCTCGCGTTGGTTGGCTGGGAGTAGTAGCAAGAAATTGTCCTGAAATTCTTCTCTGAGATTGTCGAAGAAAATTAGAGTTTTGAGCTTCTCCGCATCGCCACTCCAATATTTGAAGTCGGCGACTGTGTCGTAGTAAATTCGCTCAAAGCCACCGTAGTCGACCAACCAGAATGTACGCGGAATTCCACCCTTTCCGCCTTTCATGACCGAAGTATTAGTGTCATGACGAAGCACGGTCAACCAAGCGTTTTTATTTGTCTGCGTACCATTCCAGATAGCTTCTAGGGAATAACCTTCCGGCTGGATTCGTGCCAATGCTTTTGCATAGGCATCTTCGTATTCATTGTTGCCGAGCTGAGATTTATCCATGAACAAATTCCACGTGTTTAAACCCAGATCGGGTTCAAGTACGGTAGCATCGTGCACGGGGTCGACGAAAAAAACCCAGAATTGATCTTTCACCGCATAGGTCGCAGTTTGCCCAAGGCAAACTGGTCCATAAGTAATTGCTGAAACAATCAGTTCAGAGTTTTCAAGCATAAAGCGAGAGCGGATATCAGTTGGGATGGCACGAAAGATTCTGAATGGATTACCGATACCCCAAGGAGGATTGAGGTCGGCTTTGGGATCCCATCCGCGAGCAAAGAATAGTTCCTTAAGGTACTCGATATCATCGAGTTTCAAAGTCCAGACAAAGTGGCTTTTTTGTACAATCGGCGTGGTAATTTTTTTCAGACGATAATAAAACTTTTCCACTCCAGCGTAGGTATATGGATTGTCATAGGGTAGAGGGGTATCGATTATATCTACCGGGTTGGTTTCGAATACAATACTGTTTTCGAGATCTTTATTGTTTTCGGCCGGTGGTGTTTTTGACCGTACCAGACGAAAAAAATCGCCTGGACTCTCTTCTAGCACGATGTGAGCGAGAAAGGTATGATCGAACAGATACCGCATGGCTAACTGGTAGCGCTTGTCAGGGTTATTGAAAAAGCGTTCCCATTGATAGACCGCCTGGGGGTCATCGATCTGTAAGGTGTCTTGAATATCTTGCTCAGTCGGGCCTGGGGCACCAGCAGCAATCCAGTTTTTCAAGGTATTGAAATCCGCATCACCTATTGCAGGTAAACCATAGGGCATTCCAGCGGACGGGTTTTTCTTCAGATATTCCAGCATCGAAGATGTGGTTGATGGGCATTGGTGAGCAAAGCGGTGTTGGTAGGTTGATTCCAATGCTGATAAGGAAAAACCGGGTTGATTCCACCGAGTTCCAGCTAGGAGCATATGGTACAAAAGGGATTGCTCAAGATTCTGTTGTGCTGTTCCTGTTCGAGATACCACAGGGAAAAAGCCGCGACTACGCCATTCATCGATAGTTTGGACAACATCCATTCCTGTGCGGAGGTAGGTTTCAAAGTGAGTGGAATAGGGATTCCTCACCATTGCTCCTCGATCGGCTGCCCGAAACGAATCAAGTTTCAGATTACAAGGTGATCCAATGCATCCATGACAAGCCACACAACGGCGATTGAATATAGGTTGAATCTCTTGCTTATAATGCGGCGTGGACAATTTCCTTTCGATTGCCCAAGTTGTCTTGTTGGTCTCTTGTTCGGGTGACTGGCAGCTGACCGCGATCATACAAATCAGGATTATGGCCAATCCAGCGTAGGTAAACCTTAAAATCATAACAGTCTAGGCACGTTTAATTTTGATCACAATAGAATAGCCCTGTACCTTATAGCAAGTGAAATCGGTGAAATGTATGTAGATTTATGTTATTTCATCAAGACAGATAATAGGATACAAGCTCTTTGATCCACGGGGGTCAATAAATCTTTACGTCACCATTAGGATAAATGGATTGTGTCTTGACTGCTGTCAAATCAAGAGTTTGTGCTGTGTGTCATAGTGAAGTAACCAATTAAGGTCCATTTAAAGAAAGCTTAGAGAGTGGATTGTAAGGTTTATGAATTTCACTGAGCGCGTTAGAATACCAAAAATGCCCACAATCCAAATTCCTAGGAACCCGTTAGAGATAACGCTGAAATTGAGACTAAACGAATGAATATTTTACACAACCGCTTATTTCATATTGCTCTCGGGGCAATTTTATTAATAGTCTTAATTGTTTCTTATTGTGTAAATTTTTTAATGGACTTATGGTGGTTTGATACTCTTGGGTATGTTTATTATTACGGTTTGCGTGAAACCTATAGAGATATTATTGCAATAGGGATAACGGTCATTATTGTTTTCTTGGTTTATGCTAATTTTTTGTTTATCCCAAGGCTAATTTCTAACGATAGATTAGATATAGGCTCGGATGATCAGGTAACTAAAGCTGGTTGGGTAGATAAGCTATTTATTACCTATCCTATAAAAGTGTTACTACCATTATCTATTTTAATAACTATTCCTGTAATATTCCCTATATACGAAAATTGGGAACTTTTCCTTTTGTATATTTTTAGTTCTTCGTCTGGTGTTGTTGATCCTGCGTATGGAAAGGATATTAGTTATTATCTTTTTTCGTACCCTGTCTATACCCTGGTTCAAGACAAGCTACTGATTGTATTTTCCATGTTGTTTTGCATCATTTCTTTTATCTATTGGCGTATATATAAAGAATATAAAGGTAAGAATTCGTCTTTCCCTTTGCCGGCCAAGTTACATTTGACTGGTTTGATTGTAGCGATAGTAGCAATAGAGGCTTGGTCTATTGTCCTAGAAAGAATCGAGATGTTATATGAGGATAGGAACGAACCGGTTTA
>Ga0209992_10000805_pt1 | contig 38507 bp, 31 predicted proteins | sample 2SBtaG_2_FD_182564 | JGI IMG/M metagenome (GOLD analysis project Ga0209992, IMG submission 182564) | Deep subsurface microbial communities from Kolumbo volcano to uncover new lineages of life (NeLLi) - 2SBTROV12_ACTIVE470 metaG (SPAdes)... | ecosystem: Environmental > Aquatic > Marine >...
CAGCTTCTGGTCGTGAACGTGCACGAGCACCTGCTCGCCGGCGCCGAGCTGGGGAAAGCCCTTGTTCTGCTTGAGCGCCTTGCCGAGGTACTTCTGAAACCAGCCCCAGTTGAGGTTGTCGCCCCAATCGCCCGCGGTGAGCACACCGGCTTTCGCGCCGCCCTGGCTCGAGCTGCTCGACCCGCCCGAAGTCGAAGCGGCCGAGCTCGAACCTCCCGAACTCGAACCGCCGGTGGTGCCGGCGTCCATCGCCGAGCTGTGCACGGCGCCGCCGGACGAACCGCCCGAACTCTTGTCCATGGCCGACTCGCCAAACCCGCCGTCCGCAGATGTTCCGCAGGCCACGAACGGGAGTGCGATGAAGAAAAGGATGGCGACGTTGATGATGCTGCGCTTGTGCATGAGAACCTCCGCGCCGACGTAGGTGCCGACTGGTTCTCTACGAACGCAACTCCTGTGCCACGAGACAACACGGGAGCACAAGAATATGGATTTATAACGTTTTCTTACGCGAACCAAGGGTCGCAATCGGCGGACTGGACGGACGGGCCAACCGATGTGTTGGTAATTTCATCACATGTGTAGAATTTCTCTACATATCGCCTATTTCGTCGCCATCACCAGAACGCCAGCCCAGTCCGTTGTTTCGGAGTTCACGAGGGCGGCACAGTCATCGCGGTGGCGTTGCGCGGCGACATCGACCGGGTCCTGGCTCAAGACGTCGGAGAAGGCCTTGACCGCGTCACGGAAGGCGCCGGACTCGTAGCCGCGGAGGCCCTCTTCAAACGCAGCTATGGTCGTGATCTTGGCCCGTGCGCGATCGGGCAGATCAGCCTGCAACGCCTCGTAGATGGTCGCGGGCTGCTCCTTGCCCTTAACCCGGATTCTGCCAATTCGCCGCAGGTTCTCGTCGACGTCACCGGCGAGGCAGCCGCGTGTGGCGTCGGTCAGCAAGACGCGCGCGCCGTACCTCTTGGTCAGCCCCTCGACGCGGGACGCAAGGTTGACCGCATCGGCGATCACCGTGCCGTCCATGCGCCCGGGACCGCCGACGGTGCCGACGATCAAGCGACCGAAGTTGACGCCGATGCCGATATCGATGACAGGATCACCTGTGCGCGTGCGTGCCGCGTTGACGGAGTCGAGCTCGGCAAACATGGCGATCGAGGCAGCGACGGCCCGTCCGCTTGTACGTCGTCGATCACCAACGGCTCGCCGCTGCGCGCGACGTAGCGAATCAGCGGCGCGACCACACGGTCGGACTCATCTCGCAGCGGGACGTCGTCGAGGATCGTGGCGTCTTCGGCAGCAGCGCTTTGTTCAGCGGCGAGATGCCACCCGTCCGCGTCGTCGCGGAGCGCCAGGACACCGCGCGTGGCACCAGCGTTTTCGAGCGCGAGGGCGAGCAGTTTGCCCAGCAGCTCGGACAGCCGGAGCTCGGCCGCGATCGTGTGCCCGACCTTGATGACAGAGTACCGCGTTCGGACGCGTTGCAACGCCGCAACTTGAGGTTTGACCGCGAACCTGCGACCCATCGCACCGACGCACGTTGCGACCGGCGGGGCCAACGGCTAGCCTGACGCGCGAAGGAGTTGTCATGTCGAGCGGCGAGAACGTGCGGCGGCTAACGTCGATTATGTTCACCGACATCAAGGGCTACACGGCCATGATGGGCGCCAATGAAAAGGCGACCGTCGAGCTCGTGTTGGAGCACCGTGAGATCGTTCGGGCTTGCGTCGATGAGTTCGACGGACACGAGCACGAGACGATCGGCGACGCGTTCGTGGTGATGTTCGATTCGGTCGTCAACGCCGTGAAGTGTGCGGTCGAAATCCAAGCCCGGCTCGCCGAGCGCAACGCCGAAAAAGACGAAGAAAAGCAGGTGTGGATCCGCATCGGCGTGCACCTCGGCGACATCATCCTGCGCGACGGGGGTATCTACGGCGACGCCGTCAACCTCGCAGCGCGCGTCCAGGACCGTGGGCAACCGGGCGGCGTTTGCATCACCGAACAGGTGAAGCTGCAGATCACGGGCCGCGTCGACGTGCCGATCGAGCCGATGGGCGAAGTGCCGCTCAAGGGCATCCTGCATCCGCCTGCCCTGTATCGACTCGCGTTGCCGAGCGCGCGCGGGCCTGCTCCCGTCCCCAAGGTCGCCGAGTCCGCCGCCAGCGGCCGCAAGTTGATCGCCGCAGCGGCCGTCCTGGTCCTCGCCATCGGCGTCGCGTTCGCCATCAACGGCAGCAAGAGCAAGGCCGAATCAACGCCCACCGGCGCCACGATGCGCCCGACGATGAAGGCTTCCCCCGCCGCCGACAAGAAGGTCGAAGCAGCCGCCAAAAACGCCGAAAAAGCCGAAAAAGCCGCCGAAAAAGCCACCGGAAAAGCCGCTGGGCCGCGCCCCAAGCCCGCCGAACAGCCCGCCGCCGCCGCCGCCAAGAAAGACGAGATCGCCAACGCAGCCCGCGACATGGCGCGCGACAAGGTCGCCGAGGCTATGGCCGCCAACGGCAAACGACGCGTGCAGCTGCTGACCGAAGCGGCGACCCTCGACCCGGACGACAAGTCGATCCAGCGCATGCTCGCCGTCGCGAATAAAGAGGTCGAAGCCGCCGAGGCCAAGGCGCGCAAACGAGCCCACCACGCCACGGACAAAGCCCGCCGCGTCAAACACAAGCCGGCTCCCAAGCCCAGCGCCTCCGCCCCCGAACGCAAGGTAAAGCCGCGTGTCGTGCTCGATTAGGGGCCCGCGTCTGCTCTGCGTGATCGCGCTCGTCGTGCTGCTTCCCCTGGCGGCCACGGCGGCGCCCACCAACAAAGCTGACGAAGCCGCAGCGCTGTCGGTCGTCGCGGCGTCCAAGGCCAAGTCCGGCGCCTATGCGATGTGCGCGGACCTGTATGTGCAGGCGTATCGGCTCGATCCCAGCTACCTCGGCTACCTCTACAGCGCGGCTCGATGCTGGCAAAAAGCCAAGCGGATCGACGACGCGGAGCGCGGCTACCGGGCGTTCCTCAAGCGCGCCCCCAAAGAACACCCGCTGCACAGCCGAGCCCGCTCCCACCTCGACGAGATCATCGAAAACCGCGGCAAGACGCCGGTCAACACGGGCAAAGACAAGACCGATGGGGCCGGAAACAGCGCCGCGGGGACGACCAAGCCCACCAAGCCGGGCGGCACGACGATCACCAAACCTCTCGTGCCCCCCGACAAGCCGATGTCGGGCACAGCCATGGCCGGATGGGGCGCCGTGATCGGCGGTGGTCTCATCGGCGTCACCGGAATCGTGCTCACCCTGCTCAATGAGTCCGATCGGGCCCAGCTGAAGCAAGACCTGACGCCCAAGTCCGGTTTCGCGCTCATCCACGACGAATCGCACGCGAGCGCCCAGGAGCGGGCCGACGACGTCAACGGGCGCGGCATTGTCGCCTTTTCATTGACCGGAATCGGGATCGTCGCGGCGGTGACCGGGGCGTACCTGGTCTGGAGTGATGACGACAAGCGGACGCAGGCGTCGATCGTCCCAACCGGGCGCGGCGCGTTGTTGCGGGTGGCCTTCTGATGACGCGTTTGTGGCACAACGCCTGCATTTTCGTGGTGGCTTGCATCCTCGCGACCGGCTGCATTGTCGAGGTGCCGGACGCCGAGAAGTTCGCGGCAGACCGCTGCGTGTGGCGGGTCGCGCTCGAAGACCCCGCCCGCGACTTCACGCTGTCGGCCATCATTCCGATGAGCAAGAACGGCAAGGTCGAAGAAGACGGCCTCGCCCGCAGCCAGGCGATGGAGCTAGCCATCCTCGACGCCAACGAACGCAACGGGGTGACCGGCCGCAAATTCGGCTTTCGAGTCTGCGACAAACAAGGCGACTGGGTGTCGCGCGGCAGCAATCTCGCCGGCGAGCTGGGCTACTGGCTGGGCATCAACGGCGTGCAGGCTACGATCACCGGCGGCAGCGTCGACACACTCCGCGTCCACTCCAAGACCGTGGGCTCGGGCGTTCTCGTGATGTCCCTGGGCGCCACCGCGGCCGACCTGACCAACTACCCCGACAAGGACCTGATGTGGCGCGTGGCGCCGAGCGACGTCTACCAGGGCGTCGTCATGGGCAAGCTGCTGGTGGACGAAAAGGCGAAGAATGTCGCGGTTCTCGCGGTCAACAACACGTACGGCGACAGCCTCGCCAACGTCATCAAGAAAGAGACCGATAACGCCGTCAAGGTCACCACGTACGCGATGAAGCCGGGCCTCTCCAACCTCAAGACCGTGCTCGATGGCGCCAGCAAGCAAGCGCCGGATTATGTCGTGATGGTCGCCGACCAGGATCTCGCGGTTGCCGCCTACGACGGCTTCGCCACCTACCCCAACCTCAAGAAGGCCAAGCTGCTGCTCAGCGACGCGCTGCACAAGCAGGCGTTGTACAAGGCCGTCAAGGACGCCAAACAGCTCCAGGGCGCGCTCGGCACCCTCCCCGGAGATCCCGCCGGAAAGGTCTTCGACGCGTTCAAGCAGAACTTCAAGAATCGGTTTTCGGCCGACGCCAGCCAGCGCAGCTTCACCGGCCACTCCTACGACGCGACCTACACGGTCATCCTCGCCCACGCCTGGGCCCTTCGCGACAACCCCGACAAGGCCGTGACCGGCGCTGACCTGGCCCAAGGACTCACCAAGCTCAGCGATCTGAAAGGCACCAAGTACACGCTCGAGCCGACCTCCTACATCGATGCCACCAAGGACCTGCTCGCCGGCAAGTCGATCAACATCGAGGGCGCGTCCGGGCCGCTCGACTTCGACTCCAAGACGGGTGAACCCACCTCTGCGGTCGAGGTGTGGCGCATGAAGGCGGACGGAACGTTCGAGACGCTCAAGTGGATCCGCGCCACGAAGACCGGCGACACCTGGTCGTTCAAGAGCTTCACGTTGTAGCGCCTACAACAGCTCTACGTTGTGGCGCCAAGCCACGGCAACGCGGCCTCCCGCGCCGAGTCACGAAGCGCGTGCCGTCCGTCGTGGACAATGCGCTCACCGGCAACCCACACATCGCTCACCCAATCGGCGGTCGCGTTGAAGGCGACGGCACACAGCGGCGGTTGACCGTCGGCGGCGGGGCGATCGAGGTCGACGGCGCAAAAATCGGCCGCAGCGCCAGGCCCGAGAGGTTCGCTGGCCAGCCCAAGCGCCTGTCGTCCAACCGTTGTCGCGCTGTGCAGCAGATGCCGCGCCAGACCGTCGACGCTGCCGTTGCTGTGCACGACATTGCGGCGCTGGGCGAGGCCTCGGGCGTGCATTTCGAGGGTACGTGCCTCGTGCAAGAGGTCGATGACGGCGTGGGAGTCGCTGCCGACACAGAGCGATGCGGCGCGGGCTTCAACGGGCAAGAACCCATCGCCGAGGTCGAGCTCCGTGGTCGGGCACACGCAGATCGTGCCGCCGGCCGCGTCGAGGAGCGCGACGTCGCCCGGATCGGGATGGGTCAAGTGAACAGCACAGAAGCGTTCGGTCAGCAGTCCTGCGTCGGCGAGGAGCGCGAGAGGAGAGCGGCCAAAGAGGCGGTGACAGGCCTGCACTTCGGCGAGTTGTTCGGCGACGTGAGCGTGGATCGGACCGTTGAACGCCGCGAGCTCGGGGAGCCAATGCCGGGGCACGGCACGCACGGAATGCGGCGCAATGCCGACGTTGACACGCCGATCCTGGTGGCGACCGAGGCGTTGGGCAGCGGCGAGCACGTCTTCGGGTCGGCGATCGATGAACCGCGCCTGCAGGGCGGATGCGGGCTTGTTGAAGCCGCCGCAGTGGTAGGCGGTTCGCAGCAAAGTGATGCGCATGCCGGCGGTGAGCGCCGCGGTGATGACGCGCCACGCAAGCTCATCGGGGTCATCGTACGGGGCGCCACCGGGCTGGTGGTGCATGTAGTGGAACTCGCCGATCGAGGTCACACCGGCTTGGGCCATTTCGACAAAGACAAGACGCGCGATGGCTTCGATGCCTTCGGGCGGCAGGCTCGTGGCGACCCGATACATGGCGTCGCGCCATGACCAGAAGTCATCGTGACCGTTCGCCCACTGCACGTGTCCGCGAAAAGCGCGCTGAAAGGCATGCGAGTGGGCGTTGACGAGGCCGGGCATCAAGACGTGATGGGGGAGCTTCACCGTGCACGCGGGTTCGTTGCCGCCGCTATCGATGCGTTCGATGACGCCATCTTGGACATGCACAGCGGCGTTTTCGAGCAACTGGGCCCCGGTCCAGAGCCAACGGGAGGCGATCGTAGTCATCATTCAGAGCGTCTGGTTGCCGTCTTGAGACAGGTCGATGCGGCGCTGTGATCGCCAGTCTCCGAGCACCTCGATGGTGGCGCGCTTGCCGCCCTTGAGCAGCCGGGCGTCGAGGTCGGCGGGGAGCTTGACGCGCGCGACGCCGTCGGGCTGCACGTCGGCGGTGAGCTGCAGGCCATCATCGAGGGTCAGCCGGACCCTACCTGTGGCCGCTTTGCGCAGCTTGCACGGCTTGATCAGCCCGTCGTGTTTGAGCGTCTTGATGCCGACATCGGTCTTTTCGACCCCGAGGATCGACGTCTGGTAGATCGCGCCCACGAGCAGCGCTGTACCGGCCATCATCAAGCCGCTGCCGTACACCCGTTGCGAGGTGCTCTTGTCGACCTCCAGCGAATAGTCGGGCGGCGCCTCGGCGTAGGCGAAAACAAGCCCGCCGACCGCGGAGAAGACGCCGCCAGCGATCCACTCCATGACCAGCCCGACCCCTTTGGCTTTGCGCGTGACGACCTTGAAGCCGCGCGCCCGTTGCTCCTTTCGGCGGGTGCAGTAGTCGGTGGCTGCGACCTGGACGACGACCTCATCGGCGACGCGTTTGCCGCGCAACATGAACCCTTCGCCGGTTTTCACGACCTGCGTGCGGGGCGCCTCGAGGGGCTGGACCTTGAGCTGGGTCGACTCGCTGATGGGCGCGCATGCACCGCCGGACGCCGCGATCACGCCAACCGCGACGAAGAGGGCGACGGATTTCGGCATGGCGTGGCGTGGGATCTGCACGTGTGGGGACCGGTTGCCGGGAATCGTGATGCCGTTTCAGTACAGCTGTTCGATCTTCGAGCCGCTGTAGTAGTGGCCGGTGATCTGCCGAAATGTTTGGCCGAGCTTGGCGCGGCCGCACGAGCCGGTTTGATCGAGCCCCACGCCGTGCCCGTAGCCGGCGCCCTTGAACAGCCACCAGGCGGGGACGCCGCGCGAGTTGATCGGACCTTTTTCCACGACGAACAGCGAGCTGCGCAGCGATCGGAACGCGCGCCGGATGCGCAGCTCACCGTAGAGTCGGCGCGTCTTGCCGTCGGCGAGCACCATTTCGATCTCGATGGCCCGGCCGGAGACACCGCGACGCGTCACGACGAGGCTTTTCACCGGCTGGGTGATGCCGTGTTTGGCGAGGTGTTTGCGGTAATCGTTGATGGTGCGCTTGGCGACCCAGCGCAGGGCATGTTTGTTGCGTCCGCTGGCCGCCGCGTAGCTCTTGTCCGGGCTGGCGAGCAGCTTGCGGATCTGGGCGTCGGTCGGGATGCCCTTGAGGTGATCGATGGCGCCGGGGAGCAGGTCGGCTGTGCCGCGCAGCGTGGTGTGGGCCTGCATCTTCCACGCGTTCTCGTTGTTCTCGGTGTGGCCGCCGCTGACCGCGTGATAGTAGGCGTCGACGAGCTGGCCGTGGGGGTCTACGAGCACTTGCCCGCGGGTGCTATTGACCGCTTTTGCGATGCGATCACTGACCCGCCCCGTGCCGCCGTAAGCCTGGCAGTGGACCTCGCTGCAGATCGAAAACGGGTCGGCGCGGTGGCGCATCCCGACCTTGGCGAGCATGTCGGTCCGCGCGGCGACGGCCTGCGCCTTGAGGGCTTCCATCGGCGCGCTGGCGAAGATCTCCGACGCGACCACGCCCTTGAGGATCTTCTCGATCGGCGCCTCGTTGACGACGGTCAGCCCCGCCTTGTCATCGGGCACGACGTATACGCGACCGGGCAGCTTCAGCCGCCGCACCACGCCATCGCCCCGTCCTGCCACGGCGAGGGAGCCAACCTTCCCCTTGCTGTCGGGCGCCGCCTCGAACCAGAGCACGTCTTGCGCGAGCACTTTCACACCGCCGGCCGACGCGACGAGCATGGCGCGCGGATGGCGTTCGATCTCGATGTGCACAAAGACGTTTTGGCGCAGCTGCTCGGACAGCTCGGTGGCTTTTTTGCGCGCGGCGTCGCGGTTGGTCAGCGGTTGCCCGAGGCAGAGCACGGTGCGGCGCGTGTCGAGCGCCCGGCCCTTGAGCGAGTAGGTCGTGCCGATGCCCCGCGTCTTCACGACGAAGCCGAGCTTTCGGTACCTATTGCGCAGCTTGCGAAGGCGGGTGAAGTCGGCGGCTGGGACGCGCGCGACGGCGAGGTAGTATTTGCGCAGGCTCGGCTCGAACTTGCGGCCGACGATGTGCACGGTCGTTCCGGCCGGCACGCGGGTTTGCACGGCGCCGTCACCGGTTCCGATGATGCGCACGCCGGTCGCGGCGCTGACCTCGACCTTGCGGCGCGCGGCCATGACGGAGACGGGCAGCAGCGGTTGACCGGTCGCATCAAGGCTGACGGCGACGCGATAAAGGCTCGTTGCGCGGTCCTCGTGACCCAGCGATGCCGCCTGTGCGACAGCGGATGGCAGCGCAACGGAGGCTGTGACAATTGCCCATACGATCACGGCGAGCCGGTGGCGGCTTTTCAATGACCGGCATGGGGGCCATAATTCGCGGCGTACTGTCCCGGATTCGGTCATGGCCTCCGTCCATCAGCGCTACCGCATCATCGAGAAGATCGACGCGGGTGGCATGGCTGAGATCTACAGGGGTGAAGCGGTCTCCCTCGAAGGGTTCTCGCGCACGGTCGCGATCAAGCGCATCCTGCCGTCGATGTGCAGCGACAAAAAGTTCGTCGCCATGTTCCTCGACGAAGCGCGCCTGTCGATGAAGTTGCAGCACGCGAACATCGTGCAGATCTTCGACATTGGCAAGGCCGACGACACGTACTTCGTGGTGATGGAACTCATCGAGGGCGTCAACCTCCGCCGGATGATGCAACGCGCGATCGACCGCGGCATTCAAATCCCGCTGGGGCTGACCTGCTACCTCACCGTCGAGATCGCCAAGGCGCTCGCCTACGCCCATGAAAAGAACGACGAAAAAGGCAAGCCGCTGGGCATCGTCCACCGCGACGTCAGCCCGCCCAACGTGCTCCTCAGCCGCCAGGGCGAGGTGAAGCTGACCGACTTCGGGCTCGCCAAGGCCGCCAGTCACGTGCAGCAAACCGACGCGGGCGTGATCAAGGGCAAGTTCAGCTACCTGTCGCCCGAGGTGGTCGAGGGCAAGACGGCCGACCCGCGCGCCGATGTCTACTCCGCCGGCATCATGGCGTGGGAGATGCTGACCGGCCGCAAGCTCTTCGCCGGCACCAACGACATGGAGACGGTCGAGCTGGTCCGCAAGGGCAGCGTCCCCAAGGTCAGCACGATCCGCGACGACATCGACGAGGACTTCGACCGGGTGTTGCTCAAGGCGCTCGCGAAAAACCCCAAGCGCCGCTACCAGAGCGCCCGCGCCATGGAGCAGGCGTTCACCGCGTACCTCTTCAAGCGCGGCGAAGCGGTGACGTCCAGCGATGTCTCGGACTTCCTCAAGAACCTGCGCGGCGACAGCGAAGAGCTCGCGGAGAGCTTCGATATCGGGGCGCTGTTGCGCAGTGAACTCAAGAGCCTCGAACACGCGGGGGACCTCGATCCCACCGTTGGCCAGGTCCCGCTGCGCGCGCACATGCTCAAGACCCGCGGCAAACCCAAGATCGACATGAACGGCGTCGAGTCGGTCATCCAGCGCGTCAACAGCCTGCCGCTCGAAGACATCGCCCAGGACGAATCGGGCGGCTCGATCATGAGCCTCGCTGATCGCCTCGAAGCCGGTCGCGATAAGTCCGAGACGCGGCGCCGCATCGAGAGCCAGCTGATCGCCGAGAGCCGGTCGAGCGCCGTCAAGATCGCGGCGGTCGCTGTGATCGCCACCCTCGCCATCGTTGGCATCGCGATCTTCTTGCTGAAGTAGATCGCACCCCTTGCATTTTTGACCGTTTGCGGACTAATGCGCCACCAACCCGGCGGCCACGCTGTCCGGGGACATCACCGCCGAGGGACCGCCCGTGAAATTCTTCATCGACACCGCCGACATCGACCAGATCCGCCAGGCCCACGCGTGGGGCATTCTCGATGGCGTCACCACCAACCCGTCGCTGGTCGCCAAGACCGGCCGCACCTGGCAAGAGGTCAAGCGCGAGATCCTCGACCTCGTCAAGGGTCCGGTTTCGCTCGAGGTCACCGCGATCGACTACGAGGGGATGATGACCCAGGCCCGCGCGCTCGCCACGGAAGGCGAACAGGTGGTCGTGAAGATCCCGCTGACCCGCGCCGGCATCGCCGCCTGCCGCCAGTGCACGCTCGAGGGCATCAAGACCAACGTCACGCTCTGCTTCTCCGCGACGCAGGCGCTGCTCGCCGCCAAGGCCGGCGCGACCTACATCTCGCCGTTCATCGGCCGGGTCGACGACATCTCCAACGAAGGCATGTCGATCGTCGAAGACATCGTGCGCATCTACGAAAACTACGGCTTCGAGACCCAGGTGCTCGCCGCGTCCGTCCGTCATCCGCAGCACGTGCTCGAAGCGGCCCGTCTTGGCGCCCATGTCGCCACCATGCCCTTTGGCGTGATCGACAAACTGTTCAACCACCCGCTCACCGACATCGGCCTGGCCAAGTTCATGGCCGATTGGGAGAAGGTGCCCAGCAAGTAGTCTGTGCATTCGTTTATGGCGACGACCTTCACCGAAGACGGCCGCTCGGCACCGCTCGTTGATCGCGGGCCCGGCGAAAACATCGTACGCATCCAACGCACCGGCCGTTGGGCGCTGACGGCGGCGCTGATCCTCGCGATCTTCTGGGGCGGCGGCACGTCGCACGGCTCGCTCGGCCTGGTGATTCTGCTCGGCATCGTGGCCTGGGTCGGCACGCTCTTCGGCCAACCGCATCGTCCGCCCGTGTCCAGGTTCGCGTGGCTGTGGCTGCTGCTCGGCCTCTACACCTGCCTGCAGCTCATCCCGATTCCGCGCCAGTTCCTGCTGCTCTTGCACCCGCGTGCGGTCTCGATCCACGACGCGGGGAGCGCCGCGCTCGGCATCGAACCCAGCGCGCTTATCCCTATCGCCGTGGCGTGGGGCGATGCGGCCATGCAGGCCATGCTTTATCTCGCGGTCGGCGCGATCGGCATGATCTGGGGCTCCTACCTCATGCATCGCCAGGGGCGCCTGGAATCCCGCCAGGTCGCCGACCTCATCACGTGGGCCGCCGTTATCAGCGGCACCTGCTGGATGCTGGGCTACCACCAAAACGTCGCCTGGCGCCTGCCCGCCGAGGTCCGCGAGCTCTTCCAGGCGGTCAGCTTCCGCAACCCCAACCACGAAGCCGGCTTGATGAACGTCGGGCTCGCGATCGCGTTCGCCACCGGTATCCGCGAACAAACCACCGCGCTCCTGTCGCCCCAAACCCTGGCGGCCTACCTCGGCTTGCTGGTGTTGATGTCCGGTTCTCGCGGCGGCATCGCGGCGGCGCTCTTCGTGGTCTTGCTCGTCCTCGCCTACCGACCCACGCCCAAAGAGCATCGTCGCCCCGAAGGCGCCCGTGAACGCGAACGGCTGCAGCGCATCGTCCTGAGCACGCTGTCGGTGTTGATCGTCCTGGCCCTGATCGCGATGCCAGTGCTCGAAGAAGAATTCGGCCTCACCGGTCGCCCACAGGACATGAGCAAGCTGCGGATGCTCGGCGACATCCCCTCTCTGATGGACCAGGGTTGGCTGTTCGGCCAGGCACCCGGGACGATTCCGGTCGTGGCCGGTATGACCGACAAGCTGGCGCAGTACCGCGTCGATTTCCTCGAGAACATCATCGCGGACCGGCTCGTCGGCGGTGGCTTATGGGGCGGCCTGCTGTTCCTACTCGCGCTGGCTTGGATGACCGGCAAGATGAGCTTGAAGCGGCAGCGCGGCTCGGCCTTTCCGATGTGGCTGGGCATGTCGGCGCTGCTGGCCCAAAACCTCGTCGACTTCTCGCTGGAGACGGGCGGTGGCTTGATGGTCTTCCTGGTCACGGCGACGCTGGCGGAACGCTTGCAGGCCTGGCGAAAACCCGATGATGACGAGGAAAGAGAGCGGGTCAGGCGCAGCGCCATTCGCACCAAACGCGCTTCGGTCGTGATGTCTGGAGGCGGGCTGGCGATCGCTGCGATGTTGTGGCTGGCGACCGACGGCAACCTCACGCGCGACGTCGACACAAGGCTCGCTGAGCTCGACGCCAAGGAGTTCGCCGCGCAGGTCGGCGCCAGCTTCTTGCACGATCACCACGCATTCTACGTGCTCGGTCGCAAGCGCCTCGACGCGGGCGATGCAAAAGGCGCTGTGGCGGTCCTCAACCGCGCCGTGGAGCTCCGTCCTCACAGCCACCACGCCCACCTGTCGCGCATGGCCGCCCACCTGGGAGCCGGCGAGATCGCCAAAGCGGGCGACGACGCGGTCTGGCTCTTGTCGTTGTCCTGGGACGCGCCCAACGGCCGCAAGACGTTTATGCACACGCTGGCGACGCTCGGGCAGATCGACGGCGGCGACAAGGTGCTGATGGCGGCGATCCCGCGGCTCACCAAGCAGAGCGAGGCCATCGGCACCTTCTTCATGAACAGGCGCCCGGGCCTGGTCGAGAAGCTCGCGCTGATCTTGCGCGACAAATACCCGGACCGCCGTTTTTCGATCGAGGGACTGCGCGGCCGCCTCTACGTAAAACGCGGCCTCTTCGAGCCGGCAGGTCGCATCTCCGCGGTGCTGATGGCCAACAAGGAAACGGAGCTCGCGGGCTGGATGCTCGAAGCGACGATCCTGTCGCACCGCGGCCGCATGCTCGAGGCGCATCACCTCTTTCACGAGGTCTGCGTGCGCGATCCAGTCAAGATCGACGCGTGCCGTGGCGCCGTCAGCACCATCGTCGCCGCGAACGTGCCCAAGCGCGCCTACGAATACCTGCGCCAGCGCTACCCGATGATGCGGCGCGACCCCAACCTCGCGTTCTTCTTCTGGCTGTCGATGTCGTCGGTGCAGGCCCAAAACGGCAACCTCGACGAGGCGGTCTCAGCCGCACAGCGCGCCCTTGGCTTCCGGCGCAACGACCGTGCCGCGCTGTCCAACCTCGTGAAGCTGTACATCGAGCTCGGTGACCGTCATGGCGCCGAAGCCGCGTTGCAGCGCCTGCGCAACGACAACAAGCAGAAGAAGATCGACCCGCTCGTGGTTCAACTCGCCGACGCGGTGACCCGACTCAACCGCACAATCGCCGATTGATTTCCAACGGTTACAGGCTCACATTCGAGAACTCCGGCGCCCTGTTCACCGATGCGCGCAAATTCTCGCAGTGAAGCCTGCGGCGCGGCCTATCTTCCGAGTCGCCGCAGCCGTTTCGGGCCTTGTTGACAGCCCGCGGACGGCTGAGTACGAAGGCGGCCCCTCGCACATCCCCGTGCCGAGGCAGCAACCCCGCGCGGAGCCACCATGAAGATCCTGGTCACGTCCAAGCGTGTCACCGACCCCAACGCCCGCCTCGTTGTTAACGGCGACGGCAGCTGGATCGAAGACGACGTCGAATACATCCTCAACCCGTTCTGCGAAAACGCGGTGGAAGCGGCGCTCAGGCTCAAAGAAGAGCACGGCGACCGCAACATCGAGACAGTCGCGGTCGGCATCGGCGCCGAAGAGGTGCAGCGCTACATCCGCCAGGGCGCGCTCGCGCGTGGCATCGATCGTGGCATCCACGTCGAAGCCGATGAGCAGCACCTCGATTCGGACATCATCGCCCGCGTTCTCGCGGCCGTGATCGAGCGCGAAAAGCCCGATCTCGTCATTCTCGGCAAGCAGGCCGTCGACGGCGACAGCAACCAGGTCGCGCAGCTCCTCGCCGAGCTCATGCAGTGGCCCCAGGCGACGTTCGCGTCCGACATCAAGCTTGACGACGGTGCTGATCTGCGTGTCTGGCGCGAGGTTGACGGTGGCATCGAGTGTCTCGCCCTGAGCACCCCGTGTGTCGTTTCCGCCGACCTCCGCCTCAACGAGCCGCGTTACGCGTCCCTCGCCGGCATCATGAAGGCCAAGCGCAAGCCGCTCGACGAGCTGACCCTCGACGACCTCGGACTCGCCGGCCTCGAAGCCAGCGTTCGCGTTGTCCGCCTGACCGTTCCCGCTGGCCGTTCCGCCGGTGTCATGGTCGCCGACCTCGACGAGCTCATCACCAAGCTGACCACCGAAGCCCGCGTCCTTTAGCGCGCCGCTCGCCCACCTTTCGAAAAAGGAGAAGAACATGTCTTCCATCCTCGTCCTGGCTGAGCACGGCGACGGCAAAGTCCGCAAAGCCACCCTCACCACACTCGACTGCGCGCGCAAAATCGCCGACCAGGTCGAAGCCGACATCCAGTTCGCCGTTCTCGGCCACAACGTCGGTGACATCGCCGCCAAGCTGACCGGCTACGGCGCGTCGAAGATCCACGTCGCCGATCACCCTGACCTTGAGCACCCGCTCGCGAGCACGTGGGGCAAAGTCATCGCCGACATCGCGGTCGCCCACGAGTGCGACATCGTTTGCGCGAGCAGCTCGACGCTCGGCAAAGACGTCCTGCCCCGCACGGCCATGCGCCTCGATGCCGGCATGGCGTCGGACGTCGTTGGCGTCGTCGACGTCGAAGATGAGGTGGGTTTCCGCCGCCCGATGTGGGCCGGTGCGTTGCTCGCCGACGTCGTGATCGACACGGAAAACTGGGTCGTGACCGCGCGCTCGTCCGCCTTTGACGCCGGAGCACAATCCGGTGGCGCCTCGCCGATCGAAGCCTTCGCGGCCGATCCCGGCCTCGCCAACGCCCGCGTCAAGTTCGTGAGCTTCGACGGCACCGAGTCCGATCGTCCCAGCCTCGACGAAGCCGACATCGTGGTGTCCGGCGGCCGCGGCCTGAAGTCCAAGGAAGGCTTTGAGCAGGTCATCGAGCCGCTGGCAGACGCGCTCGGAGCCGCCATCGGTGCCTCGCGCGCCGCGGTCGACGACGGCTACGCGCCCAACGACTACCAGATCGGCCAGACCGGCAAGGTTGTCGCTCCGCAGCTGTACTTCGCGGTCGCCATCAGCGGCGCCATCCAGCACCTCGCCGGCATGAAGAACAGCAAGGTCATCGTCGCCATCAACACCCGCGACGACGAGCCGATCCACAAGATCGCCGACTACTCGCTGCAGGCCGACGCGTTCACCGTGGTCCCCGAGCTGATCGAGAAGATCACGGCTTTGAAGGGCTAGATGTGCGTGGCGCAAATAGTGACGCGTTTCCGATCCCGATCCCGCTCCCCATCCCGCTCCCGGAGGGGCGATGAAACAACGGAAGTCAGATCGGCTGTGGTCCGGTTGCGACGGCTGTCGTACCCAACCAGCACACTGAGTCTCCGGGAGCGGAAGCGGGAGCGGGAGTGGGAGCGGGCAAGACGGATTGCTAATCTCGCCGGCCACTACTAGGTTCGGCAGGCCCGGTGGTCGACGATCGCTCGAGGGCCTGGAGTCCGGCGCGCACACCGACCCGTTGGGGCATCGGCTCGAAGTCGATAAGCGCCCACGGCGCGACGTCGAAGTGGAAATGGTTGTCGTGTCCCGGGTAGCCGGGGCCGACGAGCACGCGGAAGATGGTGTCGCCGCGGTCGACGAGCCGCTGTACGAGCGTTCGCAAGAAGCGCTGGTGGATGGCGTCCTTGGGCCGTTTGGCGGACCAGTGACGGAGCACGCTCACTTTGAAAGCGCCGCGGATGTTGCGCGGTAACGAGCGGCGGACGGCGCGTTTGGCTCGCGGGAAGACAAAGGCCGAGACATCGATACCGTTGGCGAGACCGTGCTCGCTCAAAAACGTCGGCCATGCCGCGATGCGACGACAGTTGTAGGTCCCGATGTGGCGGATCCGGCGCGGCGCGCGTCCATAGACCTCACGGCCGACGTCCGCGACGACCTTTTCGAACAGCTCGAGCCGCTTCTTGAAGTGCTTGTTCACGAAAACGCGGCTGTGATAGCGCACGTTCTTGCCGCGATAGAAGACCTTGTCGACGCGGGGACAGCGGACCTTGCCGCGCGCCGGGATGATGCGTTCGATGCCGTCGAGCGGATACGGTGTGGCGGCCGACGCTTCGGCGACCTGCAGCGCCAAAAAAGCCAGCGCGGCGGTCAGCAGCTTGGCCGCAATCGCCCAGCCGGTTCGTGCCGATCGAAGTCGCATACGGTGCTCCAGGCTCACGATACAGCACGGCGACGCGCCGCCTTGTTCCCAAAGACGCGCGATGCAGCCGATCGATCTAGCCCGGGCTAGACGCGGCCGTCGATCTACCCACGCGTGCCCAAACCGGCTAGCGTAGGCCCACGTGAAGCTCGCATATGCCCTCAAGACCCCGATCGTCCGCTGGCGTGCGCGCATCTTCGTGCTCACGTGGGTCTGCTACGCGGCCTACTACCTGACGCGCAAGAACTACGCGGTCGCGCTGCCCGAAATCATCAAGGAATTCGGCTGGTCCAAGTCCGACGTCGGCATCGTCGTCACCGCCTACCTGGCATCGTATGCGGTCGGCCAGTTCGTCAACGGCGTGCTCGGCGATCGTCTTGGAGCGAGGCGCCTGATCGCCCTTGGGTTCGGCCTGACCGCGGCGATGAGCATCGGCCTGGGGATGTCGGGCACAATCTTCATGATGACCGCGTTCTACGGCATCAACGGCCTCGCGCAGTCCACCGGCTGGCCCTCCGTCAACAAGGTCATGGCGTCGTGGTACCCGCCCGAGGTGCGCGGTCGCGTCATGGGGTGGTGGGGCACGAACTACGCGGTCGGCTCGGCCCTTGCCAGCGGCGTTTCCGCGTTCGTGATGGACCAGCTGGGCTGGCGGGCGGCGTTCTACATCCCCGCGGCGATGTCCATCGGCGTCGGCGGCCTTATCGTGCTGCTGATCCGCAACAAACCCGAAGACGTCGGCTTGCCGTTTCGCGACCCGGTCATCGATGGCGCTCCGGTCACCGATGGCGCCCCGGTCATCGACGGCGACGGGGCCAACGCGGAAGAGCCCGCCCAGACCGAACAAGAACAGCCAAGATCCAGCGATCCACCTGTTCAAGACGACGCGAAAGCCGGCTTCGCACAGACGATGAAGCTGATCACCGACTGGCGCATCTCCGTGCTCGGTGCCGCGTATTTCGGCATCAAGTTCGTGCGCTATGCCATCGACTTCTGGTTGCCGCTGTATTTCGTCGAACAGCTCAGCCTCGGCAGCGCAAAAGCCGGCTACCTGATGGCCGTGTTCCCCCTCGCTGGCATCGCCGGGCCGATCTTTGGCGGGTGGCTGTCCGACCGCATCTTCGACGCGCGACGAGGCCCGCCATCGGTGTTGATGATGCTCGGCATGTGCGGCTGCTTGTTGCTGCTGCGAAACGTTGGCGCCGATCCGACCATGCTCGCCGTGGCGCTGTTTGGCATCGGCTTCTTCCTCTACGGCCCGGACATGCTCCTGTCCGGCACCGCGGCACAGGATTTCGGCGGGCGCGACGGGGCGGCGACAGCGGCCGGGTTCGTCAACGGCTGCGGCAGCATCGGCGCGGCGGTCCAGGGCATGGCGGTCCCGATGCTTGCCGAAACCTACGGATGGGACGCTGTCTTCGTCTCGTTCATCGCGGTGTCACTGGCCTGCGCCGCAATCGCCGCCCTGTTGTGGCGTGAGAAGGCCGCGGAAGACTGACGAAGCGCCGGGCAACTTGCGCTCGCTGTCGGGGGCGCCGACACTGGTGGGGTCCTGGCCGCGCTCACCGCACCGGACAAAGGTCGACATCGTGCCCAACGCCATCGAAAAACAGCGCATCGAAAAACTGCGCCTCGAAAAACAGCGCATCAAAAAACTGCGCATTCATCGTCACGGCTCCCTGGCGCGCGCGATCGCCGTCCTGGTAGCCATCTCGTTCGTCATCGGCCCCGGCATGGTCAACGACGCCGAAGCCCGCCGCCGTCGCCGCAAGAAGAAGTCCAAGCCCACCACGCTCGAGCTGATGAGCATGACCGGCGGCGCCGAGGTCTACGTCGACGACAAACTCGTCGGAAAAGTGCCGCTCGACGCGCCGCTGCAGCTCAAGCCCGGCAAACACACCATCAAGGTGCACAAGCGCGGCTTCACGCCCTACATCGACACGTTCAAGCTGCGCCGCGGCCAGCAAAAAGAGCTCGAAGCTGACCTCGTCCCGTCCGGCGGCGTGGTCGTCATCAAGTGCAATATCCGTCGCGCCCAGGTGCTGCTCAACGGCAAGTCCATCGGCCGCACCCCGTTCGACGGCGACGTGCCCCCCGGCAAACACAAGCTGCAGGTCGTCGCGACCGGCAAGCTCGAGGAGAGCCGCGTCATCGACGTCAAGGCCGGTGAGACCGTCAAGCTCACGATCAACCTCAAGGACGTGCCGCCGCCCGTCGTCAAGAAGGACGACTCGCTGCTCGGCAAGTGGTGGTTTTGGACCGGTGTCGGTGCTGTTGTTGTCGGCGGTGTGACGATCGGGGCTCTCTCAGCGCGCACGATCTACATCGCGCCGCCAGCGCCCGATAGCTCGGTCAATCTCGGCAAATAGAACGCACTTCGCACGCGGCCCCATCATCGCGGGCCTGCCAGATCACGATCCGTGTGCACAAGTCGCTCAGACCGCTTCTTCCAGCTCAGGCTCTTCGGGCATTCGCAAGATCTCGACGCGATGGGCGCGCTTGTCGTCGGCTTCGAGCACGGTGATCTGCAGCAGTTTCCAGGTGATCGCCTCGCCGCTACTGGGCAGGTGACCAAGCTGTTCGGTGACAAACCCGCCGATCGTGCTGTAGGCGTCGGACTCGGGTAGCTCCAGTTCGAGCTCTTCTTCGAGATACCGCAGCTCAGCGCTCGCGTCGCAGATCCACGAATCGGGCCCCGTGGACTCCCAGGGCTGCTCGATCTCGTCATCCTCGTCGTAGATTTCGCCGACCAGCTCTTCCAACACGTCCTCGAGCGTCACGATGCCCGCGGTACCGCCGTGTTCATCAACGACCACGCCCATGTGCACCGCGCGCGCCTGGAAATCGGTCAGCAGCCGGCTCGCCTTTTGCGTGTCGGGCACCCACATCACCTCGGCCAGATGCTCGGCAAGCGCGAAGGCACGGCCGTCGTCCTCGACGAAATCAAACAGCGTCTTGGCATAGAACACGCCGATGACCTGGTCCTTCGTGCCCTCGTACACGGGAAAACGCGAAAACCCGCTCTCGCGCACGATGGCGATGATCTCGGCGAGGTCCTTTTCGACCGACAGCGCCACCATTTCCGTGCGCGGGGTCATGATCGAACGGATCGACGTGTCATCGAGATCGAAGACGTTTTGCAGGATGGAGCCGCGGCTCTCGTCGATGCTGCCTTCCTGGTCGGCGAGGCGAACCATGTCCTCGATCTGCTCTTCGGTGACGAGCAAGCTGCCGCGCGCGGTGTCCACGCCGAGTAGGGCAACAAGTTGCTTGGCGAACCCCGCGATGGCGCGGGTCAGCCACGATGTCGACCGGTGAAACAGCCAGATCAGGTTGAACGGCCGCAAGAACCACTCGGGGTTGGCCTTGGCGAGCGTCTTGGGGGCGATCTCACCGACCACAAGCACCATCATCGTCAGGCCGAAGATGCCGATCGAGACGGCGTTGGACGCGATCGCGGACGGCAAATCGGGGAGCGCGCCAAGCTGCATGAACAGCGAGGTGGTCAGCGCGGAGGCGACGATATTGACGAGGGTGTTGCCGGCGAGAAGCGTGGTCAGGACCGCAGACGGGTCATCGAGCCAGGCTTGCAGGAAGCGTTTGGGGCCCTTGCCATCGTCGAGCAGGCGGCGCACACGGTGCTCGCCCATAGCGGTGATGGCGGTCTCGGAACCGGCGAAAAGAAAGGAGAATATGAGGCAGACGAGGATTGCGACCATCGTACTGAGAGGGTCGTCGCTACCTCCGGATCCGGGACCCAAGGCTATGCCTCCAATCGCGTGAAGCCCGGTCGCGGCAGAGCGCTAAGGGCGGCGAAATTACGCCAGAACATGTTTCAGAATACTACGCGGGCGAGTCGCGATCAACGAAGCGCGTCCGCAACCGTGACAGCGAGGCCCCGGCGAGGCGGCCCCGTGCAATGGCGACTGCTAGTAGTGGTCCGTTTCAGGAGTTTTGATGAGTTGCCGGCCGCTCGTCGGACCACTAGCTTTCATTTGCAAGGGGCCTCGCGGGGGAGGCCCCTCGGCCCGCGTTGTCTGGCAGCACTGGGCGTCGTTTTCGTGCCTCACCCCAACCTCCGCTGCGCGGCTGTTCCGCGTTGCCGTCAACTGATCGTTTCCTCTGCAACGAGACACTAGCGGAACGGGTCGAAGCCGCACGCGTTGCGCGAGTTGACCGAGATGTAGGTCGTCGACGACTTGATGCAGTGCGGCGTGTTCGGGTTCCAGGCGACGCATTCCTTGTCGCTGGTGCACTTGGGCAGGCAGAACGAGTAGGGATCGGAGCTGGTGCGCTTGGGGTTGGGGTAGGTCTTGGATTTCTCGAAGCTTGTGTAATACGACATCTTCGAGGAGTTATCCGTGGCGCAGGAAACGGTGTCTCCGTTGCCGCCCGACTTCTTGGCACAGCCGCTGTTCTTCGTGCAGATGCCGCCCTTGGACGCGTCGTATCCGGTGACGAACGTGCCCTTCATGCACTTGCCGTACATGCACTCGGCGTCGGTCGTGCACGCCTTGCCGTGTTCGAGGCCGGTCGGGTTGGACTTGACCGGCGGACACTCCCACCACGCGCCTACGTAGGGATCGGCCTGCGGGTTGAGGGCATCGGTTGAGCAGCCGGTAGCGAGGGCACCGGCGACGAAGAGCGCCGCGGAGGCAACGAGAATACGGCGGGAGCGGAGCATGATTGGGGTTCTCCTTAGCAGTCGGCATGACTGGGATTGCGCGGCAGGATAGCGGTCCCCGGCACCCCTGCACAAGGCGCGCAAAGGCGGGTTAGTTCCCCGGTTTGAGGCAAAGCAGCGCGCAGGCCTTGACGTCGGTGCCATCGGCCGCGGCGCGCCTTGGGCATGACCAGCCGGTGCGGGTGGTGTCGCGGATGGCCCAGGTCGATGCGTCGGGGTCAAACGACCAGATATCGGCGAGCGGACCGCAGTCACCGCGGCCACCGAAGACCACCAACGCGTTGCGGGCGACGTCCCAGCCGACGATCGCGTAGGCGCGACGCTGCGGACCCTGGGTTGCGACGATGTTGAAGCCGCCGGGGACGCCGCCGGCCGGTTTGCCGCTCGCGCAGTTGATGCCGTTGCCTACCTCGAGCTTGCCGCCGTACTTCTTGTCGAGGCCGAGATCGCCGTCGTAGAGCCGCTTCCACGCGAGCTTGGTGGTGTCGAGGGCCCAGACATCGTTGCGATAAGCCAGGGCCGTCGCGTCGCCACCACCGAAGAGCAACAGACGTTCCGAAGCTGGCTGGGTGACAAAACCCGCGCCGACGCGTCCAGTTGGCCGATTGCCCGCCGCCGAGACCACGGCCCACTTCGGTTTTTCGAGGTCGAGCCGCCACAGCTGCGCGTCGATGGCCCCGTTGGCGAGGACCCCGCCGTAGACGAAGAGGTATTTGCCGTCCGCCGAGGTCGCCACGGCATGACGAGCCCGGGCGGGAGGCGCACCGAGCGCCGCGGACAGCTGCCACTGCTTGATCTTGAGGTCGAAATGCATGACGAGAGACACGGGAATCACGCTCGTTCCGGTCACCGCGGCGTCGCCACCGATGAGGTAGAGCCGGTGACGTTTCCGATCGAGCGCGAGCCCACCGTGACTGACGGCCTTGGCGCCGGACGCAGACAGCAGCTTCCACTTGCCGGTCGGGCGGTCGAATTGGCGCAGATCGCGATGCAATTGCCAGTTGGACGTGGGTTTTTTCCGATGTCGGCCGCCGTAAAAGTAGAGGCGCCCGCCGGTGGTATCGACCGCGACCGCGGCGGCGCTGCGTGGTGATGGCATGAACGGATCGGCGGGCATCGGCTGCCACGCCTTGCAGCGTTCGTGGAGCCATGCGTCCGACCGGGCGTTGATCGCGAATGTGCATCGGCCGGTCGCCCCGTCATCGCCCCCGATCGCGAGCACGAGCCCATCGATCACGCCGCCGCTGGCTTCTGCGCGTGGTTTGGGTCCACCGGGCTTGGCGACACACGCGTTGGCACCGCCATCGGCCTGCTTGATCTCGCCCGTCCCGACAAGCGCGTCGACAAAAGGCGCGAACTGACAGGCCCCATCGACACACTTCATGTTCGTCGGACACTGCTGCGGCGACTGACAGGTGCGGACCTCCCCGGTGCAGGCGGTCAACAAGGTTGCGGCGACAAGCAGGACGCGAGGCAGCGCGCGGGCGACGTGGTTGCAAAGACGGGTCAGGGGTTGCTGCAATTGCAGCTCGAAGGCGCCGGCGTGGCCGTCAGCTTGATCGCGTCGAGCCACGCGCCGCGCGCCGCATCGGGTTTGCCGCTGACCGGGTTGAAGACGAACGACAGCGCCATCGACGGCGCCTGCGAGGTCGCCACGATCGGGACACTCACCGCCTGCATGGTCTGCGTGGACGCGCACAGCTTCTTGAGCTCCTGGCCGTTGCCGACCAATACCAGCGAGCCCTTGCTGCAGTCGTTGCTGTCGATCGAGAGGCGCGCCGAAAACGTCAGCTTGTAGCTCCCCGGCGACAATGCAAATGGCGGGAGCGTCGCGGTGTACTTGCCGTTGCCGTAGCCACAGTGCAGCGACCTGGCCCCCTCTGCCGCGCTCTTGTCCGCCTTGGCGAGCCACCCAAAACCCGCGCCCGCCTGGCCCTTGCCTTGCCCCGCTTCTTGGGCCGACGACGTCCAGCCCGGAACCGTCGCCTCGAAGCCCTCGCTGTAGACGACCGGAGCCTTGCACACGTCCCCCTGCTTGCAGGTGCCGCCTGAACACCAACCGAGCGTGCACGTATTGCCCGAGCACGTGAGCGGGGCATGCACACATCGCGCCTTCTTGTTGTCGCAGGAGTCGGTGGTGCAGGCGAATTTGTCGTCACAGTCCGACGCCGAAGAGCAGCAGCCGGCCTTCTTCACGACGGTCCCCTTGCACTTGCCGACACCGTCGCACTTGTCGCCCTGGGTGCACGGGGAGCCGTCGTCGCACTTCTCGCCGGGCGGCTCATAGGTGTTGACGCAGCCGTTGATCGGTTTGCAGAGATCGAGCGTGCAGCCATTGCCGTCATCGCACGACAACCCCTTGGCGGCGGGCTGGCAGGCGCCCGTCTTGTCGCAGGTCTCGGTGCCGTCGCAGAGGTTGGCGTCCGGACATGGACCGGACACTTTGAGCAGGTGCTTACAGCCCGCGTCGGGCAAGCAGTAATCGATCGTGCACGGCTTCTTGTCGTCGCAGCCCACGGACGCGCCGCTGTTGCATTTGCCGGTGCTACACTTGTCGCCCTGGGTGCACTTGTTGCCGTCCGAGCACGCGATCCCGCTGACCAGGGTGTATTCGCAGCGACCACCGGACGCGCAGATATCGCTGGTGCACGCGTCGGAGTCGGAGCATTGCTGAAAATCGGCGCAGCACCCGACCTTGGCCTCGCCCTTGCACACGCCCTGCTCGCACTTGGCCTGGTCAACGCAGGCGCTGGCCGGCTTACAGGGCTTGGTGTTGAGCGTGTACTTGCAGATGCCCGACACCTTGTCGCACAGGTCGTCGGTGCACTGGTTGCCGTCGCCGCAGGTGATCAGCGCGCCCGAAGAGCACGCGCCGTTGTTGCAGGTGTCACCGAGCGTGCAGGCGTTGCCATCGTCGCAAGCCGTTCCCTCGGTCGTCGCGAAGTCGTGCAGGCACCCCGACGTCTTGTCGCAGGTGTCGATGCTGCAAGGTTTGCTGTCGTCGCAGGTCTTTGCCTTGCCGACACAGGCGCCGGACTGGCAGGTGTCCGAAAGCGTGCACGGGTTGCCGTCGTTGCAGGCTTTGCTGCCGCCAAGCGGGCTGTAGACGCAGCCCTTGGCGATCTCGCAGTTGTTGAGCGTGCAGACGTTGTCATCGTTGCAGGTGAGCGCCTGGCCTTCGCAGCTTCCCGACGTGCAGCTGTCGCCCACGGTGCAGAGGTTGCCGTCGTCGCACGCGCCGGTGTGCGCGGCGTGTTTGCAGCCCTTGGCGAGGTCGCAGGAATCCTTGGTGCACGGGTTGCCGTCATTGCAGTCGAGCGCGGTGCCTGGCACGCACTTTTCGGACTTGCAGCGCGCGATGCCGTTGCACACATCGCCGTCGTCGCAGCTGGCCCCGTCGGGCAGCTTGGTGTGACCACAGCCGATCTTGGGGGCGCACGAGTCGAGCGTGCAGGGATCGCCGTCGGGGCATTGTTCGATGGTGTGGCCGCCGCATACGCCGCTGATGCACTTACCACCGAGGGTACAAAGGTTGCCGTCATCGCATTTTTTGCCGACAAGCGGGCCGCCATCGGACTCACAAGCGCCGTTTTTGCAGATGTCTTCGGTGCAGGGGTTGTTGTCGTCGCACTGCTCGTGCTTGGTGCAGCAGGGATTTTGCGAAGTCCCCTGGGGCGTGCCCTTGCAGAGCTTTCCTTCGCACTTGTCGTTGACGGTGCAGGCGATGCCATCGTCGCAGGCGCCGCTGACCGGGCTGTTGGTGCAGGCGCCCGTTTGCGCGTCGCACGCGTCCTTGGTGCAGAAGTTGCCGTCGTCGCACGACACGCCGGTCTTGCCGATGCACTTGGACGCGTCGCACTCGCCGGTCTGGAAACACTTGTCGGTGGGTTTGCAGACCGCGCCGTTTTGAAGCCCGATGGCCAGGCAACCGGACTGCGGCGAGCACGGGTTGGCGGTGCACGGGTTGCCGTCATCGCAGATGGTCGGTGTCGCGCCCACACATTTGCCGGCCTGGCAGCTCTCGCCGACCGTGCAGGGGTTGCCGTCGTCGCACGTGCCGATTCGAGGCAGCTTTTTGCACCCGCTTGTCTGGCAGACGTTGACCGTGCAGGGGTTGCCGTCGTTGCACGCCTTGTTGTCGGGCTTGTGCGCGCACGCCTTGGACGCAACGTCGCAGCTGTCGATCGTGCAGGCCACCTGGTCATCGCAGATCGGCGGCTCGTCGGTCTGCCCATCGCAGTCGTTGTCGAGCCCGTCGCAGCGATCTTCGACGTCCTGGTAGGCGGGCAACGCGCTCAAGTTGCACGACCACGTCCCGCCGACACATGTGCTCGTCTTGGCGTCCTTGCAGACCCCGACATCGCCGCACTGAGCCCCCGCTTTGCCATCAAGCGCCTCGTCGGTGGTTCCGTCGCAGTCGTTGTCGAGCCCATCGCACAAGGTCTCGCCCTTGGGTTCGAAAGGCACGCCGACGTTGACCTTGCACGCCACCGCGCCGGTCGCCTTGTCGCAGGTCGCGGACACCGACTTGTTCGCGCAAACACCCGTCGTGCACGCCAGCTTGGCGAGCGTCGGGCCGTCTGCCGGCAGGTTGTTGGCCGGGTCGTCGACGTCCTTGAGGCAGTCCCCGTCGACATCGAGCTTGTTGGACTCCACGGCGTCAGTCAGGCCGTCTCCGTCGCGATCAAGAGGCACGGCGGGGTTGGGCCCAACTTCCTTGGCGTCGCTGATGCCATCGTCGTCGGTGTCGGCGCTGGACGGGTTGGTTCCCGCGATGCGCTCTTCCACGCCGCGCAGACCGTCACCGTCGGGGTCGCCCTCGGGGTCTTTGCAGAGCTTGGGCACGCCGCGATACGGGTTGGCGACGCAAAAATCGCTGGCGCAGTCGCTGTCCTGGCTGCACAGGCAGTTGAGGGGCAGCGGCTCGTCACCCGAACAGCCCGACATCGTCGTGACCAGCAGTCCAAACACCAGCGCTGTCGTCGCCCAACGCAGCGCGCAAGAAGGCGCAACTATCCGCCGACAAGCCATGGCGCCAAAAAGGCGGCTTGTCCGGCGTCGTTTGGAACACGCAAGCGGGGGCCCGGACATGCCAAAGAGGCTAGCAAGACGGCGTCTTTTTCTCATCCAACGGCGCGCAGGTGGTCAACTGTGCCGATGCAACAGCCGGGTAAGCGCGCCGGGAGAAGACGCGAGAGCTCACCTATTGGATGCCGGATGGGCAGCGCGGGATCAGCCGTCACGCAGCGCGTAGTAGACGCGGAGCACCTTGCGCACGTAGCGATCGGTGGCAGAAAACGGGGTTCCGCCGCGCTTTTTCACGCGGGTCGAGCCGGCGTGATAGGCCGACAGGACCTTGACCAGGTCGCCGTTGAAGCGGTTGGCGAGCACGCGCAGGAAGCGGGCGCCTCCCATGATGCTCTGGCCAGCGTCCCACGGATCGACCACGCCCATCGCGCGCGCAGTGTCGGGCATCAGCTGCATCAGGCCCTGGGCGCCGACGTGCGAAACGGCCTTGGGGTTGCCGCCGCTTTCGACCGTCATCACCGCCGAGATCAGGTCAACCGGCAACTTGTATCGCGCCGCTGCGGCTTGCACGTGTTCGTGGAACGGGCGCTTTTGGGCGGCCTTGATCGGGGCTCGGATCGGCGCGGGTGAGACGCTCGGCGAGTGCCGGACAGCGCGACGCACGACCGCCGGGATTCGGGCTCGGGCGGTCTTGCCGGTGGGGGCTCGGGCGGCAGGAGGTGGGCGGCGCGCGGTCGACGTTCCGATCGATCGCGTGCGGATCGTGCGTTTCCAGTCGCACTCGAAGGGATCACGCGTGATCAAGCTGCAGTGTTTGCGGACCCACGTCAGCGACTTTTGCTCCTCGACGATGAGCTGTCGCAAGTTCTTGCCGTGGTCGACCCGGACCTTTTGGCCGTCAGTCGTCTCGTTCATCGTCTGGCAGGTGAACATCGCCTTGACGCACAGCGGCCCGGCTTGCGCCGTCATCGACGGCAGGGTGATGAGGACGAGCCCACCGACGATCGCGGCGCGCGACACAACTTGTTGCAAGACGGCGTTTTGCATCCTGACCCCGGGGCGGCGCATCATCCAGTCCGATCCACCGCGCGCTTGCAGTCTAACGTCGTTGAAGCAACGCGCCACTTGCGCATCGACGACGGTTCGGGAGCCTCCATGACCACCAAGCCATCGGGCGATCGTCGGGCCGGCCAGCCGCGGGTCACGCTCCTCGGATACGGTCGCTGGGGTCGCAACATCGCGCGCAATCTCCATCAGCTTGGCGCCCTCGGGGCCGTGTACGACCCGGATCTGGGCCGCAGAAACGCCGCCGACGAAGCGCTCAACGGCCCACACGGTGAGCAGGCCGACCCCGACAACCCCGACAACCCCGACAACCCCGACAGGGTCGCCATCCTCGACGACCTCGACAGCATCGACCCGAGCCACGCCGTCGCCATCGCGGCCCCAGCAGCACAACACGCCGACCTCGTCCGTCGATTCCTGCAGCGCGACCAACACGTCTTCGTCGAAAAGCCCCTGGCCCTCGATGTCGCCGAAGGACGCGCGCTCGCCGCCCTCGCCAAAGAGCGCAACCGCGTGCTGATGGTCGGCCACCTGCTGCACTACCACCCGGCGATCACGCGCCTGTCCGAGCTTGTCGCCACCGGCGTCCTCGGCCGCCTGCGTTACCTCTACTCGCACCGCCTCAATCTCGGCCGATTCCGTCGCGAAGAGTCGAGCTTGTGGTCGTTTGCACCGCACGACATCGCCATCGTATTGCGACTGGTCGGCGCCATGCCCGAACGCGTGATCGCGACCGGCGGCCACTATTTGCACCCGCGGATCGCGGACACAACGGTCACCCAACTGGCGTGGGACTCGGGCGTGCAGGCGCATATCTACGTGTCCTGGCTGCACCCGTTCAAAGAGCAGCGCCTCGTCGTGGTCGGTGAAACCGCGATGGCCGTGTTCGATGATCGGCAGCCGCTGCAGAGCAAGCTCGTCCTCTATCGCCACGGGGTGTCGTGGCAAGACGGCGCGCCGGTGCCGGTCAAGGCCGAGGGCGAAAACGTCGCGATCAGCACCACCGAGCCGCTCCGCGAAGAGATGCGGACGTTCCTCGACGCGCTCGCCGACCCAACCGCCAAGCTGCATTCGGACGGTGACGAGGGCGCGCGGGTGCTCTCGGTGCTCGACGCCGCGCAGCGCTCGCTCGAAGACGCCGGCCAGTGGACACGCCCCGACAGCGGCCGCGACTCACGGTCGTTTTTTGCGCATGCGACCGCGTTGGTCGGAGACGACGCCAAGGTGGGCGCGAACACGAAGATCTGGCACTTCTGCCACGTCATGAACGGCGCCGAAGTGGGCGCGGACTGCGTGCTGGGGCAAAACGTCTTCGTCCAGTCCGGGGCCGTCGTCGGCGACCGCGTAAAGCTGCAAAACAACGTGTCGGTGTACGACGGCGTGGTGCTCGGCGACGACGTCTTCTGCGGGCCTTCCGCGGTTTTCACCAACGTCAATCGACCGCGCGCCCACGTGAATCGACGGGGCGAGTTCGCGGCGACCCGGGTCGGCCAAGGCGCCACGATCGGGGCCAACGCGACGGTCGTTTGCGGCCACAACGTCGGCCACCACGCGTTCATCGGCGCCGGCGCGGTCGTCACCCGCGATGTCGCCCCGCACAGCCTCGTGCTCGGTTGCCCGGCCAGTCATATCGGGTGGGTATGCAGCTGCGGCGAGCGCCTCTCCCTTGCCGCCGACAGCCCCGGCGAAGCAAGCTGCGACCGCTGCGAAAAGGCGTGGCGAACCGACGGAACCGCGCTGTCGCCGCGCTAGAGCGATCGCCGTTCAGTGCTCTAAAACGGACCTGCCATGACCACTGCCGAGCCCATCGCGTTCGTCGACCTCGGGGCGATGCAACGCCCGCTCCACGACGACCTGCGCGCCGCTTTCAACCGCGTACTCGACCACGGTCGTTACGTGCTCGGACCCGAAGTCGCCACGTTCGAATCCGCGCTGGCGTCCTACGTCGGTGTCGACCACACAGTCGGCGTTTCATCGGGCACCGACGCGCTCCTTGCGACCTTCCTGGCGCTGGATTATCCGCCCGGCTCCGAGGTGATCACGACGCCGTTTACGTTCATCTCGACCGCAACGTCCGTGCTTCGCGCCGGCCTGCGCCCTGTCTTCGCCGACCTCCCCGTCGACGGCCTGCACCCCGATGCCGCGGCGATCGAGGCGATGATCACGCCGAAAACCCGCGCGGTGCTCGTGGTGCACTTGTTCGGATCGCCCGTTGATCTCGCCGCAATCAGCGCCCTATGCGACGCGCATGGACTCGACCTCATCGAAGACTGCGCCCAGGCGATCGGCGCCCGCACCGACGGCTGTCACGTCGGGTCCATCGGCCGCGCCGGGACGCTCAGCTTCTTCCCGGCGAAAAACCTCGGCGCGCTCGGAGATGGTGGGGCGGTGCTGACCAACGACGAAGAGCTCGCCGCCCGCGTTCGCGCCGTCCGTCAACACGGCTGCGTGGTCAAGTACCGGCACGACCGACTCGGCGGCAACTTCCGGCTCGATGCGCTGCAAGCTGCGATGTTGGGGGTCCTGCTGCCCGCACTTGATGGGTGGCTCGAACAGCGGCGCGCCAACGCCAAGCTCTACGACGTCGCGCTCAGCGGGCTGGCCGACGCCATCGCGCTCCCAAAGCACGTCCAGGGCCACACGTACAACCAATACGTCATCCGTAGCGAGCAGCGCGACGCGATCAAGGCGCGTCTGACGCAAGAGCGCATCGGGTGCGCGATTTACTACCCGTTTGCGCTGCACACGCAGCCAGCCCTCGCCGCAGCGGGTCCCCTCGCGGAATGCCCCAACGCTGTCAGGCGTTGCGATGAAGTCCTGGCCCTGCCGATCGCCCCCGGTCTGCGACCCAACCAGGTTGAACGCATCGCGGCTGTCTTGGCCGATGTCGTCGCCTCGGGCGGTTGATTGTCGGTCAAGACTTGCTAGTTTGCGCGACCCGAAGAGGGCACAGCGATCGCGCCTCGTCAGCGCAAAGACCATCGTCAGCGCGAAGACCATCGCCAGCACAAGGAAACGCCATGAGCCAAGCCACCAACGACACGTTCGTCAACCGCAACAACGCCAAGAAGGACGAGGAAAAAGGCATCGGGATGCTGGTTGAACGCCTCTTCGAGAGCCGCCAAATCCAGCTGTCCGGCCCGGTCGACGACAAGCTCGCGGCCAAGATCGTCGCGCAGCTGCTCGCCCTGGAAGCCGCCGACCCCGACGCGCCGATCACGATGTTCGTCAACTCGCCCGGCGGCAGCGTCAGCGCTGGATTCGCCATCTACGACACGATGCGCTTCATCGGACCGGACGTCCGCTGCGTCTGCGCCGGCCTGACCGCGTCGATCGCCACCATCATCCTGCTCGGTGCCGCCAAGAAGGACCGCATGGCCCTGCCGCACACGCGCCTGCTCATCCACCAGCCGCTCATCGGCTCGACCGTCTACGGCCCGGCCAGCGATCTCGAGATCACGGCCAAAGAGATGATCAAGACGCGTACGCGGCTCAACAGCTTGCTCGCCACCGAGACCGGACAGCCGCTCGAGCGCATCGAAAAAGACACCAACCGCGACTACTGGATGACCGCCGAAGAAGCCGTCGAATACGGCCTGGTCAGCAAAGTCGTCACCAGCCGCGCGGACATTGGCTAGCCGCCAGCAACCAAACGGGCCTCAGCGCCCGGGTTGAACTTTTGCTTCAGCGCGCCGTTCAGACCGGGCTAGCGGCTACATGTCGATGATGATGACGCCGTTGTTGTCGTCGTCGTCGTCGTTGGTTCGATCGTCGCTTGTGCGGTCGTCGATTTCCCAGCGCCCTGAGCGGTCGTTTCGCCCGGGACGTTCGGAGCGATCAGGTCGCGATCGATCGATGGGTTGCCCGTAGGGTAGACCGGGCGCAAAAGGACTCTCGAGATGAGGCTGAATGCGATCGTCGCGTTGTTCGCGCCGACGCAGCTCGTCGATGATGAAGGCTTCAAGCATTACCTACCTCCGCGTGGAGGGTGCGATTGCGGTGCTCGCCATCCGGTCGGACCTTGTGCGGGTCCGGTTGTTTGCCTCTATCGGCCCGGGGGTCGTGGGCCTCTCTCTCCTTTCGTTGGAGCGCCTGTCTGACGCCCCTCCCTTCCTGTATGACGCGTCAGCACCCCAAATGGTTCATTCGAGGGCGCCGTTGCTGTCCAGATCAAGCTAGCACCGGGGTGGGGGGCCCGCAAGTTGACGACCCAAAGGGGATTGGACGCGCGCAGCAAAAACGGCTTCTGTTCGCGCATTTGCACACCGGACCCCAGCAGCCCAGCGACGCCGATTACGCGACAACCGGGTCAAATGGGTGGCAGATCAAAGGCACCCAAGGGCGGCGACGAAGCGCTCGATCTCGGCACTATAGCGGCTGTCATCGCCGGTCGCCGGATGCAACGAAACCGGGCCTGCTGTGCGGACCGCGGTTGACGGCGCGATGCGAGCAGAAACGAGCATGCGGTCGATCGGTTCCTCGCCCGCGCGGTGGGTGACGTGCGAGATGGCCACGTCGCGAAGACCAGCGTCGATCAGACCGTCCACCAGCCGCGTCGACGTCTGTCTTGGATAGATCCACACGCAGACGCCATCGTCGGTCACGCACTTGGATGCGGCGGCCGCGAACTGGGCGATCGTCGCGGTGGATTCGTAGTGCGCGGTGCGCCGTTCGAGGTCCGCCGGTGGAATGCGGCCGGCGGTCGTGAAGAACGGCGGGTTGCAGACAACGAGGGGCGCAGGCGCGATGGCAGGAGCCCCGTCAGCGAGATCGTGCGCGATGATCTCGGCGCGATCGGACAGTCCATTGGCGACAAGATTACGCCGCGCGCGGTCGCGCAACCCCGGCTGGAGCTCCACGAGGGCCAGCGATGCGCCGACGAAGCGACGACCCAACAGGATGGCGACAAGTCCGCTGCCAGCGCCCAGGTCCATGACCCGATCGACCGGTCCGAGCGAGGCGGCGAAGAATGCGAGGAGCATCGAATCGACCGATGTTCGGTAGCCCTTGCGGCCCTGGATCAAGGGGACGCGCCCGCGCAGCAAAATATCGAGCGTCTCGTTTGCGCCCGGGACGGTCTTCACACGAGGCCTTGTTCGCGAAGACACGCCATGATGTCGGCGAGGCCCACCGCGCCCTGGCGGAGCACGCGAGGCTCACCGCGCAAATCCACCAGCGTCGAAGCAAGCCCGCGTGGTTGCGGCCCGCCCTGCACATAACCGTCGAGGCGCGCGGCCAACCTGGCGCTAACGTCACCGGGATCTGTCGCGGGCTCACCGGCGAAATTAAGGCTCGTCGAAACGATACCAGAGCCCAGGTGCCGGCAGATCGCCGCCGCCACCGGATGGGTTTCGACGCGGATCGCGACGGTGGATTCCGAGCTGCAGATCGAAGCGGGCGCCGCGTCGCTTGCGGGCGCGATTACGGTGACAGGTCCGGGCCACGAGGCCGCGAGAACGGCGTCAACGACGGCGTTTGGCCGATACCACGGAGCAAGCTGAAGCTGGGACCCACCGATCGCGATGAACCCGGCCCGGGTCGACGCGCCCTTGATGGCCGCGAGACGCTGCATGGCTCGTTCATGCCGTGGATCGGCGCCGATTCCCCACAATCCGACTGTTGGATGAACGACGAGACCGCCTTGCCGCACAACGGCGGCGGCGTCATCGGGCGAACCGAGGCGAATCAACGAGGTCACGTTCGACCCGCTATACGAGCATCGTTGGTCTGAATTCGAGCACCGCGTCTAGCGCAGCGACATCTCGAATGTAGTTGCACGGCTGCCGAAGTCGCCGGGCGGCAAGAACGCGTGCATGGAGCCGGGCGGAGGCAGATCTTCGAGCGCGATCGTCGACGAGGTGCTGTGCTTGTAGAAGAGGTATCCCGCGGTGCCGACAAGGGCCACACCGACCACGACAAGGCCGCCAGCAACGGCCTGCATGGTGTCGTGGGAGCTCTGCGCATCCTTGGCGTCCTGCAGGTACTTGTTCGCGTCCGGGTTGGCGCACTTCTCTTCGACATTGGGGCACGGGTAGAAGGTCTTCTGACCGTAGGCGAGCGCCATGACCGAGCCGATGCCGAGCGCGACGATGCCGCCCGCGCCGAGGGCGAGGCCGGGCTTGTACGAGTACCACGGCGGATGCGGGCTCTCGCCGCCGCCCATGATGGTCTTGATGACGTGGGTGACAGCGCGCTTGGACAGACCGACCTGGGGGACGCGCGTCGAACTGCTGCGCGTGACGCGATTGTGGCTGACATCGATGAGGTAGGTGACGAGCTTGCGATCCACGACGCCGGTCGCGACGACGAGGTTGACTTCGAGCTTGCGGCCGAGCGCCAGGGCATCGACAGGGACGCGCTGCTTCACCTCGTCGAGATCCTTGTACGCCAGGCCAACGATGCCGTCCTCAAGCACAAGATGGCTCTCCAGCGGCAGGTCGATGTGGATCTTGGTCGTCTTGCCACCATCGATTCGCACGCGGTGCAACATCGAGGTCTGTGACCCCTGGACAAGGTGCAACGAGTACACGCCGGGGATCAGGTCCTTCACCGTCGCCGGCGTCTTGCCGCGCTCAGCGCCGTTGAGAATGATCTTGGCGCCCAGCGGGGTGGACGCAACGTCGACCTTGCCCTTGTCGAGCTTCTGCATGTCGCCGACAACCTTGCGGAAGACCTCGACAACGTCGGGACGGTAGTGATCGGTCGTGATCGGCGCGCTTGGACCGAACGTGGTCACGACGAGGCGGAAAACGTCCTCGGCCTTGTCCTTCTCCTTGGCGAGAATGTGCGCGAAAGCGAGCTGCGCAAGGATGTCGAGGTAGTCCTTGCGCAGCGCATCATCGGCACCGGGGGCGGCGAGCGCGGCGCGGAACTTGCTGCTGGCGGCGTCGAGCGCCTTGATGGCGTTAACCGCGTCGGCCTGGTCGAGGTAGGCGATGCCCTTCTTCTTGGCTTCGGCCAGCGATGTGCGGCGTTCGTCGGTGAGGGCGCGCGGCAGCTGGTCGCTGCTCTTGCCAATTTTATCGATGATCTGCGTGCGCGGCACGAAGATGTAGTCGCCCTTATTCTCGGACTTGAAGACGCGCTCGATCTCGTTGAGGTAATCGACGGTCAAGCTGCTTGAGTCGGGGCCCTCCCGCAGCTCAATGAACGCGATTGTACGCTCCACTTCGCTTTCGGCGGCGGTCGCGACACCGGCAGACAAGGTCGCGGCGGCGAGCAAGCACGCGGTCAACGCGTGGGTAATGGGGGCGCGATACGGGATCATGCGAGCGTCCTGGGCAGCCGTCTTCCGGTCGCGAGTCGTGCGACCCTCGAAAATGGAAAATGACGTGGCGTCACGCGATTCTAAGAGCCCGATAGGCACTGTCAAGGCGGCCAAATGGGGTCACGACCGCGCCGTCTTGCGTTCAGCATGGAAAGCGCCGGGCCCGACAAAGTGAGACTCCTGGCGCGCCTATTCGCACGACTGCGCGGCCTTGGTGGTCTCAGGACCGGTCTCGAGACCCTAATGGGACCCCACGGAGTCGCCGTAAGTAGCTGAAATCATTCGATCGCAGATTGGCACGAGGTTTGCTGTGTCTTCTCGATACCAAACGGGAAGCGCGTAGCCCGCGACGTGTGACGGGCCAAGGAGGTCAGGATGGCAACGACAAGAAGAGGCGCTCGGACGCGATGGCGATGTGCGCTTGGCGCCGTATTCGCGGCGGTTTGCGGATGGACGACGCCCTCCGACGCGGCCGGGATGCCCAAAGCCACGCTCGTGATCAGCGAGATCTTTGCCGATCCGGCCCTCGTCTCGGACGCGGCCGGTGAATTCATCGAGTTCGTCAACCTCACCCCCGGTCCCATCGCGCTCGCCAAGATCCAGATCCAAACGCCATCGGGACGCCTCCTCGCTGTCACGAGCAAACGCAAACACGTCGAATCCGGCGGCGTGGTGGTCGTCCGGCCATCCGCGTCGCGACGACCACGGCGAATGAACAGCGGAGGGTCCGCCTCGCGCCATGTCGAAGGCGTCGCGACCGGAATGCGTCTGCCCAACCGAGCCGGTCGAGTCGCCTTGCTATGGCGCGGGCGCGTCGTCGATGTCGCCCAGTGGTGGCCGCGCTGGCCATGGCCCAAGCCGCGCGCCGGGCGATCGTTGAGCCGCGTCAGTCCCGCTGCCGACGGTCGCTACGGCCGAAGCTGGCGCCACGAAACCAAGCCCCTGCGCGTCGTCGAGCGAGCAAGCCCGGGCGCGCACCGATGGTCCTGCAAACAGCTGCGGAAAGCTGGCGTGAACCAGTGCCCTCAGTGATTGCTGTGAACCGGGCCCTCAATGAACCGGGCGGACGAGCCGTGAGATGCGCCGGCTCCACGACTCGAGCCGAGCCTGGGCGCCGTCATCGTCGGCAGGAGGCTGCTGAACCTGGAGGTTTCCGCGGGTCAACGCGTCGACAAGTCTCAGCACCTCGTCGGCGTCGCTGCCAACGTCGCAGGGATGCATGCGCCACCAGGCACCGGCGTCGCTCAGCGCATCGTGCAACGACCGAAACGGACCGGCCGACCGGTTGCACGCCGCGCGGGCCTCGGGCCACTCGTCTTCCTCGAGCAGCTCCCACAGCCACGAGTTGGAGCGACGCCAATACAAGCGAACCTCCCCGCCACTTGCGCTGATTTGCACGCCGCCGCCCTCAAACGCCAACCCCAGCACGAGCTTGCGCTCGCCCAGCAGCGGCTCGACGGCCGAGATTATCGCGGCGTCTCGTTTCCTCCCGACGACGGTCCGCGAACGCCCGACCAGCTGCCTTGCCTCCGACACCGGGACCCACGCGACCGCCGCCGTTTCACGGTCTCGCATCTCCGTCACACGGACCACGCGCATGACGAACATGCGCGTATCGGACGTATCCCCGACAAACCAGCCGGGCAGAGGCGCCACAATCTCGGCGATCACGCCCGTCTCTTCGGCCACTTCGCGCATCGCGGCGCTTTGCGGGGTCTCGCCAGGCTCGGCGCGTCCCTTCGCGAACGTCCAGGCGTATCCGCCATAGCCACCGGTCGGCGCTCGCAGCAGCAGGTTGCCGTCCCCATCGAGGACCACACCACCGTAGGCACGCGCCACGCCAGCACGTGGAGATGGATTCCAGCTCGTCATTCGTCGCTCCGTTCAAAGTCCGGGGCGAGAGAGTTCGCGCCGACCGTGTGTGACACATTGCCCCGAGCAGGCGACAATCCCTGTCGCATTGCCCGCGCCGGGTGAGCCCGGAGAACACGGGTTTGCCGATACCCGGACCCAAAGGAGGCCGCGATGTGCCGCAACATCAAGACGCTGTTCAACTTCGAGCCGCCCGCGAGCGACGACGAGCTACACGCCGCCTCGCTGCAGTTCGTGCGCAAGATCAGCGGCTTCACCAAGCCATCCCAGGCCAACGAAGCCGCGTTCGACGCCGCGATCATCGAGATCCAAGACGTCGCCCGCCGCCTGATGGACTCGCTGGTCACCAACGCACCCGCGAAAAACCGCGAGATCGAGGCCGCGAAAGCCCGCGAACGCAACCGCAAACGCTTCGGGCGCGCGTGATGGAAAAGCGCCAGAGCTCGATCTAACGGGCGATCGCGGCTCGGACGGCTTGATATAGCCACTCGGGGTCAGGACGCGTCCTTGGGGCGTTAGCGGCCTGCTGTGGGCATTTTGGTGTTCGGAGAGGGGCGAATTCGGCGCTCGCGGGCGGGAAAACGTGAAAACGGGGTTGGAAGCGGTCCGGCGCCAATTTCGACCCAAAAAGACAGAAACCGCCCGAAGGCGGTCTCGTAACTCGTCGTAATTAGGGGTGGCTGGGGAGGGACTTGAACCCTCGACCTAACGATTATGAGTCGTCGACTTTGGTGTTTCTGGGCGTTTCACGCCGTTCCGAAGGCTCGCCCGTCCCATGATCAACTGATTGAAAAAACACCGGAAATCGTCTCACCATGTTCCGTGCCGTTTCATCCCTAGCAGCACCTAAAACTCAAGCCAAACTCAAGCCACGGTGGTATGGTGCCGACGAAACGACCCCGAGAGCGGGTCTGCCGGAGGCCAACGACATGCGCTTCACCGCCAAGTACATCGAGAACCTGAAGCCCGCCGACAAGCGGTTCGTTAAGTACGAGGACAATGCTCGCGGTCGCGGGTCGCTGGGCATCCGCGTCAACCCCAGCGGTACCAAGTCGTGGGTCCACATGTACTACGTCAACGGCAAGGTGCGGATGTCGACCCTCGGGCGCTACCCGCGGATGTCTGTGGCCGAAGCGCACGAGGTCTACGCTCGGCTGGCCCGAGAAGTGGCGGAAGGCGGAGACCCGTCGCGCGACATCGTCATCGAGAACGTCCGCCGCCGCGAAGCGCCGCGAGTCGAGGACCTGGCCGCGATCTACATCGAGAAGTGGGCCAAGCCGCGGAAGCGGAGCTGGAAACAGGACCAGTCGATGATCAAGCGCGACGTGCTGCCGACCATCGGGCACCTGCGCGTCGAGGATGTGAAGCGGAGGGACATCATCGACCTGCTCGACCGGGTCGTGGCGCGCGGCGCGGCGATTCAGGCCAACCGCGTGTTGGCGTTGGTCCGGAAGATGTTCAACTTCGGCATCGGGCGCGACTTGGTCGAACACAACCCGTGCGCACAGGTGCAGAAACCGGCGCGAGAGAATCGGCGCGAGCGTGTGTTGAACGATGTCGAGTTGCGCATCCTGCTGGCGAAGATCCCCGAGTGTCAGATGTGGAGGCCCACGCAGCTCGCGTTGTTGTTCTTGCTGCTGACGGCGCAGCGACCCGGTGAGGTGGTCGGTGCGCGGTGGGAGGAGATGGACCTGGCCGGCGGCTGGTGGACGATTCCGGGGTCGCGGGCAAAGAACAGGCTGAGCCACCGCGTGCCGCTGTCGCCGCAGGCGTTGGCGTTGTTGGAAGAGGCGAGGGGGTTCGACCGTGAGACTGGGGCGGTATTCCCGTCGCGGATCGGTGGGGGCGCGATGGTTCACTCTGTGCTGTCGACGGCGTTGCGGCGGAGTCGGCCGGTGATTGGGATTGCGCACTTCACGGCGCATGATCTGCGACGGACTGCTGCGTCGCACATGACCAGTTTGGGCGTGTCGCGGTTGGTGGTGAGCAAGTTGTTGAACCACGTCGAGAGCGGTGTGACCGCTGTGTATGACCGGCACAGCTACGACCAAGAGAAGCGGAGGGGCCTCGAGTTGTGGGGACAACGTGTCGCAGAGCTTGGGTTCGACGCAAACTTCGCACCGCACGCTGTGAATGCGCGAGCAAGCCGATCAGGAATCGAGGCGACAAATGCGGCGCTCGCTCCCTAATAGGCG
>Ga0209992_10000806_pt1 | contig 38482 bp, 29 predicted proteins | sample 2SBtaG_2_FD_182564 | JGI IMG/M metagenome (GOLD analysis project Ga0209992, IMG submission 182564) | Deep subsurface microbial communities from Kolumbo volcano to uncover new lineages of life (NeLLi) - 2SBTROV12_ACTIVE470 metaG (SPAdes)... | ecosystem: Environmental > Aquatic > Marine >...
GAGCGAGGTTTTAATAAAATGCGAAAGATTGACGCAGGATTATTGTTTGTCTTCAAGGCGTAGCAACAGGCGCATAGCAGGGCTACGCAACTGTTGCTACAACGCAGAAGACGGACAATAAGACCAGTCAGGATTCGTATATTATTGAATCCTCTCTCCTAATCTAATTACCTGAAAATAAAAGACATTGACTCTGAAGAAGAAGGGTATATGTGGCCCGTTACTCACCCAAAAAAAAGCATGATTAGGTATCGTTAATGATACTAATCGCAATGATCGGACAATCAATACCCACTATTTCACCACAGGCTCGATAGCCTCGGACAACCCTGCACCTGCATTACTCCGCCAAACCAAACCGAAATATTCATGAATACAGACACCTTATACTCCATTCAACCCAACCAGGATTATCGAACATTAACCACACAAAACCTAAATGACGACATTGTCAATTATTACGACACTTGCTATTGGGATTATCTATTCGCCTGGGCCAACACAAAAAATCTGGCATTACACTATGGATACTGGGATACCCACACTAAAAACCACAGTGAATCTCTATTGAATATGAATAAAGTACTGGCGGAATCCATTCAAATTAGTGGCTCAGATTACATATTGGATGCTGGTTGCGGACTTGGGGGCAGTGCAATCTGGTTAGCAGAAACTTACGGAGCTCAGGTATTAGGTATTACTCTCAGCAAACGTCAGGCCGAACATGCAACTAAATTCGCGGCCAGACGCGGTGTTTCTGATCGAGTTAAATTCGAGGCTGCAGATTTCTGCCAAACCCCGTTTGAAGATGCATCGTTTGACGTCGTATGGGGACTGGAAAGTGTCTGTTACGCGATAAGAAAACAGGATTTTATAAAAGAGGCATACCGCCTTCTACGAGCCGACGGTCGACTGGTGATTGCTGACGGCTTGCGAAATAAAAGTCAGTTCACTGCAAAAGAATGGAAACTAGTCGTCACCTGTCTAAACGGATGGTCAGTTCCAAACCTCGCAACTCCGAATGAATTGCTGGAATACATTACGGATTCTGGTTTCAACGACATAAAATACCGGGATATTTCCAAAAACACTCTGCCATCAGCAAAGCACATGCATCGAACTGCGCTAATCAGCTATCCTTTACAAAAATTATCCAGGTTGTTGGGCCTACGCACAGAAGTACAAGACGCGAATTTTCTCACAGGGCTGCACCAATACTCACTGATGCGTGATGGAATTTCCGGGTACGGTTTACTCACCGGCGTAAAATAAACGATCCCAGAATAATTAAAAAACTTTGTCCTAATACAAAACCAACAATGGTTCCCCCGCTAATCTTCTAAATCACAGAAGACTAGCGGGACTCCACGGCAGAAAAACCAATCCTGCAACAGACTGCCTACAAAAGGCAGAAACCAAAATATTAGCTTCTAGCGCGCGCCTTTACCGTCGCCTGCTGGGCCGTAAAGATCAGACATACGTCCATATTCACCATCATTTGGCTTTTGGCTATCGCCGTCAGTAGAGTTACCACAACCAACAACACCAACGAATACTCCAGCAACCAGAACCATTGCAAACATCTGCATTAACTTTTTCATATTTTCCTCCTCAAAACTACCTTCTAATTATAAAAAACCCACAAAATGCGTGAGATTCCTAAATACAAAACTTGTCAAAATTAAGGATGATAATTAAGAATTTAATCGCATTTGCGAGCCTATTCTAGCCTATCACGTTACCAGGCTCAAGCCCAAACAGGCGCTGAAGCCAGCTTACTGAGTTTTCTTGTTTTTTTGACAATTCGTTCCTATCTATACACAGCAACAGTTATCAGACTAAATATTCAAAACCCGCCTACCATAGTAAAAAACGTAACAATATAAAGGTTTCAATAAATGCAAGCAGAAAATTCACCCAGCAAGAATCCACGCTTAACAAATCGGCTCCAATCACTGTACGGGACACTTTACATAGAAGACTCGAAATGTTCAAGGCTGAACTCCACCAACCATTTCAGAACACGATTACCAGGTACTGAATATACTGAATATATTTGATCGTGTTAAACTGTGCAAATCAAAACAACAACAATTATGGTTCGCTGCAATGCCGCGTTGAATCTGGAGACATGGTATGAAAATCCTACTGGTTTACCCTGAAATGCCCTATTCATTCTGGTCTATGGATCATTTAATGAAAATGTACGGGAAAAAATATAGCTACCCGCCGCTGGGATTATTAACCGTTGCAGCCATGCTACCCGAAACATGGGATAAACGCCTGATTGACCTGAACGTAGGCGATCCATTGACTGACAGTGATCTGAAATGGGCCGATTACGTTATGGTCAGCGCAATGAACGTACAAGAACCCTCCTGCAAAGAAATATTCGCTCGCTGTAAACAATCAGGAAGCAAGGTAATCGCTGGTGGCCCACTGTTTACCCATGAATTTTCCAGATTCTCCAGTGTAGACCATTTTATATTGAACGAAGCGGAACTCACACTGCCAAGATTTCTTTCAGACCTGGAACAGGGTAATCCAAAAAAGGTTTATGGCACACCCGACATGGCTAATGTTCATGAAACACCTCTACCGCTATGGGAATTAGCTGACCTAAAAAAATATGCCTACGCTGTTGTCCAGTATTCTCGCGGATGCCCATATATGTGTGATTTCTGTGATGTCACTGCATTGTTTGGCAGAAAACCAAGAACTAAGACGGCTCAGCAAATGATCGCGGAACTTGAAGCATTTGGTGATATTGACCAATATGGCATGGTGGTGTTTGCAGATGACAATCTTATGGGGAACAAAAAGTTCCTCAAGTCAGAATTGCTACCGGCCCTGATCGAATGGCGAAAACAAAACAGGGTCGTGGTCACTTTTGCAACCCAAATAACAATTAACCTGGCGGATGATGCCGAGCTGATGGATCTGATGTTAGAAGCTGGATTTCAGAATATTTTTATCGGCATTGAAACTCCGGATGATGAGGGTCTGGAAGCCTGCAAAAAATCCCAAAACCGCAGACGTGACATGTTGGATAACGTACGTCTTCTGCACAATGCCGGCTTTGTTATTACAGCGGGATTTATCGTCGGATTTGATACCGATACACCATCAATTTTTCAGCGGCAAATCGATTTTATCCAGGACAGCGGGATTGTCATTTCCGGAGTCAGTGTCTTAAAAGCTCCACCAGGAACCGAGCTGTATACCCGAATGAAACGAGAAAACCGCCTGATTGAAGCCTTCAATTTTCATGAAAGTGAAACCAATATCGTCCCACTTATGGATCCTGAAATATTACGAGACGGATATCTGCATGTTCTCAAAACCATCTATAACCCGGAAAATATTTATAAACGCACACAAAACTTGCTGAATGATTTCCGTAATTCGGCTAAACCTTCCAGCGGTGGAATTTTAGACATCAAACTGAGTGTCCTCGCCCGTTACAGCGTAATAGCCCTGAGGTGTATTTATTTTCTCGGTATAAAAGGTGAACATAGAAAAAAATTCTGGCAGCTCGTCGCCTGGACTCTGAAAAACCATCCACAAAAAGTCGATGTAGCTCTCGGATTTGGCGTCTGGATGTACGACCTGGGGAAAATATACGAAAATCATATCGCCTTAGGCCACTATGACTCTCATATCGCTAAAATCGCGCCTCGCAAAGATGCCGAAGAACCCATACTGGAAAGTGTTTAACCCTTCATCACCGATGATTAGGACGATTCTTTCCCACTAGCATCACCGTGTATGCAGGAATTCTTAACCGTCACCCAGGCGGATCATAGGATTTCTCCTGCATGTAGCAATCATACCGGCGCAGCCTCAACCTCAATTTTTCCCAATGAAACGATATTACATCGGTCTTTGCGTCTCTACTCATGATGCTGCAGTCTCTATTGTCGATACGCAAGGAAACATACTTTTTGCTGAAGCAACAGAACGCTTTCTGCAATACAAAAGAGCGCCTAACTGTGAACCTGATAATGAACGACTCGTTTCATTACTGAAGCAATACTGTGATGCGGATGCAGAATATGTCGTTGCAATAAACTGGCGCAAAGCAACAACAATCTCAGCTAAACTGTTAACCCAGTCAGGCATCACTTCACCGAAAACGATATTTAAATCCCCAAACAGAGAGGTAAAGTTCAATACCCCATTCTCTCTTAAAACCAAAATGACCAATGCCTGCGCATCATCAATGTTTGACAAACTGGCAGTAGGATTCAGTTACGCGCTGCAAACCGCTTTTGGCAATTGCAAGAAATCTATTCGCTTTTTCCCGCATCACCTCTGTCACGCTGCAATTGCCTGCTATTCCAGCCCTTATAAAGAGGCGACTTGTATGATCGTCGACGGCGCGGGAGACTTTGGATCGTTTGCCTTCTTTCAATTTCATGAAGGAACACTAAAGCTACTGAAAGAACAAAAAGGGTTCACCAGCCTTGGAAGGTTCTACGCAGATATAACCTGGCTGTGTGGATTTAATCCAGACAAAGGAGAAGAGTGGAAAGTTATGGGTTTTGCGCCCTATGGCCAATTGCACAACCCTAGTTTTTCATTATTAACATCGCTTTTCAGCTACTCTGGTTACCAGATTAACAGCGCCTCCAGTAAACGTTATTCGCAGATTTTAAAAGAAATAGACTCATGGCTGAAAAATGGACAGTTACTCCATGCCGACTTGGCCTTCACTGCCCAAAAAGTATTTACTGACACTCTGGTTAAAGCCTTAAATATTTTTCATGAAAGTGCACCATCTGAAAATCTCACAATGGCCGGGGGTTGTATGTTGAATTCTTCAACAGCAGGACTTATTGTAGAGAACACCCCATTTGATAATCTTTTTATCCCGTGCGCACCGGCAGACGATGGAACCTCACTCGGTGCGGCACTCCTCGCATTCCATGAAGATCATCCGAATTGCGGCTCCACAAATAATCAATCGGCCTATCTTGGCTCTGAAATTCCTTGCAAACAACTTGACCGATTTGTTCAGCTATCAAAAAACCCGAATATTATTCACTGCTCAAAAGACATACATATTCAAACCGCGAAGCTATTAAGTCAGGGAAAACTGGTTGGCTGGGTTCAAGGCCGTGCAGAGTTCGGCCCTCGCTCCCTGGGAAACCGATCTATTCTTGCAGACCCAAGATCAGCGGACATGAAAGACAAGATTAATTCACTGGTCAAATTTCGTGAAGAATTTCGACCGTTTGCACCCTCTATTCTGCATGAACATGGTGATGAATATTTTGAAAATTACCAGGAATCCAGGTATATGGAAAGAACTTTGCAATTTAAACAAGAGGTTTTCGACAAGGTTCCAGCTGTTGTCCACATTAACGGATCCGGCCGTCTGCAAACTGTTAAATCAGAATGGAATAAACGATTCTACGACCTTATCACCGCGTTTTATTCCCTGACGGATGTACCTATCCTGTTAAACACAAGTTTTAATGTCATGGGGAAACCCATTATTCACACTATTGAGGACGCCGTGAGTGTATTTTACACCACCGGATTGGATGCTTTGGTAATCAATGACTATATAATCGAAAAATAAAAGGCTAGAATGCAGCTTTAAAAAATACCGATTTCTTCTTAAATGCTTATAAAAATGAATTCAAATGCTTTCGCCATCTCTTTGATTCTTATTACTCTATCGCTTGCAGGTTGCGATATCAGTAACACAGATTCGACAAAGCCCAAATTGGCCTCTACTGAAAATACCACCTCTGCCAAAACTGATCGTTTCAATGGCACCTGGAAGGTACTCGGACGCACCGGAAATGAAGATGGCAGCAACGAACCCATTTGTGGTAACGAAACAGCAATTGGCACCGCAACGATTTCCGGCAACAAAATTACCGGTAACGTCAAAAACAAATCCGGATTCGAATACACGGTTGAAGGAACAGTAGACAATCAAGGCAAAGTAGATGCCATGCTGATCTATTCCGGATATGACGCAGCGGAGCTCATGGGAACATTTTCAGACAACACTGCCAAAGGATCATGGAGTGATGCCGTAAATGCCTGCCCCGGAGTCTGGACGGCTACAAAGATACCGGAAGTCTCCGAGTTGCCGACAATATCCAAAGATGAAAAAGCTGAGAATACATCGAATAATGGCTAATTCAATACCAATCTGAAAGTCACAAATTCAGTCATCTTCCCTTCAAAATGGACCCTCGGAATAACTCTCTAAACTCCCTCAACGAGGAAAAAACTACCACTTTGATTCGACGAATTGAAAAAGGTTTATTCTCTACAACTGGGAAATCTTTTTTCGAGGGACTTGCCGGGAGCCTGCATACCCTCTTAGGCACCGATTATGTTCTTATCTGCGAGCCTATAACAACAAAAAACGGCACCAGAACAGCACGTTCAATTGTTTTTTTTGACACGAAGGGACCACAATCCGAGATTTGTTTCGAACTCGATAATACACCCTGCGAGAAAGTAATTGATGAGGATGAATATTATTGTGAATCCGACGTTGCGAAGCAATTTCCAGAATTTCCAGTTTTAACAGAATGGGGTATAAACAGCTATTATGGCCTGGCAATTAAAAATACGTCCGGCCATACACAGGGGCACTTTGCGTTACTATTTAAGCAACCATTGATACACGTACAGTCGCTACGACAGATACTACAAGCATTCATACCGCGAGTGAGTACTGAACTGGAACAATTCCAGGCGGATTTTACACTGACGCAATATAAACATATTGTTTCAGCCACGTCCGATATGTTGGCCTATATATCTACAGATTTTATCTACAAAGTGGTCAACCCGGCTTATTGTCATACTTTCGGCAAAACACCGGATGAATTACTTGGACAATCGCCGATTGTGATCTTCGGTGAGGAAGCATTTAATAACATTATAAAACCAAATCTGGTCAAATCCCTTAACGGAAAAAAAATAACCAATATTGTTAAGGTTTCCCTGCCCGACGGTGAACAACGTTTTTTAAAAGCAAAAATAGCGCCTGTCTATCGTGCAAATGGAAAGATTTCTGGTGCAGTCGTCTGCGCCACGGATATCACTGACATAAAAAAGTCAGAGCAAGAACAGAAACTAAAAGCTAATATCCTGGAAGGACTGGCAAAAGGAGAAACAATTAAGAATCTTTTGACACAAATAACTTCGGTCGTCGATGAACTAGGCAAGGATCTGATCTGCTCAATTTTACTGCTTGATCCAGCCACCAATCGACTTCGACTTGGCGCAGCACCCGGCTTACCTGATGAATACAATCAAGCCATCGATAACTTGTTGATTGGGGATGGCGTAGGATCGTGTGGTACGTCAGCATTTACCGGAAAACGGGTGATTGTCTCTGACATTAGTACCCATCCATATTGGTCGAAATCTCTCTCGGTAGCAAAAATCGCCAATGTAAAGGCGTGTTGGTCAGAACCGATATTTTCATCTAAAGGTCTCATTCTTGGCACATTCGCACTGTATTACAGAACAATCCGAGAACCCAGTGAGCATGAACTTAATCTCCTCACTTCCTTCGCTCCACTGGCCGCTATTGTGATTGAACGGCACCGCGAAAAAACGGAAAGAGAGAAACTTGAAACTCAGCTTCGACAAGCACAAAAAATGGAAGCCATCGGTCAGTTAACCGGCGGTATCGCACACGATTTTAACAATATCCTGGGTAGTATCCTGGGCTTCTCTAACCTGGCTAAAACCCTATTCTCAGATCACCCAAACGAAAAGCTGGATTTATATTTAAGTGAAATCATACATGCAGGCGAGCGTGCTCGTGATTTAGTGAACCAAATGCTCACATACAGCCGCTCAGGTCTTAATACACCCATTCCATTGGCGATAAACCCAACCGTTGGAAACGCATTAGTGTTATTGAGGCCAATGCTACCCTCATTAATTGATTTCAATGTAGCGTTTAATGATGGCGAATTGTTCATATACGCAGATCCGGGACAAATAGAACAAGTCATTGTCAATTTATGTATAAACGCCCGAGATGCAATTGAAGAGACTGGCGATATTGATATCACAGTACACAAACTTGAAGTAAATAAACATTTTTGCTCATCTTGCCACGCCCATTTCGAAGGATCCTTTGTGCAACTATCCATTCACGATAACGGCGAAGGCATTTCACATGAACATCTGGATAAAATATTTGACCCCTTTTTCAGCACCAAAGATATTGGCAAGGGATCTGGTATGGGGCTCTCAATGGTTCATGGTATCGTCCATGAATACGCCGGTCACGTCCGGGTAGAGTCCAGCAAGAATGAAGGAACAACTGTATCATTATTATTTCCAGTTTATCATCAACCGGAATCGACTCCACCGCGACCCATTATCACGGACAATTGGCCACCACCAACCAATAAATCAATTCGCATTCTTATCGTAGACGATGAAGAATCTTTAGTTCTATTGCACAAAGAAATACTGAGTAATGCTGGATTCAGGGTAACTCATGCGAATAGTGGGAAAAATGCTCTGCAACGCATTATTGAAGAACCGGATACCATTGACCTGCTAATTACCGATATGACTATGCCAAAGATGTCCGGCATGGAGCTAACCCGAGCCGTTCATGCAATTCACCCAAACATTCCGGTCATAATGTGCAGCGGATTCCCAATCCAAACAGATCGCATGAACGAACCTGGAATCCGAAAATACCTGCACAAACCTGTTGCCACAGCCGAATTAATATCCGCTATCTCCGAAATTTTTGAACACTCTGAAGAATAGTTTTCGAATACCTCTACAGCTACATTTTTCTATATTTTCCAAAGGTCCAGTGCAGAGCCATTCCCCCAGGAAGCCCAGCAGCCGATTGATGAATTTTCGGTAATACCTGATAAGTCATCAGCACATTTATGATCTTTTCGCGCAATTCGCGATTTGAAATTTCACCGACATTGCGCTGATTTGCCGGCAGTAATGCCAAAGCGATCAACTCAGCATCCGTAATAACAGAAAGCTTCACCCAGCTCTCGCCGTCAAACCCTTGCCTGAACGCTCTTTCCATCGCACTAACATCCGTCGCTTCAGGTAAAATTTGTTTTTTTGCGCGACACGCTGCATCCATTCTTGCTCTAGAGTCCAGGGCACTTTGCAGAGCTATAGTTTCATCCAATATCTGCTCAACCTGATCACGCTGATTGAGCGACACATTGCCAATAATCTCATCTTTCTTACTCGGTTTATCGAATAATTGCTGTAATTCTTTTCGTAAAAGTCGGTTTCCGGTATGAATCAAATTAGAACGAGGTAACGTAGGCGGCGTATCCGGTGTATTCCATAAGACGACACCCCGTCGACGTAGCACTTGAGAAAAACTATCTGCCAATAATGGAAATGCCGCAGGCGGCACCAGATGAAATACCATACTGGCAAAGATCAAGTCTACTGATGCCTGTGGAAAAATATCTTCTAACCTGCGAATTTTTCCGGATATTTTATCCTTTAGTGAAAAAAATGAAACAAAGGAATATTGCTTCATCAAATCGTAACCTTTAGCAAACCAACCAGAAGGAAAATCGCAAACCAATAAACGAAATTCAACGCCAGCATGAGAAAATAATTCGAGGAGACCCTTATCCTCCAGGGCCTTTATTAACTCCAATGTAACCAGACCAGTACCGACCCCGTAGTCGACCAGAGTAATTTCCCTGCACTCCACACGTCCTGTATTTATCTCATCCCATCTCGACTCTATCGACAATAAAATTTCAGAAACCAATAACCCTGTACTATAACAACACCAGCGAGTAGGCCTGGAAATATCTCCTCCCCGATATAAAAGTTCATGCAAAGCTTTACCATCTTCACTATCCTCGCTTCCATCCGGGATCCACTCCGAATCCGACGAACACTGCAACTGACGAGCAACACCCACAGGTTTGGTTAAATTTGTCTTGAAATGATTGAGACTGATAGCAACAAAAGGTAATCGAGAAGGATACAGCATCTGCCGATAAATAACTGACCGCAAACCAGCATTTTCTGCCTGCTCTATAAATGCCTCGAAATCCACCGGATATTGATTGGAATAACCATGATAAGTATCAAACGCTGTGGCGTGCGTTCTGCCGAGATGTTCACTGGCAACCTCTGGGTTAACGTTGTGCGCCTCCAGAATAATCAAACCGTGTTTATGAATATACGGCACCCATTTTCTCAAGTGTTCACACAGGCTTTGTTCCATTTCATGATTTGCTATCGCATGACCGTCCTGATCAGCATAGGCTCCAGTAGATTGGCTGCTAAAACAGGAAACCGCATCTACTGGTGGCTGATAAGGGCGATTATGATCAATAAACGCTCTAACGTGGAGACCTTCCCGAATATCAATATCGTGTTCTTTAAGTTGTTCAGAAAATAATCCCGGATCTCCCACATCTCCAAATATAACCAAATTGGGTATACCCGCCTGATCCAGATTTTCCCGCACAACGGTCTGCGCAGCATGATTGTAGTCGGCACCTATCATCAACAATGGATACTTAGCCAAAGCCTGACCTCGTTTTGTTTTGGCTTTGATTACCTGGTAGATGCGTTTCAGCCACTCACCGTCTCCACATCCCATATCGGCGACAAACTTTGGCTGATTCTGAAGCGGTAACTGATTAAAAAGATCGATAATAATGGCCTCGGAATCTTCAAAATAACGCCGATGCGCTACACCGCTTGCAAGTACATTTATAACCCGATCAACATGTTTTTCCTCACTCCCTGGCTCTACATGTGTTACATTTTTACTGGAATTAAATATTAATTTTTCAAGATTGCAAAACATTGGAAAATAGGAACCCGTCAAACCGTAGTGCAGAGAAAAGTCCCCAGCCAGCTTACCAAGCTCGGTAAACCTCCATTTTGACCCTGTATTAGTCACCCAGCCAAAATGCTGTAATAACTGCAAGCCCACTTCAACATTCTGTCTGGAGCCAAACATCTTATTCAGAGGAACATGGTCTCCTTCCAGTAACCCATGAACCTTTGCTGCAATCATAAACGGCGCAATCAACATACCGTCCAAATGATGAGCAATCATCTCAAACAAGTCTGATTCAACCGATGAATCATCGCATTTCGGTAGAGGCCAATTATGCATACACTCATCAACCAGCCCAGCATAAAGTCTGAAATTCTCTGAATCCTGATACGCTGGATCAAACAGATATTTTTCCAACGGTATGCCTGAATAAATAAACTCCGCAACTCGACTGTACAATCCAAACGCCTGAGATGCCTGCTCTCCCAGCCAGGTTATTCTGAAGCGCATTTCATCGCTGGCAGATACACCAATTCGTTCAATCCAACCTTGAAGAGCCAAACATCTAAGCGCCACATGCAAATATCCGCTATTAAATACGTGGTTCTGGCGCAATTCAGCCATTGAAATATCTTTTTGCTGATAAAGCCGATCCAGAATGCCCCCATTCCTCAAAGCCAGAATGGTTGCGCCCACCACGATACCGTCATGATGCAAAAATAATTTGCGCAGCAAATCTGCAGATACATCAGTAATACTGATTCTACATTCTGAATTTTCAGTCATGGAGTCCAGGCGACTATTCATAGACGAGCAACCTCGTTTGTTCGAAATACTTGTGTTACAGCTTGCATAATGGGTTAATAGTACTTGGCGTATGTAAGAGGATTAAGCCTACTATAACAAACACGGCTTTTAGCCCATTTTACCGATTAAAATGGTTAAAGATACCTGGCTACAGATCTATTGATAGAAAATAGTGATTTAAGAATAACTTCCCCTCGCGACAAGCTCTTTTCCCGAATAATCCGTCAGGATCGTTCAACGTGTACAAATCAATCAGTGCCTTGTAACTTTAACTGAATAAACCAATTTAAAATATTATTTCTGTGACATGAACACTCGTTTCCCCCTCTACCTGATCATCGCACTATTTAGCGCTTCAATTGGCGCAGTTTTAGACTTTTACCTGAATAATCACGAGACACAAATAAGCGGCCGGGTCGTGCCAAATTTTGCCCTGTTGGACCACAAGGGCAAGTTCCACAAACTATACGATTACGCCACGAGCAAAGCGATAATACTGCAAACAGTTGCCAGCAATTGCTCATCGACGAAAAAAGTAATTACTCAACTTAATGCATTGCAAAAACAGCATGTGGGCAACAACATCAAAATTTTCCTTATCAACACCGCCCCGAATGAGGCGACTGACAATCTGGTGGCCAAACTCGCTGACTCGGATATCCCACTTCTTATGGATGATAGTCAACTGGTCCTGGAGAGCCTGGGTATTACCCGGACAGGTGAAGCCGTAGTCATAAACCCACAAACCTGGTCAATTCGCTATCGAGGCCCAATTGATAATGGTATTGATACCCAGTCCGAGCAGCCAAAAAATAACCGACAATACTTAAGAAACGCAATTAATTCTGTAATCAACGACACTAGCCTTAAAGCCTTCGAACATTTCACAGTAGGATGCCCGATTAATTATATTGGAAACCGGGCAACACAAGCGGCAATTTCATATTCAGATGACCTTGCACCCATATTGCAAAAAAAATGTGTCCAGTGCCATCAAAAAGGTGGGATTGGCCCATGGGCAATGGAGGAATATGCGAACATTAAAACCTGGTCAGAAAATATTCGTAACGCGATCATGATGAAGACCATGCCACCCTGGCACGCAGATCCAGCCGTTGGGCAATTTTCGCATAGCCGCGCACTAAGCATCGAAGAACAACAAACACTGATCCACTGGATCGATTCCGGATCACCACGAGGCGATAAACCGGATCCATTACTGAATACAAAAAAAGAATCAATTGCTGAATGGCCATTGGGAAAACCGGATCTGATCATAAAAGTGCCTAGCTTCAAAATTCCGGCAACAGGTAGACTGGCCTATCAATACGCCAGGTTTCCAGTACCTGTTTCCGAAGATACCTGGGTTAGAGCCGTACATATGAAGCCGAGCAATCGCGCTGCCACTCATCATATCTTTGCCTTCGTTGAATACCCGGAAACGCTTAAACACCAACAACCTGTTTGGGCGGAAGGTGCCAACGGATATTTTGCTGCCTACGTCCCTGGATACCCGATATTTCCATTTCCTGACAATTCCGGCCGATTCCTGCCAAAAGGATCAGAAATCGTTTTTCAACGACACTATCTGACTCTGGGATATCCGAGCGAAGACAATCTTGAACTAGGCCTGTATTTTCACAAAAGCCCGCCAGAAATGGAATATAGCATAGCCACTGCAATAAATATGAAACTCAAAATCCCGGCACATGCGGCCTCACACAAAGAAACTGCAGAAATTATTATCCAGAAACCCGCACAAATACATGCTATTTACCCACATATGCACTATCGCGGTAAAAGCATACGATTCACCGCCCACACTCCGGATGGAAATCAACAACCGTTACTGTCGGTACCCAACTATAATTTTCATTGGCAAACTTCGTATCAGTTAGCACAACCGCAAAGCGTCCCTGTCGGCACCAAGATATCGGTTGAAGCAATATTCGATAATTCAATTCTTAATCCAGCCAATCCCGACCCTGGAAAAGCAGTCGGCTGGGGTCCACTCAGCGACAATGAAATGCTGGTTGGATATATTATGATGACGTCGAAGATTGAGGGAGCTGATAAAAAGGTTAGCGAGAGGTTAGGTCAATAGCTGTTTCCACTAGCTGCGCAAGAAATCAGCATCCAGAATCAGTCCGGTTTTTTCACGAATCAGCGGCTCCTGTTGTTTAGTCTTATGTCCTTCCCACACTAACTATGATCAATGCTTTTCTTTGCGATCTCATACACATCTTTGGACAAATTCTCGACATTCAATATTCGGTTCAATTGGTTTTTCATTAATTCCTGTCTTTGCTCGTCATATCTTCGCCACTGAGTAAATGCGCTCATCATTCGGGAAGCCACTTGAGGATTAATACCATTAAGCTGAATTACATGATCCGCTAGAAATTGATAACCCCGGCCGTCAATCGAATGAAACTGCGTTGGGTTGGATTGTGAAAATGCGCCTATTAATGAGCGGACTCGATTCGGATTACCAATATCGAATGCAATATGACCTCTAAGCGCCAATAATGTCTGCATATTTCCATAGCTTGAGCTGGTCGCCTGCAATGAAAACCATTTATCTATCACCAGGGGTTCATTTTTCCACTGAGAATAAAAATCAGCTACGAATTGGTCGCGACCTGGATTACAGCTGTTAATAATACAACTCAAAGCAGAAATTTGATCGGTCATATTGTTCGCATCTCGATATTGTTTCTCACACAGCGAATAATCACCATCATCATTCAACTCATTCAAAAAATCCAAACAAGTATTCTTCAAACGCCTTTGGCCTGCCGCTTCAACCCCTGTTCCAATAGATTTTCCGACATGGTTTTCTAAATACAAATCAAGAAGCGCTTTCTTAAAAACAACGACTAATTCCTTCTTAACCCATTGTCTTGCCTCATGAATGGCTTGTACATCAATCACAGTCATTTGTTCACTGAGATATTTTTCGGAAGGCAGGGTCAACAACAAAGCAAGATACGATTTGTCGCTCCACGATTTTTGCAAGACCTCTCGGTAACCCTCTATAAGTAACGCGCATCCAGTAACTGCGGACCCATCTCTTTTTAATGTGTCCATGCGATCAAAAATCATCCTGCACGCCAGCTGTTGTCCCGCTTCCCAACGGTTAAATGGATCTGAATCGTAACTTAAAAGAAACATTAATTCTTCAGGCTCACGGGACATCCGTAATTTTACAGGCGCGGAAAAACCTCTCAATACTGAAACTGTTGGACACTCGGAAAGATGACTAAATCGAAATTCCTGACACTGTTCAGTCAATTCCAGTATACGCTCAGCAGGCCCTTCCGCTTCGTCAGCTATATTAAGCGACAACACATTGCCTGAACTATCAAATGCTGCGAACCGAACTGGAATATGTAAGGGGTGTTTTTCATTTTGACCCGGAATTTCCGGACAACTCTGTTCAAATTTCACCGATAGACTGGAACTGGAAACATCATATTCGGTGGATACTTTGATTTCAGGAGTACCTGCCTGACTATACCAACGTCGAAATTGTGTCAGATCGATCTGGTTCGCATGCTCCATCGCCGCAACAAAATCATCGGTGGTCACAGCCTGACCGTCGTGGCGCTGAAAATATAAATCCGTACCTTTCCTAAAACCTTCTGCACCCACTAAGGTATTAATCATGCGAACAACTTCAGCGCCTTTTTCATACACAGTAAGCGTATAAAAATTATTTATTTCTATATAGGATTCGGGGCGTACTGGATGAGCCATCGGACCTGCGTCTTCAGCAAACTGATGACTCCTCAACATATTTACATCGTTGATACGCTTTACACCACGCGAAGTCTGATCCGCTGTAAACTCCTGATCACGAAAAACGGTTAACCCTTCTTTAAGACTGAGTTGAAACCAGTCTCTACAAGTGACCCTGTTCCCGGTCCAATTATGAAAATATTCATGCCCAATTACACCCTCTATTTGCTCATAATCCATGTCCGTAGCAGTATCTGGCCTGGCTAAAACATACTTAGTGTTAAATACATTTAGCCCTTTATTTTCCATTGCGCCCATATTGAAATGCCCCACCGCTACAATCATGTAAAGGTCAAGATCATATTCACGCCCATATACTTCTTCATCCCATCGCATTGCATTTTTTAAAGACCGCATTGCATGTTCACATTTATCCAGATCGTGTTTTTCCACGTATATCGCTAAATCTATTTTTCGATCTGAACATGTGGTGTGTGTATCCCTGAGACACTCTAACTTTCCCGCAACGATGGCAAACAAATAAGCCGATTTTTTGAAGGGGTCTTTCCACTTTACTCGATGCCGGTTACCCTCCAATTCATCGACGGAGAGTTGATTGCCATTCGCCAGCAACACCGGAAATTGTTCTTTATCTGCAACGAGCGTTGTTGTGAAAACGGTCATCACATCGGGCCTGTCCAGAAAATAGGTGATGCGCCGAAACCCCTGGGCTTCACACTGAGTACAAAACATGCCATTGGATATATAGAGTCCTTCCAGAGACGTATTCGCCTCTGGATTGAGTCCTGTTTCGATTTCAAGAATAAAATACCGCCCCTGTGGTACACCGGGAATTAGTAGACTTTCCTCTGTCACTTCATATTCATCAGACCGTAATTCGCGTCCGTCCAGACAAACAGAAAACAACGTTAAACCTTCGCCATCCAATTCAAGCGTTGTCGGCCCCCTGGCTGATTCCAGATTCTTTCTTAGTTTCAGCTTAGAATGTACTCGAGTATCTGTCGCATCCAGAGTAAAACTGAGATCGACCCAATCAATCAAAAATTTAGGGGGCGTATAATCTTTGAGATAAGTCGTTTTTGGGTTAGCGTCACGCATATTAATTATTCATTCCCGATTGAACTGCAAAAACCATTATCAAAATCCAGGCAATGAGAAAAGAGGTGCCACCCAAAGGCGTAACCGCTCCCAACCATCGTACTCCGCTGATACTCAACGCATACAGGCTACCTGAAAATAATATAATACCTGTTACCAATAACCACCCGGCCCACGCCAGCAGCATAGAATCCGGGTTAAACCGGAGCAATATCGCGACCATACTCAAGCCCAATGCATGCCACATTTGGTAATTTACTGCGGTCTGATAAACTGCCATCATTTCTGATCCAAGGGTCGCTCGCATCATGTGAGCGCCAAACGCGCCCATAGCAACACCCAAGAACGCAGATAAAGACGCCATAAATAAAAACACATTATAACGATCCATTATTTCTCCAATAGACGTGGTATTAATTCAACCAAGTTACAAGGTCGAGTTCTATAATCCAGTTGATCCTTTATTAATTTTTCCCAGGCAGTTCGACATGCACCGGTAGATCCGGGTAAACAAAACAAATAGGTCGCATTGGCAACACCGGCAATAGCACGAGATTGCATGGTCGAACTTCCAATTTCCTGATAAGACACAGCACGAAATACTTCACCGAAGCCCTGTAAAACTTTATCGAGCAATGGCTCGACTGCCTCTGGTGTACCATCTCGTCCAGTCACACCTGTACCACCTGTACTAATAACCACATCAACATTTCGTTCAGCAATCCAGTGAGAGACTACCGAGCGAATTTTGTAAATATCGTCAGCAACAATTCGTTTCTCACTCAAGATATGACCCGCCGATTCCAGTTTATCTACCAATACTTTCCCGGAAACATCGTCAATGTCTGTCTTAGTATCCGAAACCACCAAAACAACAATGTTAAGAGGCTTAAAAGCACGATCAGTATTTATTTTCATATAAATTTAAGTGTGACTGAATAATAAGTCATTTTTCAGCTAAGCAGTTAATGTGACATACATTTTCATGTACCTTGACCAAAGGATCTCATCAGCTGGAACTTAGGCCTGTATCTTACTGTTAATATCAATAATAAACTCATCAATAATTTCTTTCGTTATATGCGTTGAAGTAATAATGTGACTAGTACTTTCATCTATGGCCATCTGCCATTCTGTTAGCACTTCAAGATTGACTGTTGGAAATACAACGATAAAGGAACATTTATTCCTCCACGCATTTATTCCAATAGACTTTAATTCGTTTATCGTATAATCAGCCATTTCCAAACAATAATTAACCTGTTCTTTAAATCCATCAACTCCATGTATTTGAATCGCATACCATAGAAATAAGGGGGTAATACCGTTCCTTGAACCACTTATCGTATTATCAACAGATCCTATGTAGTTTATTTTCTTACTGACTCGATCAACATTATCTTTTTTTGCTAACACTATCCCTGATGGAATGGGAGATCCTATAAACTTATGCCCGGAAACAGCAATACTATGAATACCTGATTGGAAATCAAATTCAGGAGCAGTCTCCATAAAAGGCAAAGTCATACCACTCAAAGCTGCATCACAATGAATATAAAAATCATCAATTGCCAAGTCACTCAATATTTTCTGTATTCGCGATATATCATCTATCGCTCCTTTCATTGTTGTTCCGATATTAGCAAATAGTATAGCTGGAGCATCTCGACGTGACGCCAGAACGTTAGTTAAATCCTTATAGTCTATTTCACCATTTTGGGACGATTTTATTTTGATGCTTTTCAAACCAAACATTCGTAAAATTTTCGCTACACTGTAATGTGTATCTTCAGAGTAATATACAATGCCATTCGGATAGATTTCTTTAGCAATATAAATCCCATACATATTACCTTCGGTTCCACCCGATGTTACATACCCCCAAGTATTATTTTTTTCAGCGTTAAACAATTTAGAAAACCACTCAATGACCTCTATCTCGATTTCATGAGTATTCATTGTATATAAATTATCTGAAAATGGATCACCTACATTATTAATGGGGAACTGCAAGAAAGGTAATAACACCGAATAATCAAATTTATTCGTGCATGGGTATCCAATAAAATGGGTATTTTCAGCCTTTATATTGTCAAAAACATCTTCCAACTTCTTCTTGGCTTTTGGACTGAGATGGTGATTATCGGGTAGCTCTTTATTAGTTAACATACTAACCTCTATATCTTTTCCATAGTCGACTCTTTATTTTTGGAAAGCCTCCTGAATACCAAAACTACTGTAATAAAACGAACAGAGATTCATCATCCCGCTGAATACTGACCTGTAGCACTCTCAATCGACTCGCCACAGTCTTTAAATCCTGTATATTTCGTATTCTGTAATAATTTACTTTGACAACAATATCACCGGGTCTCAAACCGACCGACCAAGCATACGAAGAAGTATCAATATCAGAAAAAAGAACACCTTCCACCTGATGGCGTTGCGTTTCAGTCAATACTGTCCCAACCAACGTCCTATGTATACGGCCACCCTCCTTTCCAACAACATTCGGTTTGGCGATAGTGGCCGAACGAGAAACCCGTTCACCCTGGTGAATAATCTCCAACTTCACTCTGTCTCCAATTTGCATCAGTCCGATTGCATTTCGAACAGCCGCACTATTTTTTACCGGGCGAGTATTCACGGCAATTATAATATCGCCGGGAACCAATCGAGCCCGTTCAGCAGGAGAATTCGCCTGCACGCGGGTAATCACTGCCCCTCTTTGATTTTCCAGTTCAAATGCTTGACTCAATTCCGGGGTTAAATCCTGGACTCCAACCCCCAATAGACCACGCCTGACTTTGCCATGTTTAACCAATGATTTTTTGAGTTGCATTGCCATATTCGTGGGAATTGCAAATCCAATACCCACATTGCCACCACTGGGTGCAATTATCGCTGTATTTATTCCAATTAGTTCTCCCCTAAGATTGACTAAAGCCCCTCCCGAATTACCTGGGTTGATTGATGCGTCTGTTTGTATAAAATCCTCATAACCTTCGATTCCCAAACCAGAACGTCCCAACGCACTGATAATCCCAGAAGTAACAGTCTGACCCAGACCAAACGGATTACCAATTGCAACAACGAAATCTCCCACCCGTAAATGACTGGAATTGGCAATGGGCAACTGTGTAATATTGTTATTTGGTATGCGGATTACTGCAACATCGGATTCAGGGTCAGTCCCCACCACTTCGGCATTCAATTGTCGACCATCGTGCAAAGTCACTAAAATCTGATCCGCTTTATCGATCACATGATTATTTGTCAGAACATAACCATATTTTTTATCGATAATCACTCCCGAACCCAGACTCTGAGACTGGCGTTTTCTGTTTTTTCCGGGATCACCAAAAAATTGCCTGAAAAATGGATCTCGCATTAAAGGATGTTCGCGAACTTGTATTTCAGTTCGAGTTGAGATGTTCACCACGGCAGGCATAGCACGTTCCAGCATTGGAGCCAGACTGGGTAAGGCTTGACCATCTAAGTTTACGGGAAACCCGTAAGCATCAATCTGTGCAACCAGCACCGCAAACAAAAAACCTATTGTTATCAGGAATATTTTTCTGATCCTTAACTTTGCATTATACGTTATCGGTTGTGTCACGAACTGAACCTCATCGATTATTTCAAGAATAAAAGAAACAAGAGTGTTAGTCTTCAACGACTATTTTCCTGAACATGCAAACCATTGATTGCTCCAGTGTCTGCAACGAAGACATTGCAACACGGCTGCCATGAATGGCTTCAAACTTCACGAACAATCAACAGTTGGCAGCCTAACCACGAAATTTGCCAGGTGGATGTCAACTATTAGATTAGAAAAAACTTAAAAAGTGTCATCCCATCGCCTAAAAACACACTTTTCAATTAGATTTTCTAACTCTGCATCAATTAGCCACCCAATCCCCATTGTCCGAGTACCACTTAGACACCGCCAGATAGCGTCATTAGCCAATATTTTTCCATATTTGGACTATTATATTGAAGGCAGGCCCAACTAAACAACGATGGCTTGCAAAGCGCTACAGACATTAAACAAAATCGATATTCAAATGACTGTCACATTAAAATCAAATGACGCCCAAGCCATCCGCAGGCTAATTCCTTTAACAACACTTTCCTCTTCTATATTTGACAAACTATGTTCCGTCATTGAAATCGAAGAAGGGCCAAAAGGTACCGTGTTGTTCAAACAGGGCGACCAGAAAAACGAATTTGTCTACTTACTTAAGGGTAACATTTCTCTGCAAGCTGCCGGAATGGAGATGGATTCTATACAAGGCGGATCGGAACCAGCCAGATTTGCGTTAGCCCACCAAATCCCGAGAAAAGTATTCGCAGTCGCCAAAGACAAAGTGCGTTTTATACGCGTTGACGCAGAATTTCTCAATGCCACCAGTGTAGAAAAAGAAGAAACGGCTAATTACGAAGTCAGTGACATGCCAGACGAGTCATCTGACGACTGGATGACTACCCTGCTTAAATCACCTATTTTCCAACGTTTACCCGCAGCAAATCTGCAAAAAGTATTGACTGGGATGGAAGAAATAAAGGTCAAGGCGGGCGAATTAGTCGTTAGACAGGGTCACTCTGGTGATTATTATTATATCATCAAACAAGGTCGTTGCAGCCTGACACGCAAGCCTTCAAAAACTGCGAAGGAAATTAAACTTGCAGAGCTCAAAACCACCGACACATTCGGCGAAGATTCGTTAATTTCTGGTGAACCAAGAAACGTCAGCATTACCATGCTTACAGATGGCGCGCTCTTGCGTCTGAAAAAAGATGATTTTTTAAGTCTGATAAAAGAACCTGTCATTCGCCACATTGACATCGAAAGCGCGATCGAAGAAAGCATAAACGGCAGCGTATTATTGGATGTCCGCACACCCGACACTTTCGAAAAAGGTCATATACCTGGAAGTATTAACACACCTTTCTTTTCTCTGCGCATGCAGATAGCCAACCTGGACAACAAAGCAAAACAGATTGTCATTTGTGAAGATGGAAACACCAGCCAGGCTGCAACTTTTCTACTTATTCGTCATGACTTTGACGCAGTGGTACTTAAAGGAGGGTATAACGCAAACGCTGCAACTATAGAAGGCTCACCAACAGAATCGGAGACACCGAAGGGAGACACTGATCATTCGGATCAACAGGCATTGGCCGCCGATGAAGATCAAGCTAGCGAAGATGCACAACAGATTATTGGTCAACTGCAAAACGAACAACAAAAACGAAAGACCGCTGAACAAAACATCGAGGATAAAACTGCCGAAATTCTCGCACACGCCGAACAGCAACAATTGCTCGAACAAAAATACGCACAATTAAAGCAACAATTTGATTCTCTATCGAAACAGAATAATGAATATAAACTTCAGATCGAGAAATCAAATGTCGCAAATCAATCGCAAGTAAAGGGAAGCGCAGAAAAACTACAACAGCAACAAGATTCATTTGACGCCGTTCAAAAACAACTTGTGGACGCAAACTCCGAAATAGAAAAATCTCGCAGCGCCCTACAGGAAAGTCTTGAAAATGCAGAGTCTTTAAGCAAACGCATCAAATTGCTTGAAGAAAACACCAAGACTGATATTCATCGACAATCTGTCCTGGAAGAAAAAAGTGCGGCTGCTTTGACGGATAGTAAAAACCAGCAAGACGCACTAAGCAATAAAGTAAAGCAGCTTGAATCAGAGGTTTCCGAACTTAATTCAAATCTGGAAACAAGCCATTCCGAAAATAAAAAGATAGCTACAGATAAATCAGATCTCGAAGCAAAACTACAGGCACTAGAGGATGAAAACGATAAGTTAGAAACGCACCTCAACAAGGAAACTGAAGACCATCAGAAGCTCAGCCAAGACGTTAGTGAATTGTCAGCTTTTAATAAAACTATAGAAGAAGATGCCAGATCTCTGCAAACATCTTTAAACGAAAAAATTGCAGACATCGAACAAGCAAATTTTGAATTGGAAAACGCAAAGACCGAGATTAATACAGAACTGGAAAAAACCCGGGATAAATCTGACGAACTTCGTGAACAGCTTGAATCGGCGATATCACATGGAACATCATTGGAAGATCAAGTCTCCGTCTTGAACAATCAAATTGCAGAGATTCAAGATTCGGAGTCACAGCTAAAATCTGATTTAGAAGCCGATCAGGAAAAACATGCAATCGAATTCAAAACCCTACAAGAGCGACTCAGCGAAGCAAATGCAAGAAACGAAAGCTTAAAAAATGAAATTGAAAACCTATCAGATTTGAATAGTAAAGCTGAACAGCAGGGAAAATCCATTGAAAACGAGTCCGCTGTAAAAATCGAAGAGCTGAAAACCAATATTGCAACCCTACAAACAGAACTTGCTGACAAAACGGCCACTACCGAAACATTAAACGACGATCTGAAGAACGCTTTACAAGAGACATCAGATTTACAGGAACAACTCGATAAATTAACTGCGACTCATACATCAGCCGCGCAAAGCGCTGATGAGAATAAAACAAAACTGTTAGATCTTGACGAAACACTCAAGTCCTCCACTGAAGAAATAGAATGTCTGACAAAAGAACTGGAGCAGACATCAAGCAAATTAAATAATGCCGAACAAAATACCGCGGAACTGGAAAAAGAAAAAGCGGAACTTCAAAATTCACTCGATGATCTGTCCAAGCAATATGAACACGTTGCGGCCGATGCTGACAACAACAAACAACAGATGTCTGCCCAAAAACAAGCTAACAAGGATTCTGATTCCGCTCTTACTGCACTTAAGGAAGAATTTAAAGCTCTATCAGAAGAGCGGGACAATTTTGAAACGAAAGTCCTTGAACTCGATGAACTCATTGAAACTCTGAAGCAATCAAACGACGAAAATAAACAAAGTTCTGAAGCGTTAACGACAGAACTACAACAAACCATCAACGAATTATCCGAACAGCAAGAACAGACGATCAAAGAATCGGACGATGCCAGTAAAACACTCAGGGAGGAACTCGAGACAATAAGGTCAGAGCGGGACGAAATCAAGAGCAAACAACAGGAACTCAACTCCAATTCCGAAATGCTGGTTTCAGAAATCGAGCAACTTCAGCATCGTACCAGTGGATTAGAATCTGAACTCGAACAAAGCATAGACAATAAATCTGAAGTAGAATCCAAATTGGAGGAATTGACACTACTTCACGAAGAAAGTACTAATGAGTCTGAAATTTCGGTACAGGCATTAAAAGAAGAAATTGTAACCCTGAGACAAATAAAATCTGAAAACGAGTCACAAGTAGAGACCTTCCAGGTCGAAATTCAGAAACTCACGTCTGAACGCAATGACCTCGAATTAAAAACAGATGAACTCAGTACGGAAACCGCTGAACTGCAAGAAGACCTCGAAAAAATAGACGCACTTCAGGATCAGATTGTTGATCTGACAAATCAAAACAAACAACTGATCGAAACTGTTAAGCAAAAGGAGAAAGACCATCAGCAATTACAAAATGAAAGTCAAAGCCTCGAGACTGAATTAAAAGATGAAATCGCCGCATTAAACGCGGAAAACTCGGAGATGCATCATCAACTGGACGAAAAGTCCAACAACATTAGTGAGGTGGAAAACAAACTTATTACACTACGAAAAGACAATGCAATTCTAGAACGGCACATGGACGATTTAAAAAACAGCGATCCTGGTAATGCTGACAGCAGCTGCCAGCTAGACGAATTACGAAAAGAAATCTCCCGTATTGAAGATCTCAATCGTCAACTTGAAAAAGATAAAGCATCTTCCAATAAGGACATTGATAGCTATCGAAAACAAATCACTGAACTAAAATCAGTGGTTCAGGAATTTATGAATCAATCACAGGAACCAGCCGAGAACGAAGAGTTTTCGGCGCTAAAAGCTGAACTCGAAATGGTACGGGAACAAGCGGATAGTGACGTCAAAGCCATGCAAACCAAACTATCCGACACGGAGGAGCACTTAAATCAAACCAGGCAGGAATTGGCAAGAGAGAAAGAAAAAGTAAACGAACTCCGAGAATCTACAACTCAACCCTTACCATTAAATCCTGAGTTAACTCCCGTTGATCGCGATGTATTCACGATCATCGAGGAAAACGAACCCATCGGAACCCACCCCAAGGATCCGGTCACAAAAACCTCAGCAAAAGCTAAATTTCTTTCCGCTGCTGTCGGTTCGATGATTGGTATAGCCGCAATACTTGGATTCCTTTTTGCTACAGAGCTTGGAAAAGATATGGTAGGATACTATCTTAATACCCACCTTGAGAAACCACCTATGGAGAAAGTCACCCAAATACACGGTTCCAGTGGAATACATAACATTTCCTCGGATTCTGATCCAACAAACATCCTCGATAACACGTCCGCTGACAACTAAAGCAGAAAAATTGTTTGGAAATAACAGGCCCTTCAAATTAAACACTGTCAAGTTAGCCATACAAACAGCTGATTCAGTAAATTCTTAAGCCATTGTTGATCAACTGCATAAGGTCGAAAATATTGACATGGATATAAACAATGACCAATTTCTTTTCTCTACCGAAAACCTTTTAGACTCCCAGTGCAAAGAATTCACATTTTATAACCAGGGAATAAAAACCAAAGGATTCGCAATATTATCGGGTAGTAATATCCATGCCTATCACAACGCCTGTCCGCATACTGGCGCACCATTAAACTGGCAGGAAAACGAATTCCTGAATCTAGAAAAATCACACATTCAATGTACGCTGCATGGAGCATGCTTCGAGATTGATAGTGGACTGTGCATATTCGGCCCCTGCCTCAACAAATCTCTGCAATCAATTGATATAAAGATCAGCAACAGCGAAGCCCGCACCATGAATGCAAACCTGTCCGTTCGCAAATAACAGCTCCGACTATAGAGCGCTATTTAATCTTCGCTTCCTTATACATGACGTGTTTCCTGACAACAGGATCATATTTCTTAATTTCCATTTTTTCCGGCATGGTTCTTTTATTTTTCGTCGTCGTATAAAAATGTCCGGTATCCGCACTGGATACCAATTTTATTTTGTCACGCATCTCTCGCCACCACCTATATCTTCTCGCCGCGTTTACGCAAATCTGCAAGTACACTATCGATACCCAATTTATCTATGATTCGCATTCCCTTTCCAGATACGCGTAAGCGCACCCATCGGTTCTCACTTTCCACCCAAAACTTGTGATGATGTAAGTTTGGTATAAATCGACGCTTGGTTTTGTTGTGAGCGTGCGAAACGTTAAACCCTGTTACAGGCCGTTTTCCGGTCACCTGGCATACTCTAGACATATTTACCCCTGAAATATCGTTCTGTTACTAGCCCGCCTTTATATCATATTGTTGTCTGCTGGTAAATATAAAACCCTTAGTTCGAACGGTAGATCAATTTTTAGGTTACAATAGACAGATGCTAAAAATTGGTCTAACAGGGGGCATAGGATCTGGGAAAACGACGGTTTCCGATCTTTTTGCAAAAAAAAATATCCCGATTATCGATGCCGACAAAATTAGCCATCAATTAACACAGCCAGGCGAAGCCGGGTTTACGGCTATTATTAAAAAATTCGGTAATAAAATTCTAGACCAAAACAACACCATTAACCGAGCCATGCTTCGCGGAATTATTTTCAACTCAGTTGCTCAGAAACAAGCTCTGGAAGCGATTCTACACCCATTAGTCTATTCAACGATTGAAACCAGAATCACTACACTCCGAGCACATTATTGTATACTTAGCGTACCCTTATTGTTAGAAACTAGCCAGCAAAAGCGAGTGGATCGTATATTGGTTATTGATTGCCCTGAATCAGTTCAAATTGCACGGGTGGAGGCGCGCGATAACCTGGAAAAAAATCAAATACAACGAATTATTGATTACCAATCACCGCGGCAAGTACGACTGGAAGCAGCGGACGACGTGATTCGGAACAATTCCGATCATTCTCAACTTGATCTGCAGGTCAAAAAGCTACACAATTTTTACCATCAGCTTTCCTTAAACACTGGTTCTGTACATTGAAAGAACGCATCGTTTTCGAATTTCCACTCAGTGAGAGAGTTCGCGTATTCATGCGGCTTGAACAGTTGTTTTTACAAATTGACCATTTTCTACCTGGGAATACTGTTTGGGATAGTCGTTCCGTTATTTTAGTCTTATTGGACATACTCACAATCTTCAGTCGCAACGACCTTAAATCTGAAATACTGAAGGAACTGGATCGTCACTCCAGTGTTCTCGCGCGTATCTCCAAAAGCCAGGGAGTTGACTTGGAAAAGCTGCAAAATATTCTCGATGAACTTGATTCCATAAGCAACGATCTCTATGCGATAAGTGGAAAAATCGGACTAAGCCTGATGGAGAATGAACTTTTTAAAAGCATATCTCAACGAAGCTGTATTCCTGGAGGTACTTACGCTTTTGACTTACCAGAGTACCATTTCTGGCTTGAACAAAATGAATCGAAACGTCAAAAAGACCTGCATAACTGGATCCAGCCATTCCTTTCTATACGTCGAGCAATTGATTTGATTCTTCGTTTTATACGTGAAAGCTCGGCACCCACTCAGGAAATTGCTCGCGCGGGATTTTTTCAACAATCCCTGGATCGCAGATTGCCCTATCAACTTCTACATGTTTCCTTCGATTACGCTCTGCCTTACTTTGCGGAAGTCAGTGGTGGAAAACACCGGTTTACCATCCGATTCATGGTCGCTGACAGTAATGACAGGCCCGTCCAGGTCAACGACGATATTGACTTTGAACTTACTCGCTGCCTATTTTAGATGCCTAAACCATCCTCTGTAAAATGCCCTCATTGTGAGAAAACGATACCTTGGACTGAAGCACATCCATTCCGCCCGTTCTGCAGTGAACGATGTAAGCTAATTGACTTCGGTGACTGGGCAAACGAAGAACATTCAATACCTGGTGAACCTTTTTACTCACCTGCTGAACAAACTACAGATGAATAAATAAAACAAATAAACCCAGCGCATTCAATAGCAAATTGCTGATGCCTTATGCAAACTCCTGTAAAAAATTACCCTCTCAAGAATAATTGCTTATCGCTCTGATAATTACATGCTAATTTACTGACAATAATCAACCTTAACTAAATTACTTTATATAGTTTTCTCTCTATGTATCCAAGGCAAGTCGTAGATCTCGGTATTCATAATATTCCGCCAACAATTACGACGAGGTTAAGTTTCCATATTCATAGTCTTGAGCAGCTACAGAAACTAATAAACGGGCTACCTGAGGGCACGACGCCAAAACTCAAGGGCGATGTCATTCCGTTTGTACGAGTTCAACTTGAAATAGGAAACAAACCTGTTGTTCTAAAAATAAAACAATGCATTCATCCTCAATGCAAAAGGCTGTTTCTTTCAGCCGGACCTATTCATCGAAAATGCCACCACGATCACAAACACCCAATAGAAAAGTTATATTAAGGAGCGAGGATTCAATAATATACGAATCTTGACTTGTCTTATTGTCCGTCTTCTGCGTTGTAGCAACAGTTGCGTAGCCCTGCTATGCGCCTGTTGCTACGCCTTGAAGACAAACAATTATCCTGCGTCAATCTTTCGCATATTATTAAAACCTCGCTCCTTAGCACTATTTCGATTTCTCACCGCGCAAAATAAAGCGAGTGCAAGGGCATTAGACGTATCTGCAACAGTTGTGTTGAATAAAGCTTTAGAGAGAATAATTCAACACCCCCCAAAACAATCGATGGTTTGCACTCTGAACCACAAATCTCGCTGAATTATAGGCGTTAATTCAAATCCAATTGTTTAAGATATTGTCGAAATCCATCTCTTAACTCTTCGTGTTGCAAAGCATGCTCCACAGTCGCAATTAAGTAACCCAACTTCGAACCACAGTCGTATCGAGTACCATCAAATTCATACGCATATACCGGCTCTTTGTGAAGCAACTGCCCAATAGCATCGGTTAGCTGAATTTCACCACCCGCTCCTTTGCCTGTTTTTTCTATTAACTCAAATATTGAGGGCGTTAAGATGTAACGACCCACTACGCCTAAATTGGAAGGCGCTTCTGCAGGTTTTGGTTTTTCAACAATACTTTCCACTTGACTCAGGCCAGCGTTACTGGCAACTGTTTTCACTATCCCATAGCTAGCAGTCGATTCAATAGGCACTTTCTCAACACCCAGGACGCTGCTCTGCTCCCTGTTGAAAATATCCACCATTTGGGCCAGGCAACCTTTACCGGCACCATCAACCAGGTCGTCCGCCAATACAACCGCGAATGGATCATTACCAATTACCGGCTTCGCACATAATACAGCATGGCCTAGCCCCAGTGCTTCAGATTGCCGGATATGTACGCAGTGGACATTTTCTGGAACGATATTTCGAACCAGTGCCAATGTATCCGTTTTCCCACGTTGTTCCAATTCCGTTTCCAGTTCGTAGGCTTTATCAAAATGATCTGCGATCGCTCGCTTAGTGCGCCCCGTAATAAACACCATTACTTCCACTCCAGCGGCAACAGCTTCTTCTACAGCATATTGTATGAGTGGTTTATCAACAACAGGTAACATTTCTTTTGGATTTGCCTTAGTTGCCGGTAAAAAGCGAGTTCCCAACCCTGCCACTGGAAATACAGCCTTCTTTATCTTTTTCATGTATGTCCTTTTATACTTCGTATTCGGACGGTTTGGATATTAGCCCATGCTCAACCAAATACTTAATAACCTGATGCGCGCATCGCTCTAGCTCGTCTGAGCCGGTTCGCACAATAATTTCTGGTTGCTCCGGTAATTCATACGGAGATGAAATTCCGGTAAACTCAGGTATTTTTCCCATCCGAGCACGCTTATAGAGGCCCTTAGGGTCCCTGGATTCACACTCGTCAACCGAGGCTTGGCAATAGATCTCTATAAATTCACCCTCAGAAACAAGAGAACGAACCAACCGACGATCCGAATGAAATGGAGAAATAAATGCCGTCAAAGCAATCACTCCCGCCTCCATAAATAACTTACTCATTTCTCCAATTCTACGAATATTTTCATGACGATCAGCTTCACTAAAACCTAAATCAGCACACAATCCATGTCTAACGTTATCGCCGTCAAATACATAAGTTTTACAACAATTTTCGTATAATATTTCTTCTACCCTATGCGCCAAAGTTGATTTACCTGCGCCGGATAATCCGGTAAACCAAAGAATAAAACTTTTATGCTTATTTCTAATTTGACGCAACTCTCGAGTAACAACAGCATTATGCCATACAATATTTTTGTCCATCTGATGATCGTAATAATAGTTAATTAAGATACAATTAGATTAAGAAATCCCTTTGACCCTTCTTGCTACAAAATGCGGCGAGTATAATTCTTCCATCTGTTAACACGCACCTTTTCAGCATATTTAAACACCGGTCATATTAACAGCACGCGTAAGGATATCTGCCTATACTTTATAAAAAAATACTTAGGAGCGAGGATTCAATAATATACGAATCTTGACTGGTCTTATTGTCCGTCTTCTGCGTTGCAGCCACAGTTGCGTAGCCCTGCTATGCGCCTGTTGCTTCGCCTTGAAGACAAACAATAATCCTGCGTCAATCTTTCCCATATTACTAAAACCTCGCTCCTTATAAAGGTGCCCGAATCAAATTGGCTACAGGGATGATGAAACCGAAGAATAAAGCAACACTGAAACTAATTACCAATTGCCGAATAAGGCTTTATAGACTCCCAATGATGACACCCTGGGCAACGCCAATGTAGTTGCTGACCACTAAAACCGCAGTGGGAGCAGCGATGCGTATTAGTTTCGATGGTTAATCTGGCCGACAGCTGTTTTAATTCTTTTAAAATATTGTTTATATTTTTTTCAGGTTGATCAATTAACAGAGCGAGCAAACGATCAAAACCTACTAAAGACGGTAATTTCTCCATTTCTTTCCACATAAATTGTTCAGCAACTGAAGCTCCCTCGGATTTCTGAATGAGCTGTGCCAATATTGAATTAATTCGATCCAATGGATGTTGTTGCTGAATTTTTCTAAGGCAGTCAATTTGTTCTGCAATGCAATCTAAATGACTATAACAATCCATGAGTGGATCGATTATTTCCGGGATGAATGATGGGTTGTGATTGGCCACACATTGCAGAATTGAAACAGCGCACCGATACCCCCCCTGCATAATATAAATCTGGGCACTCAACAGACTGGCTCTGACACAGGAAGAATCTTCCTCCAGAGCATTTTCTAAATGAGTCATCGCGGTCACAAGATCGTTTGACTGCAACGCTGCTTCCGCCATTTCACAAAGAAACTGTGAAACAGATTCACCTCGAAGAATTTTGTCGCTTTTTGTTAATATACGAGCACACTCTATCGCTTTAATCCAGTCCTTTTCGTGTTGATAGATTTGCAGTAACTGTTGCGTTGAAGGTTCTCCATAACCGATATCGTATTTAAGTTCTTCGAATATAGTTTCGGCTCGATCGAACAGACCAGCACGCATAAAATCGATCCCCAATTCATACATTGCCTGTTTATGCTGTTCTTTACTTAACGAACTCAGAGTGACCAGACGTCGGTGCAATGAGATTGCCTGCTCAACCTCTCCAGCTCGCCGGAATAGATTACCTAAAGCGAGTTGAGATTCCGCTGAATCACCAAGGTGTTCCGAAATACCTACCAAACAATCAACAGCCTTATCTGGTTGTTCGTTCAGCAGGTAATTCATACCTTTGCCAAATAAACTACTCACGTCAGGACGCACCACAACCGATTCGTGTTGCCGACGTATATGTCGCATTGCAGCACACCAACCAGATAATGCGGCAATTGGAAGTAATAACGCCAATAATTCTAGCATTTATCTATGCGATTCAGAATCGACTATTTTATGTCTAACTTATCTTGAGCAGCTTGTAATTCTCGTTCTAGTTGAACATAGTTTGATTTCAATTTCAGGTGTCGCCCAATGCCAACTGAGCAACCAATCAAAGCTCCGGCCAAAAACTCAAAAGTCAAAATAAAAACCAAAGGCAACTCTATCGACTGTCCTTTATAGAAGTAAATGTTTGCGACATCCAAATTCAACATGGAAAAAACCAAAGCCACCATAAAAATGGCCCCGATGATAGAATAATAAAGTATTTTTTTCATCGCACAAACTCTGTCTTTAGAACCCAGTTAACGTTGCTGTATTGTGCATGAATCGAGGCGAGTGAGAAACCTCTATTTCTTTTGCATATTTATCGTTGGTTTATTAGCAGAAGGCCATCCAAGGATCAAAAGGTCTTCTGGAGCTCACGTTCTCATTGTGATTCGTATGGGAAAGACAATAATATAATTCACCAACAAGAGCCTTTCAACGACTAAACTTTTCTGATCTTAGTCGTTTCCCGTGATTCATCGACCCGATCACGTAACTCTTTCCCAGGCTTAAAGTGTGGAACATGCTTTGATGCCAAAGATACTGAATCACCAGTCTTTGGGTTTCTACCCATCCGCGGTGGGCGATAATGCAGCGAAAAACTGCCAAAACCGCGTATTTCAATTCGCTCCCCAGACGCCAAAGCCTCACTCATCTGCTCGATCATGCATTTTACAGCCAGTTCGACATCTTTGAAGGCAAGGTGCATTTGTTTGTTCGCAAGGGCTTCAATAAGCTCTGATTTTGTCACAGTGGTTTTCCATATCATTTAAGAAAAGGAAGGGCAACATAGGTCCCCTTGTGAATGCTATTTTTTTTCTTCCATCTGCTCTTTAAATATATCGCCAAGAGTTGGCTTCCCTGCAGCGGCTTGATTTGAGTAGCCCTTAATTGCCGCAGACTCTTCGTCATGATCCTTTGCTTTGATAGATAAATTGACTGTCTTATTCTTTTTGTCCACACCAATAAATTTGGCTTCAATTTCACTACCTTCCTTCAATAATGTCCGTGCATCTTCAACCCGGTCCCTCTGAATTTCGGATGCTCGAATATAACCAGTAACGCTATCGGATAATAGAACCACTGCTCCCTTTGGATCAACTTCTCCAATGGTTCCATTGACAATCATTCCTTTTTCCAGAGTTCCTATATAATTCTGGAATGGATCCTGCTCCAGTTGTTTTATCCCCAAGGATATCCTTTCTCGCTCTGAATCGATTCCAAGTATTACTGTATCCACTTTATCGCCACGTTTGTAGTTACGTATCGCGTCTTCGCCTGATGCATTCCAGGATATATCAGACAAATGAACCAGACCATCAATTCCACCATCCAATCCGATAAACACACCAAAATCTGTAATGGATTTGATCGTTCCCGCGAGCCGGTCACCTTTATTGTGATTCGCTGCAAATTCATCCCAGGGATTCGCCTTGCATTGTTTCATCCCCAAAGATATACGTCTTCGCTCTTCGTCAATATCGAGAACCATAACTTCCACTTCATCGCCTAGATGCACGATTCTCGATGGACTCACATTTTTGTTTGTCCAATCCATTTCCGAAACATGCACAAGCCCTTCGACACCCTCTTCTATTTCAACAAAACAACCATAATCAGTAAGATTATTCACTTTACCAAAAAGTCGAGAACTTGTAGGATAACGGCGCGCTATATTCTGCCAGGGATCTTCACCCAACTGCTTCATGCCCAGTGAAACACGACTTTTCTCTTTATCAAATTTTAATACTTTGACCTGGATTTCCTGACCTATTTCAACGCATTCTGAAGGATGACGGACACGCTTCCAAGCCATATCAGTAATATGCAGCAAGCCATCTATACCACCTAGATCAATGAATGCTCCATAATCTGTCAAATTTTTCACTACCCCAGCAACGACGACACCATCATGCAAAGATTCCAATAATGCTTCTCGCTCCGCACTAAATTCCGACTCTACAACAGCACGACGGGATAAGACAACATTATTACGTTTTTGATCGATCTTAATGACTTTAAATTCAAGATCCCGACCTTCCAGAAACGCAGTATCGCGTACCGGTCGAACATCAACAAGTGAACCTGGTAAAAATGCACGCAACGCACCAACTGCAACCGTAAAACCACCACGTACCTTACCAGTCAAACGTCCAACAATAGTTTCTCCACTTTCAAAAGCTTTTTCCAGTTCTTCCCAAGCCTTATTCTTTTTAGCTCTGTCTCGGGAAAGAAGAGTAGCGCCCAGACCGTCTTCAATCATATCCAGTGCGACTTCAACTTCGTCGCCAACTTCAACCTCCAGGTCTCCGTTGGCATCCAAAAATTGCCATTTCGGAATAACACCTTCGGACTTTAACCCTGCACTGACTACGACAGCATCCGACCCAATATCAATTACTGTACCGGATAAAATTGAGCCAGGTCGCATTTCTGTCCTGGCCAGACTTTCTTCAAACAACTCCGCAAAGCTTTCGCTCATATCTTTCTTCTTTCCCAGTCTGTAGCAACAATAAACCGACATGCACAGACAATAATTAAAATTAATAAATATAGTTATCGCTTACCCTATCTAAACGATAACCCCCCAATCAACCCATTATTTGCTATCAACAAATTCAAGCACACGGGCCACTGCCTGACTGACAGAAATTTCAGATGAATCTATACATACGGCATCCGCAGCTTGAATTAAAGGTGCCGTCTTGCGATTCTTATCCCGCTGATCCCGCTTTTCCAGCTCATAAGTTATCTGATCAAGATTAACATTCATTCCTTTTTCTTTCAACTGCTTATATCGCCGTTGTGCTCGTATTTCAGCTGACGCAGTAAGAAAAACCTTATATGGCGCATCTGAAAATACGACTGTCCCCATATCACGACCATCTGCCACCAATCCTGGATAATCACGAAAATCTCGCTGTTTATTCAATAACACGTCGCGAACCGTACTGTAAGCAGCGATCTTTGACGCTGCATCACCACAGCTTTCCGATTGAATTTGGTCTGATACATCCTCCGAATCAACGTAAACCGAAAATTGCGGGTCAAATCTGAATTCCAACTGAAGATTTTTCGCTACCGGAATTATTTCTACCTCATTATCCAACGATACTCTTTGCTGAAGTACTGCAATTGCAAGTGCTCGATATATCGCACCGCTATCCAGATAATGCCAACCCAGCTCCTGTGCCACAGTACGACTTACTGTTCCTTTCCCAGCACCGCTAGGACCATCAATAGCTAATACAGGTATAACTAAATCCATTCCTATTCCCAGCATTCATTGATATCCAAACCCAGGTCCCTGGCACTGCTAACAAAATCAGGAAATGAAGTCCTCACGTTGGCACAGTTCAAAATAGTAATTTCATCGCTCGCTCTAAACCCTGCGATCGAAAAAGCCATAGCAATTCGATGGTCACCAAATGAATCCACCTGCCCCCCAATTATACGTCCCCCGTTTATTATCATTCCGTCTGCGGTTGGCTGCGCGTCGATTCCCAATGCAGTCAAACCATCTGCCATGGCTTGAATTCTATCACTTTCTTTGACTCTTAATTCACTTGCACCACTCAATATGGTTTGCCCTTCAGCGCATGCCGCAGCAACAAACAATACCGGAAATTCATCAATTGCCAGCGGCACCATATACTCTGGAATCTTAATACCCCGAAGCGGAGAAGATTTTATCCGTATATCAGCAATAGATTCTCCACCCACAACTTGTTGATTCGTCAGACTGATATCTGCACCCATCAATTTCAGTATTTCAATAATACCAGTACGAGTCGAATTAACACCGACATGTCTCAAGATAATATCTGAACCCGGTGTTATCGTCGCGGCAACCAGGAAAAATGCCGCTGAAGAAATATCAGCAGGCACATCGATCTCTGTCCCAATAAGCCGATTACCACCGGAGATACTAATTTTTGAATCTATAATACTCAGTGGGCAGGAAAATCCTGCCAGCATCCTTTCACTGTGATCCCTACTGGGTCCTGGCTCCGTGATGTGGGTAACTCCTTTTGCGTACAAAGCAGCCAGTATTATGCAGGATTTTACCTGAGCACTGGCCACCGGCATTATGTAATCTATAGCAGATAATTTTGAATTACCGGCAATATGTAAAGGCGCTGTACCTTCGTTACTTACACCAATTTGTCCGCCCATCGATGCCAATGGATCTGTCACCCGTCGCATTGGCCTTCTTAAGAGCGACGAATCCCCTGTCAAGATGGAATCAAATGCCTGACCTGCCAACAGCCCGCACAACAACCTCATCGAAGTACCCGAATTACCAAGATCCAATGGTACATCAGGTGCCTGCAGGCCATCTAATCCAACGCCATGAACAATTACCCGTCCAGATTCCGGGCCTTCTATTTCCACCCCCATAGAACGAAATGCCGCCAGAGTCGCCATAGCATCTTCAGCTTCGAGAAAGCCACTGATCCGCGTAACTCCATCTGCAATTGAGCCTAGAATTATTGCGCGATGAGAAATAGATTTATCTCCAGCAACCCGCAGATTCCCCTTCAATATGCCTCCGGGTCCAATCCTAAAATCCAGACTATTCATAAATTTGATGATCTGGAATACAAAGCGTCTGAGTATTCTACAAATAACCCTGCCATATTAGACGTGGGCCTTGCTTTTTTTATTCGATATAATTTCACTGTTTCTCATATTTATTTACCAACCAAAATCTCACTATTTCAGACTGCCTCATGCCACTATTGCCATTCATCGAACCAGGGTCTATTGACGAATATAACAGGAAATCGGTTTTTTGGCCTGGGAGAGTATTATTCCACCCCTTCGTATTGATCTAAAAACCGTTGACGAGCATCTTTCGCAGATTGAAACATTTCAAGTAATTGTTCAAAATCATTACTCTCAAGCATTTTTGAAACATCATCCAACTCCGATTTAAGTTGAACAACTAAACGTTGAATAGGGGAATTATTTGCACGGCAAATATCCCTCCACATTTTCGGATCACTGGATGCTATTCGGGTGAAATCCTTAAAACCTCCGGCAGCATATTTAAAAATTTCATCTTTTTCGTCCTTCAGACCGAGCATATTGACAAGTGCATAGGCAATTAAATGCGGTAAATGACTGGTTGCAGCCAGCACTTCGTCGTGATGTTGCGCATCCATTGACGTAACATCAGCGCCAATTCCCCGCCAAAATTGAGTGACTCGCTCAACCGCGTCTTGGCGGCTGTTCTGCAAGGGCGTCAGGATGACACGTTTACCACTGAACAAATCAGCATTGGCAGCCAAATATCCACATTTTTCTCCACCAGCAATCGGGTGCCCCGGAATAAAATTATCCGGAACTCCATCAAACACTGATCGCAGCGAATTCACGACATTCACTTTTGTACTACCTACATCAGTATATACCGCAGATGATGACCAGAAATTTTTCGCTTCTTCCAAAACGCCAAATATTGCTCCCACAGGAATACAAAAAACAACAAAATCTGATACTGATACTGCTTCACAGAGATCAGCGTAGCAATGATCTACCACACCACTATTGTTTGCATTCGCCAGATTTGATGAATCAGAATCAACGGCAATAATTTCCCGACACAAATTGTTTGTCCGAGCTGCACGCGCAATTGACCCGCCTATCAAACCTACTCCAACCAGGCACAGCCGATCAATCATGTTCGTATAATCTATCCAGCGCTTTAAAAAACACTTGGTTTTCTTCTTCGGTGCCCGTTGTAACTCGAATGTAATCTGGCATCGCGTAACTCGCAAGTGGACGTATGATCACACCCTCTTTGAGCAACTTTTGAAACAAACTTTCTGAATCACACCGCATATCCACACAAACAAAATTTGCTACAGATGGATTCACCTTAAAACCTCGTTGTTCTAATCCTCGGATTAACTGTACTAAACCCATGCGGTTAGCCTCTAAAGTCTTTTGCATATGAACGGTATCCGATAACGCCGCCTCTGCTGCAACCATTGCGGGGATACTCACATTGAACGGCTGCCGTATGCGATTTAATAACTCGGTAACTTGTGGGCTGGATATCGCGCAACCCACCCGCAATCCGGCTAAACCAAACGCTTTAGAAAAAGTTCGGGTAACAATCAGGTTTGGAAATTTTTCCAACCATTGCAAACAATTTGGGTAATCAACTACATCCGCATAATTCGCATATTCAAAATAAGCTTCGTCAACAACACACATTACGTGTTCTGGCAGCTCAGCAATAAACTGAAACAAACTATCGCTATTCAAATAGGTACCGGTAGGATTGTTCGGGTTGGCGATAAATACAAGTCGAGTATTATCACCAATCTGTTCTCTGATCGCGACCAAATCATGTCCGTAAGGCATACTGGAATCGGGATTTTTAGCCCGGGCCGTTTTCGCTTTGGCTCCAACAGACTGAACAATGATAGGATACATGGCAAACGCATAATCGGAAAACACTGCGTCATGAGCAGGCGTCAAAAAAACCCGCGCGACCATCTCCAGCACATCACTGGATCCATTACCCAATGTAATTTGATCGCTGGCAATATTTAATTGTCTGGCCAGTGCCTGCTTCAGCAGATAACCATTTCCATCAGGATAACGTGATAATCCGTTAATTGCCGCAGTTAACGCTTTAGTTACATTGGGACTGGGTCCATATGGACTTTCATTCGACGCTAACTTTACGATTTTGTTTAGCGCCAGCTCTCGTTCCAATTCTTCGATAGGTTTTCCCGGCTGATAGGGCGACAAGCCAGAGACCCAGGGGGCAATACGATGCAAGTAATTATTCATAGATGTGATTTTATCATCACCACACAGCTTTAGACTGCCAGTAATCTTTTTAATTCTTTTAAAGATTCCTAATTATACGGGTACCCGAGGATAAGACCCCAAAATTTTCAGCATGCTTACTTTTGGCTTCAACAACCTTAAAGCCTCTGATACCGTATCATTGTTCTGATGGCCATCAATATCGATAAAAAAAACATAGTTCCAGGTACCCAATC
>Ga0209992_10000807_pt1 | contig 38435 bp, 48 predicted proteins | sample 2SBtaG_2_FD_182564 | JGI IMG/M metagenome (GOLD analysis project Ga0209992, IMG submission 182564) | Deep subsurface microbial communities from Kolumbo volcano to uncover new lineages of life (NeLLi) - 2SBTROV12_ACTIVE470 metaG (SPAdes)... | ecosystem: Environmental > Aquatic > Marine >...
CGTGATGACGGTCGGGCCGATCGGGTCCGAGAATCGGTACCTGACCCTAGCGCATAACGGGACAGATGATCCGGTGTGCACGGTGGGCTGCTGGTCCGGCCTACTATCCGGCCTACTACCCGAAGCCGAGATAAGGGCACCCGACCACGCCCTAGAATACGCCGCCCTTTACAACCTATGCCTATTTCGCTTAGCAGAATGGAATACCTCACAATGAACTACGACCACGACGACGCCCCTTCGCATGCGTCACCTAACCGGTCCGGCGTGCGCCTACAACAAACACCGTACGACCACGCTACGGGCCGACCGCCCACCCTAGAGGAATACCGAGAGGGCACCAAGTGACCTACCACCCACACCCCAACGGCGGCGGACTAGTAGAGGACACCGCCAGCGTGGACGCCACGGCGTACATAGGCCCCGATGCCCGGGTATCCGGCAGTGCCCAAGTGTACGGCTTCGCCCGAGTGTACGGCCACGCCCACGTGTACGGCCACGCCCACGTGTACGGCACCTCCCGAGTGTTCGACTATGCCCTTGTATCCGACGCCTCCCGAGTGTACGGCCACGCCCACGTGTACGGCACCTCCCGAGTGTTCGACTATGCCCTTGTATCCGACGCCTCCCGAGTGTACGGCACCGCCCGAGTGTACGGCCACGCCCAAGTATCCGGCAGCGCCCGGGTATCCGACACCGCCCACGTGTACGGCAACGCCCACGTGTACGGCCACGCCCGAATGTCCGACCGCTCCCGAGTGTACGGCACCGCCCGAGTGTACGGCCGCTCCCACGTGTACGGCACCGCCCACGTGTACGGCAACGCCCAAGTGTACGATGAGTCCCGAGTGTACGGTACTACCCGGGTGGCCGGTAACACCCAAGTTAGCGGCACCACCACTGTATCAAACCACGGCACCATGCCGGAGTTTGATACGCTAACCCCCTCTACGGGAGGCCCGTATCGTGTCCTCTGTGGTAAGGACCGTGAGTTTGTGCGGCTTGATGACGGTAAGTGGTGGGCCCTAGACGCTCAGTACTCCGAACCCGCCCGAGCAACCGAGGTGGAGGCGCTGCTATGCGACCAGATCCAAGATCTCAACAACAACAACAACGGAGTGAACCAATGAAAACTATCCCCACCCCCGCAGAGCTACGCACCCAGTTCCAAGATGTGGTGGTGTCCGACTCGGACCGGTACCGTGCACCCGCTGAGCTAGCCATTGCTGGCTTAGAGGGCCTACGGGAGTTAGCGTTCTATGAAGGTGTACCTTCCGCCTCTACTGAGGCCCTGATTCTCGGTGTCTTCATGGCCTCTAACTTTCCAGAGGAGGCAAAGCTTTCTGACGGCGATTGGGAGGCGCTGGGTTATGACGGGCCGACCGCTTACCGGGAAGAACAGGAAGAAAAGCTGTCTTGTACCCGAACCCTGATCGGTGACGACGTGCTCGACCTGATGGTGCCCATTGCCGAGGCCTTCGTTGCTGCTGTGAAGGCCGCACCGATTCTTCCCTCTGACCACCCGGCCCTAAACGTCGAGTGATAGACATTGACGGGTGGCGGTCTCACGCTGCGTGTCTTCACGAGGTCACTGATCTCTGGTTTGATGAAGACCCCGCCATAGAGACCGCCGCCCTTGCCTACTGTGCCGTATGCCCCGTGCGCCAACAGTGCGGGGAGGTAGCTTCCGCCTACAAGGAAGAGGTGGGGATCTGGGCTGGCCTGCGGGCGTACGTGCCCGAGGAACGAGAGATTCTCCACGCTTACCCGCCCGCCCACGTGCCCAACCAGTTACCCGAAACGAGACAATGATGATGAACCCGAACACTGATGCCGCCCTGCCTTGCCGATCATGGGGCAGGGCGGCGTTTCTTAACCCGTACCTTGTGAAGGACATGCAAGCCGACTGCGCCGCCTGTTCGCATATGAACCCGTGCCGACAGTTGGCGGCCGATGCCCCGTTTAAGGCCGTGGGCGTTTGGGGCGGGTTGAACCTCCCGGCCGACCGGGCGCTACTCCCGCCCCCCACCGTGACCGGCGCACGCATCTACCCGCCTAACGTACACACACCGGGCGTGTCCCCCTACTGGAAAAAGCACGCTATCGACCCGGAGATGCGATGATCCCGGACATTGACGTCAACCTGTGCATACACCCACTCGACGACCCCCAACGGGTGGACGACTGGCTGACCGACGTACTCAACAGCGGGCAGCCCCTTGCCCTAGACACCGAGACGTACGGGGTGGACTACGACCAGCGCAACGTGCGCTTGTTACAGCTAGGCACCGCTAACAGCGGGTGGGCCGTGCCCGCCGAGGACTACCGGGGGCTGAGCGTGCACCTACTGCACCGCCTGCGGGAGTCCGGTGCCCGTGTACTGATGCACAACTCTGCCTTTGACATGCACGCCCTTTCCATCTCGGGACTGCCTTTGCCCCGGTGGAGCGTCGTAGAGGACACGATGCTGTTGCACCATCTGCACCGCTCCAACGAGTTCCACGGTCTTAAGGGCATTGCCGGGCGTAACATCGGGCGATGGGCATGGGAGGGGCAGGACCAACTGAAAGCCCTGATGAACCGCACGGGTACGGACTGGGGCACTGTACCCGTGGACGCCCCCGAGTATTGGGCCTACGGGGTCATGGACACGGTGCTGACTCGGCTCGTGTGGGACTGGTTGGACCCTACCCTCCAGCAATTCAAAGACCCGTACGGTGTTGAGATGGCGTACCGGGATATCATGTGGCGAGCTGAGCGCAGGGGTATGACCGTGGACACGGGCTACGCCCGCAACCTAATCACGGGGGCGTATACGCCCCGCATTGATGAGCTGTACACCGTGCTGGCGGACGCCGGGGTAGCCAACCCCAACAGCAACCGTCAGGTAGAGGCAGCTCTCCAGTCCTTGGGGTGGGAGGCTAGCGAGTGGACCCCCACGGGCGAGGCCCGTTTGGACCGAGCAGTGCTGGACAAGATCACTAGCCTTGGGGGCCTAACGGCCGAGCTAGCTACCAACCTCGTAGAGTACAAGCGTCTCGTCGGCTGGAGGGACAAGTACCTCGTCAAGTTTCGTGACAGTGGAGGCCGCCTGCACCCCTCCGTCCGCACGATGGGCGCCCGCACGGGGCGGTCCTCTGTGACTGACCCCCCGATCCAACAGATACCCGGCCACGGGGGCACCGAGATTCGTGACTGCGTCACTGCACCCGAGGGCCACCTGCTCGTGGCCATTGACTACGCTGGTCAGGAGGCCCGCCTCTTTGCCCACTACTCAGGTGACCCGGCCATGCGAGCGGAGCTGTCCCGGGACGGCGGCGACCTACACCAGATGGTGGCCGACCAGATCGGGGTGCCCCGCCCGATTGCCAAGACCATCAATTTTGCTCTGATTTACGGGGCCGGTCCCGCTAAGATGGCGGAGCAGGCGGGCGTGAGTGAAGGGGAGATGCACACGTTTCTGGCCGAGTACCATGACCGGTTCCCTCAGGTCCGTATATTTATGCAAGAGGTAGAGGCAACGGCCCGGCGACGGGAGCCGCTACCGTACGTCACCACGGGGGGTGGCCGTAGAGCGTACGCTAACCACGGTGAGGAGTATAAGCTAGTGAACTACCTCGTCCAAGGCACGGGTGCTGACGTGCTCAAACAAGCGGCCGCCCGGTTGGACGCCATCGGGCTGGCCGACTACATTGTGGTGCCAGTTCACGATGAGCTAGTATTTTCATTCCCGGCCGCCGATGCCGAGGAACTAACGACAATAGCAGTGGAGACCATGAGAGACGACAACTACGCCGTGCCGCTAATAGCTGAGGCCAGCCAACCGTGCTTCCGTTGGGGGGAGTGCAAGTGAGTATGCAGAACAAGGCCGAGCTTGAGGCAATCAAGCGAGGGTACGCCGGGCAGCGAGTGCTCTGCCTCAACTGTATGACTATCATCCAGTCCCAGCACCCTTACGATATGCACTCGTGCCTCTGCACCGAGGACGAAGACCGGGTCTGGGTAGACGGCGGTGCAGAGTATCTCCGGTTCATGTATGGCTCGAACGCTGCATTCACCCTGATAGATCAACACTACTACGAGGAGGCAAAATGAACGAGGTAGAGACGGGCACTCGCTGGGTGCTGGCCCTTGACCCCGGCAAGGTAACGGGCTGGGCCATGTACAACACCGAAGATCACCCGCTACAGGACCTATTGTACGGGGAGGTGGAGGGACGCTACGGGCTGGCTGACCACGTTCGCCGCATCATTGGCTCTGGCGCCATAATAGAGGTAGTGTGCGAGGACTTTGTTATCTCCGAGCGAACCATCAAGACGGCCCGGGACAACAATGCGCTGCGCCTCATTGGCTGGCTAGACATACAACTAGACCACCTCGGGGTAGAGCTATCCTTGCAGACCGCCGGGCAAGCCAAGGGTTTCTCTACCGATGAGAAGCTGTCCGCTGTAGGCTGGCTGGACACTACGCCCGGCGGGCACAGCAACGACGCCAAGCGCCACTTGCTCGTGTACCTACTGCGCCGATACCCCGACCACGCCGCTGAGCTATTGAAGGAATACCGATGAACAACGAGGAAGCCAACGCACTGATTGACGCTTACCGAGAAGAGCGGGCGGTGATGAAGGCAGCGGGCCTGCCCACTCATCCCAATTTGACGGAGGCCCGCAAGTCCGCAGCGGTAGGCGTGGCTTGTGCGCTGATTGATATGCTGAGCGATTTGCCGTTTGACGTGACGGTCGATGGCCCCTCGATTAAAATTAGTGCCGCCCCCCTCGGGTTTACCTTGGCCGTCAACGACCATTTCTTGGACCCCGGAGCCGACCCGGTATCCGAGGCGAAGCTAGCTACCGCTGTGTCCATGGAAAGTTTGTTGGAAAGCTACACGGACGTGGTATATGGTATAAACCAGTTGTTGCAAGAGTTTCGGCTGGAGAGAGGGATGCCATGGACGTAACGTACGACGTTGCCAATAACAACTTCGTGTTTCACGCTGGCCCACGGGACACTGAGCGCATGAAGATGATGCCCGGGTCCCGCTACAGTCGCTCCCTTGGGGGGTGGAAGTGCAAGGCCAACATGGCGACGGTGGCCACGGCCGCCCACATCTTCCGCCCCGGGGAGATAGTGCCCGACTCTGCTGCGAGTGACGCCGTGTCCCGTATCCGCACACCGCGCCGCCCGAGCACCGTTCCCATCCACAGCGGACTGCGTAACTACCAAGCAGCGGCCGTCCAGTACATGCGGGGCTGGTCCGCACTGATAGCCGACGAGATGGGCACGGGCAAGACGCCCACCGCCATCTGCGCTTTCCCGCTGACTGGCCCCGTGCTCGTCGTGTGCTCCAAGTCCTTGATCTACAACTGGGCGGCCGAGGTGACCAAGTGGTCTACCCGCACCCCGTACGTGATTGACGGCATCATCACCAAGCGCCGCAAGACGCTCGCCGCAGCGGCCGAGGACCCAACCGCTGTGGTCATCATCAACTATGAGGGGACACTGTCTCACTCTCGCCTGCTCGGGTACGGTAACGTGGTCAAGCTGACCGATAAAGAGCGCCAACCTAAAGAATTGAATGAGTTTGAATGGGCCGTGATGGTAGTGGACGAAGTCCACCGCATCAAGGAACCCAAGGCCAAGACCACTAGGGCCTGCTGGGCGCTGCGCACGCAAGCCGACCACGCTTGGGGCATGACGGGAACCCCCGTGGTCAATGACGCTGACGACGTGTGGGCCGTGATGCACTTCGTAGAACCCGATGAGTGGCCGGTGCGCTCACAGTACCGGGAGGTGTTGTGCGACGTGCGCCCCGGGTGGTTCGGGGGCATTGAGAATCGGGGCATCCACCCGCACCGGTTGCCTTTGTTCGATGAGATCTTCCAGCCACGGTTCATCCGTAGGCTCAAGGTCGACGTGCTGCCGGAGCTGCCCGACAAGACACACGTAGAGATCCGGCTGCCCCTGTCAGCCAAACAGGCCAAGGCGTACAAAGAGATGAAGAAGTCTATGATCGCCTCAGTTGACGGTGATCTGCTGTTTGCCGCTGACCCCTTAACGCAGGCCATGCGCCTACGAGAGATAGCCTCCGCCATGCCAGAGATGGACGGGGACTTCAAGATTACGGGGCTTACGGCACCAAGCAATAAGTTGGACAAGGTGATCGACATCATCGAACAGACGGACGGGCCAGTGGTAGTGTTCGCCGAGTCTGCTCGGCTCGTGCGGTTCTTGAACGCTGAGCTACAACAGGCAGAGTACCGCAGTGCTGCCATCTGGCAGGACGTACCCGCCCGGGCACGACAAGAGTTTGTGGATTCGTTCCAAGCCGGTGAGCTGGACGTTATTGTCCTGACCACGGGCACGGGGGCGGAGGGCATCACGCTCACTCGCAGCAGCACGCTCGTGTTCGCTCAACAGTCATGGTCTAACGCCCGCAATGCGCAGGCGCAGGACCGCATCCACCGCATCGGGCAAGACAAGGGCGCCACAATCATCACGCTCATCAGCGAGGGCACCATTGATGAGCGCACTGCTACGGTAGCCGCCGAGAAGGCAAGCAATCTGGAGCAAGTGGTACGAGATCAACTATTAGAGGAGATAAGATGAGGGAATTAGCACCCGAAGGAACACCAGCGTCCTACCAGCGCAAACAGTACGCCCTGCGCATGGGCAAGCCCGGGGCCACGGGGCCGAGTGAAGCCGACCGTAAGGCGTGGCGCTTGTACTACCAGCAAAGACGAATCGAAGCCAAGAGGGAGCAATCATGAGACTCAAGTACACCACCACTGCCTCTATTTGGGAGGTTGACACGACTAACCAGACGTTCACCCGGCGCCCCCGTGTAGAGGACGACGTTCACCCCGACGTAGTGTACCGGGGCGAGGAGGTCATCCCCTATGAGCGAGCTGTACTACCAGCGTCCCCCGCCGGGAATCGACACATCGTGATGTACGGTGCGTTGGTTCATAGTTCCGGTATCCTGTACTCCGGCGTTGTGGTGACGGGACCTGAGGTTATTGATGAGGTTTAGGCAGTCAGAGCTAAAGTCGTGGCTAGTAGACCAGCGTCAGTGGTACCTCACCTATTGGCTCAACCCGTACCCGAACGGGCAGACACCTGTAGGCGACTTCCCGGGTGCATCAGAGCTGGGCACACTGGTTCACACTGCAATGGCCGCCTCCAATTTGGGAGCGGTGCCGGACACAGCGGTTCGTGATTGGCTCTTTGCTGAGGGCAAAGAGCAGGTACCCGAATACGTGACTGCGGCAGCCGATGCTCTGTTCTACGCTAAGCGGTACACCACGTGGAACGAGGTAGAGGGCAACGATGTGGGCACCACCCTGCTCGGGGTAGAGCTACAGCTAGAGGCCGAGCTAGCCGGTCATACAATCTACGGGTCGTTGGACCGGCTGGACACTGGGCCGCACGGGGTGGGTGTGCTGGACTACAAGACTGGCAAACAGTTCAGGCAGCTGATGGCCAATGACTTCCAGCTACTGACCTACGGGTGGATGGCCAGAGAGTGCGGGTACGGGTCCCCCACCCGAGCCACTTACGCCCGCATCAAGACCGTCAAGGCAACCAAAACGGAACCACAGGACCACGTACACATCCCCCTGTCCGACGATATTCTAGACCAGCACGAGCGTCACCTAACTACTTCTTTGCGAGAGATAGAAGATATGGTAACGTCATTAGATCAAGGGATGGACCCAGTCGATATCCGCCCCGTGACCTCACCCGATTGCTTCTGGCGCTGCGACGCTATGGCGGCTTGCACGGTGATGTCCGACGGCGGGTATTGGGAGGATGTCCTACCCTACCCGAGCGGACCATCCGCTGGGTTTAACCAGAGAGGAAGCACCTCACATGAAGACACAAAAGGCTGACGACCGCCGTATATCAGTTGCTGTTCACGGCGGCTGGGGTACTGGTAAGAGTTGGTTCGCCGACACTTGCACGGAAATGGGCTTGACGCTCACACTCGACGCAGAGGGCGGGAGCAGGGACACCCCGTCCCTAAAGCTGCCTTGGTCACCCGCCAGCGGGGAAGACATCCCTACGGGGGGTAACGTTGTAGTTGACGTGACCTCGTGGTCGGAGATCGACAACGTCATGCGTGTACTCGTATCGGGTAACCACCCGTTCGAGAGCGTCGTGGTCGACTCGCTCACCGAGATACAGAAGCAGCTCAAGGACCGGCTATCTCAGGGACCCGATGCTCTGTTCGACCAGCAAGCGTGGGGCAAACTGCTCAACAACATGGAGTACCTGATACGCACCTTGCGGGACCTGACACGGCCCTCGGCCAAGCGTCAGATCCACGTGGTAGTGGTGACGGGCACCGATGATGAGATGATCCCCCGCAAGCCCATGTTTCAGGGCGGTCTGAGAAAGAGTTACGCCGGGTACTTTGACATGGTAGGTTTCATGTCCACCACGAAGAACGCTGACGGAGAGATCATCCGCCAGATGCAAATTCAACCCGATGACATTGCTGTTGCCAAGTGCCGCTTGCACAGTGTGTCAGTGGCCCATCCGATGGGCGTAATTTCACAACCAAATATGGGCGATATCGTCCGAGTAGTTAACAACAAGTAAAGGGAACCATGACCAACATTAAAGATCTGCTAAGCAAGGCGCAGGCCACGGGCATCTCCGAGGGGGGCGGGGGTGGACGCTTCACCCCTCCTGAGGGTGACTACGTCGTCAAGGTCATCAAGACCAACCACGACGTTACCCTCAAGGGAGACCCGAAGATCGGCCTCCACCTCGAAGTGACCGATGACGGGGAGAATACGGGTGCCAAGTGGTGGGACAACATCATCCTCGGCGGCTCGGACAAGGCCAACGCCTTGAACTTTGGCAAGCTCAAGGGCTTGGGGTGCGATGAAGAGATCGTGGAGAAGCTGGGCGACATTGCCAGCATTGCCACGTTCCTCGTGGACCGTGAAGCCAAGGCCAGCGTCAAGCACCGGTCCTATCAGGACAGGGAGGGGAACACCCGCCAAGGCGTCAACACCTATTTCAGCCGAGACGTTGACTCTGTGGACCCAGCCGCTCGTGCAGGCGGCAGCTCCACACCCACACCAGCACCGGCGGCAGCGGATGAGGCAGCCGGGCGGGGCTGGTAGGAGGCAGGGCCTCAACTACTAGCGAGGCCCCTGCGGAGAGGCTCGGGGGTGGTTCCCCCGGGCCTCTTGTGGGTTTAGAAGTAAGCAACGAGGAGACAGTGTGAAGTACAGCGAAGAAGCCCTACAAGCCAGCCCGGCCGCTATCCGGCGAGGGCTGCCCATCCCGTACGTGATGGAGCAGAACGATCATTTCCCTCAGCGCCGGACGGGGGACCGGCTCCACTATGTAAGCCCCTTCCGTTCAGACAATGACCCGTCGCTCGACGTGTGGATGAAGAACGAAGAGTGGCGCTTCGGGGACTTTGGGGAAGGGTCGCAAGGTTCGGTCATTGACCTCGTCAAGCGATTCGATTCCTGCACTGACGGTGAAGCTATTAACAACTGCCGTAGGCTATTCGCTGACTTCGTAGAGTCTGATTGGGCCGGTCCGTCCTTGGCGGACGGCACCGCTAAGCTTGATCCCGAGGACCTGCGTCAGGTGCTACAGTCAGGCAACCGGGGTGCGGAGGAAGCAGCTAACTCTCTCCTCCTCACACTGCATGACTCCCACCCCGGTCTCGAATCTGTTACCGCTGAGTGGCTCGTGTCTCGCTGGGGCGTGCGGGCGCACAGTGAAGAGGGCGTGCTCATCCCCTACGTGGACACGGACGGACGCCCGGTAGGGGCCAAGCACCGCTACGGCAACGTAAAGCTCAACCTGCCCGGGTCGCAGCTTCCCCTCTACGGCATAGAGCACCTCACCGAGTTCGGGTCTCCTATCATCTTGTGCGAGGGGGAGACAGATGCGTGGGCCTTGGATCACCTGCTCGGTGACCAGTACCTCGTGCTGTCCTGCTCGGCCGGTCGGCGCCCCGAGAATCTAATCAAGCTGATGGACGAGAAGCTGTGGCGCACTACCGTGTACCTGTGCTTCGACGGTGATGACGCTGGACGCTCGTCATCTCGTAGGTGGGAGGCCGCACTGCGGGACAGGGGGGCGGACATCATGTACGTGCCCATGCCCGAGGGGGCGGACGTGTCGTCCCTGTCTCCCGACCGCATTAGCGCCCTACCGTACCGTGCCAAGCCCTTCCTGCAACCGCCGGACGACATCAAAGAGGCGAGGTTTCGGTACGTGCGACCGTCGCAGTCGGACAAGGGCAATGACCGGCAGCTATCCGACTGGTCGTTCACGGTCACCCGAGTGCTGACGGACGACAACGGGTCGTCAGCCTACGAGGGAGAGCTGCGCCCTCACCACCGGGTGGAAGTGCTGCGGCCGTCCGATCTGTCGTCTAAGCGCAACCTCGTGTCGTGGTCCATGAAGCGAGGTGTGTCGTGGTTGGGGTCGGACACTGACGCTCAGGCCCTGCACAGCCTGCTAGCGCACGAGAGCATCGTCTCCCCCACCGGCCGGTTGACGGACGTGGTGGGCTTGCACGACGGGGACTACATCCTGCCTGACCTCAGCATAGGGCAGGACCGCTGGGTGTGGATGCCCCGCCCCGGGTCGCTGGAGTCTCTACCGGACCGGTTCGTCCTGAATCCGGCGGACCCGCTGGCCACCGTGGACGACCTGATGGACTCAGCATCTGCGGACGTGACGCACCCCCTGCTGGCATGGTTCGCCGCCGCCCCGCTGCGCCCGCTCTTTACCCGGTTTCCCACCCTGTCCATCTCGGGCGGGTCGGGGTCCGGTAAGACCACGCTGACAGAGCTATTCATGCACAGCTTTGGCGGGTCAGACCTCACGCTCAACCTCACCTCGACCACGCCTTATGCGGTGACGGCGTTGATGTCCTCTACCAATGCCGTGCCCGTGTGGTTCGATGAGTACCGACCCGGTGCTAGACACGACGCCAAGCTCGTGCTGGACCAGTTGATCCGTGACGCCTACACGGGACAGCGGTCCGCCCGAGGGCAGGTCAAGGGCAACGACCTAGTGCTGGTAGAGACGCCCACGCTCGTGCCCCTCGTCGTGACAGGGGAGGACAGCTTCACGGAGACCAGCCACACGGACCGGATGGTGTCGCTTCGCCTCTCGAAGGCCACTAAGGGTCGGTTGATCCCGGAGAGCTACACGTCCGTGATGGCGGACTATCTCGGATGGTTGCACCGCACGGGGGCCACCACCTATGTACCGTTCTTGACGTATCGAGACGACCTAGCCCACCTCAACGACCGGCAGCGGGAAAACATCGCCGTGCTCGACTACGGGTGGAAGCTCCTTGGCGCCTATTTGCAGGACATTGAGCCAGAGCTAAGCTGGCCAGAGCCGGACTTCTCGATGGTGACGAGCCAAGCTCAGGCGGCCGCTGAGGCCAACCCGACGTTGGACGCTGTAACTTGGGCGCTAGAGGCTGGCATCCACAACGCAGTATGGGAACGCACCAGCGACGAAGGACATCATCAGGTGTTGATATCTCCCGTGGAGTTGCTGCGTGAAGTTCATCGGGCAGGGGTATTTACTTTGCCGTACTCCAACGCTAAGGGTATGGTGGCCCTACTCAAGGAACAGCACGACGCTGAGCTTGCCCGTGTGTGGAAGGTAGATGAGGACGGCAAGCGCCAAGTTCGTGTGGCCATATTGACCAAGGAGGAAGTATATGATTGAGTTCGGTGGTTCCTATTTCGAGATAGGGGCTGAGGGAGAGTGGAGAAAGAGGGGTCGAACGTCGGGTGATTGGTACGTGGCAGATGACGACGAGTCGGCCATGTTAGACGAGATTCTCCGGTGGGAGGAGCTACTGTCCAATACCTTGATGTTTCAAGCCCACTATGACCAACATCCTGACGTGCGGGGCGGAAGTGAGGAGTCAAGTATATGAGGGATTACGTGCTGTTTGAATTAGACGCCATGGCCGAAGAGGGCCAGATGCACCGGGCCGTACCGGGAGGTGCCCACTGTCACATTTGTGCGATGAATAAACCGTGTGACGCTTTACTGAACGGAGAGGTGGCGGCGGAGGCGGCCGCCGAGATCCGCAGTCTGCGTGCTAAGGTTCAGTCGTGCTAACAGAGCAGGAATGGAACGGGCTATTCACTCACCGGCGTCACGCTTGGGACCCTAGCGAGGTCAGGGCAGCGTCCACTCGCACGTGGGCGGACGGTATCAGTGTAGCTGAGTGGCATCACACGGGAGCACGAGGGCCTCGGTCCTTGTCACCCGCCGACAAGGCCAAGTGGTTGCTCTCTATTGAGCGGTACCACGAGATCACGAAGAAGTGGTCGGACATCTTCTACCATATATTCGTGTTCGCTGACGGCACTATCTACGAGGGGCGACAGCCCTTGCGCACGAGCCAAGGGGACATATCCGACGCCTTTACTATCCACATCCCGGGCAACGACACGGGTGTGACACCGCAACAGTTTGCTTCTCTCATGAAGGTGACGCACGCTATCACGGACGGTGACCCCACCAAGCTGCGAGACCACCAAGCCCGAGTGGGCAACAGCGGCACGTTCTGCTGCGGAGACAAGAACCGAGTAGCCCTCGAACGGGCCAAACAACTACTTCCAACCTACGGAGACATCATGCAACTATCAGATACCGCCAGCCTAGAGGTATGGGCACAGGCCGCTGTGCCCCGGTTCAGCAAGGTCGACAACGGGGATATTCCCGTACTCGACTCGATGGCCGCCCACCCCGCCACCTACGACAATCAGCTTCTGCTCACGGTACTGAGCCGAGTGGTCGACCTCATTCGTGAGGAGATTGCCGCTGTCGCCACTACTCCCGGCCCCCGAGGTAAGGCCGGTGCGCCGGGCAAGGCAGGAGCACCGGGCAAAGCGGGGGCACCCGCTGACATCTTGGCCATCGTGGAGCAGGTCACGGCCAACGTCAGAGCAGAGATTGACAACACCCCGTTCACCATTAACCACACGGGCGTGATAGCCCTCGGCTAAGTTACATTGGGGGGCATGATTGAATTTTTGCTCGCCAACTTTGAAGCCTTTGGCGGCAGTGGGCTCACTGCCGCCTTGGGCTATCTGCTCCTCAAACGAATCAAGTACCTACAGGAGGAGAACACTAGCCAGCACGAGCAGGGTAGGCAGGAGAGGGTCGCCTCGGAAGCTCGTGTGGGTAGTAAGATTGATAAGGTAGATGCCAGAGTAGGCGTACTACAAGACGTCCAGCACTTGCAGGGCGAAGACATTGCGTACATCCGAGGAAGGCAAGACGCCTCCTCGTAAGGAGGAACCGTGACACGGAAACGCAAGAACGATCCATCGAGGGTACTAATCATCGGGGACACTCACTGTCCCGTCATGCTAGACGGGTACGTTGAGTTCCTACAGACGACGTACGACCGGTTCAACTGTGACCGGGTGGTACACATCGGGGACGTGGTGGATTGGGAGACCATCAGCTACCACCGAACCCCGCTCACCGGGTCCACGCCCAAGGAAGAGTACGCCGCCGCTAAGGAGCAGGTGGCCGAGCTGTACGCTGCCTTCCCGAAGGCCCAAGTAACTCTAGGGAACCACGGGGCGCTACCGTGGCGCCGGGCCGAGGACGTGGGGATCACCCCCGAACTGTTGAAGACGCCCGAAGTCATGTGGGACACACCGGGCTGGGAGTGGCGCAAACGCTACGACGATCTAGAGATTGACGGTGTCTTGTACCGGCACGGTGACAAGGCCAAGGGTGGCCGCACAGCGGCCCTGAACAATGCGCTTGTGGAGTTCCGCTCGGTAGTTCAGGGACACCACCACAGCCAGCTAGGTGTTTGGTATCACGCCAACTCCAACATGAAAGTGTTTGGTTTACAGACGGGGTGCGGGGTAGACTCACACTCAGCGGCCATGGCCTACGGGCAAGTGTACGCTCAGAAGCCACTGATTGGTTGCGGCGTCGTCCTCGAAGGACAGGAAGCGTTCGCCATCCCAATGAATCTAGGAAGCAGGTACCACTAATGGACAGCACACAGCGCCGGGAGACCACCTTGGATCTTGCGAAGGTGGCGGTAGTCACTGACAGACTCCAAGAGTACGGTGAGCCAGAGGACAACTTCCTCGACACCGCAGAGCTGTGGAACGGGTACCTACGGTCCTTGTATGGAGACACCGCCCCTCTGCTGAACGCCTTGGACATTGCCAACTTGATGATTCTCCTCAAGATGGCACGACTCAAGACATCTCCCAAGAAGCTAGACCACTATGTGGACATGGCAGGGTACGCAGCGTGCGGAGCTTCAGCGGCCCAAGCTGAAGCGTGACTTCCCTCCCTAACCGGTCAGGCCCGAAGGTAGTACTGGACCTGCCCGGTAAGTGGGACGAGTTCCTGAACCACATCCGGGGCGGTATGACCGGATACAAGGCCATGGAGCACATGGGACACTCGTGGCGCACGCTCAACCGGTACTTGAAGGACAACCCCGACAAGCGCCAAGAGTTTGTTGAGGTGAAGCGGACAGCCCGTGAAGAGCCAGCCATGCGGGTGCTCATGGACATCATGGAGAATGCGGAGGATGACGCCACCCGGGTGTCTGCCGCTGACAAGGTGTTGCGTCATTCTCTCAAGGACATGGAGCAAGTCATCAAGCACGACCACACCCTCACTGTAGGTATGGACCCCGAACAGATAGCAGACATCCAAGCACTGCGAGACCTCGCTGCAAGCCGAGCCGCAGAGGAGCCACCACTCGACGTAGAGTCGTGGGAAACAACCCCAAACAAGGAGATTATATGAAACTAATGTTCCAGCGAGCCGGTTGGCGTGCTGTCGACGGCTTCCTAGCGGCCCTCGCTGCTGACTCTATTCTCAGTTTGGGAGTAACCGAGTGGAAGGTAGCCATCGTGGCCGCCTTCTCCGCCGGACTCAAGCCGATCACCGCCTACGTTGCACAGAAAGCAGGACGATGAAAGAGGAAGGGGAGACCTACACTCAAGGATCGTTCGACTGGGGCGATGAGGACTCGTGGGGAGAAGCGGACGAGCCGCTCACCTGCGGAGTTGAGAACCCGGAAGTCTGCGAGTCCTGTACATAACAGGAGGTGCGCACATCTCTAACGAAGCCCCGCCTCTGTGCGGGGCTTCTTTAGTTACCGGCGTTGACTGCCCGGAGCAGGCCGCTGTCAACGGCACGCAGCTTACTAGTGTAGTCCTCGGCCTTGTCCGCCAGAGAGCGCAGGTCCGTGCGGCGAGACACTGACGGCTGTCGGAAGATCCCCAGAGCATCCTGCTGTACGCCAGAGAATAGGCCCCAGTACGTGTAGAGGGTCATGTACTCCTGAGTCATGCCGAGGCCTAGCACGCTGTTGACTACCCCGATCTCTGTGCGCCTCTCGTAGGCCCTCTGAGCGTCCTTCTCAACATCGGAGTAACGGTTGTAAGTAATACCGTCTTCAAGCGTGCTGAGTCCCAGCCACGCCCGGTCCTGTCGGGACAGTAGCTCGTACATCAGATAGTCTTGGAGTTCCGCCTGAGACAGTCCCGCTTCCTCAGCGTCGGCTACAGCTTGCTGAGCTTCAGTTAGCACAGGGCTAATGCTGCGGGCCGTGTCTAGCGACATACCGTAGATATCGGCAATGCCTTGTGCGATGCGGGTGGCGCTGCTTAGCTCTCGGCTCTCCCTCGCTGCCTTGTCTAGGGGCGACTCTTCCATGCGGTTGAAGATGTTTTCTGTATCTGTTTGGATGCCGAGGTCCGCTAGCAGATCTGAACTAGGAGCGCCGGGGAGGGCGTGGAGCAGAGCGGTTACTTGTTCGTCGTTGGGCGTGACCCCGAGGCCCTCCAGTGCCAGCCTAATCTCCTCCGCACGAGACAGCGTGTCAGCTTCTGTGCGGGCCTGTGAGGGGCGGCCCTCCACAGGAACCCCCACGATGCCTGCAACACGCTCCGGGAGCAGCTCACGCAGTCTGCGGACTTGTGCTTCTTGTACCGTCTCTCCCGTTTCGGGGTCGGGCGTTGCGTACATCACGGCGGCAAACACACGATTAGCGTTCTGGATGGCGCCCGCCTCCCGCAGCTCCTCCAGCGTGGGAACATCCATGCCCTCGTCTACAGCGGTGTCCAGAAGGTCCTCCATGGCCCTACGGAGGTAGCCCAACTGCCGATCTTGGAAGCCCTCGTTGTCTAGTGTGACCTTCACGCCCGTGACCATGGACAGCAGGCGATCCCGCATATGTCCTCTCTGGTCTTCTTTGACCCGGCCAGCGTCCACCACACCCACCCGTTCTCCAAGGTCCCAGATGCGGCTCAAGGGAGGCACCACAGTATCGCTGAAGCGGAAGAAGCGAGAGGCGTTGTCGTTCTTGAGGGGTCCCCCGGTAAAGCTGCTGCGGCCGGTTGCCCCCTCTAGTACGGTAGATACGGCGTCGGGCAGCGGACCGGAGAATAGACCCAGCAGGTTCTGCCAAGCGTCCGTTTCGTGCTCGTAGGTAGCGAAGCCGAGTTCCTCCATCAGCTTGTCGCTACCGGGGAACAGCGACAGGGCGCTGAACCCGGCGTCTAGCTGACCACCTATGGCCGTGAAAGGCGACTCAGCCATGGCAAATACATCGCCCCGTTTGGTATAACCAGCACGGTCCAGATATGATGGCATGAGACTATCGCCCGATCGGTCTTCATCACCGAATACCGCAGCTTCATATAAGCGGCGGCCTCGCTCCACGTTGGCCACTCGTCCGGGGGTAGTGACCATTGCCATTATCTGCAAGGGTAGGTTCTTTCGCATAAATGTGTAGAACCGGCTCACCATGCGAATCTTCGTGTGCTCTAGCGGGGTCAAGTCCGCATAGTCAAGCAAGTATTTCTTGACGTGAGCCGCTGCATGAGCGGGGGTCATGCCCTTTTCAACAGCGTCAATGTACAGGGCGAGACGAGCATTGTTTTCTATGGCGCTGGATAGCTTCCGCCCTGCGTTGGTGCCCGTTAGTGATAGAAAGCGTTGTGTAGCGGCTTGGGTGGCCGAGACGTCCGCCCCCATCATGGCGAAGAACGATGAGTCGATGACCCCGTGGTCCATTGCGTCTCGGAGGATGACAGCCTGCCTACGGGGAAGAGAGGCTATGACCTCTTCTAGAGCCTTGCCCGTGTTCTTGACTTCGTTACGGGCAGCGTGTGCCGCTACTTGCATGACGCCAGCCTCACGAAACCGATCCACGTTGCGCAATCCACCCATGAAGGCGAACATGACGTTACCTAGGGCGTTACGGGCGTTGAAGGCTAGGGCCGATGGGTTGAACAGTGATGATGTGACGCCAGATGCCCACAGAGTGGCAACATCTTTACCTAGTTGGCTCGCCAGCCTGAGGTCCTCAGCAGAGGACAGTATCTGTCGGGTTGAGTCTAGCTGCGACCTGATTGCAGGAGGCGCCCACCACGACTCGTTACCTATTTTCATTACCTCTACCAAGCCTTCGTCCATAAACGCTTGGCGAGTAGCGGCTACAACCTCCTCTTCTACCGGTTCCACCACGGAGCGCAACGCACGAGCAGGCGTGTTCTGTTGCAGATTATCCGACAGTCGGCGCACCAGCGGCATACCGTCAGACCTACTGACGGCCTCTAGCCCGGTTACAATGTTGTAGTCAGCGGTCAGCTTCGCCATCTCTGCGGACTGAGCTGCCATCACCCGCTCGATGGCAGTCTCGTACACGTCGCCAATCTTCACGTCTGCGCCGCCCAGTATGCGGGTGGCGGCGTCGTTGAAGTCAAATACGCTAGACTTACCGTCCAGCACTTCATCTCCTCGCATCACTCGGTTGAGGAACGCTGAAGGCGATTCGTTGTTGCTGCTCGCATGGCGCAGTTGGTTCTTGGCTTTCTGGGTCATGAACCGACGGGGCATCTTCTCTTTGACAAGGGCGGCTAGACGGGTGTTGGTGTTGTTGATGTCTAGCGTGGCTGCTGCGAGGCGGGATGCTGCGCTGTCAGGAGCCTGTGCGTCTACGATGCGCTGTAGCGCAGTACGCCTGCGCCCCTTGTAGGGCACGGACACAGCGTCTACTAGGGATCTGTTCAGTGCGGACGCTGCGTCGTCGCCCATCTCTTTACGGGTGAGCTTGGTCAAGCGGCTCAACCGAAGTGCGGTGTCACTGGCGGCACGAGAGGCTCGCCCGGCCTCAGGCACGGTAACGTCGCCTACAGCGTCTGCCACTCGTCGTGTCTCGTCGGCGGCTATGTCGGCTCGTGGCCTGATCTTGCGTAGCACTAGGTCTAGGTCACGGCCGCCGGGCACTACCTTCCGGCCAGCAACTTTGATACCCCCCGAACGTGCTGACTGAGGGCGGATGTGCTCACTCACCTGCTTCTGTAGAGCGTCCGCAAACTCGTCGCCTACCGTAGTGCGTGCTCGGGCAACAATCTGGTCCGTCATTTGCAGAGCTTGGTGAATGGCTATGTTGCCTTTTGAGAGCAACTCTTGAGTGGAGCGAAGGACTAGACTGGCTTCCCACACTTCACCGCCAAACATTCTATGCGCCGCTTTGGTGCCGGGTATCTTGGCGAACGTGGCGTCCGTCAGCCAGCTTCTCACCTCGTTCTCAGGGAGGATGTCAAGAAAGTCTGCACCCTTGTACTTGATTACGTTGCCCTTCCTATCCAGCAGGGTGGTGATCGTCTTGTTGAGGAACCCCGTCTTGTTGAGGGTCTTGTACCCGGCGGTTGATAGTAGCTGCGTACCGGGGATTCGCATTCCCATGAAGTGCACGCCGCCCTGCCCTCGACGGGCCACATTCTTCTCGACATCCCCCATGATCTTAGCTATGCGGGCCTCTTCATCCTTAGCAAATTTGGCGAACAACCCCTTGACTCCGGTTGTAGCACGGGGCGCTCCCTTTACGGACGTTGCGGCGGCCTCTGCCCATACTTCACGTGCAAAGACCTTGCTGGCTTCGTCTAGGCTATCAAAGCCTTCCGTTCTAATCACAGTAGCTAGGGCTGCGCCCGCTGCGCTGTGCTCCGACAGGCTTAGCATCCCCCCTTTGGCCACCGTACCGACCCCGGCAGTAGTCCAAGTCAGAGGGTCCACAGCAGCCTGAGTACCTAGGTCAGCCACCCCTGCTATGTCCAGTTTACGGCCGGACAATGGAATGTCAGGACCCCCGAGTTTCGGGATTAGAGCCAGTGGATTGAGGTTCTGAACCATCTTCGGGTCTTTGCGTACTTGGTCCCCTAGAGGCTCTCCCCAAGCCTGCCAGTCAAAGGGCGCAACGAACCCGTCCCCGCCCGTTAGCTTGGTGGCCTCCTCGGGCGTTAGGTCGTATCCCGACATATCACCGGGGTCCTTGATGTGGTCCCCAATGTCGATGGCGTCAGCCATTCGGCCCAGCGCCCTGAGTCCGTCCGCCTGACGGTTCTTGTCGTCCAGCAGCATGAGACCCATAAAGGTAGATGCGCCTTCACCGAGGTCGCCAAACCGCTCCAAGATGTTCATGGGAGTATTGGCTATTACCCGGCCGGTTTTCTTGACCCCCTCTATCTGGTCACCTACAAAGCCCCGGTCAGGTTCCTTAGCTATATGATTATCTAGCCACTTGTCCCCTAGCTCCGTGTTCAGAACGTCCCGGAACTCCGGCTTATCCTTGAAGGTCTCTAGCACTCGCTGAGCTTCGTCTACAAGGTCTTGATCTCCGCTCTCAAGGAAGCGAGGCATCAGTCGGACAATGGACCTCATGTCCTTGACCCGGCCGAAGTCCTCTTCTATAAACGCCTTGTAGTCGGACTCAAGCCCGGCTACCTCAGACTCGGCCGCCAGTTGGTTAGCCCGGTCTATCTTGTACCGCTCGCTCTTGGCCTTGCGCTGCTGTTCGTTGAACGCCTCTTCTAGATCGGCGGCTTCCCTATCTGCGTTGTACTGTGCTACCGCCGGGTCACTACGCCATCCGGTGGGTGCGCTGACCTCCTGTACGATGCCCTCTCTCCAGCCTCCGTCCTCGGGGGTGTTCTGGCGGATGGCCTCGGCTTCATCCCGCCACCCCATCAGTGACCGATCGAGCCGTTGCTCCGCCAGCTAGCACTATCCCGTAGGGGGTCGACGGACGGCGGGCGGTTAGCAGTCGCTAGCGTTTCATTGGTGGGCATCATCAGGCTGCGGTTGATGAAAAACTGACTAGCTACGTTTGTACCTTCCCAGCCCTGTTCATACTTCCTCGCCAGCTCATATATTTCAGTTGCTGTAGGGGGCCTGCCAGTGTTAGCTATGAGGATCTCGATATCATCCATCATATACCCGAAGTTGTCGTCAGCCATCAAAGCGTTCAGGTTGCTAGTTTGCGCCCGGCGAGCGGCACTCTCTAGGTTGCCTACCCCTGAGGTAGTCTCATTGGCTATGAGGGCGGCCAAACGCTCTGCGTCCGTTAGGTCCTTGTCAGGAGAGGATGAGTAACCGCCCCCACCACCCCGGCGGGCGGACGCAGCCGCTGCTGCTTGAGCATCTAGGAGTTGCTGGGCTGCGGCATAATCAGCGTCTAGCTGCTGCGCTTGGAGCACGGAACCTGCACCGATCTGGTCGATGTACGCCGAGTTACTTGCTGCGGTTGAGGCCAGTGCCCTCTCGTAGGCGGCGTTCTGCGCCTCCCGGTTGTTGTCCAGCGTGCTGTTGCGTGCCACTAGGTAGGAGGACACGTCGTCCAAAGCCCCGGTGGGGGCAGCGATCTGTTCAGCCACGGACGCAGCCTGCGAGAGCTGAGCACGTTGGCGAGTGTTTAGGTTGTTCTGCGCTTCCGCTTGCCGGGCACGGCCCAGCTCCCCCTCGGCAGCTATAGCTGCTAGGAGGTCTGAGCGGTTGTTACGGAGACCATCAGTGGTCCCTCGGATAGCATCTGACACAGCCATTACAGGGTACCTGCCTCATACGTCTGAACAGCGGTGTCGTACTCCCGGGCGGACAACCGGCCACGAGCCGCCGCCTCGGCTTCTGAACGTTGGCGCTGGACATTTGCAAGCTGGTTGGCCATGTCCAATCCTAGGGAGTCTATCTGTGTGTTTAGGCTGTCTTCGGCGGCGGTCTGAGCGTGGTTGGTGGCGCCCTCAGACTCTGCGAGCTGCTTTAGGCGACCTCCAGAGCGGAACATACCACGGTTCTCCGAGGATATGTTAATGCCCTGAGCCGCCTGCTTGCGCTGTTCCCCATAAACGTCACCAAGTGATGCTAGGCGGTTGTTGAGCGCCGTCGCTTGGAAGTCGTTCGTTGCGCGGATCTGTTCTTCACTGAGACCGAACCCACGGAGCTGGGCTACGAACTCCGGGTCCGCCGTAAGCTCTGTGTCTAGGCGGGCACCCTCTCCAGTGGCTACGGTAGAGTCCGTGACGGGAGTGCCGACACCGGACATGCGCCCCATGAGCAGGCTCATCTGGTTATCGTCGAGAGCGTCGCCTAGCCCGAGGCTTCCGTCCGCATAGCCGTTCACTACGCCAGCGTTCACCAAGGATTGTGCGGCTTGCTCGATAGAGTCTCCGCTCCCGGCTAGCCCGTAGGCTCTCGCCAGCATGGTGAAGGCTTCACCTCTAGTGATCGTATTGCTGGTTCCGAACTTACCGTCACCTACACCGTTAGTTATCCCGGCGTCCTTGAGCGCCGTAAGAACGCCGTCCATCCGGCCTCCCCCGTCGCTGAACACAGGCGAGGACTTGGACGGTGATAGGCCGAGCTGCTCGAAGAGGGTAGCGCCAAACTCGCCACGGGTGGTCATTAGCTAGCGTCCCCAGCCCTGCGACCACGCAATTCGATCTCCATGGCTCGGATCTCCACGCCTGCCTGATACTCGGGCGGCATGGTACGAAGCGCAGTGAGTAGTTGTTCGTCAGTAAACTCTAGCGGGGCACTCTGTTCCATACCTGATAGCATACATTACATGGCCGCCTTCAGGTCTGCTACCTCCCGGGCTAGCTCCTCCACTAGGTCCCATAGTTCGTTCTGGCTAGCTATGAGGGGTGGCACAAACTCCGGGTAGCTGAGGGACTGGAACCCCGTGTCCTCGTTCTCGTGCCACAAGTGCTCTAGCTTCGTGTTCCGGCCTTCCATGACTAGGGCTGACTGTACGTCTTGCCCTGACAGCCATTGATGGATGGGGCCGGGGCGGTCGATCCATTCGCCCGAGAAGGGGGTTAGCCTACGAAGGAAAGACGACCCGAGGGGCGGGCCGGTTCGGTTCTTGGCCCGCATATCGGATGAGTTGATGGTGGTATCCACGGCCCAGACATCAACCCACCGGAACGAAGCGTCCCCGAGGCCCTTGGTGTTGTCACTGCCGGGTATAACGTCAGTAGCCCGCACAGCTATCCCAGTGGAGCCATTGAAGGCTAGACCGACAAACGAGGCAGTTCTGTACAAGCCCGAGTTTGTATCAGACGTGAATGAAAAGGCCGGTGCAGCGGCAGCGCCGTCATTGTTTCGTGAAGACCCCACTACCGTTATGCCGTAGGCCGTGGAGGTCAGCCGGACGACCGTGCCCGCATATAGGCTGACACCCCCTGTTGCGCTGAGATCCGTACGGACCTTCCAGCGGTTGTTCAGGTCATCAAATATACCACCTTGGCCAGAACCGTTTTCCATGAAGGCCAACCGTCCATGGATGCTGTAGCCCTCATAGCCGCCCTTGCCGGACCCGAAGGTTTGTACGGACCCGTAGGACCCGGACACCGTGCCTAGGCCGTCGTCCCCGCTCCCGATGGTCAGACCAGTGCTGTTGAACAGGCCGTACCTCGTGGTGCCCGCTGTGTTGTAGAAGTGGATGTCCGTGGACTGGAGCCAGATGTTGTCCGTGGCTATGGCCTGCACCGCTCCTAGCCCCGTGCCCGTGCCCGTGGCGTCCATGTATATAGTACCCGAAGCGTTCGCAGATGATCCGGGGTCAGCGTACATCTGCACTAGTACGTCCTCGCCGCCTCCCCATGTGGGCTGGTTGAGTTGCACAAGAGCGTTGCCCCCGTTGCTGTTGTACTTGCTGGACAGCCACAGCACACGAACGTTGCTACTAGCGTCAATGGTGTAGTCCACGTAGGCTATCTGTCCGTCGCCCAGCTTAAACTCCGGGTGATTGAATGACGTGTACGGGTTGTTGTAGTCAGGGTCGAAGAGTATCTGCTGGGACACTCCGGCCCCCATCAAGCCCAGCGTCACAATGCTGGTGATGTCCGCCGTGCCCTTAACTGCTACGTTCCCGTTGAACGTGTAGGTACCTGCGGAGTCAAAGTCCACGTCGCCAGCGTCACTGCTGGCCGTGACTACGTAGCGGTTGATGAACTCTTCAAGGTACCGGAACGGAGAGTCGGCTGCGGCCGTGGCCCGCTTCCGGGCCTTGGGGTCGGTCCACTCCATGAACTTGTAGGAGTTACCTACCGTGGCGTCAAACGTGAATGAGCGCCCCATTATCGTCCCCTGTTGATCTTGCGCTCGTCGTACTCCACGATCACTCGTCGAATAGCGGCGGATGTTAGGTTAACTCGAAGTCCAATAGTGGCTCCGTACGCCGTGTCGGCAAAGGGCATTATGGATGTTCGCCGAGCGCCGGTGTCAGCCGACGTGGCGGCCCACACGGGTTCTCCGCCAACCCCGGAAGCTATTAGTTGCGTTCCCGACGCCACGGTTGACAGCTCGGAGGCCGCTTGCCCTGCGATACCGTTGAGCCAGTAGTCAAGGCCGATGGATGCCGTGTCGTAGCCCGTTTCTTGCCAGTAGTCGTAGTCAATGATGATGCGCTCTAAGCGGATCTCTGAGCCGGGGGTGGCAGCTATCTCGTTGAGGTCAATGTATGAGGTATCGGCGCCTAGCTCCACAGACATGGACGTGCTGTTGCTGTCCGTGCTCTTGGCGGGCCGGTCCAGCGTCGTGTCCCGCACAAAGAAGCGCCACGTGCTGCCCTCCTTGAGCATGGCGTAGAGCCTGCCCTCGTTGCCACCGGCAAAGCTAAAGCCGGTGGGTACAGGAGCGGTTAGGTCGGGCGAGAAGCTGTCGTAGGAGAATACACCGTTCGAGTACACGATTGCCGCTACCGCTGAGTTGTTGGCCATTGTCCGCTCTGCGAACGCAGGGAAGAACGCTAGGTTGCGTTCCTTGTCCAAGACGGGAGACAGGACCAGACCCGGGGTGGTCCAGTCGGCTCCCTCAGGAGTAGTTTGCGTGGGACTGAGATAGTGGGCGCTGGTGATGTCCACGCCCGAGCCATCAGCAGTGTTCAGTCCCCATGTATTTGAAGAGAGGAACCACACCTCGTCGTTCCACAGCAGAGCGTCCATGCCCGGGCCGGGTACCTTGGTGTCCACGAGGTCCCGCAGGCTACCAGTGGCTGGGCTGACCCCGGAGAGCACAAACCAGCGGCCGTCACGCCGGGCGATGATTAGAGCGTTGCTTACCGTCCACATGCCTACGACGGCCGAGGTAGATAGCGTTGGATCGTACGAAACATCGAAGTAGCTAGTCGCCGGAACGGTGGCGTACGCTGCCGGGTCGCTGTAGTAGATGCGTCCGGGGGCCGCAGCGAACCCGTAGTAGTACGCCCGGTCTCGGTGGACCCAAGCACCGGAAGCGTAGCCGTCTGACGTGTTCGGGTTGGAGAATACGGGAGTAGTGAGGTCGAAGTCCTCGTACACTGTACCGCCGATGATCGTCAGCTCTTGCCCGTCGTGCCAAGAGAAGTGACGGTTCGTAGCTGAGTACCCGTTAGGGAAAGAGTTGTTGTGAACCGGGTGTGTCGCCGTTGTACTGGCAATTCTGTTGTTTGGGAAGGTGATGGCTCCGTCGGACAAGGCACCCGGCTCGAAGTACACGTTAGTGTTGGATGCGTCCGTGTAAATGAGCACCAGCGACCCGTGGAGTCGGCTGTTACTGTCCACTGTGTCTGTAGGGTCCGTACGCCAGAGGATTCCCCGAGGAATATCCGTACCTGCCGCTAGTTGGGTGCCTCCCACCGTCAGTTCACGCCACCCCGGGCGCTGACCTACTGAACCGTTGGCGTACAGCTGGACATTCTCGCCATGCCACAGTTTGCCGGTGCCAAACAGACCTCTAAGACCGGCCTCACCGGACCGGAACTCGTCAAAGACCCGAGTCTGCATTACGGGCGCCAGTCGGTGCGGCGCTTGGGTAGCGCACCCTCGGCTACGGGGTGAGTTTCGTCCTTGATGGCCTCGTAAATGCGTGACATCTCTTGGGAGAGCACCTGAGCTAGCTGTGGGTCAACTTTGGCGGCCGCTATCTGTGCTGTGAGCAGTACAATCAGGTCCACGGCCCAGTCAGGCCACAAAGGAGTGTCCGTTCCGGCCGAAAGATCGGTAGTAGCGGCCTGATAGACCTCTGTGACAGTGAATACATCGTCTGGCGTGGGGTAGAACTTGATTAAACCGCCCTCGTCAGTCCAATATGCGGGTCGGCCCTCAGTATCTGCGTATTTGATGAGGTCTAGCTTCGTACGGAACGGTACGTGTTGGTCCCCGATGGCCATATACAAGGATTTGCGGGAACTGGCGCTTCGAGCGTAGGTCGACGTCCCAATGGCAGTAGAGAATGTGCGGCTGGCCTCGTTCCACCACCAGTTTCGCATGTTATCAGCTTGCCGGAGTGCAGAGTTAACCATCACAGCGAGGTCGGCGTCGGTCAGGGCGGGGTCAGAGGCGTTTAGCCCTAGCCGGAGGCGAACATTCGAGCGGATGGTGTCTAGATCCATGGCCCTAGCGTATCAGTACAGGGTGCCCTTGAGTCCGGTCAGTTGCCGGTACGCCTCGAAGTAGACTTTCTCGGCCGCTGGCATCTGGCGATCCACGTAAGCGGCGATCTCCGCCTTGCGCTTGGCCTCATTCTGCTTGTCCAGTCGCTCTACCTTCTGTGACAAGGTCTCATTGCTGGAATCAATCCTACGGATATGAGATATGAGCTGGCCTAGCTGCATGTCCCCCATGAATTGTTTGGTTGTAACAAGGTATTTCTCCCTGCCGGGCTGATCGAACCATACCTCAAGGCTGTCGAGCAGGGGGTTCACTGTGAGGCGCAACCACGGGCAGTTCGTTTCCTCTTGTACATACCGCTGAACGCTATTCTCGATGTCGTATCGGGCCTGTGCGTATGCCAACTCGTTTGGGTTCGATGCCATCTCCCGAGAATAGCAGAAGGCCCGCAGTGTTAACTACGGGCCTTCTACTCTTGTTGGGGAGTATTACTGGATTACGACTCGGTCAAGTCCTCGATCACAGCGTGAGCGTTGCGCTGGTCCGTGTGGACGTCGTGGTACTTGAACAAGGTAGCCTCGTAGGCGTCGACACCGGCAACTCGGTTGAGCACCGCACCGTCTTCGTCCATGAACTCCCAGTCCGAAGACTGGTTCTGGACTAGGCACTGGGTGTTGACCGCAAAGGCCGCATTCTCTGGAGCAAAGCGGTCAGCGAGCAGAGGAAGCTTGACGCTACCGGCCTGCACGGTGGGAACCTCGAAGCCGCCAGTGAGCTTGATGTCGTCATTGAAGCGACGCTGGTCTTGGAGCTGGGCAGCGTAGCCTCGAACGACACCGTGACTGGTTACGAGCAGTGAGGGAGCCTTGCCCGAGTCGATCACGACTTGGTCAATGGCCTTCTCAAACACGTTGGAAGTGGCCAACCGGGAGGTACCCGAGTTGAAGCCAGCTCCACCGGTAGCACCCTGAGAGCGGTGCGAAACCCACTCAGGAACAGTGCTCGGGTTGACGTTGAAGAGGGTGCCGCTGTCTGCGATGATCTCACGTAGTCCCGTGATCTCATTACCAGCCGACCCGGCGACCGTGACGTAGTGAGAAGCCGACGTGGTGATGGCCGAGGCCACAGTGATCGTCTTCGCCGTCTTGTCCACGCCGGTGATAGCGACATCCGCAGCCACCGAGGAAGGCGAGCCGGTGGTGCCGATATCAATCTTCTGGTTGATGAAGAATTGGCGCATCTGGGTAGCGGTGGTGGTGCTGGCCAGAACAATCGTGGTAGCAGCAGTGGTAGTGCCGCACTGAGCGATGCTCTGGGTGCTGTCGCCAAAGACCTGACGGGAGACGTTCTCCTTGAGGTCAGTTACAACGCCCTCGGTTTCCGACTGAATAGCTCGGGTAAACGAACCCTTGTCGGACTTCATCGCCCGGATTACCGGACCGTTGATCTGGAGTCGACCGTAGTTGTACTTCAGGCCGACACGCTCTTCAACGTACGACTGGTGTCCAGCGGTAGGCAGGGTGCCACCTTCCGCACGGGCGCCGGTACCGGCGTTGCGGCCAGTATGAAGCACCAAGACCGCTCGGCGGCCTTCTACGTTCTTAGAGGTAGCTTCAATTTGCATGAGGAACGCATGCTCAGAATTGAGCTGGTCCCGAATATCGGGCTGATAGTCCTCTTTGAGAGCGGCATCAGCGAGAGTGAGAGTAAGTGCCATGATCTGTTCTTTCTGTTTGAAGGATTGGTTTCTCGGCGCCTTGGGGCCTGCCCTGCGTGCGAAAGGTGATGCCAGATCACTTATGTATTAACATACACAAAGCCCCCGACACTTTGTCGGGGGCCTTATGAACTGATCGGTTCAGAATGTCTAAGACAGACCGGAATCCGCTGCAATAGCCCTATCAATCCGGGCACTCAACTTGTCGGCTGCTGAGATTTTCTCAGTGACTGGCGTGTTAACTGCACCGGGTGACGGCTGTGCACTAGTGATCGGGACAGGGGGTGGCTGGACACCGGCGAACGCTTGGTCGTATGCTACCTTCGCTTCCTTGAGGGTCATGGCCCCCTCTACAGCCATCGTAAAGAGCATCTTGAACTGAGGCGTGCCCCGCTGGAAGCCCATGCCCTCCGCTTCTGTGATTAGGGCGTTGGCTTCTTCTTGGTTCTTCTGTTTCTGTTGAGCCGCCGCTGTGGCTTCCTCTTGCGCCTTCATCCGGTCATCGAGCAGTGAGGCTACTTGCTCGATGGTAAGAGCCGGTGGGGTGTCACTCGCAGGCTTAGGATCCTTTGCGGCGGGTAAACCGGCCCACTCCTGAAACTCCTCGGGGGACATCATCCGCTTGCCTAGCTCCAGCCACTCCGTGACCCCGCCAATGTCGCCGCCTTTCAGCTTGCCTACGGCGTCCAGCACCACGTCACGGGTGCCGTCATCAATGCCCTCGAAGGCGTCCCTATAGGGGGAGAATTTGGTCCGGTAGTCCGCCGCTTCTTTGCGAGTCTTACCTAGGGCAGCTACAGCGTCCTCGTGAGACAGAGAGCTGGTAGGCTCTCCTTCAACGGGGGCGTTGGCATCTGCGCCTTCGGCGGGCGGGCTAGCCGCTGCCGCTGCCGCTGCCATTGCTTCATCACTCATGTTTCATCCTCCGGGGATGTGTTGTTATTGAGGCCCGGGAAATTCAGAGCTGACGGCCTGCTCCATAACTCCAGCCATACCGCCAGCAGTGCTCAGCTCGGGCGGTAGCTGAGGTTCTGGTTCTTGGGGGGCAGCCGGGGCATCCGCTGGGGCTTGCCCTCCGCCGCTGCCCCCCGAGAGGGTGTCTTGCGCCATCTTAGCCGTGGCCTCTTGGCGCTGCACCTTGGCCTGCATCTCAGACATCAAGGTCTTGTGTGCTTGCCAGTGATTGACAGCGTCCGTCTGGTCGGCTTCGTCTAGCATATCGAACCGCTGTGACGTAAGGAATGCTCTGTGAACCTTCTCGTGCGTCTCGTGGTTGTCGAACTCACGGAGCATTTCTGCGTGCTCATTGTTACCTTCTGCCATCATCTCATTTTCTCGCATGGCCTTGGCAGCGTCGGGGTCGATCGCCTTGATGATGTCGGCAGCATTGGCCAAGTCAGCCACTCGGCTGTAGGTAACCATGTCGGTAATAACACCTGTCTGGAGAAGCTTATCTGCTCTCATCTCTTGCGCAGCACGGGACCTCGGGAGCAGGGCGTCGGTAGGTATGACTACGTCCCGTTGCCCCTTGAGGTCTTGCTGGGGATTGAACGCCAACCGCTCAGGGCCTAGGCCCATATCTACCGTGAGTTGTTTGCTGGAGCCTCGTTGCTGATACAGGGCCAGCGTCATCTGAGCCACTCGCTGCCACATGGCGGAGGTTTCCTTGACTAGACGACTAAGGGGAGAGCTGTCATTCTCTGTGAGTATCTGCACCGCAAGGCCGGACTCTACCTGCCCCGGCGCTAGACCTCGGGACACGCCGTGCTGGCCGAACAGGTCATCAATGTACTCTGCTGATCGGTCGAGCAACCGCTCGATGTACGCACCAAATGATGGAGGGTGCATGAACTCCGGCTTGTCCAGCCCGTCAGGATACGGGACCATCTGACCCGGCTCGTCAGTGAAGGTGTCCATGACGACATCCCAAGCGGACTGCGGTACCAGCAAACGGCCCGTGCCGACGTTGCGTACGTGTTCTGCTACTTGAGTCCAGAGAATATTGAGCATTACCTGAACTCGTCGAACGTCATTGAGGAACGTGGACCCGGACCACTGGTCCTCTAGCACGGTCTCTCTGCCGACGGCGATGTTCAGTTCCTTGAATGAAAACGGCCAGACGCCCTCGTCCAGCACCTTGTTCTCGACCTCGACCATGAATTTGCCCTCTTCGTTCCCACGATGAGGGCGCTCGTAGTAGGTGAGGACTAGAGTCAGATCGACGCCCTCGTTATCGCCGTACTTGTTGAGGCCCACTAGCTTGTGTTGGTAAGGCGACAAGCCGGTACGGGCATCGGGCACGGGCATCCGGTCCGCCGGGTATTCCTCTGGGAACATATCCTTGACCATCTGCGGGGGCAGAGCTTGCACCTTTATCCACCAGCGTGCTTGCTGGTAGCGTCGCACACCCGGCTCCAGCATGAACTCAGTGATTCCCAGCGGAGAGATTACTACCTCTTTCTCGTAGTCATCCCAGTCCACAGCAATGGCACCCGTGCCGCCCTTTACGATGGCGTTGATGCTTTCTTCCCGCAGGCCTTCCCAGCCTTGGCTCTTGCGTAGATCTTCAAGCAGAGCTTCGCCCGCCCGGGAGGCCCGGGTGCTAGCGTCGTCGGACGCTGTGGGGAGGACATTGAACTTGAGCGGGCGCTGAACGGCTTGAGCTGTTAGGTAGCGCATGTTAGAGCGTGTTCGGTTAATCACCGCCTGAAAGCGGTCAGAAGTGTCGCTTACATCGTTCAGGGTGTTGTCGGTGGGGAGCCAGTAGGTCCACTGGAACCCCTCAGTGAATGAGCTATTGAGCCAGTAGTCCTCTAGCTCACGACGTATAGACTTGAGTCCTTCAAAGTATTTGGTCTTTACGGGACCCATATCGTTATTTGCCATGAGCTAAGACTACCCTAGACTGCGTTAGGGTACGCTGGGAGCTTCGGTGAAGAGGTCCTAGCGGGGTACACGGGCTTGGGAACGGGGACGCCCTCACGCCTTCTCATGGCGTCAATCGTCTCCTCCAAAACGTGATTGCGGTCTATCTGTTGCGCAAGGAGAAACCAAGCTGGCCCGGCAGAAACCAAGGCGGTCAAGATGATGATGATAGCAGTCATTATTTATCCGGTCCTAGATAGGATGAAAGAATCTTCTCAAGATCTGCAACTCGCTCGTTAGCGGCTTTCAGATCTGTTCCGTACTTCCTGTTTCGTTTGCGCATGGCGTCTGCTTTGTCTTCTGGCATCATCCCGGTCATGCTGCCCAGCTCTTGAGCACAGGACATACAGATGTCGTAGTGGCCCCAGCGGTCAGTCAGCAACTCAATGACACCCGTGTCCCCGTCTTTCTTCGGCGAACCACACGACATACAAAGTCCCTTTTTGTAAGACTTGTAGTCAAAGTCTCCGCTTTCGATGAATCTCATTGTCTCTCCCTAGGTCGACACACAACTTAGCACATTGCTAGTAGCGGCCTGCCCTACGCCTTCTGCGGTTGCGCTCTATCTGGCGCCAACCCTTCTCGTCATGGCTCAATTCTTCTTGCACTCTTCGGATCGGGGCAGGTAGCTTCAGGGCCTCAATCACTGCGTAAGACAGCACATCTACTTGATCGTCGTGCCTACCATTGGGGAACACGGCGCACTCGGACTCAAAGTCGTGCAACCATCCGGCCCTAGCCGGGAGCATCAGACCACCACGACGGTTGAGGTCCGCCGCTGGTATTGCCCTAGACACCTTGTCCCGATCCGCCTTGAGTGCCCGCACACTGATACCACCCACCCGGCGAAAGTGCTGTAGAACAGTCAGCCCGAAGGTCATGGACTCCACGCCCACAAACACCGCCTTGGGGTCGTGGTGACGTTGGAGCCACTTAGTGTGAGTATCGGACTCTACCCGCTCCTTGACCCGATCCACCATGTACAACGTCTGTGACGGACGGTGCCAGTCAAACAAACCAATGACTGAATAGTCTGAGTAGCTCTTCTTTGTAGCCGCCAAGTCCACCGTCTCGAACCGTACACACTCGTCAACAAACACCGGGTCATCGTCGCCGTGGAGGTACACGGCCCTACCCTCTCGTATACCCGTGGTGAAATAGTTGAAGGACCCGAACGTGCCGCCGTCCTCTACAGCGGGCATCCCTTGGTACAGCGAGGCAAACCACGTGGGGTCCAGTGTCCGCTGGCTGACTAGCTCGTCCCTCGTCATGATCTGAGGGCACAGTGGATCTCCTAGCCTACGAGAAAGAGGGTCATTCTCTATGGCAAGCGCCGGTAGGTGGAGCATGAACCACTCTGAGTTGACCGTCCCGTCCTCGTTGTATACAAACCGCCCGGCAATGTCGTCTTCGTGCCAGCGGGTAAACATCATGATCTCTACGGGTATGACGCCCCTGAGCTTGGTCTTACGGGTAGCAAACGTGGAGCTGTACCAGTCCGCCTTGGCCTTGCGCACAGCATGGCTGGTGGCCTCGTCTTGGTTCTTGAAGGGGTCATCAATCAGCCCGAGCTGGAACCCGAACCCCGTGAGGGCACCTCCGATCCCGACCAGCTTCATGCGGCCGCCGGATTCTAAACGGGGGTTGTTTGCGGGTGCTCGCTCTCCCCCTCGTAGGTTCAACCCTAGCGTGGGCCCGTATTCCATTAGCTTGTCTCGCAGCTTGACACCCCACTCGCTGGATGCAAATTCGTCGGAGTAGGTTGCTAGTGCAATGGCGTTCTGCGGGTACCGGAGCCAGTACCACAAGGGAAGCCACTCGGACACCATGTAGCTCTTGCCGTGCCGTGGGGGCATGGCTATCCCTAGCCGCAGCTTGACCCGGTCCTTTGGGTCACCGGGTCTGGCGTAGAAATACTCCACCATATCCGGGTCATCGTAGGGTACATCGTCAACATCTGCTGCTTCTAACGTGCTCTGCTCTCCTGATTTGTAGTCTTGTAGCGTGTAGTACAAACAGCTCGGTTCCCCCGGGCCGTCTTCATACAAGCGGTACTCAACTAGAGCAACAATGTGATCGTTGAGCATCTCAACGTGCGGGTAGCGTCGGGTGTCGGGGGCTAGTGCACAAGCTAGGTCCAGCGGGGACTGGCTGCCTATGTGCCGCAGCAGTAGCTGCCTGTACCGCTTCTGCTCCCCGGGTGATAGCAGGTCGATCTCTTTATCCGTTAGTACTGGTACCTCGCTCATCCGGCTAGACTACCAGAGGCGTGCTGGGGTAATCCCCCTGCTTCTGTCCGTTGGATCGGGGGCGGTTGCCCGTGCTGGCGTACCGTGCGGGTGAGGGCACATACCCGGCGGGGGTACCGCCGGTTGCGGTGGCCGTTATTGCGGCTGTGCCCGTCAGGCTGGACGCTGCTTTGCGGACCGCTCGACCGCTTGCGGTCAACGTAGCACTTCCCGCAAATAGCAGTATGCCTTGCGCCTTGCGTGAACGCTGACCGGTGGCCGTGAGCGTTGCTGTGGCAGATAGTGCTACAGCCCCGTTGCGCTTCAGGACACCGGCAGCGGTCAGCGTAGCACTAGCAGAAAGTGATGATGACCCTACCCGTGCGCCTACCTTGCCCGTGGCCGTCAGCGTTGCTGTAGCGGATAGGGTAGAAGCGCCCTTACGCACGGGGCGGCCCGTGGCCGCCAGCACGGACCCCGCTTGGAGAGATACCGCACCGTTGCGCTTGGGAGACCCGGTAGCAGAGAGCGTGCCCGTGCCGGTTAAAACAAGAGCACCCTTGCGTATTGCGTGGCCGGAGACTGTAAGGGTGGTGCTGGCAGTAAGGGACGCAGCGCCCTGCTGAGAACCCTTGTTACCTGTGGCGGATAGTGTCGCCGTTCCCGTTAAAGCAATACCGCCCTTGCGTATTGCGTGGCCGGACGCCGTTAGGCTGGCCGCTGCTGCTAGTGATACGGAACCCTGCTGTGCTCCCTTGTTGCCCGTGGCCGTGAGTGTCGCCGTTGCAGAGAGGGCGGATGCTCCCTTGCGTACCGGATGACCGGCGGCCGTAAGCACCGCCGTGGCGGTTAGGGTGGACGATCCCTGCTTGGCTGCCTTGTTGCCAGCCGCCGTGAGAGTGGCCGTGGCGGCAAGGGTTGAGGCGCCCTTGCGTACTAGGTGCCCTGCGGCCGTTATTGTGGCCGTGGCGTTTAGGGTGGACGCTCCCTGCTGGGCACCCTTCTGCCCTGTTGCCGTAATTGTTCCGCTAGCGGAAAGATTAGAGGCGCCCTTGCGTACTACGTGACCGGCGGCGGTTAGAGTGGCTGTAGCTGATAGAGCTGCTGCCCCGGTCCGTGGCCCGCCTCCCCCGCCCGTAGAGGTGGGGATGATGAGTGTGGTGAGGTTGCCCCACGCACTAGTGGATGTTGAAGTAACGGTGCCCGCATCATACGTGGCGCCACCGGGTAGGGCGGGAACGGACGCTAGAGCGACCGTCATCCCCCACCAGCCGGTGGTGGAGAATTCGCCGTCGAACAGTTCCTTGAACCCGGCATCCCCGGAATGAGACCACGTGTGCGTCGCTGTTTGGTTTTCCGACATTATGAGGATGGCGTTGCCGTCCACGGCCGTGGTGATGTCCGGGAGGTTGTATGTACTGGCGCTTGACGCTGCGCCACCACCCCACTGCACCGTTGCGCCCATGTCGGCGGCGGTATCTCGGATAGTGCAGATACCGGGAGGATCGTTGCCCGTTACAGTGAACCCCATGTTAGGGGAGGCTTTGGTCGCCACGTAGGCTTTGATACGGGCCGAGCCTTCATTGTTGATTTGTTCACCGATCAGCGTCCAATCCCCGGCTATGTCCGGAGCGAACCCACCACCGTGGATGCCGACCACGACCAACGCACCGCCGGTACCGGCCGGGGTAGGAGCCGTCAGCGCCGTGTCGCCGTAAGCGTACTTTGTGAACGCAGAGGTAATCGGTGACGGCTTCAACGCCATAGCCGAGACGCAGATCCCGTTCGTCCACGACATCGTGGTAGCACCAGCGGTCGCCATGTCCCTGAACGACGCACCGGTGTCGATCGAGTCGCCGGTCACGACCGCTATCTGTGTCTGGCCTGCCCCGGCCGACAACGGCATCTCGGGAGCTGCCCGTGCAATGTCGATGACTCGGGCACCGTCCGTCACCGTCGTGATGTTCACCGACGACGAGTTAGCCCCGACCGCTACCGCATCATCTGGTGCGACCTGATCCACGCCCGCAACGCTGTAGGCTATCGCCGCAACAAACTGGGCGGACCCAGCGTACGTCACGACCACCGACTGTGCGCCTCTGGGCGGGTTCACGAGCCGGAACTGGCGACAGAACGGGCCGGTTCCTTGCTCGTTTTCGGCGGTCATCGCAACGCCGCCCCACGTCACTGAACTGATTGACTGATTCGCTGTAGAGCAATCAACAATCGCTACAACGTCATCTCCGCCGACCGGGCACGCTGCCGCCGCCGTCGTGAACGTGAGCGACGAAATCTGAGTACCGGTAGCGGTAGTCGCCGCCGTGTAATGGTTGGAGATGGTCACTGGGACCTACCCCTGCTAGTCAAACGTTAGAGCAAGGGATGCCGCAGGAAGCTGGAAGTCGTCTCCCGCAGTCATTGACACCGTAGAGGTGAGTGCTCCGTAGAACAGTGGGTTTCCTAGCGTGGCCGCATCCCAGATCGAGATATGGCTATAGACCTCGGTGGTAGAAACGGACAGCCACTCAATCAGCGCATCGTTGTCCGTGGTGCCCGCAGCCGCAGCAGCAAACGATCCGGTAACCTTCCGGGTCGCCTCAACAGCCGGGAACCCGGTAGCGTCCTCGCCCGGGTCGCCAATGTGAAGCTTCACATACACGTTAGTAGGAGCCGTGTAGGCAGTGGTACCTAGAGCGTGGTCAAGAAGCTTGTTTTCTAGGTAGTTAGTCATTGCGACCATGGGGGAGAGATCCTTCGTTCGGGGCTATGCACATGGTATCTCACAAGCTGCATCTCTGGTCGAGATGCTTTCACTTCATATATCCCATGAACCGGAAATGTGTGCAGTTAGATGTGGGGGTCGTAGCACAAAATTATTGATTTGTCAAGGGGGGGCATACCCCCCGGGGGTACCCCGTTACAATCGTGTTACAAAGGTTGACTTCTGACGGGAAGTATGATAGGGCGCCCTTATGTTACAATTGTTACGAGTTGATTACAGGGCTTGTGTTCGAGCGCAGACTATGCTAGCACCCGCAGGCCTACGAAGAGTAGCAATCCTCTACCCGACTTGACAGGAAGCTCAGTATGTGCTAGCGGAACTGGAGCGCCGACCGGTCCCCGACCCGAAGTGTGCTAGCGCCACCATGCCTACGGTGCGAAGTAATCCTCCGCCTGGCTTGACATCAAGCGCGAAGTGTGCTAGTCGGCGCATGTTCCAATCTGATTACAGTTTGGCGCTGGGTGTTGCTTTCCTAGCACCCTTATATAGATTTATCGGTGTCGGGCCACATATCGCCCAGCGGATGAACCTTGACAATTGAAGAGATGAGATCCCGTAGGCATCAGCCTACGGACATTAAACAAACAAATACCTTGACATAACCCCACATCAGTGCAGAACGGCCGTAACGGCCACAGGACCTCCCTAAGGTCCTTGGTAGCTGATTGGTAGCTTCCCTAGGGAAGTGCAGAAAGGGGACGTCATCGGCCAGCGGAGCAAGTCCTAGCGCCTCACAAGCGCACTGGCCACGATCATCTAACCATCAACAGAAAGCGAATATCAATGAAAGACATCACACGGACCACGCACAACCTCACGGACTCATCAGTAACAGTGGGCAGCACTGAGCATGCACCGAGTGAGGACCTACCCGGAGGTCTAACGGTACATGAGCTACGCCTCCAATCTGGCGCCCTATGGGTGTTGGCCGCACGGTACGCAGGTTCCAATCCCTTCACTGCACGCGACGTATTTGTCACAAGCACAGCAGAAAGCTGCTTGCGTCTCCAAGACGGGACGCTGGCTATCGAATTCAGAGACCAGCACGGCGCAAGGACCAGCGTCTACCTACCGGCGGGAACAGAGGAACAGATCGCCAACGCCATAGACATCTAGCCGGGGGCAGTAGGCAGGGCGCCCGCACCAGCGGGCGCCTCACCTAGTGCAACTAGCACTCAACAGAGAGAGAGAGAGAGAAACAGTGAAGAACCAGCGACGATACAGCTACCGGATCTGGCGACGGGACGGTAGTCTTGCCATCAGCGGAATGCTTACTACCGGACTCAAGCCTAGAGATATTCGCATATTGCTAGCTATTGAGAATAGCGCCCAACTGTCCAATGTCGAGATCCAAAGGATAAAGCGATGACCTTCCTACTACCTACTAGTTCCGCTAGCGGACGGAGTGCACGCCAGCGTGCCATCAGCCGCTCAGTGTCCCTACTGCCCTCTACCGATGTCATGCTAGACAACGTACTCACAGCGCTAGCTAACGCCACTCCGGATGAGTGCAAGGAAGGCTTAGGTTGGTACCCGCAGGCTAATTCTCATGCTGTGGAATTAGCCGAAGCCTACGGACTAACTGTCTCACAAGGTGCCGGGGTCATTGCCGCACTATCACCTCAGACCGGTTGGGGTGAGAACATTAGGCTGGCACACGAAGCATGCATTGACGCTGCTCAAGGATTGTCCGCTAGCGGGCACTTTGACGACGCTTGCCAGAAGGTAGATCTCATTATGAGCGGGGCGGACCCCGCCGACGTACTAGGTGGGCGCAAGGTCCGCAGCTTCTACGCTAATATCTTGCGGCCATTGCAAGCGGGACCCGTAACGGTAGATAGACACGCTATTGCTCTACTGTGCGGCGCTCCACTGGACCCACTAGACCGGTCGCTTGAGCGAGTAGGTGTCTATCAACGGGGCGCCAGCGTATTCCGTACCGTCGCCCGTCGGTGCGACCTACTAGGCCATGAGGTACAGGCAATCTGCTGGATCCATTGGCGCAACCTGACCGGCGCCAACCTCTACGACGGGGAGCAATTCTAATGAGGGTGACGCTACGGACCACTACGATTACATCTATTCATATCAACCTGAAGGAGCAATTCTAATGAGGGTAACGCTACGGACCACCGATGAAACAACCTATGCCATATCGTCGGACCACCAAACATATCAACAACTAATTGAGCTACTGAGTGAGGCGGCCGACGCCGACAACGCTACGATTACATCTATTCATATCAACCTGAAGGAAGGGTAACAATGGAAAGCTACACGGTACGAGGTGCCTACGGGCGAACATATACGTCCAAAGCTGCTGTCCTCAAGGACTGGAAGGCAGGTCTCGACTTCAAGATTGTTGATGGTCCTTACCTCAACATTGCTGACGCCGCAGCTAATCTGCTGTTCATCACGGTACGCTACGCCAACGACACCAAGAGCATGAGAGTAGGCTACTAATGAGCAGCACTTACCAACGTTACATCAACGCCTCACGCTTCTACCTACCGCCCGACGGCGGTTGGCCGGAGCGAGACCGGTCTCATGACGGCGACGGATTCCCCCGCTGCGAGGATTGTCACGAACCCTACGACGAAGACGAAGCCGACGAACGCTACGACGGTCTATGCATATACTGCGCCGGTGATGTCCACCGGGCCGAACGCTACACCGAACGGTACTAAATGACCTACCACCCACACCCCAACGGCGGCGGCGCCGTAGCCTACACCGCCTACGTAGCACCAACCGCCTACATAGGCCCGGACGCCCGGGTATCCGGCCGCTCCCGAGTGTACGGCACCGCCCGAGTGTACGATACCGCCCAAGTGCACGGCACCGCCCAAGTGTACGACAACGCCGAAGTGTACGATGAGGCCCGAGTGTACGGCAATTCCCAAGTGTACGGCAACGCCCACGTGTACGGCTCCGCCCACGTATTCGGCACCGCCCAGCTGTCCGGTAACGCCACGCTCACCCATGCACGCCACGTGATGACGGTCGGGCCGATCGGGTCCGAGAATCGGTACCTGACCCTAGCGCATAACGGGACAGAT
>Ga0209992_10000808_pt1 | contig 38410 bp, 36 predicted proteins | sample 2SBtaG_2_FD_182564 | JGI IMG/M metagenome (GOLD analysis project Ga0209992, IMG submission 182564) | Deep subsurface microbial communities from Kolumbo volcano to uncover new lineages of life (NeLLi) - 2SBTROV12_ACTIVE470 metaG (SPAdes)... | ecosystem: Environmental > Aquatic > Marine >...
CCTTCGGCACCCGCGTCCTCGGTCTGGGCGTGGCCGAGCAGACCGCTCAGCGTCTGCGCTTCAGGCATGACCGCCACCCCTGGCGGATCGAGTGCCTGCCCGGTCCGGCTGACGACCTGGCCCGCCTCTCCTGGGAGGTGGCCGACCGCGCGGTCCTGGATCGGATCGCTGAGCGACTCGACCGCGCCGGGTCGGCCGTGACCGTCGGCGGCGTGGCCGACTGCGCCGAGCGGGGCTGTGAGGCGCTGGTTCGATTCCTGGACCCGGCGGGCACCCCGAGTGAGCTCGTGTGCGGCGTTCCCCGGGTCGAAGCCTATGTCTCCCGGCGGGTCCCCTCGGGCTTCGTGGCCGACGACCTGGGCCTGGGCCACGCCGTGGTCGCCGCGGTGGACAAGGACACCAGTGTGTCCTTCTACAGGGACCTGCTGGGTTTTCGCGTCTCGGACCACATCCACACCGAGTTCCACGGCCACGTGGTGGACCTGACCTTCCTCCACTGCAACGGACGCCACCACACCATCGCCATGCCGTGCCCCCCACCCAAGCGCATTCACCACTTCCTCATCGAGGTCGGTTCGGTCGACGACGTCGGCGCCGCCCTGGACCGCGCCTTGGGGGCTGGGTGTCGCATCATCAACGTGCTCGGCCGCCACCCGAACGACCAGATGCTGAGCTTCTACGCCGAGACCCCGTCCGGCTTCCAGTTCGAGTACGGCTGGGGTGGACGGCTGGTCGACGACACCGACTGGACCGTCGAGACCTACGATCGCATCAGCGACTGGGGCCACACGCCGCCCCCCTTCCTCAAGCACCGCCCGAGGCGTTCATGAGTGCACTGCCCCAGGGCGCCTGGGCCGACATCGGCCAGGGCCATCGCATCCACTTCCACGAGCGCGGTGCCGGCGACCCCGTGATCTTCTTCCATGGCAGCGGTCCCGGTGCGAGCGGGCTGAGCAACTTCAGCGGCTCCCTGGACGCTCTGGCCGGTGCTGGGGTCCGGGCCCTGGCGCCGGATCTGCTCGGGTACGGCCACAGCAGCAAGCCCACCGACGTGGGCTACGCCCTGGCCACCCACGCGGACGCCATGATCCGGTTCGCCGACGCGCTGGCGCTCGAGAAGTTCTCCCTGGTCGGCAACTCGCTGGGGGGGGCCATCGCCCTCCAGGTGGCCCTGGATCACCCGGAGCGGGTGTCGCGGCTGGTGCTCATGGCCCCAGGCGGCCTGGAGGACAAGGACCGCTACATGGAGATGCGCGGCATTCGTCGCATGATGAGGATGATCTACGGCCCAGAAGGCATCACCTTGGCGGGCATGGAGAAGGTCTTCTCGCTCCAGGTCCACGACCAGGAGCTGGTGCCCCACGACGTGATCGCCGCTCGAACCCAGGTGGCGCTGGAGCAGCCGCGACACGTGTTCGAGACGCTGCGAGTGCCCAACCTGGCGGCACGGCTGCCGGAGATCCAGCAGCCGACCCTGTGCCTGTGGGGTCGCGAGGACCAATTCTGTCCGGTCAGCGGAGCATGGACCGTGTCCCAGGGCGTGCCCGACGCCCGGGTCGTGGTGCTGCCCCACTGTGGCCACTGGGTGATGGTCGAGTGGCGCGAGCTGTTCAATCGGGAGCTCTGCACCTTCCTCGCCCCTTGATATCGACCGTGCGGTAGAATAGGGTCGGACCATGCCCACACGACGCCAGGTCCTCGCCGGCAGCGCAGCCACCTCCATTCTCTGGACCCCATCCGCCCGGGCACTCGAACGGCCCGGCGGTGAGCGGGCCTTTGATGCGACTCAGTGGATGACCGCGATGGACGCCGATCCGGGTGATCTGGATCGCAGCATCTCCTTGGCCGGTGTCGTGGGGGAGCTGCCCACGGCGCTCCAAGGCCAGACCCTGGTGATGAACGGGCCGGCGCGGATGAACACGGGTGGCCGCCGCACCCACCCCTTCGACGGCCACGGCTACTTGCGCACCCTGCGCTTCGGGGCGGACGGTCTGCACCTGCGGGCCCGCTTCATCCGCACCGAGAGCTTCCTGGCCGAGGAAGCCGCCGGCGGCCCCGTCTACCGTGGACTGGCGACCAACCCGAGCGACAGTCCCCGCGAGAACCGCCGCGCCCCAGTCCCAAAGAACGTCGCCAACACGACGGTGACCCTCTGGGGGGACCGCCTGCTCGCCGGTTGGGAGGGAGGCCTGCCTCACGCCCTGGATCCGGTGACCCTGGAGACCCTGGGGCCCGTCGACTTTGGGGGCACCCTGGCGGACCGGGCGGTGCTGGCCCACATGAAGCTGGACCACAGGCTGGACCGCCTGGTCACCATGAGTCCGGTGATGGCCCTGGAGACCCGGCTGACCTTTCGTGAGTACACCCCGGACGGCACCCTGGCGAGCGAGCGCTCCTTTGCCCGGCGGGGCGCGATGATGGTGCACGACTTCGCCATCACCGAGCGCTTCTACGTGCTCGGCGAGAACGCACTCACGGCCGACCTGGGGGTCTTCTGGCGCTTCCTCCGAGGCAAGGCCACGATGATGGAGGCCATCGCCGCCGACACGGGCGAGCCAGGCGCTTGGTGGCTGATCCCCCGTCACAGTGACGCGCCAGCTGTGCGCATTCCCCTGGACCGCCCGATGCTGGCCCTCCACTACGCCAACGCGTACGACCGGCCCGACGGCTCCGTCGTGGTCGACAGCTGTGCCTTCGAGGAGATGGTCTTCGGCCAGGAGTTCGGGTACGCCGGGCCCCACGCCGACCTGGACCCCTTCGCCGTCTCCGAGCCGCCGTGTCAGGCGCTACAGCGAAGCGTGCTCGATCCCGGATCCCGCACCGTCGCCGCCCTGCCCCCCAGCACCCACGCCGTGGACTTCCCCCGGGTGCACCCGGCCCTCGATGGCAAGCCCAGCTCCCTGGTGTCGACGGCGGGCTGTTCCGCCCCGGGCCAGACCTTTCCATTCGACATGGTCGCGATGTTCGACATGGCCGATCCGGACCGGCCCCCGGACACCTGGACCGCGCCTCCGGGCACATTTGTGGGAGAACCCGTCCTGGCGGCGTCGCCGGGCTCCCTCGACGAGCGCGAGACGTGGGCCCTCGTCGCCCTCACCGACGGCGTCCGTGGGGAGAGCTCGGTCTGTGTCTTCGACCCGAACCAGGTCTCTGCCGGCCCCGTGGCGTCGGTGCGGCTGCCGGAGCTCCTGCCCTATGGCTTCCACGGGGCGGTGTTGCCCGCGTGAGCGGTCAGAGCCCTTCGTCGGGCTGGGGCTCCTCGATCTGCCACAGGCTGGTGCCGTAGCCAGGGGCGTCCTCGTAGACGACTTCGTCGAGCAAGCGCACCCCGATCACCACGACCGCCGCCAGCAGCGCCCCGGCCACCAGGGCGAGCCAGGCGTGGGGGTCGCGCAGTCCAACGGGGGTGGTGGTCTGGGGCACCCCCGGTCTGTAGCACGGCTGCCGCACACCAGTACGATGCACCATGATCGTGCTCTGGGGCCTGTGCGCCCTCTCCCTCGCCCAGGACGAAGCGCCGGCACCGCAGAATCTATTCGCCGCGACCGAGACGCGGGACCTGCCGAATGGCCTGCGGGTCCACCGGGTCCCGGTCCCGGGCAGTGCGCTCTCCCGCACCTCGCTGACAGTGCCGGTGGGACGCCACCACGATCCGCCAGACCAGGCCCAGACCGCGCATCTGTTGGAACACATGCTGTTGTCGATCGACGACGGGCTCACCGAGCAGGAGTTCCAAGGTGAGATCAAGGATCGCGGCGGCGGCTACAACGGCTTCACCGCCGATCGGGTCACCCACTACTACGCGGAGCTGGACGGGACCCACGGACTGACTGGAGTGGACTGGCTCTACCGGGTGATCCGGCCCAAGACCCTGAGCCAGGAACACCTGATGACCCAGCGGGATCCGGTCCTGCTGGAGCTCGACGCCCAGCGCTTCACCCTGTGGGACCACGCCCTGAACCGGGTGTTCGATCCCCCCGGTCTCCGCCCGCCCGGCTTCTGGCGCCTGTGGTTCGACCTGCCCTATCCCTGGCGCGAGGAGATCCAGGACCCCTACCGGACCGTGCGCAACATCACCCCTGGGTCGCTGCAGACCTTCTACGACACCTGGTACAGCCCCGGCGCGATGACCCTGACCATCGCGGGCGACTTCGCAGCCGAGGATGTGTGGACGCGGGTCGACGAGACCTGGGCGACCCTGCCGGCCAGACCGATCACGCCTCAGCCCTTTGCCCCTGAGATCGCCGATCACGGTCATGAATCGACCTGGTTTCACTTCAAGCCAGAGGTCTCCTATGGACGGGACCTCCTGTTCCAGGACCTGGACGGCGACGACGTGGTCGTGCTGCTGTTCCTGGAGTCCTGGCTGCGACAGCGGCTGCAGCGAATGCTCCGCGGTGGCGACGAGAAGGCCACCTACAGCGTGCGCGTCAACGCCCTCCACAAGGGAGATGCCTGGGACCTGGAGATCGAGTGCGAGCTGGACGCCGCCCGCTTCGACGACGCTGTCGCCACGATCGAAGGACAGCTCGAAGCCCTGAGCCTCGGCACGCTGTCAGACGCCGAGTGGGCCCAGGAACGAAGTGAGCTCGTCCTGCGCACGCTGACCCGCAACCAGCTCCCCGAGGACATCACCCTGCGGGTGTACCAGGAGCTGCACCGACGGGACCTGTTCACCGCCATGCCCGATCTACCGGCACGCTTCGGGGCGCTCGACCAAGCCCAGGTGGCGGCGTTCCTGCAACAGCACCGCTTGCCGGGTCGGGAGGGACTGCGGCTCCACCGGCCCTTCCCCCTGTCGCCCGCTGTCCTGGGCCTGCTCTTCGGACTCGTGGTCGCGGCGCTCTGGCGACGAAGTCTCCTGCGCTGGCGTGCGCCTCTGGAGATGGCCAGGCTGCGCTACGTGGCCCGGGTCAAGACCTCGGCCAGCGAGAAGGCGCTCGTCTTTGGGGGCTTGCTGGGGCTGATCTGGGTCGTCTCTCTGGCCCGCATTGCCTGGTTCTGGGGCTACTGGCTCTGGGTCGCAACCGTGGACAGCTACGCCTGGCGGCTGACGGCCGACCTGGTCACCATCGGCTTGTGGACCTGGGCGATCCTGGCGCTGTTGGCACGGGTTCCTCGCAAGCTCCTGGTCTTCGAGCACGGTGTCGCGCTGAAGCTGCTCTGGGTTCGCGCTTGGTGGACCCCAGCCGCCGAGCTGGTCGGCGCCCGTGCCTGTTCCCTTCGCCAGGCGCGGTCCGAAGGGCCACTGCTTCCCCTGACCTGGGGACGGGGGGTCCTGGTGCGTCGGCTGCGGGGCCGCCACTGGTTTCTTCGCGTCCGAGACCCGGACGAGCTGGTGCGGGTCTTGGCTGCCATGGATCGCCCACAGGCGTCCCTGGAGGACTGAAGCCGTCGCCTCCAGATGCAGACAGGGACCAGGTGCTCAGATCGCCCGGTCCCGCCCCTCCCAGTACGGGTCCCGCAGCTTGCGCTTGTACAGCTTGCCGTTCGGATCTCGGGGCAGGGCGGGCACGAAGTCCAGGGACCTGGGTTGCTTGTAGCGGGCCAGCTGACCCTGGCACCAGTCCTGGAGCTCGGCCCGGAGTCCATCGTCTGCCGGCACCCCCACCGCGGCCTCGACGACGGCCTTGACCGACTCGCCCCAGTCATCGTCTGGCACGCCGAACACCGCCACGTCGGCGACCTTGGGGTGCTGGACCAGCACCGACTCGATCTCGGCTGGGTAGATGTTGACCCCGCCAGAGATGATCATGTCCGCCTTGCGGTCGCACAAGAACAGGTAGCCATCGTCGTCCAGGTACCCTGCGTCGCCCACGGTGAAGAAGCCCTCTGACCAGGCTTGGTCGGTCTTGTCCGGCGCCTGGTGGTACTCGAAGGTGTGGTCCCCCATGCGGATCCAGACGGTGCCTGGGGTGCCTGGGGGCACCGGCTGCTTGTCGTCGTCGAGGACCCGGATCTGCGAGATGGGCCAGGGCTTGCCCACCGTGCCGGGCTTCTTGAGCCAGTCCTGGGGGCTGGCCAAGGTGCCTCCTCCCTCGCTGGCCGCGTAGTACTCGTACAGGACCGGTCCCCACCAGTCGAGCATCGCCTGCTTGACCGGCACCGGGCAGGGTGCTGCCGAGTGGATCATGCACTGCAGGGATGACACATCAAAGCCATCCTTGACGTCCTGTGGAAGCTTCAAGAGCCGGATCAGCTGGGTCGGCACCATGTGGGAACAGGTCACGCCATAGCGACTGATGCGGTCCAGGGTACCCTCTGGGGTCCACTTGTCCATGAGCACTATCGTGTGGCCCAGGTGCAGGTGGTTCGTCGCAAAATTGAGCACGGCCGTGTGGTAGAGCGGCGCGACAGTCAGGTGCACACCGGGCGAGCCGGGCAGGATGCCGAACAGGCCCAGGAACATGGCCTGGGGCGTGCTGACCGCCTCGGGGGGCACGTGGTAGCTGGCCCGCCGGACCCCCTTGGGGCGCCCGGTGGTCCCCGAGGTATAGGTCATCGGGCCCCCCGCGCTGCGGTCGTCGGGGGTCGCGGTCGACTGGGCGGCCTTGAAGGCGTCATAGTCCTTGAAGCCATCGACCGGGCCCTTCGCGAAGCGGGCCGCTGGGGGCACGGAGGCCACGGCGTCGGCAGCGACAGCCGCTGTGCGGGGGCTGATGAACACCGCACGGGCCCCGCAGTCCTGGACGATGTAGGCGATCTCGGGGGTGGCCAGGTGGGTGTTGATCGGGGTCAGGAACCACCCCGCCTGGGCCGCTGCCATGAACAACTCCAGGGGCTCGACCGCGTTCTCCAGGCAGCAGGCGATGCTGTCCCCTCGGACCAGGCCCAGCGCGCGCAGACCGTGCACCAGCTGATTTGCAGCGGCCAACAGGTCACCTGCGGCGTGCTCTCTCCCGTCGGGTTCGACCACGGCCAAGGCGTCGGGATGAGCCGCTGCGTGTCCCCAGAAGCCGATGTCGATCACGCTGCCTCCTCGCTGGTGAGATGCGCAGCGATGCGATGGGCCAGCTCCTCGGCGGCTGGGGCCAAGGCAGGCTCGAGCATCGCGTTGACCAGGGGCCCCATCGGGCCCCCGGCCTCCATGCGCCAGATGAAGCTGAGTGCCGTTGCGCCCCCCGACGCCGCGGTCAGCTGGGGCGCTTCAGTCACCCCATGGGCCCGCCGGAACAGCGCTCGGAAGAGCCGGGCCAGGAGCCGTCGCAGCCAAGAAGGCTTGGGGGCGGGAGGCGGTTCGGCCGATGCCGGGTCCGAGACCTCCCGGGCGTCGGCCAGCAGAAAGCTACCGCCGCCGGAGACCGCCTCGTTGAGCCCCTCCAGGTCGAAGTCCACCCGGTCGGGACCCTGCCAGGACGTGATGGTCACCCCCAGCCTCACCTCTCGGCTGAGCACCCCGACGTCGCCCCGCAAGGTCCACGTGGACTCGGTGTCGCTGGCGATTTCATGCGACACGTACCCGGTCATCATCGGGGCCCAGTTGTCGATGTCCTTGACGAAGTCCCACAGGCGCTCCCGGGGGATCGGCACAGTGGTGGTGTAGGTCACCTGGGGCATCGGATCAGGCCTCCTGGGCCCGGGCCCGCAGATCAACCTTGCGGACCTTGCCCAGCGCGTTCCGCGGCAGCGCGTCCAGGTGTTCCACCCGTCGGGGCACCTTGAAGTTCGCCATCCGGGCACGACACCAGGCGGTCAGGTGCTCGGCGTCCAGCGGCGCGTCACTCGGCACGATCCAGGCCATGCCCACCTCGCCGAGCCGGTGGTCGGGCACGCCGATCACCGCGACGTCCGAGATGCCCGGGTGGCCCCGCAGGACCTGCTCGATCTCCGCGGGGTAGGCGTTGAAGCCGCCCACGATGTACATGTCCTTGAGCCGGTCGGTGATGCGCAGGTAGCCGCGGGGGTCCATCACGCCGATGTCTCCCGTGTGGAGCCAGCCGTCGGCATCGAGCGTGCCCGCGGTCTCGGTCGCTTCCTCCCAGTAGCTGGACATGACGTTGTAGCCGCGCACGACCACCTCGCCGGGCTCCCCTGGCGCGAGTGCAGCCCCGTCGGCACCCACGACCCGGACCTCGACACCGGGGATCGCCCGACCGGACCAGCCGGCGATGGTGTCGAAGTCGTCGCTCGCCCGGCACATCGTCACGACGCCGCTGGCCTCTGTCAGGCCGTAGCCGGTGATCACCGTGTCGAAGCCCAGGGTGTGCTTCATGTCGCGAATGAGCCCTACGGGGATCACCGCAGCACCCGTCACGGCGAGCCGTAGGCTGGACAGGTCGTGCGCGGTGAGGTCCTGTCGCCCCAGCAGAGTCTGGTACAAGGCGGGCGGACCCGGGAGCACGCTGACCCGGTCGGGGGCCACCCGCCGGAGCACGGCGTCCACGTCAAAGGTCGCCTGGGGCAGGATGGTCGCCCCGCGCATCAGGGCGGCCAGCCAGCCGGCCTTGTACCCGAAGCAGTGGAAGAACGGCGCCACCACCAGGTAGCGATCCCGGTCGTCGATGCCCACGATGCCCGACCAGTCCCAGAAGGCCTGCACGGTCTGTCCGTGGGTGGTCGGCACGCCCTTCGGGTGACCGGTCGTGCCCGATGTGAACAGGATGTCGCTCAGGCTGTCGGCGGTCACGGCCGCCTGTCGCGCCAGGACGGCGTCTGGAGACACGTCCTGTCCGCTGTCGCTGAGGTCCGACCAGGACAAGCACCCGACCGGGGCCTCGCCTCGCAGCACGACCCTGTGGGCCAGGTCTCCCAGCGCTTCGCCCTCGAGCTGAGCGACGTAGTCCGCCCCCAGGAAGCCCTGCACCGTGGCCAACACCCGGGCCCCGCTCCGCCGCAGGATGTAGGCCGCCTCTGCGCCCTTGTACCGGGTGTTGATCGGCACCAGCACCCCGCCGACCCGGTGGACCGCCAGGGCGAAGACCACCCACTCCCACAGGTTGGGCGCCCAGACCCCGACGCGGTCCCCGTGTGAGAGACCCAGGGCCAGCAGACCTCGGGCCGCGGTGTCGACGCGCTCCGCGAGCTCGGCGACGGTCAGGACCGTGTCCCCGTCCTCGACCGCCGAGGCCTGGGGACGGGCCTGACGAGCTGCGTCGAGCACAGCCGGCACGGTCTGGAAGGGAGCGGGTACCAGCGGTTCCATCCCGAAAAGTAGAACACGTTCTACTTGGCCTTGCATGTCAAAGTGGAACACGTTCTAGTTCCCACCCCGAGGAGGTCCCGTGTCGATCCGCACCGAGCGCACCGGCGCTGTCGCCCAGGTGGTGCTGGACGCACCGCCGGTGAATGCCCTCACCGTCCAGGGCTGGTTCGAGCTGGCCGACACCCTGATCGCACTGGGGCGCGACCCCATGGTGCACGTGGTGGTGCTGCGAGCCGACGGCCGCGGCTTCTGCGCCGGGGTGGACATCAAGGAGATGCAGCGCGCCGAGGGTTTCGACGCGCTCCTGGGGGCCAACCGGGGCTGCGCAGCCGCCTTTGCGGCGGTCTACGACTGCGAGGTCCCCGTGGTCGCCGCCGTGCACGGCTTCTGTCTGGGGGGCGGCATCGGTCTCGTCGGCAACGCCGACGTGCTCATCTGCGCCGACGACGCCAGCTTCGGCCTGCCCGAGGTCGACCGCGGCGCACTCGGAGCTGCGACCCACCTGGCCCGCCTGGTGCCCCCCGCCCGGCTCAAGGCCCTGGTCTACAGCTGCGAGCGGGTGACGGCGCAGCAGCTCGCCCAGTGGGGATCTGCCTGGCAGGTCGTGCCCGTGGACCAGCTCGTCGACACCGCCATGGCCTTTGCCGAGTCCCTGGCCGCCAAGTCCAACGCCGTGCTGCGGGCCGCCAAGGCCTCGCTCAACCAGATCGACCCGGTCGATGTGAAGCGCAGCTACCGGGCGGAGCAGGGCTTCACCTACGAGCTGAACCTGGCCGGCGAGGGAGACCGGGCCCGGGACGCCTTTGTCAAGGACGGCGCATGACCCCAGACCAGGTCGTCGCCAACCTGTCGTCCGGGATGCGGCTGGGGCTCGGAGGCTGGGGCTCTCGCCGCAAGCCCATGGCCCTTGTCCAAGCCATCCTGCGCTCCGAGCTGACCGATCTGGACCTGGTGAGCTGGGGCGGACCCGACGTGGGCCTGCTCTGCGCGGCGGGCAAAGTGCGCCGAGTCACCTTTGGCTTCGTCTCCCTGGACTCGATCCCGCTCGAGCCCCACTTTCGCAACGCCCGCGAGACCGCAGCGATCCAAGCGCGCGAGTGGGGAGAGGGGCTGTTCCTCCAGGGGCTGCGGGCGGCTGCCTGGAACCTGCCCTTCCTACCCAGTCGCGCTGGCCTGGGCAGCGACGTGCTCGCCCACGACCCGGAGCTGGCCCTGGTCCAGGATCCCTACGGGGGCGAAGCGCTGGTTGCGGTGCCCCCCCTGACTCTCGACGCCGCACTGGTGCACGCGGATCTGTGTGACGTGCACGGCAACGGGGCCGTGCTGGGGCCGGACCCCTTCTTCGACGACCTCTTCTGCCTGGCGGCCGACCGTGCTTGGGTCAGCTGCGAGCGCGTGGTGGACGATCTGCGATCGGAAGCGCCCCGAGGCAGCATCCACCTGAACCCGACGATGGTGTCGGGGGTGGTCGAGGCACCGGGGGGCGCTTGGTTCACCGACCACCCGCCCGTGCGGGGCCGAGATGAGGAGACCCAGCGGCGCTACGCCAAGGCCGCACGGGATCCGGGAGCGACGGCGGACTTCCTGGCCTGGTTCTCGTCTGCGGAGGCCCCCCGATGAGCCACGCTGGATGGTCCCAGGCCCTGGCCTGTGCAGACGTGTTCAAGGGGGAAGGGCGCATCCTGGCGAGCGCCTTTGGCGAAGCGCCGCGCCTGGGCGCTCGCTTGGCCAAGGCCACCTTTGCCCCGGAGCTGGTGCTCACAGACGGGGGCACCACCATCGTGGACGCCGAGGGCACGCCCCAGGGTCACCTGACCTTCTCCCGGGTCTTCGACCTGGTCTGGGCAGGCCGCCGCCACGCCATCCTCGGGGCCTCCCAGCTGGACAGACATGGCAACGCCAACCTGAGCTGCATCGGAGCTTGGGCCCAGCCGAAGATCCAGCTCCTGGGGGCCCGTGGCTTGCCTGGCAACACCCGCTGTCACGGCTGCAGCTACTGGATCCCGAAGCACAGCAAGCGCGTCTTCGTCGACGCGGTGGACTTCGTGAGCGGGCTGGGCACGAACCGCGGCGCACACGAGCTCCGGGCCGTCATCAGCGATCTGGGTGTGTTCGACTTCTCGGGACCTGACGGCACGCTCCGCCTCCGGACCCTGCACCCCGGTGCCACCCTGGATCAGGTCCAGGAGCGGACCCCCTTTCCCGTGAGCGTGGCCGACGATCTGGCCCAGACGCGTGGGCCCACGGACCAGGAGCGGGCCCTGCTGTCTCGGTGGACGGCTTGAGCGATCCGCTCCACACGCCCTTCTGCGAGCTCGTAGGCGTGCGCTATCCCATCGTGCAGACGGGCATGGGGTGGGTGTCCGGCGCTCGGCTGACCGCCGCCACCAGCGCGGCGGGCGGCCTGGGCATCCTGGCCGCCGCGACGATGTCGCTGGAAGAGCTGAAGGGGGCCATCACCCGGGTCCGCAGCCGCACCGACAAGCCCTTCGGTGTGAACCTGCGGCCGGATCGCGACGACTTCGCCCAGCGCATCGACCTGTTGATCCAGGACCAGGTACCCGTCGCATCTTTTGCCCGTGCCCCCGGGCCAGAGGCCATCGGACTGCTGAAGACCCAGGGCATCGTCACCCTGCCGACCGTCGGCGCCAGGCGCCACGCGGAGAAGGTCACGGCCTGGGGCGTCGACGCGGTCATCGCTCAGGGTGGCGAAGGCGGCGGCCACACCGGACCGGTTGCCACCACCCTGCTGCTGCCCCAGGTCTGTGCGGCGACGCCCATCCCAGTGCTGGGGGCCGGTGGCTTCCACAGCGGCCAGGGCCTGGTGGCAGCACTGGCCTATGGCGCGGCGGGGATCGCGATGGGCACCCGCTTCCTCCTGACCCAGGAGTCCCGGGTCCCCGACGCCGTCAAGCAGCGCTACCTGCAGGCGTCGGTCAAGGACACGGTGGTCTCCGTGGCCGTGGACGGCGCGCCCCAGCGGGTGCTCGAGACCGAGCTGGTCCGGACCCTGGAGACCGCCAGCCCGCTGGCCCGACTGTGGCGCAGTCTGCAGGCGGGTCTGGCCCTCAAGGCGCAGACGGGCGCAACGGTACTCGGAATGCTCCGGGAGGCCCGGGGCATGAAGGCGCACGGCCAGCTCACCTGGGCCCAGCTGGTCATGGCCGCCAACGCACCGATGCTCACCCGCGCAGCTCTGGTCGAAGGACGCCTGGACACCGGCATCCTGCCCACCGGCCAGGTGGTCGGTGTGATCGACCGCCTGCCCACGGTGGCCGAAGTGATCGACCAGGTGGTCGCCGAGGCCAGGGCGACGCTCAGGAGCCTGGGTGTGACGCAGCCGGCAGGGCCCGCCGAGTCCGCCTGAACGGCGGGCGCGAAGAAAAGGATCGGGGACGTTCCAACCTTTCGCGCACCATCGGCCTCTCAGGGGTCCATGCTCACCGCGATGTCCTCCCCAGAGCCCCGCACAGTCGGTGCCACCGAAGCCTTGGTGCACCGGGCCCAGGCCGGGGATCGGGCTGCCTTCGAGCAGCTCTACCGGCGTCACGTCGGCCGGGTGCACGCCCAGTGTCTGCGCATGGTGGGGGACCCCATCGCCGCCGAGGAGCTCACCCAGGAAGTCTTCGTGCGTGCCTGGCGCCGGCTCGGGTCCTTCCGAGGGGACAGCGCCTTTGGAACCTGGCTCCACAGCCTGGCCGTGCGCGAGGTGCTCGGCGACCGCCGCAGCAACCTGCGACGACTGGCGCGGGTGGTGCCGGTCGAGGACCCCGAGGCCCTGTCCGCTGCGGGGCGCCGATCGAGCCCGGCCACCGCTCTGGATCTGGAGCGCTGCCTGGGCACCCTGCCCGAGCGGGCCCGCAAGGTCTTCGTGCTCCACGACGTGGAGGGCTTTCGCCACGCCGAGATCGCCTCCTTCAGCGGCAACATCCGGGTCATCCAGCCGTAGAGCCCGCTCCGCACGCCCATCCTCCCCACCTCCAAGCCAGGGGCCGCACGGCCTCGACAGGGGTCCTCTGTGCCCGTTCCCTTGGCTGGCGGGTCCACGGGGTCGGCGCCTTGGTACGACCCCGACGCACCCGCCACGGGACTCCGCCACGAGGTCTGGGTCCACGGCACGCTGCAGCCCCATCCCCTCGCCAGCCTGACCTTGACCGGGGGTTGGGAGCACTTCAGCCTCCAGGGCGACACGGCCTACAGCGGCTGGGTCGGACGCGCCCGGCTGGATCTGAGCGCCACGCGCACGCTCTCGGCCCGGGTCCTGCTCGACTACAACAGTCTTGATGGACGTCGGAGCGCCGAGGCGCTGGTGGCCTGGGAGCGGGCCCCCGGCCGCGCGGTCTACCTGGGGGGCCGTGTGGATCCGGCCACACCGGGCGAGTCCACGCCCCTTGCGTGGCAGCTCCAGGCCAAGGCCAGCTGGACCCTCCGTCGCTGACGCTCAGTCGACCACGGGCGGCGGGTCCGGAGCCGGGGTGCGCTTGCCGATCAAGGCCTCGCCGACAAATCCGATCATCTTGCCGCCGATCCCGCCCCCGATGATGGCGAAGCCCAGGGTGAACAACACGGCCCGCAGTCCGCCGTCGGGCGTGACCTGTTCGGCGATGAACAGGGACGCGCAGCTCAGGACGGCAAAGTCTGCGGTCAGGCGATCGGTCCCGAGTCGCGCATCACAGAAGACAGCCAGCAACACGAACAAGCCCATCAGACCCAGAAGAACCGAGCGGGGTGGGGTGCCGGGCACGGCCTGGACAGCGACAGCGCTCGCCGCCCGACCGTGCCAATTCCCGATCCAGACCTGGCTGAGTCCCGTGCCGGCGGCTCGAAAGCGGTCTTGGCGGTCTTCGCCCCACAGGATCGCCAGGCCCGTGCCCTCGGTGCTGATGGACGCGCCGCCATCCAGCCCGTCGGAGACCCGCACGGTGCCGGCACCCCGCTTGATCTTGCCCATCAGAGTCTGCTCCCAGGAGCCGCCTGAGAGCTTGATCACGTAGTCGGTCTGGGCGACGTCTGGATCGTCGACCTCGGACACACCGAGATCCATCAGCGTCGCGTTGACGATCAGGTCGTGGTCCGCTGGGATCGTGAAGGTGCCGCGGCCATTGGGAGGCTCCAGCGCGGCCTGGTCCGCCACGTCCCCGGGAAAGATGGCCATCCACCCGCTCACCATCGGCGACGCTGCCGCCGGGATCAGCATCAGCCAGAACAGCACCGGCTTGGTGTCGTCGGCCCACATCCGGCGCACGGTCGTGGAGGCGATGACGAGGGTCAGGATGACGATGGCGGCAAAGGTGGGCACAGGGACTCCGGCACCGCAGGCTAACGCCAAGAGCGCCGGGGAGATCTACGAGCGGCGGATGTAGATTACTGGGGCTCGAACACGTCGGTGCCAGCCCCGACGTCGATGACCTCGCCGGTCATCAAGAAGCGCCAGAGCTGGTCCTGGCCTTCCTCGAGCCGGCGCAGGTCGCCGTGGGTGTCGGTCTCGGTGACGGGCGGGTCCATCGGCGTGTCGTCGTCGGGCCAGCCGAAGTCGAATTCCACGAGCGACGCGCCCCCTTCGTAGGGGTAGTCCACGGTCTCGAAGCCCCAGGGTTCACGCAAGGCCGGCACGGGCAAGACAGCGTCGAAACCCCGTCCCAGGACGAAGGACGCCTGGTTGTGGACCTGGGCGTCCTCCTTGGCCACGTGTAGCAAGACCTGGTGGGCCGGCGTGCCATCGAAGGGGTCGGCCACCGAGTGTCGGGCGTAGTTCAGCCCCTCCAGGCGGTCCCAGCCCGTGGCCAGCAGACCCAGCACCACCGTGAAGTCCACGGGATCGGGGTAGGCGAACAACAGCAGGTCGGAGAACTCCGTGAACACCGACGAGCGCTGGAGCAGCAGCGGGTAGCAGCAGCCCGGCACGCCCAGCACGCCACGGGTCACGGTGCTGGACTGGGACAGCACGATGTTGCCCATCGTGCCCCCTTGGGAGTTGCCGGTGTAGACCACTTGGTCGCCGTCGAACAGGGGGCCGCCGTCGTCACGGACCAGGGCGTCGCTGGCGTCCTGGAGCGAGGTGCCGATCATGTCCTGGACCACCACGTGGTTGAGCACACCCTGGTGGGGTTTCTCGGACAGCAGGGGGTAGGTGGCGCCGTCGTTGATCATGTTCTGGATCCAGATCAGGCTGTCCTCTTCGCTCATGCCCTGCATGTCGATGCTGATCACGCTGAAGCCCTTGCGCTCGGCGAGCTCCCGAAGCCAGCTGCTGTCGCCTTCGCCCCGGTCGCCCAGGAACCCGTGCCCGTACTGCAACACGGGTGCTGCAGAACTCCCCTCGGCCACCGAGTACGGGACCTGGAGGGTGAAGGGGACCTCTTCGACCCCGGACGCCAGCACCTGGCCGTCGTCGTCTCGCCGGAGGAGTCGGATGCTGCGCTCGTCCTCGGGCAACAGGATGCTGGGCACCTCGACTCTGCCCTCGACCCGGTGGGCGATCCAGGGATCCCCGAAGTCAATCCGGTGATCGTCGATCAGGATGGTGGGGCCGCCGGCCGGCACCTCGGCCAGCACGGCGGCCCGCACTTGAGCCATGAGCCCCGTGCTGTTGGCATCGGAGTTGGTGGTGAAGTCCCAGGCCAGCTGGAGCTCCTCTCGAGCGACACCCGCGTCCTCGAGCACCGGGAACACCTGGTCCTCGAAGTGATCGCGCCGGCCGTGCACGCCGCGGACCGTGCTAGCCTCCTGATCGCGCAGGAAGCGAAAGCCGGTGGCGGGGGCCAGCTCAGCGCCGCTGCCATCGACCGCGCCGCGCAGGGCCACCACGTACCGGGTGTCCGGTGCGAGGGCATCGGCGAAGCGGAGCACGAACACCGGGTCCGCCAGGTCCTGGGTGTAGTGGTCGAATTCGGTCCAGTGGGCGACCCGCTCACCGGTCGCCGTGTCGATGACGACCGTGCGCGCGTCGGGCTCCAGGGACTGGGCGGGCTCGAAGACCTGGGGCAGGCCGTCCAGGCTCAGGCCGGGCCACTGGAGCAGCACCGGCGATGCGACCCCGAAGCCAGCGACGTCGGCGTACCAGCTCCCGTCGATGTGGCTGCCGTTCTCCTGGAGAGGCAGGCTCTCGGGCCCGAACACCAGGCTCTGGCCCTGGCGGTAGTAGTCGGACGGAAACGGCATCAGGCAGTGGGTGCCGAGCAGGCCGTCACAGTCCACGCTGCCTTCGGTCTCGTCGACCCCAAGGTTGTCTTCCAGGCCGGGCTTGCAGGCGATCAGGAGCAGGAGGGTGGTCATGGGACCTCCTAGTACCTCGTCAAGGGGGCTCTGACCGGTCCTCGCTTGCCCTCGAATCCCCTGGCGGCGGCGGCCTCCGCACCGCATTCGCGATGCCCGTTTGTCGGCCGCCACCACCAGGGGCTCCGATGGCGGCGCGATCAACCGGTCATTTCCCCCTTGACGAGGTACTAGCCCGGTTTCCGCAGCGCCACCGGCACCGCAGGCACGACTGCGTCCAGTGCGCAACGCAGCTCGGCCAGCCCGACGGGCTTGTGCAGGTAGTCGTCCATGCCGGCATCCAGCGCCGACAGGCGGGCCTGGTCGCCCACGTGGCCCGAGACCCCGATCACCGGCACCCGGGCCGTAGCCCCTGGGAGCTGGCGCAGGCGTCGGGTGGCCTCGAGCCCATCCATCTCCGGCATGTCACAGTCCATGAGCACCGCGTCGAAGGCGTCGTCCGCGAGCAGGACCAAGGCGCGAGAGGCCGTCTCGACGAGGGTCGGAACGCAGCCGATCGCCTGGAGCAGTTCACCCAGGATGACGCGATTCAGCTGGTTGTCGTCCACGACCAGGACCCTCAGTGCCGCCGCCAGCGCGCCGGGCTGAGTGGCTCCGTCTTCCTCCTGGGACGGACTGGCCTCGGTTGCGGCGAGTGGCAGCACGAACCAGAAGTCGCTGCCAGCCCCAGGCTCGCTGTCGACCCCGATCCGACCCGACATGGCTGTCACGAGCTCCTGGCAGATCGCCAGCCCCAGACCCACGCCTCCGTGGACGCGGGTGCTGGAGCCGTCGACCTGGGTGAAGGCGTCGAAGATGCGGCCGTGCTGTTCCGGCGCCAGCCCAGGGCCTGGGTCGCGCACGCTGAACCGGAGTCCCTCGGGCACGGCCTGGACCCCAAGCCTGATCTCGCCCTCCGCAGCGAATTTCAGAGCATTGCCGACCAGGTTCGTCAGCACCTGACGGACCCGCCGGGCATCGCCCAGCACCGCTTTCGGCACATCTGGCCCCAGGCCCAGAGTCAGGGTCGCGCCGCGGGCGAGAGCCGTCGCATCAAACATCGACCTGACCTGGCCCAGGAGCTGGTCGATTCGGAACTCGTCTTCTGCGAGTTCCAGACGGCCCGTCTCGATCCGCGACAGGTCCAGGATGTCGTCGATGAGCTGCAGCAGCGCGCGGGATGAGCCATTGATGACTCCGATCTGCTCCCGATGCCGAGGCGTGAGCGCCCCTGCCCCCATCATCTCGACGGTGCCAAGGATGGCGGTCATCGGGGTCCGGATCTCGTGGCTGACCGTGGCCAGGAAGCGACTCTTGGCGTGACTCGCGGCCTCTGCCGCCGCCCGGGCCACCTCGGCCTCGACCAGGGCGAGCTCGAGGCGTTGGCCCAGGGCCACGGCCTGCAGCCGTCGACGACGGGCCACGCCGACCAGCCCCAGTGCCGTGGCCATGCCGATCAGCGCGGCGGAAGCGATGGCCAGGACCCGGTTCCAGCCGGCCTGGAGATCTCCGGTCAGCGCCTGGTGCTCCTCCCAGATCAAGACCTGGAGCCGAGCCGCCGACGCCAGCACGGCCTGCCGGGCTTCGGTGCGTTGCTGGGAATCCTGGAGCACCGACGCCAGGTGCGCACCGGCGCGGGCCAAGACCTGGGCCTGGTCGTCCAGCCTCGTCTGCTGCGAGAGCTGCGTGACCACCCGGTCGAGCCGCCGAAAAGCGGGCTGGAGCTCCGGGCTCTCCGGCGGGTTGTGCTGGAAGGTGTTCTCGATCCACTGCAGCTCACGGAGCCAGGCGGACCGCTGGTCCCGCTGGTGGCTGGCGAGCTCGCGCTCACCGATGACCTGGCCGGTCCAGATGGCGAAGAGCACCAGCATCAGCAGGCCCGGGAGCAGCCGCAGTCCGGTCCCGGCGATGGGACCGGTGGTGTCGCGAGCGGATTTCGTGGCGGGACCTGTTGTCAGGGTTGGGCCGACGATACCTCAGGTCCATGCGCGTCGCGGCTCTGTCAACGGTCCTCCTGTTCGGGGGGTCCTGCGCGACGCCCGGGGCCTCCAAGCCACCCCAGCCGTCGCCGCCCGCACCCTGGGTCGCTTCGGGCGAGCCCCGAGCGGACAGCGTCGTCCTGTGGGCCCGAGCAGACGGTCCGGCTGAGCTCCTGGCATGGGTCGGCGGCGAGGGTGACCCGATCTCTCTCGGCAGCGTGGGCCCGGCAACGGACTTCGCCGCGTCCCTGCACCTGACGGGCTTGGCTCCGGACCAGGAGGTCTTGATCCAGGTCAGGACCGTGCGAGATGGCCAGCAATCCCCTCCGGCAACCCTGCGGTCACGCACCGCGCCGGACCCCGAGTCCCCGGCACCCCTCACCCTGGTCGTCGGTGGAGACCTGGCAGGCCAGGGCTTCTGCCGGCCTCTATCCACGGGGTACACCATCTTCCAGGCCATCGCCGAGAGCCGCCCCGACGTGGTCGTGGCCAATGGCGACTTGATCTACGCCGACTCGGCCTGTCCAGAGGTCGCGCCGGACGGCCAGCCCAACGTTCCGGCCTCGTTCCGGCCCATCCAGGACCCGTCCCTTCCCTGGACCGACGGCCCTGCGGTCCTGGCAGAGCTGCACGCGCACTGGCGCTACAACCGAGCCGACCCTCACCTCCAGGCCCTGATGGCCACGACCCCATGGGTGGCCCAGTGGGACGATCACGAGGTGATCAACGACTTCGGGGGGGCCTGGGACCGGTGGTGGACCGGTGACCCCGATCGCCCCGGCTACCCGACCCTCGTCAGTCAAGGCCGGGCCGCCTTCGACGCCTGGAACCCGGTGGTGCCCGGCGCACCGCTGCACCGCACCCTGCCCTGGGGGTCCGACGTCGTGTTGATCCTGCTCGACGGCCGGTCCTTTCGCAGCCCGAACCCCGAGCCCGACGGTCCCCAGAAGACGTTGCTGGGGCCCGAGCAGCTCGCCTGGTTGATCGAGACCCTGACCGCCAGCACGGCCACGTGGAAGATCGTGAGCAGCGACGTGCCGCTGAGCGTGCCGACCGGCTCCGCGCCCTGGACCGTCGGTCGGGACGCCTTCGCCGCCGGCACCGGCGACGCCCGTACCCCACCGGGCACCGAGGACCGCTCCGCCGAGACGGGCTTCCAGCGCGAGCTCGACGCACTCTGGGCAGCCATCGCGGAAGTGCCCGGAGTGGTCTTCACCACCACCGATGTCCACCACGCCCGGATCCTGTCCTACCCACAGGCCGGCGGAGGAGAGGTCCTCGAAGTCATCAGCGGGCCGCTGAGGGCGGTGCCGGCAGCGCCGTGGCCCCTGGACCCGACCCTGGCTCCCCTGGTGCTCTATGAAGAAGGCCGGCTGGAGAACTTCGCGGTGATCCAGATCGACGGTGCGCGGCTGCGGGTGGAGATCCGGGGGGCAGACGGGGTGACCCGCCCCGGCAGTGTGGTCACCCGAGAGGCCTTGCCCCCCTGAGTGAGACACGTTCTAGTTGCACCATGGACACCCACGACCTCGTGCTCTACGAGACCCGGGGCCCAGCGGCCTGGGTCACCATGAACCGCCCGCGCGTGGGCAATGCCCAGAACATCCGGATGACCCGGGCCCTCGACGCGGCCTTCAAGCGGGCCGTCGACGACGACGGGGTCCACTGCATCGTGCTCCAGGGCGCGGGCAAGCACTTCAGCGGGGGCCACGACATCGGCACCCCCCAGAGGGACATCGACAAGCCCTTCGAGAAGATGGCCACGCCCTGGTACGACCACGCCGATCGCCCCGGCGCCGAAGGCCCCTATGTGCGCGAGGCCGATGCCTACCTGGGCATGTGCAGGCGCTGGCGCTCACTCCCCAAGCCCACCATCGCTGCTGTGCACGGCGCCTGCATCGCCGGGGGTCTCATGCTCGCCTGGTGCTGCGATCTCATCGTCGCAAGCGACGACGCCTTTTTTGCCGACCCGGTCGTCAAGATGGGCATCCCAGGCGTCGAGTTCTTCGCCCACCCCTTCGTGATGCGGCCGCGACAGGCCAAGGAGTTCCTGTTCCTGGGCGAGCGGATGCCGGCCAGCGAAGCCCACCGCATCGGCATGATCAACCGGGTGGTGCCCCGAGACGCCCTGTCGGACACCGTCCAGGCCATCGCACAGCGGCTGGGGGAGCGGCCTCGCTTCGCCCTGGCCCTGGCCAAGCAGGCCATCAACCAGGCCGAGGACCGCATGGGACTGCGGGACGTCATGGACGCCACCTATGGTCTCCACCATCTGGCCCACGCTCACAACGCGCTCACCACCGGCGACGGGATCGCGAACATGGACGCACGAAAGATGAAGGAGGGAGAGGAGACGCCGTCCTGACATCGGTGTCGCACTTCTGGACACCACACACACGCTGGACCCACGGCGTCTATGTCGGGGGGTGGTTCCCCACCGCAGCCGAGAGCCGGGCGGTGTTCGTCCACCAGAGCGAGAGCGCCGCATCGTTCGGGGTCTACACGGGCATGCACCACTACCGGGACGGCCAGCGCCTGGACATCGCCGTGGATGCCAGCTTCGGCTTGGGTGAAGGGCCCATCAGCATCTTGCAGGTCGGCGGGACCCAGCTCTCGGTCCACGCCTTCCTGGGGCTCCGGGACGAGCTGCCGCTGGTGGCCGGCGTGATCCTGACCCCCTGGGTCTCCCAAGTCCAGCTCGGGGCCCGCTACCGCTTTCGCGATCAGCTGGACGCGGGCCTGGGCCTGAACGTGCCCGTGCTCGGTGTCATGGGGCCCCAGCCTGACCCGGGGAATACGTGGCTCCTTCAGCCGATGTTCGATCTGAGGGTGACCCAGTGAAGGACCACGCTTGCGGTCGATACTAGAACACGTTCTAGTAGCGCGGTGGACCTGACCTACACCCCGGCCGAGCAGGCCTTTCGCGACGAGTGCCGCAGCTGGCTGCGCAGCCACGTGCCGTCGACCCCTCTCCCTTCCGTCGACACCCAGCACGGCTTCGCGGCCCACGTGGCGTGGGAACAGCAGCTCTTCGCCGGGGGCTGGTCGGTGGTCTCCTGGCCCCGGCGCTACGGTGGACGGGAGGCGTCTCTGATCGAGTGGCTGATCTTCGAAGAGGAGTACTGGGCCTCTGGCGCCCCGCGCCGCGTGACCCAGAACGGCATCTTCCTGCTCGCCCCGTCCCTGTTCTCGTTCGGAACCGAGGAGCAGAAGGAACGCCTCCTGCGCCCGATGGCCGCCGCCGAGGTGCTGTGGGGTCAGGGCTGGTCCGAGCCCAATTCCGGGTCGGATCTGGCATCGCTCCGCAGCACGGCCCATCGGGTCGAGGGCGGCTGGCGTCTGAGCGGCCAGAAGACCTGGTGCACCCGAGCCGCATTCTGTGATGGGCTCTATGGGCTGTTCCGCACGGACCCCGATGCCGATCGGCCCCACCGGGGACTCACCTACTTCATGGTCGACCTGAAGGCCCCGGGCGTGACCGTGCGCCCGGTGGCCAAGCTGGACGGCGACCCGGGCTTCGCCGAGGTCTTCCTGGACGACGCCTTCGTGCCCGACCGAGACGTGCTGGGCGACGTCAACGGCGGCTGGAGAGTCGCCATGTCCACGACCAGCAGCGAGCGCGGCCTGACCCTGCGCAGCCCAGGGCGCTTTCTCGCGACGGCCGAGCGCCTGGTGGCGCTGTGGCACGAGCGCGGCGACCCGGCGGACACGGCCATGCGGGATCGGGTCCTGCAGATCCGCCTGGACGCCCAGGCCTACCGCCTCCACACCTACCGCACGGTCGCGCGGATGCAGGCGGGCACGTCGGTGGGCAGCGAGTCCAGCCTGGCCAAGCTCTTCTGGTCCGAGCTCGACGTCGCGGCCCACCAGGTCGCCCTGGACCTGTTGGGCCCGGATGCCGAACGCACCGACGCGCCCTGGAGCAAGTGGCTCAAGGGCTGGCAATTCGCGCTGGCCGGCCCCATCTACGCCGGCACCAACGAGATCCAGCGAAATGTGGTGGCCGAGCGCGTGCTGGGGCTGCCCCGCAAGTAGCATCGGCCGCTGTGAACTGGGACTGTCACAACTGCACCCTCTGCTGCCGGCTCTTCGCCCTGGGGCCGGTGGCGCCGGAGATCGTCGCAGGGCTGCAGGCCAGAGGCATCGAACAGGACTGGGCGCCTGCGGCTGACGGCTGGGTGGACGAGACACCACAGGGCCTGTTCCTGACCCACCGAGACGACAGCTGCGTGTTCCTGCGAGACGATGGGCTCTGTGCCGTGCATGCGCTCTACGGACCCGAAGCCAAGCCCGCATTCTGTCGCACTTTTCCGTTCACGGTGGTCGAACAGGCCGGCGGCGTGGTCCATGCGGTCCGCGAGGACTGCGGCGGCACCTGGCGCAGCCTCATCGGGGGCACCCCAGCCTCCCAGGCCATCGAAGCCCTGCCGGACCAAGCGCCTCGCCTGGTCTGGGGCGACGAGCCGGTCCAGGTCCTGCCCGGTGTCGGCATCGCCGGCGATGACTGGCTGGCCCTCGAAGACCACCTGGTGGCCCAGGTCCGGGATGATCTGGATCCCCAGGAGAACCTGTGCCGCCTGCGCGACGCGCTGCTGGGCGCCCTTCGTCGCGCCCCGCCAGATCCGGACCCAGCACGGTCCGCAGCCTGCGTCGAGGGCCTTCGCCAGAACCTGGCCGCGGCCCTGGGGCCTGCTGCAAGCCCCGCCGATGCCCAAGGCACGGCTGCGCGCTTCCTGGCCGGAGTCGCCACGGGCTTGGCGGCGGCGGCGCCGGGCCACGCAGCCGTGGCACCGCTGGCCCCCGACGCAGAGCGCTACTTCGCCCTGGTGATCCGCCAACACCTGCGGGGCAAGGCCTTCCGCGCCAGTGGCGCTGTGTGCTGGGGCCTGGGCCTGGTCTCTCTGGGCGTGGCCCTGGCCCGGGCGCGCACACCCAAGACCGACCTGGCGGCCCTGGCCCCCTGGCACGTTCGCTGGAGTCGCTTCACGCGCAACCAGGGAGCCCGGGCGCTGCTCCATCAACACCGGGACACCCTCTGGGAGGCCCTGCTGCACCGCTGACCTGGGCCCGGGTTGGATAGGGTGCTGCGGTGCTGGGACTCTTCCTGAGCGTCGGGCTGTTGAGCGGCTGTGATGGCGATCAAGGCCCGGATCCGTCCCAGACCGAAGACCTCCGGGGGCCCGTCGCCATCGACCGAAGCCTGCGCATCGCCGGCACTCGACTGGGCGAGCTCGCAGGCTCGGCGGTGGCCGGTGACTTCGATCTGAACGGCGATGGCCAGGCCGATGTCGCCGTGGGCGCCATGCTCGGGGACAACAAGCACGACGGCGGCGGACGGGCGTGCGTCTTCCTGGGCCGGCTCAAGCACGACCTGACCCTGCCCGAGTCCCTGGTGTGTCTGCACGGCCAGGCCGAGAACCACCTGTTCGGTCGCGACGTCGAGGGGTTGGGCGACCTCAACGGCGATGGCTTCGACGAGCTGGGCATCGGCGCGGTCCACCACGACGAGGGGGGGGCCAACAGCGGCATGGTGTCCGTGGTCTGGGGCGAGGCGGATCCGTCCGAGCCCGCCCAGACCGAGGTCTATGGCACCGATCCCGGCGGCCACGTGGGCCTGCGCTTCACCCGGCTGCCCGGCGACCTACCGCGCTTCGCGGTCGGTGGCCACGAGACGATCCTGGACGCAGAAGACGCCGACGAGCTCCGTGGCGAAGGCGTGGTCTGGATCGTCAGCGAGCCACCTTCGGAGCGCAAGGTGCCCATCAGCGACGTGGCGCTCCGGTGGACAGGAGAGCGCGAGGACGACCGCCTGGGGGTGACCGTGGCTTCCCCCGGCGACGTCGACGGCGACGGCCTGGCCGACCTGCTGGTCGGGGCCTCCCAGGCCCGCCGGAGCGACGACGGCCCCCAGGTCGGCGCTGTCTACCTGCTCCTGTCTCCCTTCGAAGCCGGCGGCAGCGCCAGCGACGCGGACGGGGTGGTGTTCGGAGAGCACGACCTGGCGTGGTTCGGCTGGGCCGTGGCCGGCCTCGAGGACATCGACGGCGACGGCCTGGCGGACTTCGCGGCCAGCGCCTTCAAGGACGGCGCCAACGGACCGGATGCCGGGGCGGTCTATGTCTTCAGCGGTGCGCCGGCGCCGGACACCGACCCGTCCATGGCCATCGCCACGCTGCTCGGAGAGTGGGAAGGCGACAAGGCCGGCGAGGTCCTGGAACCCGGTGGAGACCTGGACGGGGACGGGCGGGCCGAGCTGCTGGTCGGCGCACCGACCGCCAGCCATCGCCGGACCTGGGGCGGCGCGGTGTACGCGGTCCGAGGACCCTTCGAAGGCCTGCGCTCGCTGGGCGACCAGGACGCGCTCTGGGTAGGGGTCCAGGACCTGCAGTTCACCGGCTCCAGCCTGGCCCGCGCGGGGGACGTCGCCGGCACGCCCGACCCGGATCTGATCGTCGGTGCGATGGGCGACACCACCAGCACCGGCGCCGCCTTCCTGCTGACCCAGGTGCTGTGGTGATCGGGCTCTGGCTGTGGGCCTGCGCCAGCGGTGGGGCCACCGACTCGACCCCCCCCGTCGACGACTCGGCGACCGACACCAGCACGCCCCCGCCCACCCTCAGCCACGCCGTCGACATCCAGCCGATCTGGACTGCGAACTGTACCGACGAAGGCTGTCACATCTTGGAAGAGGGCCGGGTCATGTCCCTCGAAGAGGGCTACGCCTTCGACAGCCTGGTCGACCGGGCCTCGAGCCAGTTTCCCCTGTACGATCTGGTCGAGCCTGGACACCCGGCGGGGTCGTACCTGACCCACAAGCTGGGCGGTACCCACACCGACGTGGGGGGCATGGGACGCCAGATGCCGACGGGCAAGGATCCACTCCCCGATGCGGATCAGCTGCTGATCCAGGACTGGATCGACCAGGGAGCGCCGCCCTGAGCTTGCCTGGAAAAGTAGAACACGTTCTAGTAGGATGGAACATGTTCTAGCACCTATGCACTTCGCCCCCACAGAAGACCAGCTCCTGTTCCAGGAAGCCGTGCGCGACGCGCTGTCCCAGGCGTGTCCACCCGAAGCCGTGCGCGTCGCCGGGCGACCGGGTGTGCCCGGTCTGTGGGCGACCCTGGGCGAGGTCGGCGTGCTCGGGGCGATGATTCCAGAGGCCCACGACGGCCTGGGTCTGGCCTGCACCGAGCTCTGTGGCATGTTCCAGGAGGCCGGCTTTGCCGCCGTGCCAGAGCCCCTCATCGAGACCTGGGTGGCCGCGTCGCTGCTGGTCGGCACCGACCTGGGCGCCTCCTGGCTGCCTCGCGTTGCCGCGGGGGATGCGGCCCTCAGCGTCAGTCTGGACGGAGGACCGGCCCTGCACGCCGATCGAGCTGGCCTGATCGTGCTCGTACGCCACGGCCAGGCTGTCGCCGTCGAGCCGGCCCAGGCGACCTTGACCCCTCGGCCCGTCGCCGATCCGACCCGGCGTCTCTTCGACGTGTGCGCGACCGCGGGCCGCGAGACCTCGCTCAAGGAATCCCCGGCCGCTCTCGGGCTGGCCCGAGACCGGGGAGCCCTGGCTGCCGCGGCCCACCTGCTGGGCCTGGCCCGCTGGATGCTCGACACCACGGTGGCCTACGCCAAGGTGAGGGAGCAGTTCAAGCGCCCGATCGGAAGCTTCCAGGCGGTCAAGCACATGCTGGCCGACAGCTTGCTCCAGCTGGACTTCCTGGCCCCCGCGCTGCACGCAGCGGCCTGGTCCCTGGACCACGAGCCCGATCGGGCTGGCGCCCGGGTCGCGGCCGCCAAGCTGCGGGCCAACCGCGCGGCGGAGATCGTGGGCCGCACGGCCCTCCAGGTCCACGGCGCCATCGGCTACAGCGAGGAGCACGACCTCCACCTGTGGCTCAAGCGCACCTGGGCACTCCAGCGTACCTGGGGCACCGACCCCGAGCTCCGGGCCCGCCTGGCGCCCGAGCTGCTCACCCTCCCCGAGAGCACCTGAACCATGACCCAGGCTTACGTCGTCGACGCCGTCCGTTCCCCCGTCGGCCGCCGCAAGGGCGGCCTGGCCCACGTGCACCCCGCCGACCTGGGTGGCCACAGCATCACGGCGCTCATCGACCGCACGGGCATCGATCCCGGAGCGGTGGACGACGTGATCTTCGGCTGCGTCGACACCATCGGCCCCCAGGCCGGGGACATCGCCCGGACCTGCTGGCTGGTCGCCGGCTACCCGGATCACGTGCCGGGCGTGACCATCGACCGGCAGTGCGGATCGAGCCAACAGGCGGTGCACTTCGCCGCCCAGGCCGTCATGAGTGGCACCGCGGACCTGGTGGTGGCCGGCGGCGTGCAGAACATGACGCAGATCCCCATCGCCAGCGCGATGATCTGCGCCAAGGAGCTCGGCCACGGCGATCCCTTCTCCGGCTCCCCCGGCTGGGTCGCCCGCTATGGCAAGCAGCCGGTGAACCAGTTCCTGAGCGCCGAGCGCATCGCCAAGCGGTGGGAGCTGTCCCGGGCCGCGCTCGAGGCCTTCGCCTACGAGAGTCACCAGCGGGCGATGCGGGCCCAGCAGCAGGGCCGCTTCGATCGCGAGATCGCGCCTCTCGATGGCGTGATCGCCGACGAGGGACCCCGTCCGGACACCACGCTGGAGAAGATGGCCACCCTGCGCACGCTCATCGAGGACGGCCTGTTGACCGCTGCGGTCTCCAGCCTGATCAGCGACGGTTCGGCCGCCCTGCTGATCGCCAGCGAACAGGCGATCAAGGATCACGGCCTCACACCGCGAGCCCGCGTGCACCATCTGTCCGTGCGCGGGGACGACCCGGTCTGGATGCTGACCGCTCCCATTGCTGCGACACGACACGCCTTGAAGAAGTCCGGGATGTCATTGAACGAGATCGACCTCTTCGAGTGCAACGAGGCCTTCGCGCCGGTCGTCATGGCGTGGATGAAGGAGCTGGGAATCCCTCACGACAAGGTCAACGTCAACGGCGGCGCGATCGCCCTGGGCCATCCCCTGGGCGCAACAGGGGCCCGGTTGATGACCACCCTGCTCCACGAGCTCGAGCGCACAGACGGCCGCTACGGCCTGCAGACCATGTGCGAGGGCGGGGGACAGGCGAACGTGACGATCCTCGAGCGCCTGTGAGGTTCGCCCTCAGCGAGGAGCAGGAGCAGCTCCGGGACCTCGCCCGGCGCTTCCTGGACGAGACCAGCGGCTCCGAAGCCGTGCGAGCCGCGATGGCCACCGAGACCGGCTTCGACCCGGCCCTGTGGCGGCGGGTGTGCGACGAGCTGGGCTGGACGGCTCTGTCCGTGCCCGAGGTCTATGGGGGCTTCGGCATGCCCTTTGTGGACCAGGTGCCGATCCTGGAGCAGCTGGGCCGTCACCTGACCTGCCTGCCCTACCTGAGCTCGGCGATCCTGGGCACCCAGGCGCTCGTGCTGGGGGGCAGCGAGGCCCAGAAGCAGCGCTGGCTGCCGGGTCTCGCGTCGGGCGAAGTCCGGGCGAGCGTGAGCTGGAAGGGGAGCGACGGAAGGTGGGATCTCAACGGCACGGGGGTGGGCGCCGACCCGGTCCCCGGGGGCTTTCAGCTCAGCGGCACGGCCCCCTACGTGCTGGACGGACACACCGCAGACGTGGTCTTGGTGACCGCCGGGCTGGAAGACGTCGAGGTGTTCTGCGTGCCCACGGACCTCCCGGGCGTCTCTCGCCAGGTCCAGCCGACCATGGATCAGACCCGTCGGCTCGCCCGCCTGGACTTCGACCGTGCATTCTTGCCCGACGACGCCATCATGCCCGGCGGCAGGGACGCCTTCCTCAAGGCCCGGTCCCACGGCATGATCGCCCAGGCCTGCGAGGCGGTGGGGGTCGCCGAGGCGGCGATGGATCTGGCCGTGGACTACGCCAAGGTCCGGCGGCAATTCTCACGAGCGATCGGGTCCTTCCAGGCCGTGAAGCACATGTGTGCCGACATGCTCGTCGCCGTGGAGTCCGCCCGCTCAGCGGCCTGGTATGGCGCCTGGGCACTCTCCGAAGATCACGCGGACCTGGCGTGGGCGCTCCCAGCCGCACATGCCACCGCGCTCCAGGCTGCCTTTCGCTGCGCCGCGGACTGCCTCCAGGTCCACGGCGGCATCGGCTTCACCTGGGAGTCCGACGTGCACCTGTACCTCAAGCGGGCCCGCGCCATGCAGCACAGCTTCGAGCCCCCCAGGGTCTCGCTGGACCGGGTCGGTCGCCGGCTGTTGGAGCACTGATGGACCTTCGCTTCACGCCGGAACAGCAGCACTTCCGCGCCGAGGTGCGGGACTGGCTCGAGCAGGCCCTGAGCGGGGACTTTCGAGAGGTCCGCGGCCGGGGTGGTCCCGGCGACGAGCACGAGTGCCTGGCGCCGCGTCGGACCTGGGAGCGCCACCTGGCCGAGCACCGATGGACCTGCCTGGACTGGCCCCAGGAGCACGGTGGTCGCGATCTCCCCCTCATCGACCAGGTCATCTTCCACGAGGAGTATGCGCGGGCGGACGGTCCCGGCCGTCTGGGCCACATCGGCGAGACCCTGCTGGGCCCCACGCTCATCCACTTTGGCGGAGAAGCGCAACAGGCCCGCTTCCTTCCGGGAATCCGAGCCGCCGAGTCCCTGTGGTGCCAGGGTTACAGCGAGCCCGAGGCCGGCTCGGACCTGGCCAACGTCCAGTGTCGGGCGTTGCGAGACGGCGACGATTGGGTGATCACGGGCCAGAAGACCTGGACGTCCCTGGCTCACCTGTCGGACTGGTGCTTCGCCTTGTGTCGCACAAACACGGAGGTGCCCAAGCACAAGGGCATCAGCTATCTGTTGGTGCCCATGAACCAGCCGGGCATCACCATCCGGCCCATCGAGCAGATCACCGGGGGCGCCGAGTTCTGCGAGGTCTTCTTCGACGGCGCCCGCACCCCGGCCGACAATGTCGTCGGGCCGGTGGACGGCGGCTGGAAGGTCGCACTGGGCACCCTGGCCTTCGAGCGCGGCGCCTCCACCCTCGCCCAGCAGATGGAGTTCGCCAATGAGCTGGAGGCCGTGATCGAGGCGCTCAAGCGCTCGGGACCCATGCACGCCCCAGACGTGCTCATCCGGCTCGGCGACCTGGCGGTGCGGCTGAAGGTGATGCGGCTCAACGCCCTGCGCATCCTCAGCACCTCCCAGACAAGCCGCCTGAGTCGCGAGGCCCTGATCACCAAGCTGTACTGGGCCACCTGGCACCGGGATCTCGGCGAGCTCGCCGTCGACGTGCTGGGCCAGGCCGCCGAGGTGCTGGGCCCCGGCGACTACGACCTCAACCGCCTGCAGCGCTTGTTCCTCTGGACGCGCTGCGACACCATCTACGCCGGGTCCAACGAGATCCAGCGCAACATCATCGGCGAGCGGGCCCTGGGCCTGCCGCGGGAGCCCCGCTGATGGGCCTGCTCCAAGGCAAGACCGCTCTCGTGACCGCCGGCGCCGGCACCGGCATCGGCTTCGCCACCGCCCAGCGCTTCGCAGAGGAGGGCGCGACCGTCGTGATCTCCGATCGGCACGCGCGGCGCCTGGGTGAAGCCGCCCAGAAGCTCGGCGTCGACAGCGTGCCCTGTGACGTCACCGACCAAGGCCAGGTCAGCGCCATGATCGACCGGGTGCGACCGGACATCCTGGTCAACAACGCCGGTCTCGGAGCCTACCGCCAGCTCGTCGATCTCGACGACGCCCTGTGGGACAAGGTCATGGACGTGACCTTGACCGGCACGATGCGCTGCATGCGGGCTGCGCTCAAGGTCATGATCCCCCGGGGCTCGGGCGTCATCGTGAACAACGCCTCGGTGCTCGGCTGGCGGGCCCAGGAGGGCCAGGGCGCCTATGCGGCGGCCAAGGCCGGGGTCATGGCGCTCACCCGTTGCACGGCGTTGGAGGCCGCGGCTCACGGGGTCCGCATCAACGCAGTCGCACCGAGCCTGGCCATGCACCCCTTCCTGGAAAAGGTCACCCCCCCGGGCCTGCTCCAAGAGCTCGCCGCCAAGGAGGCCTTTGGCCGACCGGCCACCCCCCGGGAGATCGCCGACGTGATCCTGTTCCTGGCCAGCGATCTGTCTTCCTACCTGACGGGCGAGGTCATCTCCGCCAGCAGCCAGAGGGCCTGAAGTGATCGACAAGGACAGCCTGGGCAACGAGGGCACACCGTTCATCCTGGACGTGGAGCGCGGCAAGGTCGCGGAATTCGCCCGTGCGGTGCGGTCGGAGGACCCGGCCCACCATGCCGGCGAGCAGCCGGTGGCGCCGCCGACCTTTCTCGCGACGCAGATGCACTGGGAGCAGGGGGTGCCGGACAGCAACCCCTGGGACACGATCCAGATGGATCCTGCCAAGGGCGTGCACGCGGAGCAGGAATATGTGTTTCACGGGCCGCCACCCAGGGCCGGCGAGCGCCTGCACGCCCAGAGCCGGATCGCCGAGATCTGGGAAAAGGAGGGCCGCGCAGGAATGCTCGTGTTCGTCAAGATGATCACGGAATTCCGCGACAGCGAAGGGACCCTGCGGGCCGAGGCCATCCTGACCGGTGTGGAGCGGCCGTGATCCCCCCCGCTCCCCCGGCCTGGACCCACACCGTCACCCGGACCGACATCGTGCGCTACCAAGGCGCCAGCGGGGACTTCCAGCCCATCCACCACGACGAGCCCTTCGCCTTGCAGTCCGGGTGGCCGGCCCCGCTGGGGGTCGGCATGTTCCACGCCGGCGTGCTGGCGTCCTGGGCCACGGACTGGCTCGGCGCCGAGCGTGTGCGAAGGGTCCGGTTCCGGTGGAAGGCCCCTGTGTTTCCCGGAGACACGCTGACGTTCCAGGGCCAGGTCGACGAACGGCACGAACAGGACGGGGGCTCCCGGGTCGTGGTTCGGGCAGTCTGCACGAACCAGCGCGACGAAGTCGCCTGCACGGGCTGGATCACCTTTCAGCTCGACTGAGCCCGATCGCTATACTCGCGCGGCGCAGGAGGGAGGACGACGCCGTGGGTGAGCAGAAGCCGGTGCGGGTTCACTGGGAGCTGGAGACCACCGCGGGCCGGCAGGCCACGTGGGACCTCTTCAGCGACACGGACCGCTTCAACCGCGCAGCTGGCCTGGGCTACCGCTACGTGGACACCCCCCAACCCGACGGCACGCTGCGACGCGTCGGAACGATCACCCGCCTGGGCATCACGGTCAGCTGGGACGAGCTGCCCTTCCACTACGCCAAGCCCGACTGGTTCCGATCCGTGCGCGAGTTCCACGCCGGGCCCGGACTGAAGCTGGTCACCACCGTGCGGTTCCGCGACCTGGCCGGCGGGGGCACCGGAATCCGCTACACCGTCGAGGTCACGCCGCGCAGCGTGCTCTACCGGCCCGTTGTGGCCCTTGAGCTGAACACCGGGACACGCAAGACCTTGGACCGGACCTTCGAGGCTGTGTTGAAGCTGTTGGAGGGGAGCCCGGCCACCTACGACCCGACGCCCGCCCCGCTGCCGGTCCAGGCAGGGGCCGAGGTCGCCCGGGTCTGCGGCGCACTCGATCCCCCCGAGCTCGGACAGCACCTCCACGAGCTGCTCGCACGGGGGGCACTGCGGGAACAGGAACGCATCCGTCCCTTGGGACTCGCCCGGGAGTGGGGCCTGCCGCCGAACGTGGTCATCGAAGGGTGCCTGCACGCGGCCCGTGAGGGCGTCCTGATGGTCCGGTGGGACGTCATGTGTCCGAGCTGCCGCGGCCCCCAAGAGTCCCTGCCGGCTTTGACCTTCCGAGGCAAGCGCATCCACTGCTATGCCTGCAACATCGGGTTCGATGGAAGCTTCGCCGACGCTCTCGAGGTGAGCTTCCGGCCCGCACCTCAGATCCGAACGATCGATCTGCCGGTGGCTTGCGCCGGCAGCCCCGGGCGCCAGCGGCACGTGGTGGCCCAGTCCGTCGTGCCGCCCGAAGGGCGCACCCTCCTGGAGCTCGATCTGGAGCCCGGCCCCTACCGCCTGGCCACCCTGGCCGTGTCCAGGGTGGATGGACGCTCAGAAGAGCGCAAGGAGCTGAATCCGGTGCTCATCGACGTGGAAGCAGAGGGCCCCGAGTCCCAGGCCCTGATCCACGCCGACGGCTTCGGCCTGATGCCCGCCAGGCTGCTGCTGCGGTCGGGCCCAGTCAGCTTGTCGGTCGCCAGCGAGAGCCTCGCTGCCCTGGGCCTCAAGCTGGAACTTCGCTGGCAGCCCGGAGACATCCTGACCGCCGGCGCCCTGCTCGAGCACCCCGGCGCCTTGGACCTGATCCCCAGCGACACCCTGGACCCCGCGTTCTCGGCCGAGGTCCAACGGCTGGGCGTGATCGCCGTGGCGTCCGCTCGAGACCACCAGCGCACGCTGGACGCCGCCCACATCGCGGTCGCAGGTCGGCCCAAGCAATCGGTCCAGCGGGGGGATCGCAAGCTGGTGGCCACGTTCTCAGACGCCGGAGAGCTGGTCGACGTCGCGAGACAGATCGCTCGCTCGGAGCACGCCCAGGTGGCCGTGGGCTGGGGCAGCGTGGTGGTGGTGCGCGACGGAGACAAGACCGCCACCTGGGGCACCGCCGTGCGCCATGCCCAGGCTGTGCTCCCGGCGGCCACCCCCAGGACCATCGTGATGAACCAGTCCGCCGCCTCAGCCGAGCCCCTTCGCAAGGCGCTTGAGCAACGGGAGCTGCTGCTGGTCAAGGTGCCGGGCCGCCTGCCGGGTGGGCGGCCGGTCTACCTCTTCAAGGGGTCTTGAGCGCCATGGAGGCGGCACCTCTGGGGCCGGTCATGCGCCGCCTGCTCCTGGCCGCCGCAGGCCTGGTCTTCCTGGCGGGTGTGCAGCTCTTCCTGTTGAGCGACCACACCGAGACGCTGTTCGCGTGGACGGTGCATCCCCCCCTGACCGCAGCCTTCCTGGGGGCCCTCTACTGGGCCGCCGGGCTCCTGGAGTGGCACGCCGCGCGAAGTGGCACCTGGGCTGGGGCGCGGATCGCCGTGCCTGGTGTCCTGGCCTTCACGCTGCTGACCAACGTGCCCACCTGGCTGAACCTGGACCAGTACCACCTGGACAGCCCGGCAGCCTGGGCGTGGATCGGGGTCTACGCCGTCGTGCCGTGGATCTTTCTGTGGGCATTGGTGGCCCAACGCACCCACGGCTTCGCCGCCCCCACCCGGCAATACCCCCTGCCTGCAGTACTGCGCCACCTGCTGGGTGGGGCCGGCGTGGTGTTCTTGGTGGGGGGCACGGCTCTGCTCGCAAGTCCTGACCAGGCCGGCCTGGGCTGGCCCTGGGATCTCTCGCCCCAGGTCGGGAGCTACACCCGCTTCAGCGAGCCGTACATGGGCTGCTGGGGCATCGGGCTGGGTGTGGTCGCCGCCCACGCGTGGTGGGAGGACGACCTGGTCCGCCTGAGGCCTCTGTGGCCGGCGATGATCGCGACGGCCTTGTTGTGCGCGGTCGCAGCCCTTCGCTACCACGCCGCCGTGAGCTGGCGACATCCCAGCACAGAGGTCATGGCTCTGGGCCTGTGCGGGCTGCTCGGTCTCGGCGTCTGGGGCGAGCTGCTCACCCGCCGACAACGAAACTAATCTGTTGCGTGTTCTGGTCGTCGGAGGCACGGGTGCGCTGGGCTCGCGCGTCGTCCGGTCCCTCGGGCACGACCCCGACGTCGTCGTCGTTCCGGCGGGACGGCGGCGCGGGGACGTCCAGCTGGACCTGGGGGATCCGGAGACCTTTGGAGTCCTGTCCGGCTGGGACGTGGTGGTCAACGCGGCAGACTCGCTGGACGCGCCGCCGGACGCGGCCCTGGCCTGGGTCTACGATCAGGGCGGGACCTGGCTCGACGCGTCCTGTGAACCAGAGGTGCTCCAGCGAGCCTTGCGCCTGCAGGGCACCGCCCGAGACGGCTGCGTGGTCCTGGGTGCTGGCCTGAGCCCAGGCCTGTCCACCCTGGCGGGGGCGCGGGCTGCCGAACGGCTGCAGCACTGCGTCCGACTCGACCTGGTCCTGAGGTGGACTCCGCTGTGCGGCGCCGGACGGGGCCAGGTGCGGGGGCGGGTCTCGCTGGCCGGTTCGCCGGCCACATGGTGGGAGCAAGGCGCGCTGTGCCACGGCCCACCCCTCAGTCCCGGTCCGCTGATGTCGATCGGACCGCCGGGCCGGCGGGCACTGGCCTGGCGGGCGCCCTCGGCCGACATCGACCTCCTGCACGCCAGCCTGGGCACGCCGGACCTGAACAACTACAGCCTGCCCTCTCCCGCCTGGTTGGGCCCCGTCCAGGCGTCTATGCCGCCGGGCTTCTTTCGCTGGGGCCCGACCCGGGCGTTCTGCCAGGGCACCGCCAGTCTGTTGCGAGCTCACCTGCTGCGGGGCCGAGTCGCACCGGCATCGGTGCTGGCAGTGGCCCGGGGGGAGACCCGCGCGGGCTGCCGCCTGGTCCTCGAGGACGGCCTGGGAGCGGCGGCTCGGATGATCGCCGCCACCGCGCTTCTGATCGGACGAGGGTCCGCCCGCCCGGGGGTGCACACGATCGATCGGATCACGACGCTGGCGCCGGTGCTCGAGGGCATGGCGCGGCTCGGGGGCCGGTCCTCCGACCGGGTGCTCCAGCTGGACACCCTCGACCCCGGCAGCCTGGCGTGATGCAAGGAGTTGGACCCCCGGACTGCCGACCGTAGAAACGCGGTGTACGCTCTCAGGCCAGCCCACCCCCGCCCGGAGCAACGCCATGGTGCTGATGGCTGCGACCTTCTTTCTCATCGGCTGCGACGACCCCTACGAGGGGGACGGCGACCTGACCGAGACCGACATGCTCACTACCACGACCACGTCGGGGTCGTCCGATGACAACGGCATCTTGACGGTCGAGGTCGACGTGACCGACGGCGTCGACAGCTTCCTGATCACCACCGTGACGGACTGGTGGATCGCCATGGAAGCGCTCTACGACCCGGACGGTAACCTGGTCCTGTGGTGGGAGGACTGGTACGAGTCCGAGTACTCGCTCACCAACGCCTTCTTCATCGAGTCCGGCGACAGCGAGCTGAACTGGCCCATCCGAGAAGATGACGGGCCCCTGCAGACCGGCACCTGGGTCGCGGAGTTCGCCATCACGGACAACGACACCAACTACGTGGGCAGCTTCCCAGCGGACATCACGGTCCAGACCAAGGACGACCCGAACCTGAACGACGGCATCATCAGAGCCCGCATCGTCTACGCCAGCGGTGTGCAGCGGGACGACGAGGCCACGGCCGGCACCGAGGCCGGGGTCGAGCGCTGGCGGGAGATCTGGGCCACAGAGGGCCTGGAGCTTCAGGTCGACTACGCCTCTGGCGACATCAACGCCAACCTTCCCTGGCCAGACGGTCTGACGTCGGACATCGCGGACGAGAGCGCCAATTTCTGGGACAGCGACGTGACCGTCATCATCGGCGAAGAGATCGACGGCTCCCAGGACTACTACGGCGTTTCGGGCGGCATCCCCGGTACCCTCATCGCAGGCCCGCGGTCTGCCGTGGTCCTGTCCTGGCTGGCCAACGCCGGCGGAGACGGCACCTTCGACGACGAGGACATCCGCCTGTACGGGGAGACCCTGGCTCACGAGGTCGGCCACTACATGGGGCTCTACCACCCGGTCGAGGACGGCTGGGAGTACTGGGACGCCCTGGGCGACACTGTGGAGTGTTCGAACACCGAGGACTGCGAGGGCCAGCTCGGCGACAACCTGATGTTCCCCTACCCGGTCTGCACCTTCACCGAGTGCGTACCGGCAGACCAGATCAGCGCCGACCAGGCCGGCGCCAGCCACCGCTACACCGGTGCCCTGTAGGAGCCCATGATGATCACCACCCTGCTCCTGATGTCCGGCGTCGCCACTGCGGCGACCCCCACCCCCACCCCGACCCAGCAGGCGCTGTACGACGCCTTGGTCGTGCGCCACGACCCGCCTTCTTGCGACAGCCTGACGGCCATGACACCAGACCCTGTGACCGACCTGGCGTGGTTGGTGGACCACGCGACCGCCCCCGCCTGGGTCGGCATGCGTGCCGCCCAGTGCCTGTTGACGAGCCACGCCCGGGCATCCCAGGCCACCTTTGAGGGGTGGCTCGCCACCGAAGGCCACCGGGGGCTGGCCATCCTGTTCACCCAACAGGTCGATCAGCTGCCCCTTGACGTGGCCCAGGCCTTGTCTCGCAGCGCCTTGGCCGGGCCCGACCGGGCAGAGGTCGAGCGGCGGCTCCTGGACAGCGACGTCCCGGGGATCCGGGAGCTGGCGACCGAGTGACGGGCCCTTGGCTCTGGGTCGCCCTGGCGGCCTGTTCGGGCCCCAAGTCAGACCCCGAAGCGGCAGCCCAACCGGTCGCCGAGCCCGCCGAGGACCCGGCCGACGAACCGGCCCCGGCGCCGACCCCCGCGCAGCAGGCCATGTACGACGCGCTGAGCCTGCGCGACGGTGGGCCCGTGTGCGCCGACGTCGAGGCGCTCAGCGAGACACCGGTGGAAGACCTGGTCTGGCTGACCGAGTACGCCGCGGTCCCCCCATGGGTCGGGACGCGCGCCGCGACGTGCCTGATCGCCGGTCACGCGACCGAAGTCGCGGACCTGCTGCGCAGCTGGGTGGTCGACCCCGACCTTGCCGGCTTCGGTGCAATCGTGCTGAACAACCTCGGCCTGATCCCCACGGAGCTCGCGGTGGAACTGGCGACCCTGGCGCTCACCGAAGGTCCCGACCCTGAGGGTGCCCGAGAGCGCATCGCGCAGCACGACGATCCCGCGCTGCAGGCCCTGCTCTGAGGCCTGTGCGCGCCCGGGGTCCGCTGTCCCGCTCGGGGTAGCATCGGCTGGGATGGACTTCGACGCCGCTCCCCCGCTGTGCGAAGGCCGGTACCGCCTCACGTCGGTGCTGGGCCACGGCGGTACCGCCACCGTCTACAAGGCGTTCGACGCCAACCTCGAGGTGGAGCGAGCGGTCAAGATCCTCACGCCGCAGGCCAACGGCGGCTCCATGCGCAAGCGATTCCTCCAGGAGGCCAAGACGCTGGCGCGCCTGAGGCACCCGAACGTGCTGACGGTGCACGATGTCGGCATCGACGAAGGCCGTCCCTACATGGTCATGGAGCTGATTCGCGACGGCAGCCTGGCCGATCGGCTGGACCGCGATGGTGCCCTCAGCCCCCTCGAAGCGGTCCGGGTCTGTCTGGCGGTGCTCTCCGCGCTGGCCTTCACCCACGAGCAAGGGGTGGTGCATCGGGACATCAAGCCCGGCAACATCCTGGTCGACGCAGACGGCACCATCAAGGTGGCCGACTTCGGGCTGGCCCAGGTCACCCAGGCCGAACAGCCCCTCACCCGGACGGGCACGTCCATGGGCACCTATGCCTACATGGCGCCCGAGCAACGGCTCGACGCATCCCGGGTGGACCACCGGGCCGATCTGTACGCCGTGGGGGCCACGCTGGTGATCCTGGTCACCCGACGGGAGCCCTTCGACCTGTACGTCAAGGAGGCCGCCGACGACGCTCTGGCCGGCTTCCCCCCTGCGCTCGCCGAAGTCGTGCGCCGCTGCTGTCGCTTCGACCCCGCCGACCGCTACCCGGACGCCCGGGCCCTCTCCGATGCGCTGATCGAGGCGGGCCGGGAGCTGGGGGCCGACACCGGTTCCGTCCCGACACAGCTGGGCCGGCCCACCGGGCAGGCGGCGCCTGGGTCCCCCGATCGCCGGCAGCGCTTGCCCTGGGTCCTCTTGGCCGCCGGCGTGGTGGCCGGCCTCGGTGTCTGGCAGCTGCGCGGTCTACCCAGCTCCGAACCTGCAGCCCTCACAGCCCCCACCGTCGCACCGGCGCCGCCCAAGCCCCAGACGGCTGCACTCGAGACCGAGCCAGAGACCGAGCCAGAGACCGAGCCCGAGCCAACCCCGGTTCGGACCAAGGCCCCGAGCCGGAGCGCGGCCACCACGAGAACACCTCCAAAGGCGGAGCCAGAGCCGGAGCCGGAGACGGAGCCGGAGACGGAG
>Ga0209992_10000809_pt1 | contig 38408 bp, 38 predicted proteins | sample 2SBtaG_2_FD_182564 | JGI IMG/M metagenome (GOLD analysis project Ga0209992, IMG submission 182564) | Deep subsurface microbial communities from Kolumbo volcano to uncover new lineages of life (NeLLi) - 2SBTROV12_ACTIVE470 metaG (SPAdes)... | ecosystem: Environmental > Aquatic > Marine >...
TTAAATGCTTATTTTTTTGGACCCGTAGCTCAGCCTGGATAGAGCGGGTGGCTTCGGACCACCAGGCCGTGGGTTCGAATCCCATCGGGCCCTTTCGAACAACAATCAAGTATATTAGCTGTTTTTTCCATCACCATGATATGAGTCCTGGTATCGGATTAATGGATAGAAGGTTGAAGACTGAAAAAGATGCAATATCTCTTGCTATATCTGGAATAATCAAAAAATATGCAGTAGAATCCAAAGACATCACAACTCTTGAAACAAAATATGATGATGATGCAGGAGATTGGTATGTTGCGCTAGGTTGGAATAAAAAATGTGCAGTCATAAAGATGGATTCGGTTCAGGCAACAATAACAGAAATAAAAGAAATTTAGTTTGATTTTCTAAATTCTACATTTGGTGTCTCTGATTGGTTTGGAATGAGAAGAAGACCACCTTCGTGTAACTGCTTAAGTAATTGCATCACTTCTTTTTCAACTTGGGTTCGCTGTAAACCTGTTTGCTGCGCAAAAACTTCTACAAGATCGGTTACTTTTCGTTTCCCATTACATGATTTCCAAAAATCAATTATTGCATCATTTACCATGAAACCTTGTTCATGTTCATTAGCTAAAATCATTGAACCATCTTCCTGTTTAACTAGATTTCCTACTCCTTGTGGCATAGCCGTCTCATAGTTAATTGGTGCTGGAGTACTTTGTGAACCCATATTTTTCATCATTGCTTTTGCGTCATCTGACATTTTATCCATTGTCCAAGGTGGATCCCAAACAATTTCCACGTTCACATTATTTACTCCAGAAACTTTTTTGGTGTATCTTTTAACATCATCAACCATTGTTTCATGTAAAGGACAACCTTGGGTAGTCATTGTCATCTTGATATCAACATCATTATTTTCATTAACATTAATTCCATAAATCAATCCCATGTCTACAATACTTAGAGGAACTTCTGGGTCCATGCATTGCTTTAATGAATTTCTTACATCATCAGAACTTACAGCACTCATATTTGTATCAAAAAAATTGAAAAGAATAAAAACTTTCTATTAGTTAGCTGAGATTAACATGACTTACGCCTATTATCGATGATTTTAGATGAGAAAACTATAAAGAATTAAGCGGAATCTCAAGAATGAATTTGAAAAATCTAAATTTTTTTGATGAGTATCCGGGATTTTATGAAACTGGGACAACAGGCGCAGGAGCAAAAGTACTCAATCTCAGATTTCATCCGTTAATTGGAAAGAATTTAGATATTCTCAAAGATGCAACTGTGCTAGATATAGCAAGTCATGATGGTCGTTGGAGTTTTGCAGCTTTAAAAAATGGCGCAAAAAAAGTGTATGGAATAGAAGGGAAAAAAGAACTTGTTCAAAACAGCATAGAAAATATGAAGAAATATGGAATTGCAGAAGAAAGATATCATTTTGTAGTAGGTGACATATTTGAAGAGATAAAAAAAATCCCAATCAATGAAATTGATATTGTTTTTTGTTTAGGAATATTTTATCATATATCAAGTCATATGGAATTATTAAAAGAGATTAAAAAGCTAAATCCAAAATATTTGATTTTGGATACTGAGATAACAAATTCCAAGTCTTCAATTATTCGAATTCGTGAAGAGCCATATCATACACCGGATAAACTATTACCTTTTGAGAAATTTATTGCTGGACGAATTAGTCGTTCTGCATTAAACATGATGCTAAAAGCTCTTGATTTTGAATTCACATATTATGATTGGGGAAATGATATTCAAGATTGGAAAGGTATTGAAATTTACAGTTCAAAGAAATCAATTTTATTAAAAAGAGCATTTCTGTATATACTATCTTTTGGAGGTTCAAAAAAGGCAAGAAAGAGACGCCGAAATGATCTAATTAGATACTATACAACAAAAAAAGTAATACTAATTGCAAAAAATCAATCTTATTCTAAGTAATTTTAATCTTTTTTATCAATTAAAGATTTGATAGATTCTTCAAACGGAGCTTTTGCGATTCCTTTTTCAGTAATTATTCCAGAAATGAGTTCCGGAGGAGTCATATCAAAGGCAGGATTGATTACATCTATATCATTAGGTGCAGATTTTTGATCTCCTATACCAGTAACTTCTGTTCCTTTTCTCATCTCAATAATTACATCTTCAGCTTTACTTTCCATATCGATAGTGGATAACGGCGCAGCTACATAAAATGGAATTTCATGTTGTTTTGCCATTGTTGCAACTTGATATGTTCCAATCTTATTAAAAACATGACCAGTTTTTACAATTCTATCAGCACCAACTATCACTTTATTGACAAATCCATTTGCCATACTATAACCTACAGCAGTATCAGGAATCAAACTTACGTCAAATCCATCGTGTTTTAGCTCAAATGCAGTTAACCTTGAACCTTGTTGAATTGGTCGAGTTTCAGTGGCTATTACCTTTACATTTTTTCCACTTTCTCTAGTTGCTCTAATAACACCTAATGCAGTACCATAAGCAACTGTAGCCAAAGCTCCTGCATTACAATGTGTCATAATAGTATCATTATTTTCAAATAACTCTGCACCGTTCTTACCCATAGTTTTGTTAATTTCTATATCTTCATCTGCCATTTGTTTAGCAGTGAAAATTATTGACTTTTTTATTTCTTCAACTGAATCTTTAGACTTTGCAACATTCATAATTTTTTCCAAACCCCAACCCAAATTTACAGCAGTTGGTCTTGTTGCAAAAAGAACTTGTTTTGCGTGTTGAAGATCAGAGATGAGACCATCTTTTGTTTCGGAGTTACTTTGTAATGCAGCTAAACCTAGACCAAAAGCGCCTGAGACTCCTATCGCAGGTGCTCCACGTACAACTAGATTTCTAATTGCTTCAGCCACCTGGTTATAATCATCATATTCTACAAAAACAAGTTGATTTGGTAACTTGGTTTGATCAATCATAACTACTTTGTTATCTTTCCACTCAACTGTTCTGATGAAAGAATTGGTTTCAGATTCTATCATTAATGGAAAAAATCTCTTACTATATTTAAAATGAACCACAAAATTCATTTTGGAGTTGAAAAAATCTGAAACTAGGTAATTTTATTAACCATGTTTTTTGTTTATTGATCTTGCATTCTTTACCTTCTTTGCAAAAGAATTATTGATCTTATCAATTTGCCATAGTAAATTTTCATTTACTAAAGATAAATTTGGAATTACACAATGTCCACCAATAAAACCAGGAAACATCTTTGGTCTGTTGCCTAAAAATTTATGAATCTCTTCTGAAAATGACCACATCTCGTGAAAGTCTATTTTATGCTTCATAGAGATTATGTGACTTAACTGAGCATAATTAATCAACCATCCATAATATGAAGTGTCAACCACAATTTTAGCAAGTTCTAATGTTAATGGATCACGCATTGATTTTGTTTTGATACCACATTGTCTCATGAGTTTAGTAAATTGAGTTGATGCCCATTTTTTCTTTGGTGCATCTTTTTCTAATGCAAAAAATTTTGTGTATCTACACAAGTCACGAAGCATTCTTTTATGAACTCCCCTTGTTGCGCTATAAATTAGAGGAATTTCTAAATTAGATTGAAGTCTTTTTGTGGTGTACGGACTAACTGTACTATGAATGACAATACAAGACGGCAAAAATTGTTTGTATAGTTTTTTTACATCAGGTAAAAATCTCTTTGAAAAGGGAATACAAACATGAAGAAAATCTGTATCTAAATTCTTACAGGCGTCAAATTTTTTTTGATTCATTAATCTAGGATTGATATCGTAGCCAACTACCATTGCAGATCTTGACAAAAGTTTGAGTATCGGTAATCCAATCTCACCTAAACCAACTACAACATCTTTTCGGTTTTTCATGATTTATGAAAATTAGATTAATCAAGGAGTTATTAGTTTCGCTCTTTTGTTCGCATATGCTGATGGTTCAAGGGTTTGGTCATAAGATTAAATAAAAGAGTACTAAAGTTATTAAGATTAAAACTGTATACCAAGATATGACTGAATGGAATACGCTCAGAGCTAGATTTCCAGACGATGAATTTGGTGAAATTGAGCGAATCAAAGAGCAATATGGACTAAGTTATAATGAAATTATTCGTTCAGGAGTAAAATTCTATGTAGGTATGACATTAGCAAAAGAGTTAGTTGGTGATGCACTGCAAGAGAAAGATATCAAACTTGGTGGTAAAAATTTTGGTGAAATCTTGAACAGCTCTGAATATCAACGAAATCTTGAACAAAAAATGACAAAATTAGTAAAAGTCTTGATTTGGGAAATATTTGAAAAAGGAATGGATTTTAAAGAAAAAACAAGATCTTTACGAAAACAAAGAAAAGTTGGAAGGCCTAAAGCAAATAAAAAGGTTGGAAGACCTAAACAAGGATTAGATTAATGCTAAAAGACATCATAATCACCTAATGTAAAAAACCAATTTTTAAAATTTTTTATTTTTTTGAAATTTTCAGAATTTGTGTTAATTGTTCCTGCAATAAAATATAGAGGTTCTGGTTTAAGAAATTGTGGACTAATTTTAAATCCAACCTCATGTAGAACCTTATTTTCTAGAGAATTACTTGCACATGTTGCAATTGATAATGATACATCTTTATCCCAAAACCTTTCAAGCACTTTTTTGACTAAATCTTTTGGTCCATTTTTATTTTTAATTTTTGAATCAAATACAAAATCTAATACAATTCCAATTTTTTTCCCATTTATTTTTCCAATTCTTGTAATGATATAACCTCTTAATTCATTATCCTCTTTTAGAATATGTATATCGTATTTTCTTGAAGGATGTTTATTATATCTCCATTCTAAAAATTCTTTGTCTCGTTGTTGTAAAATTGATACGCGTTGAGATAAATTTTTAGATAATTTTTCAAATTCTGAATTAATTTCACCGTTGAATAATTCAATATTAGTTTCAACTTTTTTAATTTTCCAAACTGCCTCTATGGGTTTTATTATTTCTTTAATTGGACTTGAAAAATAATTTGATAATTTTAATGGTCTTACAAGTAGTGGTAATTTACCACCATCATTAAAACCATTTTTGATAAATATGCTATAAGATTTTTTATTAGGAATACCGTAAATTGATGAAATTTCATTTGTTTTAGTAAATTCTAAAATATTTGATACTAATTTAGAAAAAATTCCTTGATTTCTAAAATTAGGATCTGTAATTGAATTACATGATAATGAAGACATTATTACACTGCTGTCAATTAATAATTTTCTAGGCATTATTGGTTCAATCGCTATAATATCACCATTGTCATTTTTTGCTAGTAGAATTTTTGCTGGGCCATAAGGTCCATCAATATATTGCCAGTTAAAATATTCAGAAGTAGAAAATTCTGAGTTTGGATAAACTTTTTCTGTAATCTTCAAAATTTGTTTTTTTTCCAATTCTGTATTGCTCCATTCCTCAATAATCATGTATTTCACTTCAAATTGTATCAGTTATCAATTTTTTCACTTTCTCAATAACGAAATATAATAATGATATATACCGAATTCTATTAAATTGAATTTATTAGGAATTGATTTTGAAGAGTGGTTCCACCCACAATTAGTCCAAAAATATATTCCAAGTAAAAAGCATGAATTGAAAATTTGTCAAGGTATAGATAAAATACTTGATTGGTTACGAGAAAAAGAAACATTTGCAACTTTTTTCATGGTAGGTGAATTATTAGAAGAAAAACCTGAATTACTTGATAAAATTATTGAAAATGGACACGAAATTGCATTTCATACAATGAATCATAATAGATTAGATGATGATAATTTTAAAGAAAAATTTAAAGACGAATTAGACAGATTTGACGAATTAACTTCAGGTAGATCCAAGGGATTTCGTGCACCAACATTTTCACTGAATAAAAATTCATCATGGGCAATAGATTATCTTATTGAAAAAAATTATTTGTATGATAGTAGTATTGTTCCTGCTAAAACAAAATTATATGGATTCTCTAATGCAGAAATTTCTCCATATAGAATTTCTAGTGAGAATTTACTTAATAATAATAGTAATAGTTCGTTAATAGAATTTCCATTATTAATATCAAAAATACTGGGTAAAAAAATTCCTTCAGGTGGAGGATTCTTTCTTAGATTTTTACCACTTAAAATTATAGAAAAAGGCATTAAAACATATGAAAGACTTCATATTCCATCAACATTTTATATTCATTCATGGGAATTAACTCCAGAATTTATGCCATCATTACCATTACCAATAATGGATAAATTTGTAACATATTATAATCTATCAAATGCATTACCAAGAATGAGTAAATTATTAGAAAAATTTGAGTTTACTTCATTTGAAAGATACATGAAATCAAGCTGAATATAATGAAAATTTAACTAGTATTACTCATAATCTTCTAGTAAACTATTTTTACATACCAAATATTCTAAGCAAATAGTATTATGTCAAAAGTTGCTATTGGATTACCAGCATTCAATGAGGAGAAAAATATTGCAAGTGTTATTTTACAATTAAAAAAGAAATATGAATTAATTGTTGTGTGTGATGATGGTTCCAGTGATTTAACTGCAGCAATTGCTGAAAAAATGGGGGCACTAGTAGTAAAACACGAAAAAAATTTAGGATATGGTGGTGCAATTAGAAGTTTATTTTCAAAAGCATGTGAATTAGAATGTGATATATTTGTAACTTTTGATTCAGATGGACAACATGTAGTATCAGAGATAGAAAACGTAATTGAACCAATCCAAAAAAATGAAGCAGATATTGTAATTGGATCTAGATTTTTAGGATCTACAAAAGATTTACCAAAATATAGAAAAATTGGAATAAAAACAATTACTGGTCTAACAAATACACTGACTGGTGCTAATATCACAGATGCTCAAAGTGGATTTAGGGCATATTCAAAAAATGTGTTAAATGAAATATCTCCTACAGAATCAGGAATGGGAATATCCACAGAAATTCTCATTAAATCTTCCAAAAAACAAATGAGGATATCTGAGATTCCAATTACAATAAATTATGAAGACAACACACATTCTCAAGAGCCAATTTCACACGGAACATCTGTGGTGTTTAGTACAGTAAAACACGTAGCCATTGAACGACCACTTCTTTATTATGGTGTCACTGGATTATGTTTTATTATCATTGGACTGGTGTTTGGTGGTTGGACAATTCAGATGTATTCAGAACAACAAGTTTTACCACCAGGTCTTGCTCTTATTGGAATAGGAGGAATTATTCTAGGTACAATTTTATTAATTACAGCAACCATTCTATATTCAATTGTTAATGTAATTAGAGAAAAGCGCTAGTTTACAAGTATAGATTGTCATTTTTCAAAATTTATTATCGCATCACAAATCTTTTCAGGTAAATTAACTTATGTTGGAATTAGACAATTTAGACACATCTTTCTTATGTATGAATTTAGAAATTCATACATAGCGTGAAAATTTTGGTTCAAAAATTCTCTAAAAAGTCCAAGAAACTAGAAAATGACCTTCTAAAGATTATAAAACTCACAATAATTGTATTTGTTTCATTTTCAGTTTTAGCAAACTTTGTTCCATTTTTTGAAGGTTCAAACTCATATCATTATGGTGTTGCATCAATGTTACTCATTGAAGAAGGAATAACAAAATCAAATCCATTTTTAGAAAAATACGAAACAAATGAATTTCTTGTTGAAAATTGGTTACGAACGGACCAAAATCAGATGATACCAATGTCTGGACATGGCTTGATAACACTTGGTGGAATATCTTATTTATTTGGAGGGTATTTTGGACTGTATTATGTATCTCCAATAATTTTTATAATTCTATTAGTTGCAAGTGAGAGAATTACAACTAATCTGTTTGGAAAATATGCAGGATTAATTACATTACTTTTACTTTCTACTAGCAATTTATTATTTAGAAATAGCATTCAATTTCATACAGAAAGCCTATTCTGTTTAATGTTCCTTTTAGGAACATATTGTTTAATAAAATTTGGAAGAACCGACAAATCATACTTAACTATCATAGCCTCAACATGTTTTGTAATCTGCACAACAGTTAGACTAAGTGGTATAATTTCATTCCCAATAGAATTTTTCATTATATTTATTTTTATTATAAATCGTTATGTAAAAAATAAAAAACATAGTCGAACTAAAAATAAAAATTTGCAAGTAATACTGTTTGCTCTAATTCCATGGATTATTTTCTTTTTCTTTTTTGCGTACGGAAATATATCAAATTTTGGTGATCCACTAGTGACGTATGGCACATTAAATGAGTCTCACGTTATGGTCTTTGACACCTCAACTTTTTTTCTAATAGAATTTGAAGCAATTGATTTTGAAAATGTTATACAATATTCGAAATATTTATTGCCGTATTTGTTTGCTGGTATATTCAACAATGTGGATGATAATTATGAGAGTATTCTAGGTCAGAATTGGATTGGAATCATACCTTTAATCGCTTTTGGCTTAATTGCTATATTTTCCTATAAATCAAAGAATAAAAAATTAGAAATATTTGTGATTCTACTACTGTTATTTGGAATAGTATGGTTCTATTCGTCAATTACATCGGAATTTCTGGCTGAAGTTGGGGTTCCTGGAAGATATGTTTTACCTTCATTTGTATTATCAGCGATGATATTTGGTTATGCGGTTGAGATGCTTTTTGTTGGTATTAAGAACAAAAAATGGAAAATAGCAAAAGTTTTACAAATTAGCTTAGTCTCGGTAATAGTTGGTTCCGTGTTAATTTCATTTCATTTTACACCTGCCGTAACAATGTTTGGGCAAGATAGTTTTTTTAAAAACCCCTTTGATTATCAGAAAGAATTTCCATTAAAAGAAGATGGTATCAATGAAAATAGTATTTTAGTAACAGCGATGGGAAGTAGAGCATTAGAGTATGATATTATACCGTTTAATCCTATGTTAACAAAACAAACTGCTTCTAATTCAATTAATTTATTAGAAAATTTAATGAGGGAAGGAGCTTATGCTTACACATTCAAAATTCCATTTAACGAATCGGAAAAAAATATGATTCATAGTCTGATCAATGAACATGGATTTACTCTGAAGGATTATTCTAAAACATTTTGTAAAATAGAATTAGCTTCTCACGACAAATCTATATCTGATGAAAATTGTATTAACAATAAACCAATAAGAAATTACAATCAAAAATAAATTTGACTCAACATCTACTTGAAATCAAACTGTCCCTATTTAGAAAATAGATCAAGTTTCTTTTTGCTTTGTAACTAAATATAATGCGAGAATACCAATTATTGTAAACATTACAGTTGAAGCTAGCCTTGTAGCGATGGTAGTAGAAAATGCAACCTCATATTCAATATCATATAAAACTAATAATCCGATAAAACCTCCTTCTAACACTCCAATTCCAGCTGGTATCATTGAAACAGCTGCGGCAAAATTTGCTATGTGAAACAAAACCACCAAATCTTCAAAACGTATGTCTCCTGACAATCCTGTTAAAAACAGATAAACACCCGCAACCTCAAAAATTGCAATAGTTAGTGATGTTACCAATCCCGCAGTAAAATATTTTGGACGTAATAAATTATACATTACATCAAATGACTCATCAACATTAAGTGTTATTTTATTTAATATTCTAAATTTTGTAATTTTTATAAATAATTTTTTCACTAATGTTTTATTTTTTATAACAATTAATACCGATACAATAAATGCAATAGGAATTATAATAATTGTTTTTTCAATATCTATAAACAATAATCCTATTGCAATAATAATTGTGAAAGACAATAAATCATAAAATCGGTCAATAATAACAATGGGTAATGTTTTAGAACTTGATATGTTATAGTCTCTTTTAATAATTGGTGATCTTATCATTTCTCCAGCTCTTGCAGGTGATAAAATAAAAGCAAATCCTGCAAGAAAATATAATGAACTTTTTATGAACGGAATTTTTTGTGTGATGCTTCTCAAGAAAAAATGCCAACGTAAAACTCTAGCAACGCCAGCAAGCAACCAAAATGCAAAGCCTCCAAGTAACAAATTTTTTTCAACATTCATCAATGTTGAAAAAGTTTTTTCAATATCTGAAAATATTAGAAATAAAAAATATGTCATAAAAAAAATTGCTATAATACCAATAGTTTTTGATAATTTCAATGCGTCTTCACTTATCCCTGATTATAAATAATCTTGGTTGTATTAGGATCTCCTACTAACAGGTAAGTAATTTGGAGTCTTCCAAAGGGTAGGACAATTGATTGGAAAACATTTGATTATTACCAATTTGATGTGGATTGGTTAAAATGTAGTATTGATTTACTTTTTAATGAAGGGGATAACGCAATGAAGATTATTAAAAAGGAAATGATTTGAGATGATAGAAAAATGTATGAACTATTTTTTGGTGGTGCAGAACCTTTTTGAAGCATGTTGAACTGGATGGGAAATTAGTGGGAAATGGTAAACCATGTTATTTCATAGCTGAGATCGGAAGTTTATTTAGAAACTTTGAAGAGGCTAAAAGATTAATTGATTCAGCGATCGATATTGAAATTGATGCAATAAAATTTCAAACATTTGAGGCTAATACAATCACTACAAAAAATAATTTGTTCAATATGGAGAATACTGGTAAAACTTCACAATATGATTTATTCAAAAATTGTGAAATTTCGAAAGAACTTCAAATGGAAGTAGTAAATTATGCAAATAATAAAGGAATAACTGTCTTTTCTGCTCCTAGTCACATTAAAGATCTGGATATAATGAAAAAAATGAATATACCAATTTACAAAATCGGTTCTGATCTAGCATGTCACATTCCTTTGTTAGAAGAAGTTGGAAATATTGGAAAACCAATTATTTTATCAACTGGTATGTGTACATTAGAAGAAATTAGAACGTCAGTTGAAACCATCTTATCAACAGGTAATGAACAATTAATAATTTTACATTGTGTTTCAGATTATCCAAACAAACCTGAAGAAACCAATCTAAATGCAATTTTAACATTAAAAAAAGAATTTGATTTGCCCGTTGGTTTTTCAGATCATAATATTGGTTGGTCAATATCTTTTGGCGCAGTATCTATGGGTGCAAATTTAATTGAAAGACATTTTAGAGATCCAAATAATACTACAGCGCCTGATGATATTGTTGCATTAGATAAGGAACAATTCTCATCATTAATTAGATCTACTAGATTAATCGAAAAGGCAAAAGGTAATGGTGTGAAGAATCCTACTCTTTCAGAAAAAAATAATCTCACCACTAATCGTGTGAGTATTATTGCAATGACAGAAATTAAAACTGGTCAAACAATTACCGAAGAGCTAATAGATATTAGACGACCTGGTACTGGCATTCAACCAATTCACTTTGATAGTATAATTGGTAAGAAAGCAAAAGTAGACATACCAAAAGAAAAGCCCTTAACTTTTGATATGATAGAGTAAAACTATTTAATCAAATCTAAAAGATCAGATGAAATTCCATAATTAAAATAATCATGTAGAAATTTCTTACGTTTTTCTGAATCAGTAGTTTTCCAAACCTCGTCTTTTTTAATTGAATCGACTGTAGATACAAGATCAGATGATGAGATCAATTTAGCAACATCATGATTAACAAGTTGTAAATAGACATCATCAATTGCATCAATTAAATTATCTTTTTCAATATTAACTAAAAGTAATGGCTTTTCAAAGATAGGAACTTCACTACTAACAGAAGATATTGGTAAGATTATTACAACATCACTCAAAAAAATATCTTCAAATAAAGTATTTCTAGAAATTTTAAAATTATTTCCGGGAAAATGATTTGTCAATGTGGCTTGATCAAGTTTATCACCTGGATGTGGTCGAACTAAAATTTTTACATCATTTCTATCCTTAAATCCATCATACAGTGTATTCAATAAAATTCGATCAGGACTGTTTTTGATATAAAAAAATCTCATTGAAAGAGGAACCAAAATAATTTTTTCGTTTTTAAAATTATTCTTAGTAATTAGATCCTTTTTATCAATTAAATTCTTTATTCTCTCAAAGCCAAAATACGTTGGATTTCCAATCACTTGAATTTTTTCTTTAGGATAATTTCCAATCTCTGTCAAGATTTTCTTATAATAGTCCCCATACACCAAAGTTTTATCAGGAATAATGTTTCCTAGAGGAAAATCTTCATTTTTTATTTCTTTAAACATATAGTTTGGATAATCAGTTGGGATTAGACCATGTTGGATTCCGAGTGTTTTTATTCGTAATTTTTCTGCTACCACTTGAAATGCTTTTGCATAGGGCCCAGTTTCATATACCTGAATTATGGCTCTTGGTTTAATTTTTTTTAAATATTCTTCTAATAATTCAATTAAATGAATATAGGTAGGAAGATTAGGTTCTAGAAATAAATCTTCAAAACTTGGCTTCAGATATCCCGCCAAAGAAATTCCTTTGTACACTAGAAGATTCTCTTTGCCACTTTTTAGTAAAAGATCTATAGAATTTTTTAATAGTGAAATTACTTGTTGGGTTTTGACAGACTTGTTCTTTTTTAAAAGGTATTCAACTGGAATCCAATTAAAATCAGTTTCTAATCTCTCTTCAAGAATATTTGTAGTACCTTTAAGCGTATAATCTAAATCAAAACATAATATTGGAATTCTGTTCTCTTCTAGAGTATCTAAAAATGGTTTTATAAAAAATTCTTCTCTTTTTGATTTTTTCATAGTAAAATCAAATGTGTCTCTACGATAAACATCAGGTGAAGTAATAATCACTGGATTTTCTAAAGTAATTTCTTCCGAAATTAATTTATCAAATAAAATATTTCGTTTCTTAATTTTTTCTTTCACTGTTTTTTCATAGACAGACTTTTTTGCTATTCTTTTAATTCTATCTTTTGCCTTAAATCGAAAATATTCATGGGAGATTTCAAGTTTAATCTTTTTTTGTTTTGCAATTTGTTTTATCAATTCAATTTTATTATATGCTCCACGTAATTTTATTAAATTAATTGATTTGTCCTCAAGAAATGAAGATAGCCTATTTATGAACAAAACAGCATCATTATACTTTGAGTGTAATATTGGTGATGCAAACCACCAATAGGAAATTCCATCAACTTGAAACCATTCCATTATTGTTTTATCATTAATTAACCTGCTAGGAAACTTTACAAATTCTATACCGTGTCTAAAATTTCTATATGATTCTAAATCGTCTAAATCTATTTCAATAGTATCTTTTGTTTCCGATTTTTCAGATTTTGCATCATAAATTATGGCTGTTTTCAAGGTAGATTGGATGATATCATTCATTTTTCTTTATAAAGAATAGCTTAGACAAGTTTTTGTTCTTTTTTGTATATTATTTGTAGACTAATTTTGTATAAAGTGAAAGTTAAAAGAAATATGTTATATTGTATTTAATAATCACATACTTCCTCTAATTGAGCGCAAAATTGATTTGATTATTTCAATAATTGAAGAAAAGAAGTTTTTGTCATCAGCTTCAACAACTAGTCCTGTGTTTTCGTCTCTACAGTCCCAAAGAGAGGTTTCTTCTATAAAAAACGGTTTTTGTCCAACAGGACAAGTTTCACCTTCTGGAATTTCATCATATAGGAAAATTGTCTTTGTTTTAGTAATAGTAGTTCCATCAACTTCGATAGTAATAATCGCATTGTAAGCATCATCTACTAAATTTTGAGGTAATTCAAAATCAAAATTAAATTTTCCATCCGAATTAATAAGAATAGAATCTTGTAAGATAGTGTCACCTGTTAATGTTTTTATTTCAATTAAAGCAGAATCGATCCTTAAAGTATTTTCTAATTCGCCGATTAAATTAATAAGATTAGTATCATCTTTTGTTAGTTCTAATGAAATTGGCTTGTCTGTAGAATATAATAAAATCTGAACACGATCATTATTTCTGTCAACAACATAAATTCTATCTTCAGAATCGGACTCAATTCCTATGGGTTGATCAAATTGACCAGGAGCAGGACCATTTGTTCCTAATTTTTCTAGAAAGTTTCCAGAATTATCAAAAATTTGAATGCGGTGGTTATTGCGATCAGTCACATAGATGTTTCCTATACTGTCAAATGCTATCTCCCCAGGGGCTTGGAATTGTCCATTCTCAGATCCTTGGGAGCCAAAAGCAGATAAAAAATTTCCATCTATATCAAAAATTTGAATGCGGTGGTTAAAGAGATCAGCAACATAGATTCTTGAATCATGAACCGCTACATCGTAAGGAGATTGGAATTGTCCATTTTCAGGTCCTATTTCACCAAATTTGAAAAGAAAATTTCCTGATGAATCAAAAACTTGAATACGATTGTTATTTCCATCAGCAACATAGATTTGTTCTACATCATCTACTGCTAAACTATATGGTGCATTAAATTGTCCATCTTCTTTCCCTAATTCCCCAAATTGAAAAAGAAAGTTTCCTGAATTATCAAAAACTTGTACACGATGATTAAAGGTATCAGCTACATAGATATTATCAAATTTATCCGAGTCCATTCCATAAAGTCGTTCAAATTGACTCTCTAATGGTCCATTTTCTCCCCATTTGAAAAGAAAATCTCCTGATGAATCAAAAGCTTGAATATTATCAAAACCAAAATCGGAAACAAATATTTTATTTGAACTATCTATAGCTATTCCATAGGGATTTTTAAAATCTCCATCACTAGTTCCTTCTTGACCAATAATTCCAACAACTGCAATATCTGCATAAATTGGTACGATTAATGAAAATTGGAATATAATTAAAGTAACAATTGCTAAAAATAAAATTTTCACGTCAGGTAAATTTAGTAATAATGAATATAAATTCGTAGTTGTTAAATTTTAAAAAAACTTGTAGGCATATTTCAAATGTACTCGTAATAAAAATTTAAAATTCTTATTTTCTTGATTTTGTATAATTAACTTTAAAAGTAATATAGCATACCAGATTTTGAAAAATTAATGATAGAATTACCTAATTTTGAAAAAGCGTTTGAATATGAAAATAATTTCTATCTTTCTTGTGGCATAACAAGAATTAGTAAGATTTTGTCTCATTATGAAATTTATAAAATGATTAAAGAGGTGCCGGGAGAAATTATAGAATGTGGAGTTTTTAAGGGTGCATCTTACCTCCGATTTGCAATGTTTAGAGAGATTTTTGGAAATCCATTTTCAAAAAAGATTATCGGGTTTGATACTTTTAGTAAATTTCCTGAAACAACTTTTCAAGATGATAATAAAGCAAGAAATAAGTTCATTAGTTCGGCTGGTTCCGATTCAATCTCTAAAGAACAGCTTCTAAAGATTCTGGATAATAAGGGGTTAAACAAGCACGTGGATTTGATTGAAGGTGATATTACAGAAACGGTTCCATCATATGTAAAAGCAAATCCTGAACTAAAAATCTCACTCCTAAATCTAGATACAGATATCTACGAACCAACAGTGACCATTTTAGAACATCTTTATCCAAAAATTACAAAAGGAGGCATACTAATGCTTGATGATTATGGCACTCATCCTGGGGAAACAAAAGCAGTTGACGAATATTTCAAGAATAAAACTGTTGAAATAAAGAAATTTTCTTTTGCGATGACTCCATGCTATATAATAAAACCTTAATGATTGTTTTCTTGCAATTTTATAATTACATTTTAAAGTAGAGTTAATTCTTCTGAACTATTGGACTATTCTTCGAAAATACTTCAAAATTTTCTTAATCTGTATTGGGTAAGACCAGAAACAGCATTTTGGAGAACGTTAGATGTATTACAAATGAAATCAATTAAGTTCAAAAAACCAATTATAGACATAGGATGTGGTGATGGAAGTTTTAGTTTTACGAATTTTGGAGGAAAAGTAAATTCTGCCTTTGATGTATATAGATCCATCAAGAATACATCAGGATTTTTTAAAGGGGTTGATATACATAACCAAAATCTGCAGATAAAACCAAAAATTATCCACAAAACCAAAATGAAGATAGATGTTGGATTAGATTGGAAAATAAATCTTCTAAAAAAAGCAAATGAGTTGAAACTATATGAAAAACTTATTCGGCATGATAGTAATAATTCACTCCCATTCGAAGATGAAGAATTTGAAACAATCTTTAGCAATGCGTTTTATTGGATAAATGATATTGAATCTATACTTAAGGAAGCTAAAAGAATATGCACTAAGAGTGGTAAAATAGTAATTTTTGTTCCAGATCAAAAATTCAAAGATTCGTTAATTTATAATCAATTTCTTAAAGGAGGATATACATGGGCAAAGATTCTTGATCGAGGAATCTACAATAATACCAAGCACTGCTATACACTTTCCAAATGGAAAACTATTTTTTCAAAGGTTGGTTTAAAAATTGAACACCATTCTAATTATGCGACAGAGAAACTGACAAAAATCTGGAGTATTGGAATGAGGCCATATAGCCCATTTATCATCGAAATGGCAAATACGCTAAAATTAAGTGAAAGAACGAAAATAAAGAAACGAGTTGTTTCTGAAATTTTTCCTATCTTAAGATCTTACCTTGATTTTGAATTAAATAGTGTGGGCAAGAATAACTGTTTTCACATGTTCGTTTTAACTAAAAAATAGTGAAAATTTCATGTACCTCTAACCTAAAAAATATTGTAGACCAATATCATTAAATCAATATAATTTGTATTAAATTTAAATTGAATATTCTTGTAGTTTGTGCACATCCTGATGATGAGACTATTGGTATGGGTGGGGCACTAAAAAAATTATCAAAATCTCATAAAATCAAAGTCGTGTTTCTCTCAGAAGGAATTACCGCTCGACGAAAATCAGGCTATGTAAATTCACCTCAATATGATGTGACACAAGAAGAAATGAAAAAGATGAAAAAAGAGGTAGAAGTACGAAAAAAGCATGCTAAGAAAGCACTAAAAATTCTTGGAGTGCAAGAAGTTCGTTTCTTGGATCTTCCAAATCAGGAATTAGATCAAATACCATTATTGAAGATTATAAAAGAAATAGAAAAAGAAGTTCATGAGACAAAAGCGAGTATAATTTTTACACATCATTACAATGATCTTAATCTTGATCATAGGGTCGCCTATGAAGCAACTATTACTGCTGCAAGACCAATACCTGATTCTAAAGTTTCTTCCATAATTTCTTTTGAAATTCCTGCTGCTACAGATTGGAGAAAACCTTACAAATTTAATCCAAATTTATACATAGATATCTCTTCACAACTAACAGCTAAAATTAATGCGCTGAAAGCTTATCAGTATGAATTTAGAAAGCCACCTCATCCCAGGTCCAAAGAGATTACTGATGCAGTAGCCAAAAGATGGGGTAGTCTATCTGGTTTTAAGGCAGCAGAAGCGTTTGAGATAATTTTTAGTCGGATGAATAACTTGGAGAACATTTCTTTATGATTAAAAATGATTGAAAGGTATCAAAGGTTACAGACTAACGTTTTAATGCTAAAAAAGAGGTATGGTTAATATTGAAAATAAACAAGGGACAGTTTAGACTTTCGTCACGTTCAAAAAATTTCAAATTTGAATTACATAGAGGACATGGACATCTCTTAGATTACATATCAAATAGAATTAAGTGGCATCTCTATCCTAGAATACATAAAGTCAGTAGATATCCACCACATGTTGATGTTGAAATTTCTAGTGCGTGTAATTTGAATTGCCCGATGTGTTATACAACGACAGATGAATTTAAAAAAATCGCAGGACTGGGCTATATGAAATTTGATCTTTTTAAAAAAATCATAGATGAGTGTGGTAGAAATGGAGTTTTTTCTATAAGAATAAGTTTTAGAGGAGAGCCACTTCTTCATCCACAAGCATTTGAAATGATAGAATATGCAAAAACTCATGGAATTAAAGAAGTTTCAACGTTAACACATGGTGGAACTCTAAATGAGGAAAAATTTGAGGAACTGATTGATCTAGGACTTGATTGGTTGACAATCTCATTTGATGGTATTGGTGAAACATATAACAAAATTAGAGCGCCTTTAACTTTTGAAGACGCGGTAAATAAAATAAAAAATTATCAAGATATTAAGAAAAAGAGAAAAGTGGTAAAGCCGGTAATAAAAGTTCAAACAGTATGGCCAGCAATATCAGAAAATCCAGAAGAATATTACAATATTTTTAACCCAATAGTAGATCAGGTTGCATCTAATCCCCTGATCGACTATTTGATTAGGGATACTGATATCACATATGAAGAAAATTTTACATGCCCACAACTTTGGGAGAGGCTAGTTATTGGAAGTGATGGTAGAGCATTACTATGCTCGAACGATGAATTTAGTGAACATATTATTGGTGATGCTAATACTGAGTCTATATTCGAAATCTGGCATGGTAAGAAAATGACAGAAGCGAGAGATCTACAGATGCGTCATATGGGAGTTGCAAAAATTAATGCCTGCAAGAAATGTTACTTGCCAAGAAAAACTGAGACTGACCACAAAAAAATTGATAACAGGCTGATAAGTATCGATAATTACATAGATAGAATGCAAGAAGTTGGAAAATGATTATACTTACCAAGAAAAGTTTGGAATGTGATTAGTTTGACTGAAGATTTAGAAAAAATTTTGGGAAAGTTGGAGAGTAAGCAACGGGATTGCGTTTCTTTTTCAAAAAAATATAAAAACCGAAAAATGGAAGATCTTTATCAGTACTATGAAGGTGCAAACTGGGCAATAAAGTATGCAATTTCACTATTAAAAAACGATAAAGAATCTTCCGAGTTTTAACAATAATAAAAAAACTCACCTTAAATTCTTTAGATAATGTTAGCCAAATTAAAATAATTTTAAGATCTCAGAACTAACTCGTTTTGCACCTAAACCATCGACTATCTTAGCTTTCGAAAAATGATTAATTTTTCTTTGCACTATATCTGTAATGACTTTCTCTATCTTTTTTTGTGTTGATTTGTTTAAAAGACCTAAATTTATTGCGGCATTTTTTTTTGCCCAATTCTGTGCAGTAGGAAGTTGGTGTTTGTCATCACATATCACTATAAATGGTGTATTCATGTTTGCAAATTCATAGGTAGTCACACCACCAGTAGTAAAACCAAATTTTGATTTAGAAATTTCGTCGTGCATATTCTTTGTTTCTTGTATAAATTCAATATTTTTACTATATTTTTTAGAAAAAGCTAAAACTTTTGTTGATTTTGCTGCAATAGGTCCTAAAATAATTTTTATTTTTAATTTTGCCACATTTCTATTTAATGAATCTAGAAAAATATTAACAATTCCTTTTTCATCCAAACCCCCAAAAGATACTAAAATGTCATATTTTTTACTAGTGAGTTTGTTTTTTTTAGAAAACCTATGATTGAGGATTTGATAAGAAGGACCTAAGAGACATAACGAGTCATTATCCTTTTTGTATTTCTGATTTTCTAAGCCAACATATCCATTAACCAATATATCAACAGGCAAATTAATATTTTTTAAATCCGTTATAATAACAGTTTTTACAATTTTTCGTAAGACTTTAAGATATTTAACGTCAGTTTTGTGTTTGTCAATTATCAAAATGTCTATTTTATTATTGTAAATGTATTGAACAGTTTTTTTAATATCACATTCTAAAGAAATATTCTTTGCGAGTGATGAAATTTGTGTAAACCCATATTCATTAAAAATTTTTTTGGCTCCACCATAGTCCTCAACTAAAAAATGAAGATCTACACTGTGCTTTAGATAATACGATAAATTGATGGAACGAAAGATGTGTCCTAATCCTGTTTGTCTGTTCTTTACCTTGCCCCCATACGTCCTAAATAGAATTTTTATTTTTTTTTGTTTCATATCTGGTTAAATGTGATTAGTTCAGTCAATTGATTTCGAGATTTCATATCAAGAAAATTTCTAAGTGTTGGTTTGATAAAATCCATGTAAATTTGATAATATTGAGAGAATTTATAACTACTTTTTTAATACTTAATTTTGAAATAATACTTAACTTGACTTTAATAATTATTCAAGCAAGAATGGGCTCAAAACGATTGCCAGGGAAAGTAATGATGAAAATAGAAGATAAACCATTATTGTATTATGTAATTAATCAAGTAAAAGGTTCCAAATATAATTCTGAAATCGTTGTAGCAACTACAAACTTACATGATGATGATAAAATTGCTTTATACTCAAAGACACAAAACGTTAAAGTTTTTCAAGGAAATGAAAATGATGTTTTAGATCGTTTTTACCAATGCGCAAAAAAACTATCTAATGAACCAATAGTTAGAATTTGTGCTGATTCACCATTTGTTGATTATCATTTAATTGATGAATGTATACAAAAATTTGAAGATTCAGAATTTGATTATGTTAGTAATACGATAATTAAACGTGGAGAAACTTGGAAAGAAGATCAAAATGGTTATCCATTAGGAACAGCAGTAGAAGTATTTTCATTTAGAACATTAGAAAAAGCTTGGGATGAATCAATAAATAAATTTGAAAGAGAACATGTAACAGAATATATCACAAAACATCCTGAAAAATTCAGATTAGGCTTCATATCAAATTCAGAGGATTTGTCCTCTTACCGTATTGTAGTTGACTTTCAAAAAGATTTTGATCTTACTCAAAAAATTATTGGCGGTCTTCCACCTGATAGCAGATACACCATTAGTCAAGTTATCTCTTTTTTAAAAAAGTTTGAATGTATTTAAATTATTTTTAATTCATAAATAGAATTTTATTAACTAGTGTTTGTCATTAAGTATCAAAAGCGAGATTTTATGAATGAAATTAAAAAACCTAACATTTTCTTTTTATTGATTGATTCATTTAGATCTGATAAATTCTTTGGAAAAGAAAAAACATCTGTTACTCCAAATTTAGACTCTATTACTCAAAAAGGAGTTTATTTTTCACAAGCAGTAACTACTGCCCCTGCATCCATTCCTGCAATATCTAGTGTGCTTACTGGGAAGTGGCCATTCAAAGCTATTGTAAAGGGACCAAATCGACATCAATTAAATCGTGTTGAGCCTAATTTTATTAATCAATTTAATGAGTTGGGATATCATACATTTGCTTTAAATCCTAAAATCTTTGAGGAATCTGAACTTACATCTGACTTTAAAGTAGCCGAACAATTTGAAGGTGGACTTCATGATGGTATAGGTCAAAAAATTATCGAGATTATTGAAAGACTAGAAGAACCGTGGTTTTTCTTTATCCATATTCTTGACATTCATGGAACTGCAAGAGACTACCCTGAAAAATTCAATAATGAAAAATATGGCTTCAATCAATATGAACGACGTATATCTGCACTTGATCCTTGGTTAGGTAAATTCTTTAAAAAAATAGATCTGGAAAAAACCTTGGTTGTTTTAACTGCAGATCATTCAACAGACAGAGGAATATACACACCAGAAATGGAACAACTTAAATCAAATCTCAACAAAAATAACTTACAACGTTTTGTTGGAGTAGGCAGTAAATTATTGTTTGGCAATATTTCTAAAAAAGCTAAAAAAGCATATCTTGCTAGAAAAGTTAAAACTAAAACAAATAAACAAAATAAAGCATTAGAAAATCAAAAACATTTAGATCCATATGAAAAACGATTAAAAAACAATCTTATACGTCCTGTATTTGACATTTTTGATAATCGATATAGAATTCCTATATTATTTTCAGGATTAGGATTAGAGTCACAAATAATAGATAAACAAATTAGATCATTGGATATTTTTCCAACAATTTTTGATATAATAAAAATACCTTCTGGAATAAAATGTGATGGTCAAAGTCTTTTACCATTGATCAATTGTGATACATCTGATGAACTTCCTGTTTTCATGGAAAATATTCCTAATTGGATAGTTCCAAAAGAAGGTACTATTCCTGCAGTGGGTATTAGATTTCAAGGATTCAAATATTTTCGTTCAAGAGATAATCCTAATGAAAATGTTAACCTTTACGATCTTCATAATGATCCACATGAGGAAAATAATTTAGCTAACGATATGCCTGAAAAATTAGATAAAATGGAAAAAATGCTTTTAAATTTTAATCCTGATATTAATAAAACAAAACTTGAAAATGAAATTAAAAAACTAAAAAAATAATTTATTTAATATATTGGGTTGTACGTTTTTCCTCATTACTAAAAATTACTCCTATAGTTCGTAATAGATTAACATTATTTTCATTACAATAATTTGTCGATTAATTTTTAATTTCATCATAGAATTATATACTTCATTACCAAAACTTAGGTCATTGCAACCAAGTATTTTATTAATTGTAATAGATTCATTGCGTGCTGATCGTTTTTTTGGAAAAAAGAAAAAAGCTAAAACTCCTAATATTGATTTTTTAATTGAAAAAGGAGCATATTTTAACAATTCCACTACAACATCAGATTATACAAATCCATGTATGCAATCAATTTTCACTGCAAAAAATCCTGTAGGCTGTGGTGATTTAAAAAATGAATTTTATTCCAAAATTTTTCCAGAAAAATCAAATTTATTGAATATATTAAAAGAAAATAATTATCATCTATATGGAATTATGGAAAAAGTTCTGTGTCTTGTGGGTCTAAATAGACCATTTGAAAATCAAGATGCAGGTTTTGAATCATTACTTAATTTGCATAACGGTTTAGAAAAAAAAATACTTACAAAACTTGATGAAATTCAAATGCAAGAGCCATGGTTTTATTATATACATTTCATGGATCTTCATAGACCATGCAGTGTTCCTGAAGATCTTGTTAATCTTTCATTAAGTGAAAGATATGATTTTAATCTTGAAACTATTGATTCTTGCATTGGAAAAATTTTAGAAAAAATTGATCTAAAAAATACATTAATCATTATTACGGCTGATCATGGTGAATATATGTCATCTTTTGATAATTATACTGGTAAACAAGATAACTCAAACTCTATTGAGAAAATCGCTAAATCCACATTAAAATTATTTATTCCAAAATCATATCGTACTTCCGTTCATGTAAAGAAAAAAAATATTGTTACAAAAATTAGACAATCACAAATTCAGATGTCACACGAAAAAAGATTGTTGAAAACAAGACCCGCTCCTGATAGAATGCTTTTTGATGATGTAGTCAAAGTGCCTTTAATATTTTCTGGATTTAGCATTGAAAAACATTCTATAATTAATCAGCAAACAAGATGTATAGATATTTTTCCTACTATTATGGATTTATTGGGTTTGAATTACTCACAAAAGATTACTGGGGTTAGCTTAAAAAATCTACTAGAAGGAAAAACCTTACCAAATTATCCTGCATATATGGAAAGTGCTGTAATCCATTACTATAAAGAAACTCCAAAACCAGTTGTTGGAATACGAACTGAAAAATTCAAATATTTTAGAAGCTTAACAAATTCGAAAAATACCGTTCATCTGTACGATTTACAGAATGATCCTTCTGAAGATCGCAATTTAGCTAAAACAAATCCAGAAAAAATTAAAGATTTTGAACAAATACTTTCAGATTTAAGACATGATGAAAATTTAGAAGAAACATCTGAGAAAATTTCTTCAGATGAACAAAATAAAATAGAAAAGGAATTAAAAAAACTTGGCTATATCTAGTGAAATTAATATCTCTTTAAAAATTATCAATGAATTTATTACAAAAATTAATTTTCAATTATCTGTGGATGAACAAAATAAAATTGAAGAAGAATTAAAGAAATTGGGTTACATTCAATGAAAAAAAAAATAATCTATGACGGAAAATATGTCCACTTGGATGTATACAGCTTGACAATAGGAGGCAGAAAAGTTAAGCGAGAAATAGTTGAACATCCTGATGGAGCTGCAATACTTGCATTTGATGAAAAAGGTAAGATTATTCTAGTTAGTCAGTCTCGCTTTCCACGAGGATATGTTTTAGAACTTCCTGCCGGAACACTGGACAAAGGTGAAACGCCAAGAAAGTGTGCGCTTCGTGAAATTGAGGAAGAAACAGGCTACAAGGCAAAGAAAATGACGCATCTAATCACATACTATCCTTCGGTGGGCTACAATACGGAGGCAATTCACTGTTTTGTAGCGTCCGGACTTGCACGGGGAAAAATGAATCTCGATTCAGACGAATTCATAACTGTAAAGAAAATGGAATTGCCTAAATTAATAAAATTAATTAAATCAGGAAAGATAATTGATTCAAAAACAATTTGTGCAGTTATGATATATGCTGCAAAGAAAAAAATGATATGAATGCAATAATTTTGGCTGCTGGTTTGGGCACACGACTACTATCAAAAACGCATAATATTCCTAAAGGTATGGTAAAATTATTTGATAAAAGTTTACTAGAAATGCAGATTGATATTTTTAAAAAATGTGGTATTGAAGATATTAGTATTGTTACAGGTTATCTTGCAGATAAAATCATATTTCCATCAATAAACTATTTTAAAAATGAAAATTATTCGACAACGTCAGGGAATGAAAGTCTTTATTATGCACGGGAAAAACTGCAAGATTGCACAATCATTACGTATAGTGATATAATTTTTGAAAAAGCAGTAATTGAACAAGTAATTAATTTTAAAGGTGACATTGGAATTGCTGTTGAGTTAAACTGGGAAAAAAATTATGTGAATAGGGATCAACATCCAAAAAGTGAGGCAGATAATGTCCTGTTTGATAAAGAAGATAATGTTCTTGAGATCAAAAAAAATATACAAAAACCAAATTCAAAAATTGGTGAATTTACAGGAATTACAAAATTGTCCAAAAGGGGTTCTGATATACTTTTAAAAAAATTTAACGAATTAAAAAAATCTCATAACGGAAGATTTCATAGTGCATCATCATTAAAACAGTCAATAATTCCAGATATGATTCAGGAGTTAATTGATTCAGAAATTAATGTGGAACCTATATTTATTTCGGGAAAATGGTGTGAAATTGATACACCGCAAGATCTTGAAATAGCTAGAAAATTATTTTCTTAATATTATTCATTTGTGTGCTTTAAGAGTTCTTTTGAAAGTTCTTTTTCTATTTCAAAATTTTTCCCGATTAAATTATTTTCTTCACTTGGATCATTTTGTAAATCATATAATTCCTTAGTATTATCATGTTCGTTATGAATTAATTTCCATTTAGAATTTCGAATTGATTTGGTGTTCGGTGTTTTTGGAGGTGCTTTTTCATTCAAAGGATTACCTGTTTCAGAAAAAGCAAATTCCTCAGATGTGTTTTGGCCGTTAATTATAGGCATCAACGATTTACCATCTAATTTTTCAAATGATGTGTTAATTGGTATATCTAACATCTCTAAAATAGTGGGCATAAAATCAATATGTCTCACTTGAGATGAGATTATTCTGGGAGTTATTTCAGCATTGTATAGATATGCAAATGTTTTCAATGTATAATCATAACAAAATGCACCATATGCCCTCTCACCAATTTTTTCCCCAACACTAGTCCCATGGTCTGATAAAATTAGAATAATAGAGTTTTCTAACAATCCCAAGTCTTTAATTTTATCCATTATTGAATTTAGGTAAATTTCTGTGTTCTTGAATAATTTAGCATAACGTTCAATATTCAATTCTTTATTTTCAAAATATTCTTTACTAAAATTATTAAAAGTTTTTAGAACTTCATTGCTTATGCCAGTGTGAATCTTACTATAATGAAGGTAGAGAAAGAAATTTTTTCCATTATTATAAATCACATTCATTTCATCTAATAACTTAGAGTGCCATTCAATTAGGTCAATTTCTTCTTCATTATGAATATTAATTTCGTTAAATCCAAATTTTGGTATAATTATTTCTGAATGACCATCAGCATATGTATAATAATTATTTTCAGATAGATAATCGGCTAAAGTGAGAAATTGTTTATTTTTGAATTTGTATATATTCCAATAGCTATTAACACCAGTTCTATTACCATAACAACCAGATAGAACAGCATGCATAGCTCCAACAGTATATGGTGCATATGTGATACTTTGTGGACAAAAAACAAATTTTGATTGCAGATTTGTAAATGTGGACGAATCCATAGCTGTATCTACCCTACCCCCATCTATGAGAACAATTATGACATTTTTTTTCAAACTCACTAAATAATTGATAAAAACCTTCTAATTGTATCTTGTGGAATTCTACGGAATGTATTTTAACGTAATCTACATTTTCTATGTATGAAATACCTAACGGAACAACAGATTAAAAAATATCAAAACGACGGAGTCTTACTTTTAAAAAATTTCTTTACCAAAGAAGAGCTCGAACCAATTAACAAAAATATTAAAAAATTTTCCAAAATGAAACCAAATGATTGGGAACCGGGTAAAGAAATGGCGTATTATGAAACAAGTACTACAAATGAAAATGAACGAATATTATGTCGAATTGAGAAATATGTTGATTATCATCAGGAATTTCGAAAATTAGCAAATTCTGATAAAATTCTAAGCGTCCTTGAAGATCTGATGGGAGGTTCATGCATACTTTTCAAAGACAAAATTAATTTCAAAAGACCCAACGGAGGAGGTTTTCGACCACACCAAGACGTTCAAGCAAGATGGGATGATTTTGTTAAATATACAATGAGTGTTATGATTTCAACAGATCAAAGTACCCCTGATAATGGTTGTTTAGAAGTTGCGCTTGGACACCATAAACGTGGACTAATTGGAAAGTATGATTCACCATTAGAGGAAGAAGATCTTAAAGGAATGAAATTTGAGATGATTACAACTGAAATTGGTGATGTTTTATTCTTTGATCATTTTACACCACATCAATCAAAACCAAACAAGAGCGACAAACCAAGAAGTAACATATATCTGACCTACAATTTACTTTCTAAAGGAGATCATCGTAAAGAATACTTGGATAAAAAGAGACATGATTTTCCACCAGATGGTGAGAGAAAGGAAGATATGAAATTGACGAATAGTCCTATACATGAAGCTAGGTATGTAGAAAAGAAATGAAACAGAACAATGTGTTTATCGACCCAAATGTAGCACGTAAAAAAAAATTAGGGGATGTGTTAGAAACCAATAAGATAGATGCAAATGGACCTCCACTATTTTCTTGGATAGAGTTTAATCTGATTGGTTTATGCAATCGTAGATGCACTTTCTGTCCATGGAGCGATCCAGAATGGCGTTCAAGTCATGTTCCGAAAGTTGCTGATGATGACGATATTTTACATCTGCCAGTTGAAGTGTATACAGGTGTCATGAAAGATTTGAACAAGGTAGGGTTCAAAGGTGGCATAATCTATTCTGCGTTTTCAGAACCTTTTTTGTATAATCATCTTGAAGAAGTAATTAAAATTTCAAAAGAACAATGTCCAGACTCTCGGATAGAGGTGGTAACTAATGGTGATTTCCTAACTCTTGATAAACTAAACACATTTTTTGAAGCAGGACTTACTCGAATTGATGTTAGTGTCTATGATGGCCCTGAAAAAGTAAAACCCTTTGAAGATTTGAGAGCCGAAGCTGGTCTCAATAAGGAACAATTCCATATTAGAGAACGGTGGTATTCACCAGAAGAGCATTTTGGTATTTCTTCTCTTACCAATAGAGCCGGTGCTAACATTATGGCTGAAATAAATGTAATTAAACTAAACAAGGCGCTTAAGCAAAAATGTTTTTATCCATTTTACCAACTCTTAGTTGATTTTGACGGTTCGGTTCTTCTTTGTAATCATGATTGGGATAAAAAATTAAGCATGGGCAATGTCAAGGAAACATCCATCCTTGACATTTGGAACTCAGAAAAATATAAAGAAATAAGAGGAAACCTAGCTAATGCAAATCGAAATCACTCTCCTTGTAATAGATGCGATGCAAATGGTATGATGATGGGAGGAGAATTTGTAAGTAAATGGAAGGAATATTATGAAGGACAAAAACCAGCTAAAAAATAAGTATGTGCTTGTCACTGGTGCAAGTAGCGGTATAGGGTTTCAAATAGCTAAAGATTTTCTTTTAGAAGGAGCTTTTGTAGGAGTTCATTATCACGATAATCTAAATGGAGCAAAAAGAATTTTGAAATTTGCCAAGAATAAACAATGTAAACTTTTTAAATCTGATTTTTCTAAATCAGAGGAAGTTTCTGCTTTGTGGAATGAATTTATCCAATGGAGTAAAGGACATGTTGATATATTAGTTAACAATGCGAGTTTTGTCAAACCCCTTTCTTTAGAAAATCTGTCAGAAGAAGAATGGGATAAAACTTTTCAAGTAAATCTTAAAGCTGCATTTCAATTAAGTCGTACTGCTTTTTCTATTATGTCTAAGAAAAAAAATGGAAGAATCATAAACATTAGTAGTGGCGGTTGGAAATATGGCGGGGGTAAAGATACTATACACTATAGTGTATCAAAGGCTGCTCTTGAGGCACTAACAATGGCTTTTGCTAAGATAGGAGCACCACATAATATTTTAGTTAATGCCATTAGACCAGGAGTTACAGACACACCATTTCATAAAAAAATAGGCCGAAACGATCTTTCAGCGCGTAGGAATTTAGTACCGTTAAAAAGACTTGCTAAACCTTCTGAAATTTCACATATGGTATTATTTCTTGCAAGCTCAAAAAGTTCATTCATAACTAATACAATTATTAGCGTGACTGGCGGAGAATAAAACCTAAATTCTAAAAATGGATTTCTGAAACTATACAACTAGATTCAAAAGGATTAGAATGTTGATAACTCATTTCTCAAAAATTTTTTGGGCATTTCTCAAATCTTGTGGTGTATCAATTTCACACCATTTTCCACTAACGTATATTGGTGAAATTCTAATTCCAGAATCTATCAATTCTTGAAACATATCTGTTAGGTAAGCACTTTGTAATGATGACGCATTATGGAATTTTCCTTGATGTGATATATTTAACTCTGAATACTTGTCTAAAAACACCTTCGAATTTTTTCTAGATAATTTCATTACACCTAGATATTCACCAATTTTTGAATCTGATTTTTGTATATTTTTTTTGATCTCAAGAACATTACCTTCTTTATCAAACAGGACATTCTCTGCCTCACTTTTTGGATGTTGATCCCTATTTACATAATTTTTTTCCCAGTTTAGATCAACAGCAATTCCAAATTCATAAGTTGATTCAACAATCTGCTTCATTATTTTATTATCCACTATCACATCACCAAACGAAATTACTATATCATTCTGAAAATATTTGCTTGCTGTCATCAAACTCGATAATTGTTCATGTTCATGAAAATTTTTGTCAATAACATATTCAACATCATTTAATTGAAATTTTTCTTTATGTGGACCAACAATTACAATTATTTCTTTAATGCCATTATTTCGAAATGTTTCAATTTGCCTTTGAATAATAGATTTGCCGTTAACATCAACTAAACTTTTAGGTATTCCCTTTGTTAAATCACCTAATCTAGAACCAAACCCCGCACTAAGAATTATTGCTTTCATCTTAATTCACTGAATCGCTTTCATGAATCTATTTTTAATTTGTATTGGAGTAAAAGAAACACGTTTACTAACTCTGTTACTTTTGTTTATCTTAACAAGAACAAGAATTGGGCCTGATTTTTTTATAATTTGCTTCAGAATTTTTTGTAAGCCTTTTTTTGAACTAGTTCTAAATACAATATAATTAGTAGATTTGGCTATTTTATCGATTGCAATAATTGATGATTGAGTTGGTTGACCTCCTGTAGATTCATGAGAACTATTATCAAATACTATGTGAACTAGATTTTTTGCTACCATTGAACCAATTGTAACCAACGAACCTAAATTCATCAGAATATTTCCATCTCCATCAAAAACAAATACACGTTTTTTTGGATTTTTTAATGCAATTCCTAATCCTATCGATGATGCAAGACCCATTGAACCAATCATGTAAAAATTTGATTCTTTGTCATTTACTTCGAATAGATCTCTACTCACAAAACCATTAGCAGAAACAATCGGATTTTTTCCTATATTTTCTGAAATAATTTTGATTGCCTCTTTTCTAATCATGGAACATTCTCCTGATTACCAGTACACATGATTTCTTTTCTTTAATCTGCTTAAATGCCCAATTACAGCTTGTTTTCCAATTTTTTTCTGTAATTATTTTTGACTTCAATCCAATTATCTTAAGTAAATCCGGCTGAATTTTTCCAATTTTCAGGTGTTCTGGAGCATCATCTGAAAGATATCCTCTCCACCCTATTAGAAAAATCAAGGGAATTTCATAAAGTTGAACTAGAGAAGTAATAGTACTAATTGAATTAGCAAATCCTGCATTTTGCATAAAAACTAATGAAGAACTTTTAGAAAGAGTCATTCCCGTAGCAATTCCTATCGCCTCTTCTTCTCTAGTTGAAATAATTATTCTATTATTTTTTTGACATTCATCAATAAAGTGTTTTAATGTAGAATCAGGAACTCCTATAAAATTCTCTATTTTATTTTTCTTTAAATAATGAAATATCCTACGTTGTACTTTTTCATTCAATTTATGTATCCTAATTTTTTTAGATGTTTCTCAATGTCTATTTCTTGTTTTTTAATTTCATACATTTCTTGAAGATGAAAAATATCTTCCATAGCAGTCATTTTTGTTTCAACATCACTAAGACTTTTTGCTATAGATAATTTACCTAGATGTTCAGACATAGCCCAATGAGATGCACGTAGTGATTGATTTGCATAAATTACCATTTTCACTTTACGATTTTGAAGTTCATCTAATGTTACATTTGGGTATGATGTGGGAATGGCAATTATGGGAATTTTTCCATTCCATGTGTCACAAAATTCAAAAATTTCATCTGGAGTATTCTTTTTTGAATGAATTAAAATTGCATCAGCTCCTGCTTTTTCATATGCATCTGCTCTTTTTATTGCTTCATCAACACCTAATCCTGCAATTAATGCCTCAACTCTAGCTATAATCATAAAATTTTCATTCATTTTGGAATTTTTTGCAGCTATAATTTTTGCAACAAAATCTTTTTCCGATAATAGTTTTTGATTTCCATCTTCTAGAAGACTATTCTGTTTAGGAAAAACTTTATCTTCTATACTTATTGCGGCAATTCCAGCACTTTCATATTTTTTTACCATATGACTGACATTACTGGGTCCGCCAAATCCTGTGTCACAATCAGCAATAACTGGAATTGAGCAAGCATCAGTCATATTGGATGCAACTGATAAAAATTCTGTCATGGTAAGTATACTTGCATCTGGTAAAGCGTGAGTTGCAGAGATGGCGAAACTACCTGCCCAAATAGCATCAAAGTTATTGGTTTCCACTAATTTTGCAGACATTGCATCAAATGCACCAGCAACTCTCAAAATTTTATTTTGTTTTAATTTTGAATGTAAAATATCTGCTCCATCATTCATGTAAATTTTGCAATTTTTAATAATTAAAAGATATTTTGTGGACAGATTTCATGTTTAGGCATAATTTAATCTATAATAGTAGCCTACGAATTTTGCTTTATATGTGAACCATAAAACAGCCGCCAAAAATCATTTTTGGAAAAAATTCTGTTAATGAATTTTTATTTCCTGATAAATGTCTAGTAATCACATCAAAAGGAGCAAGATCAAGAGGATGGCTGGCATACACTGGACTGGATGATCAGATAGTTTTTGATAATGTAGAATCTAATCCATCATTAAAAACAGCTGAAGGAATTATCTCTCATTTTCAAGATTATGACTTTAGTCATGTTGTTGGAATTGGTGGTGGAAGTTCGATGGATGTTGCAAAATTTTGTGCATTTAAAATGAACAAAAAAAAGATTATGATTCCAACAACTTTTGGAAGTGGTAGTGAAGTAACACGAATTTCTGTACTGAAAGTTGATGGAAAAAAACAAAGTTTTCATAATGACAATTATTTTGCAGATGTTGCAATTGTAGATCCACACTTCATCATTAACACTTCTTACGAAATAATCAAAAATTCAGCAATGGATGCATGTGCTCAATGTTCTGAAGCATTTGATAGTCTAAATGGTAATCAATACACAAGATTTCTTTGTGAAAAAGCATTTGTTCATCTTGAAAATTCTATATTAAATGGTAAATTTGATGAACTCCCTTATGGTTCTTTATTGACTGGATTAGGATTTGGAAATAGTTCCACTACCTTGGGTCATGCTCTTTCGTATGTATTCTCAAATGAAGGATACTCGCATGGTCATGCATTAGCGTTTACTACTACTATTGCTCACAAATTTAACCGGTCAAAATTTTATGAACGATTTAAAAATATTGTTAAAAAATTAGATTTTAAACAGATTAATTTACAACAAAATCTTGAGGAAGCTAGTGACTTAATTTTACAAGACAGAAAACACCTTGAAAATAATCCCAATAAGATTCACAAGAAGGATATAATGGCACTTTTAAATTCTATTAATTCTGGAAAAGTCTAAGGTAAATTTTTAATATTATTAATTTGGGGTGATTGGTTTGACCAAGTAAGTAGTTTTAGTGTAAAATCATTCTTAATTTTATTTTTTTCTTGTCTACATATTTTTTTGAAATACTAAATGATTAAGTATAATTGGTAAAACAGAATGTGATAATGTCAGCGGTTCGAGTTACATATTCTGGATTAATTGCATTAGTGTTAGGATTAACTACTGTTGTAACTGGAATGCTATTTATTCTAATTATTACTAGAAATTTATCCCCTGATGAATTGGGAACCTGGAGTTTAATTGGAGGTTTGATTTCATATGTGATAATTATCGAACCTATGATTTCTTATTGGACAACTCGAGAAATTGCACGTGATGTAGAATCAGGTAAAACTGCTGTTTTTAGTAGTGGAATTTTTTCGATCATAGGATTTTTAATATTTCTTATAATTGCATTTTTTGTTAGCGAACCTACTGGAACAGATGATGACATTCTATATTTTGCAGCAATAATGATTCCTTTTATTTTTGTAAATAGAACTCTTACTTCAATAGCTTTAGGGTGGAAACCCCATGTGAATAGTTATGCCGTAATAATTTTTGATATTGCAAAAATTCCTCTTGCTATAATTTTTATTTATTTTCTAGATTTAGGAGTAATTGGAGTAATTTTATCTATAACAATAGCTTACATTCCAAGCATACTTGTTTTATGTAGTTTACTTAGAGAAAAACTCCAAAGAAACTTTAACAAAAATTTTCTTAAAAGTTGGTTAAAAAGAGCATGGCTACCTTCATACATTAAATTTCCTAGCGTAGTAGTTTTTGACGTTTTAATATTTTCTATAATAACTGGTTCCGTAGTAGGACTTGCTTACTGGGTATCTGCTTTTGCAATTGCTTCCGTAGTTGGCCATTCTAGCCAAATAACAAAAGCAGTTTATCCTAAATTATTAAGTGGGGGATCCGATAAATTTTTTGAAGTAAACTTCATTAGATTATTATATTTTGCATTTTTATTTACAGCAATTTCAATATCTTTTGCGAAACCAGCACTTTTTATTCTTAATCCCATATATGAGGTTGCAGTTCTTGTAGTTGTATTTCTTTCTTTAAGGACCTTCTTACAAACGGTGGGAATTTCATTTACAAATGCCATGCAGGGTATTGAAAAAGTTGATCTTAAAGAATCATCAGTCAAAAGTTATCTTAAAAGTAAATTATTTTATCTTCCGACTATTAGATTAATACGACGTGTTGTATATCTTAGTACTCTTGCAATAAGTCTTCTTATTTTAATACAATTTGACACTTCACAACTTGATCTTATTATTGCCTGGTCAGTTATTTTATTTATTATTGAGATTCCATTTACAATTTATTTATTCTATTTAGCTAAAAGAAATCTATCTTTATCTGTTGATATAATTACCATATTGAAATATTTACTAATTAGTATAGGTGTATTTACTGCAATTCATTTTATGATGGAAGAATTTTTAGAATATGATGATAAATTAATTAATTTCTTTCCCAATGTACTTCCATTCTCTGTTTTAGGACTCATAATATATTTTGGATTAACATATTTGGTTGATCATAAAACTAGAAAACTTTTCAAAGGAATATTCTTGGAAATTAATAAGATAATTATCAAGAGAAAAAAATAAGCGTATAATTTACTCAATCATTTCCCAATGTGAGTGGAATTCATTCTAGCTTGAATTATGCATATTACTTTATTATTGGATTTTTTCATATGTAAACAAATTCTCCAAAGTTGATACTCTAACAATTAAAATAATTAAAATACAATTAAACTATTACTAAAGAGAATTACAAAAAATGACTCTTGTAACTATTAGGCAACCAGGTTTTATGCCGTATATTGGGTTTTTTAAAAAAATCCAATCTAGTGATATTTTTGTGTATTTAGATGATGCACAATATGCAATTAGATCATGGGATAATAGAAATAAAATACGTTCTGATGTTAATAGTGGGTGGATTTCCGTTCCTGTAATACATCCATTTAAGAAAAAACTGAATGAAGTTGAAATCTCATATTCTAAAAACTGGATAAAAAATCATAAAAATCTGATTGAATCTAATTACAAAACTTCACCATATTTTAAAAATTATTGGCCAGATATAGAATTAATTTTAAATAAAAAATTTAAAAAATTAATAGATTTAAACTTAGAATTAATTCAATATTGTAATAAAAAATTAGATATTGATACTCCCACAGTGAGATCATCAGAATTAAAAATCAAAACTTTAGAAACTCAGAGATTATTTGATATATCTAAAAAAGTAAATGCGTCTATTTACAGATCCGGTAGTTTTGGAAAAGAATACTTGGATGAAACAATTTTTGAAAAAGGCGGTATTTCAGTTATCTATGAAAATTTTCAATATCCAACATACAATCAAATGAAAAAAAAATTCCTGCCTAATTTATCAATTATTGATTTACTTTTTCATGAAGGCGAAAATGCTATAAAAATTTTAAATGATTGTGTAAATTGAAAAAAATAAAATTTTATTTTTAAAAAAAAATTGTCCATAAATTAAAATTCAAAAGATTTTTCAAAATCAGGTAAGGGAATCATAATTATTATTTCTAAAAACTGATCAACCCTTATTATATTTAATTCAGGAAATTTATCAGTTCAAATTCAAATTTCATTTTATTTATAGTCGAAAGTAATAGAATTATTGGATATATTGAGTTGTGCGTTTTTCATCATCACTAAATATTACACCAATAGTTCTAAGTAAAGAAACATTATTTTCATTACAAAAATCAGATAGAGTTTGAATATATTCAGTAAATTTTGAAGAAGGTTCTTTATTCTTAATCAGAGCTGAATAAAGATCATCATGATCTAACATTAATATTTTTTCAGAAGTCGGAATTGCATCTACTATACTATTGATATTTAGAACACCGGCCGGGCTCTCAATTTTTGGTACAAGAACAATTTCTTTTGGAATAACGTTCTTGTATATATTCAAGTCGTCTGGAGAATTTACATTTGAAATTGCAAAATATTTAATATTTTTATGAGTATTGAGGATGTTAAATAAATCCTCTAATGTATATCTGTTATTTGGAGGTTTGATTCTATCTTTTGGTAAATCAAGAAAAATGGACTGTGTATTGTGTTTTGTTAGTAAAATTTCTAATTCTTCAATACTATTAATCCAAGCAAGATTAATTCTATAGACTGTAGCCTCTGGAAATTCAATATTTTGATTTAAAGCATTTTGTGAAACAATTAACATTTAAAATATTAAATTTGAGAATTTTATATATTCTTTGTTTATAATTTGTAAAATTGTCTACATATTTTATGTTAATCCCAGTGAAAATTTTGATCTATTAATTTGTATAATTTTTCATTATAAGGTTTAAGAATTCTGATAGTTTTTTTCTAGTAGACGGATTCATTTCTGAGTATTTTGCTGCACGAAAAACTTCATACTTTTTAAAATCAATTTCGGGAATCTCTAAAAAATTCAAAGTTTTTTTATAAACTTTTGAGGTATCTGAATTAAATTCCTCACTATTCAAAAACAAAAATTGTTCTCTTGGAAAATATTTGAGCCATTCTTCTATGTAATTGACATAAATGCTTTTTGTGATATAAGACTGGATTGTGTATTGTTTACTATAATAATTTTCATCTTGTAACATTTTGTCATATTCACTTTGAATTCGCTCATTTTCTTGTTCAATTGCATCTTCAAAAGAAATTAGTTTTTCATTACCTTTGTTAAGTTCCATTTGATACTGAGAATGAGATCGATCAATCGGATTACGTAGTAATAAAATAATTTTTGCGTCTGGTAAGAGTGCTTTTGCACGTTTTGCAGCATGAGGATACCAATAATATTGTGTTGAAGCTTCTCCAGTTAGAAATTTTTGTTTCTTAATGTTTTGTGTTAGATTTTTAGTAATAATTGAAGGAAAATAAGATCTATACCATGATTCACCTTTGTGATAATTTGTAGTAAAGAAATTTGGTTGTTGTGCTAAGGGTGGGAAAATGGAAGGGTGTTTAATTAAATGTTCAAAAAGGGATGTTGTTCCTGATTTTGCAGTACCAATTATTAAAAAATCAGGTAATGTATGCATTGAAGAAGTTAATTCAGAAAAAATCTGATGAGAAAATTTAAGACCAGAATATAATGACTTATACTTTATTAAAGATGGACGAATTTTTTCTCTAAAACTTTGCTTCATTATTTATGTTCCCATGTAAAATCTTTTTCTAAAAATTGATACAGTTCTTCATTATGTGGTTTGAAAAAAATAGAAAGTTTTTTTCTTAATTCTGGATCTAATTTTTCACTATTTTGTCTTTCTCTAAATTTTTTATATCCAGGTAGTTCATAATACGTAAGTCCTAAAAATTCTAAAACTTTATTGTACGTTTCAGTTGTTTTTTCAAAAAGATCTTCACTTTTTACAACCAATAATTGATTTTTAGGAAACATTTCTATCCATCTTTTTAAATATTTAATATAAATTCCAGCTTCTACATGAGAATACCAATAATATTTCCTTCCGTAATAATTTTTATTTTGTTTCATTTTTTCATATTCAGGAATTGTTCTTTCATCTTCACGTTCTATTGAATCTTTAAAAGAAAGTGTTTCTCTTCCTTGATCAAATTCCATGTTATAATGAGAAAAAGCTCTATCAATGGGATTCCTTAATAAAATAATCAATTTAACATTGGGAAGCAATTCTAATATCCTTTTTGGAGCATGTGGATGGTTAAGATACCTTGGAGTCGCTTCTCCTGAAAGAATTTTTTTGTTCTTAGTTAATCCAATGATTTTTTTGGTTAATATTTTTGGAAAAAATGTTTTATACCAACCAAAGCCATTTTGAAATTTATAATCAAAATAATATACTTCTTTTCCTTTGGCAGGTAAAACATTTGGGTGTTTAATTAAATATTCATACAATGACGTTGTGCCACATTTTTCTCCTCCAATAATTAAAAAATCAGGTTTAGAATGAAAAAGTCCTTTAAATTTACAAAAATGTAGATACAGTTGATATACACGTTTAGATGGATTTTTTATTATTTTCATGAATAATCTAGAAAATACTATTTGATTAGTTAATGTGTAGACAATTTTTGATTATTATTCAAAAATTTTAATAAAAATTAAAAATTAGAGATTTAGTAAATATTGTTAATTTTTACGAATTGCAGATAATATTTCAACTGATTTCTGTCTTAAATTATTAGAAATTATATCGTAACCCAAGTTTTTTAATAATTCTGTTATTTTTTCTTCAGGGGAATCAAACATGGGATGAGTTTCAACAATAATTAATCTAGGTCTAATGATAAGATTTTGTAAAATGAGTAATTCAGCTCCTTCACAATCCATTACCAATGCATCACATTCTGGAAAATCCTTAGCAAGTAAAGTAGGTGCATCACCTACAAAACCCATTAAATGAATAGGTTTTTCAACAATTACATGTTTAACAGAAACTCGATTTTTCACTTTGTTTAAATTAATAGTGTCATTCACTACATCTACAGAATTTTTATTTCCTTCATAAGTAATTACAGTTCCTTTAATTCCTACTTGATGAGCAACTGCAACGGTTGATGCGCCAGATCCACCTCCAACAACAAGTGCATTTTCACCACTTTCAACATAATTCCTAATTGCAGATATTAATTCAGCCTCATGTTCTGGAAAAATGTCTATTTTAGAGGATAAGCTTGCACCTCTAACAGCAACGCCATTAAAGACGGCAATTTTTCGAGATGGAATGCCAAAAGAATTTGCTAAAAATTTGAATATTGCAGCTTGAAATAACCCA